>Ga0153990_1000037_pt1 | contig 53202 bp, 45 predicted proteins | sample TSNC074MetaG_FD_104739 | JGI IMG/M metagenome (GOLD analysis project Ga0153990, IMG submission 104739) | Attine ant fungus gardens microbial communities from North Carolina, USA - TSNC074 MetaG | ecosystem: Host-associated > Fungi > Mycelium > Unclassified | place: USA: North Carolina, Jones...
GCGCGTGAATCGCCCCGTTCAGCAGGGCGAACGCCAGCGTCGTGGAGTGGGTCGAGCCGCAGGGATGCGGCGAGAGCTCCAGTGGGCCAGGGACGGCCCATCTGGACCGACCCCGGAACGGCGCTGGCGTGAGCGGACCTGGAGCGAAGCGGAAGGCCGGATGGTCGGGGCAAGCGTTTTTGCTTACTTTTTTGGCGACTGAAAAAAGTGAGTCGCCCGGGTGGGCGAAACCAAAACCATCAAAGCACTCGATAACAAGCCAAGGCACCCAATGCCCCACACCGTTGGGCTTCGCTAACCTACGTCCGCCCCAAACAACGACGCCCGCCGAATCCAACCCGGCGGGCATCATCCAAACAGGGGCCAAAGGGGGGAAACTCACCCCTCCAGCGACTCCACCCCCAACTCATCCCATACCGCCTCCGCCAGATGGAAGGTGGCATTGGCGGCCGGGATGCCGCAGTAGATGGCGCTCTGCATGATCAGCTCCTTGATCTCCTCCCGTGTCACCCCGTTGCTGCGGGCGGCGCGCAGGTGCAGGCGCAGTTCGCCTTCGCGGTTCATGCCGATCAGCATGGCGATGGTGATCAGGCTGCGGGTGTGCCGCGGCAGACCCGGGCGGGTCCAGATATCGCCCCAAGCGTGGCGGGTGATCATCTCCTGGAATTCTTCGTTGAAGGGGGTCAGCTTTTCCAGGCTGCGATCGACGTGGGCGTCGCCCAGCACCGCGCGGCGGACCTGCATGCCGGCTTCGTAACGTTCTCTTTCGTCCAAGATCGACTCCTTCAGGCGCTGAGAAAGGCCAGCACGCGCTGGGTAAAGGCAGCGCCCATCTGCACGTTGGACAGGTGGGCCGCGGGAAACTCGACGTACTCGGCGCCGGGGATGCGTTCCTGCAGGAAGCGCCCGTCGGCCGGGGTGGTCACGGCGTCGTGGGTGCCGGCGACGATCAGCGTCGGGGCCTGGATGGCGTCCAGCACCTCGCGGAAGTCGGCATCGCGCACCGCCGCGCAGTTGGCCGCGTAGCCTTGGGGCGGGGTGCTGGCGAGCATGGCGACGATGCGGTCGACCTTCTCCGGTTCGGCGCTGGCGAAGTCAGGGGTGAACCAGCGGCCGATGGAGGCGTCGCGCAGGTCGCGCATGGCCTGCTCGCCGCCGGCTTCGACGGTCTGGATGCGGGTGTTCCAAACCTCCGGGGTGCCGATCTTGGCGCCGGTGTTGCACAGCACCAGACGGGTGACCCGCTCGGGGGCGTTGATGCCCAGCCACTGGCCGATGGAGCCACCCATGGACAGGCCACAGAAGGCGAAGCGGTCGATACCCAGGGCGTCGGCCAGGGCCAGGACGTCACGGCCGTTCTGATCCATGCGATAGGGGCCGGGCGTCACCAGGGAGGCGCCGTGACCACGGGTGTCGTAGCGCAGCAGGCGAAAGCGCTCGCTGAAGGCGGCGGCCTGGTCGTCCCACATGGCCAGGTTGGTGCCCAGGGAATTGGACAGGATCAGCACGGGGGCGCCCTCGGGGCCCTCCAGCCGGTAGTTCAGGTCGCCATCGGCGAGACGTACGCTGGGCATCAGGCAGTCCTCTGGTTTAGGAATGGGTAGGCAGGGTGCGATGTTCGGCCAGGGCGCGGGCCACCCAGGCCCGGGCCTGGCCCTGGTAATGGGCGGGGTCCAGCAGGCGATCCAGCTCGGCGCTGGAGAGTTCGGCGGTGACCTCGGGGGTATCGCCGAGCACCAGACGCAGATGGCGACCCTCCTGGACGGCGCGCTTGCAGCTCTGCTCCACCAGGTGGTGAGCGGTCTCGCGCCCCAGCCGTCCGGCGAGGGCGATGCTGACCGCCTCGGCCAGCACCAGGCCGTGGGTCAACTCCAGATTGGCCTGCATGCGCGCGGCATCCACCTCCAGCCCGGCGACGATGGCCTGGGCCTGCTGCAGGGCGCCGGAGACCAGGCAGAACAGCTCCGGCAGGGTTTCCCATTCGGCATGCCAGAGTCCCAGGCTGCGCTCGTGCTCCTGGGGCATGGCGGAAAACAGGGTGCTGACCAGACCCGGCGCGCGGGTGGCAGCGGCGATCAGCACCGCGGCGCCGACCGGATTGCGTTTGTGCGGCATGGTGGAGGAGCCACCCTTGCCCGGCGCCGAAGGCTCGAACACCTCGGCGGCCTCGGTCTGCATCAGCAGCGACAGATCGCGCCCGAGCTTGCCCAGGCTGCCGGCCACCAGGCCCAGCCAGGCGCCGACCTCGACCAGGCGATCGCGCTGGGTGTGCCAGGGTTGCTCCGGCAGGCTCAGCCCCAGCTCGCGGGCCAGGGCCTCGGCCACCGGCAGGGCGTCAGCGCCCAGGGCGGCCAGGCTGCCCGAGGCGCCGCCGAATTGCAGCACCAGCACCCGCGGCCGTAGTTCGGCCAGGCGCTGGCGGTGCCGGGTGATGGCGCCCAGCACCCCGGCTAGTTTCATGCCCAGGGTCACGGGCGTTGCATGTTGCAGCCAGGTCCGGCCGGCCAGCACGGTGCCGGCATGGCGCTCGGCCTGGATGGCCAGGGCCTCGGTCAGCCGTGCCAGGTCGGCGTCCAAAAGGTCCAGCGCCTGGCGAATTTGCAGCACCAGGCCGCTGTCCATGGCGTCCTGGCTGGTGGCACCGCGGTGCACATGGCGCTCGGCCTCGGGGTCCTGGGCGGCGATCTGCCGGCCCAGGGCCTTGACCAGCGGTATGGCGGAATTGCCGGCGCTGACCACGGCCTGGGCCAGCTCGGCCGCGTCATAGCGCTCGGCGCGGCAGGCGGCGGCGATGGGCGCCACCGCCGTCTGGGGGATCACCCCCACCGCCGCCTCGGCGCGCGCCAGGGCCGCTTCGAAGTCCAGCATGCCCTGCAGTCGCCCCTGGTCACAGAACACCGCGCGCATGGCGGCGCTGGTGAAGTAGGCGTCGAACAGCAGGTTGGACATGGTGACTCCTCGGGGCTCAGTGGTCGTGATGCAGGTAGGTGGCTTGCCGCGGCAATCTCAGGCTGACCAGGAAGGCCACCGCCAGCATCACCGAGACATAGATGTAAAAGACTTCTTCATGCCCCTGGGTCTTGAAGCTCAGGGCGACGAATTCCGCCGAGCCGCCAAAGACCGCGTTGGCCACCGCATAGGACAGGCCCACGCCCAGGGCGCGTACTTCCGGCGGAAACATCTCTGCCTTCACCAGGCCGCTGATGGAGGTGTAGAGGCTGATGATGGCCATCGCCAGGCAGATCAGCAGGAAGGCCACGAAGGGACTCTGGACGCTGGCCAGCGCGGTGAGGATCGGCCAGGTGCAGACCGTGCCCAGGCCACCGAACAGCAGCATGGAGGCGCGCCGGCCGATGCGGTCGGAGAGCATGCCGAACAGCGGTTGCATGAGCATGAACACCAGCAGGGCGCAGGTCATCACGGCACTGGCGGTCTTGGCGTCCATGCCGCTGGTGTTGACCAGATACTTCTGCATGTAGGTGGTGAAGGTATAGAAGATCAGCGAGCCGCCGGCGGTGTAGCCGAGCACGGTGAAGAAGGCCGCCTTGTGGTGCTTGAACAGGCCGCTCAAGGTGCCGGCTTCCTTGTTGGCGCGGGTCTCGGCGGTGGTGGTCTCTTCCAGCGAGCGCCGCAGGAACAGCGAGATCACCGCGGCGGCGGCGCCGACCAGGAAGGGAATCCGCCAGCCCCAGGCACGCAGGTCGGCGTCGCTCAGCACCTGCTGCAGGATCACCACCACCAGCACCGCCAGCAGCTGGCCGCCGATCAGGGTGACGTACTGGAAGGAGGCGAAGAAGCCGCGCTGGCCACGCAGCGCCACCTCGCTCATGTAGGTGGCGGTGGTGCCGTATTCACCGCCCACCGAGATGCCTTGCAGCAGCCGCGCGAGCAGCAGCAGGGCCGGCGCCGCGACGCCGATGCTGGCATAGGTGGGCAGGCAGGCGATGGCCAGGGAGCCGGCGCCCATCATCAGGATGGAGATGACCATGGAGGTGCGCCGGCCGTACTTGTCGGCGATGCGCCCGAAGATCCAGCCGCCCAGGGGCCGCATCAGGAAGCCCGCGGCGAAGACGCCGGCGGTGCTCAGCAACTGCACGGTGGGATCGCTCTTGGGGAAGAAGGCGGCGGCGAAGTAGATGGAGCAGAAGGCGTAGACGTAGAAGTCGAACCATTCCACCAGGTTGCCGGACGAGGCGCCGACGATGGCGAAGATGCGCTTCTTGCGCTCCTCGAAGCTGTAATGCGGGTGAGTGCTCATGGAGATCCTTAATTATAGGTATGGATGGACGGAGGACAGCCTACCGCCATCGGACCAGGAGAGACACACGCGGTTACAGGAGGTGTGGGCATGGGGATGGGTGAGATTTGGGACATTTGCTGAGCAATGGCTCTACGATCAGCTCTGGCCATCGCGGCCATGGGCCGCTCCTACAGGGTCATGCTCTTGTAGGAGCGGCCCATGGCCGCGATTAACCTAGGAACCTCAGGCTCCGTCCACCCGCTCCACCGCCAGCGCCAACCCCTGGCCGACGCCCACGCACATGGTGGCGAGACCCAGGCGGCCGCCGGTCCTCTGCAGGTGGTGCACCGCGGTGAGCACCAGGCGGTTGCCGCTCATGCCCAGGGGATGACCCAGGGCGATGGCGCCGCCGTTGGGATTGACCTTGGGACTGTCGTCGGCCACGCCCAGCTCGCGCAGCACGGCCAGGCCCTGGGCAGCGAAGGCTTCGTTGAGTTCGATGACGTCGAAGGCCTCGATGGTCAGGTCCAGTTGCTTGAGCAGCTTGCGCACCGCCGGCGTTGGGCCGACGCCCATGATGCGCGGCGCCACCCCGCCACTGGCCATGCCCAGCACCTTGGCCCGCGGGGTCAGGCCGTGCTTTTTAACGGCCTCCGCCGAGGCCAGGATGATGGCCGAGGCGCCGTCGTTGAGGCCCGAGGCGTTGCCGGCGGTCACGGTCTTATCCGGGCCGTTGACCGGCTTCAATTTGGCCAGGCCTTCGGTGGTGGTGTCCGCACGCGGATGCTCGTCGCGCTCGACCACCACGTCACCCTTCTTGCCCTTGATCGTCACCGGGACGATTTCCTCGGCGTAATAACCGGATTCCTGGGCCGCGGCGGCGCGCTGCTGGCTGCGCAGGCCGAAGGCGTCCTGGTCGGCGCGGCTGACGCCATAGTCGGCGGCTACGTTGTCGCCGGTGACCGGCATGCTGTCGACGCCATAGGCCTCTTTCATTGCCGGATTGACGAAGCGCCAGCCCAGGGTGGTGTCTTCCAACTTCTGGCCACGGCCGAAGGCGCTGTCGGCCTTGCCCATCACATAGGGCGCGCGGGTCATGGATTCCACCCCGGCGGCGATCACCAGCTCCATCTCGCCCAGGGCGATGGCGCGGTAGGCCTGGCCCACCGCTTCCATGCCCGAGGCGCAGAGGCGATTCAGGGTCACGCCGGGTACGGTTTCCGGCAGTCCCGACAGCAGCACCGCCATGCGTGCCACGTTGCGATTGTCTTCACCGGCCTGGTTGGCGCAGCCCATGAACACCTCGTCCACGGCCGTCCAGTCCACCTGGGGATTGCGTTCCTGCAACGCCTTGAGCGGAATGGCCGCCAGGTCATCGGCACGCACGGCGGACAGCCCGCCGTTGAGCCGGCCGATGGGGGTGCGGACGGCGTCGCAGATATAGACGGGGCGACTCATTCCTCGCCTCCCTTCTGGCCGCCGTGGGCCGCCGTGGTGCGGGCCTGCAGATCGCGCAGGGCCTCGAGTTCGGTGGCGGTCGGCGCCTCGGTGGTGGCGACCTGATCGGCGAAGCGGAGGGCCCAGCCGGTGGCGGCCACCACCTGCTCGCGAGTCACCCCGGGATGCAGGGCGGTCACCACGAATTCGTTCGTGCCGGCTTCCGGTTCCATGATGCAGAGGTCGGTGATGATGGCGGTCGGGCCCTTGCCCGGCAGGCCCAGCTGCTGGCGGTGATCGCCGCCCTCGCCGAAGCCCACCGAGGTGATGAAGGCCAGCTTGTCGACGAAGCTGCGGTGCGACTGCTTGAGGATGATCAGCACCTCCTTGGCCGAACCGGCGATCTCCGGCGCGCCGCCGGCGCCCGGCAGGCGTACCTTGGGCTGGTGGTAGTCACCGATCACCGTGGTGTTGATGTTGCCGAAGCGGTCGACCTGGGCGGCGCCGAGGAAGCCGACGTCGATGCGCCCGCCCTGCAGCCAGTAGCGGAAGATCTCGCCGGTGGGCACCACGGTGTCGGCGGTCTCGGCCAGTTCGCCGTCGCCGATGGACAGCGGCAGCACCGAGGGCTTGGCGCCGATGGGGCCGGATTCGTAGATCAGCACCACGTCCGGCGCATGGGTCAGGCGTGCCAGGTTCGCCGCGGTGGACGGCAAGCCGATGCCGACAAAGCAGACGCTGCCATTGCCGAGGCGGCGCGCGGCGGCCACGGTCATCATTTCATTGGTGGTGAAGTCGCTCATGGTTCAGGCCTCCGCAGCCAGCTTCGCCTGGAAGGCGGCGAAGTCCGCGGTACCGCGGATGTAGGTGTCGATCCACTGGGTAAAGGTGTCGCGATCGCGGGCGATCGGATCCCAGGCCTGGTAGAAGCGGTTGTCGCGCTCGTAGTAGCCGTGGGCATAGGACGGATGCGCCCCGCCCGGCACCACGCAGACGGCGCTGAGCGCCCAGGTCGGCAGCACGCAGGCGTTCATCGGTGCCTGGAGGTCGTCGACGATCTCCTCCACGGTGACGATGCAGCGCTGGGCGGCCAGGGCCGCTTCCTTCTGCACGCCAAGGATGCCCTGGATCAGCACGTTGCCCTGGCGGTCGGCCTTTTGCGCGTGGATGACGGTGACGTCCGGACGCACGCTGGGCACAGCAGCCAGTTTTTCGCCGGTGAAGGGACAGGCGATGAACTTGATGTCCGGATTGACCTTGGCCAGGTCCGAGCCCTGGTAGCCGCGCAGGACGGCGAACGGCAGGTTGGAGGCACCGGCGACATAGGCATTGGCCAGGGCCGCGTGGCTGTGCTCGGAAATCTCCAGCGGGTGCGGCCAGCCCTTTTCCACCGCATCGCGCAGCCGGTGCAGGGAGCCGACACCGGGGTTGCCACCCCAGGAAAAGATCAGCCGCTTGGCGCAGCCGGCACCGATCAGCAGGTCGTAGACCAGGTCGGGGGTCATGCGCACCAGGGTCAGTTCGCGCCGATTCTGGCGGATCAGCTCGTGGGCGGCGGCGGTCGGAATGAGATGGGTGAAGCCTTCGAGGGCGACGGTCTCGCCATCGTGGACGAAGCGCTGGATGGCTTCGCTCAGGGACAGGATCTGGGCCATGGATTGTCGACTCGCGTCTTTGTTGTCGGCGCCGCCCGGTGCGGCGGTCTGGGGTCAGACTACAAAGCCCCATCGGCGCAAACAATCCGATAATCGACTAACAGTTCGATTATCGAACAGCATCGTTCAGCAGGCGGGCGACCGCTTCTCTGCGCAGCGCGACGTCGCAACGGCTACACTGCCCTGCCCTCACCCAGAGCCCTGCCGATGTCCGACAAGCCCCGCCCCTCCCTGGAAGGGATCACCCTCGAAGCCCTGCTCACCCGCCTGGTGGAGCATCACGGCTGGGAAGAACTCGGGCGGCGCATCCCGCTGCGCTGCTTCACCCATGAGCCCTCCATCAAGTCCAGCCTGACCTTCCTGCGCCGCACGCCCTGGGCACGGGAAAAGGTCGAGCAGCTCTATCGGCGCTTGCCGAAGCAGGGTTGAGCACCCAGCGTAGGCTGGGTTGAGACGGCTCCACCGTCGAAGCCCAACAAGACGGGGTCGAGCCCGGGCATCGTTGGGCTTCGCTGCGCTCAATCCAACCTACGATGCTTGTCTCTGCTGGAACACCAATACTTTAAGGCCGCCCTCGGGATCCTCGTCGGCGAATTCCGGTGGATTGCCCAGGCGCTCGACGAAGGCCAGCCCGGGGGCCTCCTGGGCCATGCCGGCGATGAGGAAATCCGCGCCCACGCCGGGGTCGTTGACGCAGGCCAGCACCCGGCCGCCGGGGGTGAGCAGTTCGGGCAGGCGGCGCAGGATGCGGGCGTAGTCCTTGGTCAGGGCGAAGCTGCCCTGCTGGAAGCTGGGCGGATCGACGATCACCAGGTCATAGGGCCCCAGCTTGCGCACCTTGCCCCAGGACTTGAACAGTTCGTGACCGAGAAAGCTGACCTTGCCCAGGTCATGGCCATTGAGTCGGTGATTCTCGCGGCCGCGGGTCAGGGGCCCGCGGGCCATGTCCAGATTGACCACCTGGGCCGCGCCGCCGGCCAGGGCGGCCACCGAGAAGCCGCAGGTGTAGGCGAACAGATTGAGGATGCGCAGGCCGGCGGCCTGCTCGCGCACCCAGCGGCGGCCCAGGCGCATGTCGAGGAACAGCCCCATGTTCTGGTGGCGGGTGAGGTCCAGGCCGAACTTCAGGCCGTCTTCGTGGATGACGTGCTCCCCCACCGGCGCGCCGATCAGCGCCTCGCTGGCGGCGTCCAGGCGATAGCGATGCTGCAGCAGGAGACTGCGGGCACCGCTGGCGCGCCACGCCGGAGCCTCGCCCAGGGCGGTCAGGGTGGCGCGCAGGGCCTCCAGCTCGGCCGCGGGCAATTCGCGAAACAACCCCACCCGCACCACGCCTTCCAGCCAGTCCACGGTGAGTTGCTCCAGCCCCGGCAGCAGCCGGCCACGTCCATGCACCAGTCGGCGTGCCTCGGCGGGCGGCGAAGCGAGGGCGGTAAGCAGGAGCTCGGAGAGGCGGGCAAGGGTGGCGGTATTCATGGGCGGTCACGACGGCAAAGGAGCGGCATGCTACGGCAAAAGCGTCGGCCCCGCCTCTCGCAGCGAGTCCGGTAGACGTCTGCCGGCGCCTCGGCGCGGACACCCGGGCCGGACGTCGCCAGCGAACCGACCAGCCCGATGAAAATATGTCTCAGGCGGTAACGACTCGCAGTTGTATCCACTTTGTAACCCGCTCTAGAATCCGCCTCCCCAACCCCAGGACGATAACAATGCGCCGGCTGGTCCCTGCTCTCTATCTGCTGCCCCTCTGTGCCCTCCCCCTCGCCGGTCATGCCCAGGAGCAGGCGGAAGACTCGCCCCAGGCGCTGTCCGATCTCACCATCGTCGGCGCGGCCGAATCGCCCACCGGTCCGGTACAGGGCTACAAGGCAGAGCGTTCCAGCAGTGCGACCCGCACCGACACCCCGCTGCACGAGACGCCCCAGTCGGTGAGCGTGGTCTCCCGCGAGGCCCTCGACGACCTCTCCGCCACCCGCCTGCAGCAGGCGCTGGACCAGGCCGGCGGCGTCGGCCGTGGCAACAACTTCGGCGGTCAGGGCCTGACCAGCTACACGGTGCGCGGCTTCACCAGCTCCGAATATTTCCGCAACGGCTTCCCCATGAATCGCGGCTATCCCAGCGCGCCGGATGCCGCCACCCTGGAGCGGGTCGAGGTCCTGCGCGGCCCGGCGGCGACCCTCTATGGCCGCAGCGATCCGGGCGGCACCTTCAACGTGGTCACCAAGCAGCCGCTGGGCGAGCGCAAGACCACCCTCGGCAGCCAGTTCACCGACCAGGGCCTACGGCGCGGCACCCTGGACACCACCGGCCCGGTGGATGAAGACGGCCGCCTGGCCTATCGCCTCAACCTGATCGCCGAAGGCGGCGACAGCTTCCGCGACGATGTCGAGCACGAGCGCTACGAAGTGGCCCCGGTGCTGAGCTGGCAGGCCACCGACGCCACCCTCATCACCTTCGAGGCGGACATCATCCGCAGCAACGCCCCGCTGGACCGCGGCCGCACCAACTACCTGACCCAGCGCGCCGAAGCCAGTCGCTCCACCAATGCCTGGGAAAAGGGCACCACCAACCTGCTGCACAACGACAGCGAGGCCTATCAGCTGCGCTTCGAGCACCAGTTGAACGACGCCTGGACCCTGGCCGGCGGCTTCCAGTACCTCGACGGCAGCCTCAAGGGCAATGCCGTGGAAGCCAACGGCGTGCAGGCCGATGGCGTGACCCTGGGTCGCAACTTCAACTACCGCAAGCTGGAGTGGAGCGATCGCGACCTGCAGCTGAACCTGACCGGTCGCTTCGACACCTTTGGCCTCGGCCACACCCTGATCACCGGGATCGAGGTGGAAGACTATGACTACCGCTCCATCATCCAGCGCTCCCCCGGCGGCGCCAACGTCTATCCGGTCAATCTGGTCGATCCGGTCCTGGGTCAGCCGCGCCCCGCCCTGACCCGCGTTGCCACCCACGACCATGAGACGCTCAAGACCTGGGCCGCCTTCGTGCAGGACCAGATCGCCCTCACCGAGCGCCTCAAGGTGCTGGGTGGCGTGCGCCTGGAGCGCTTCGAGCACGACTACGATAACAAGATGCCACCCCAGGTCCTCGCTAACGGACGGATTGTCACCGGTGACTGGAGCAAGGACTCGAACGCCGTCACCCCGCGCCTGGGCGTCAGTTATGACCTCACCCCGGAACTGGCCCTCTACGCCAGCGCCTCCAAGTCGTTCAAGCCCAACACCGGCGCGGCGTTCCAAGGTGGGGGTTTCGATCCCGAAGAAGGCAAGGCCTACGAAGTGGGCATGAAGTGGGCGGCGCTGGACGGCCGCCTCAGCGTCGACACGGCGATCTTCCATACGGTCAAGGAAAACGTCCTGACCCCGGATCCGGTCGAACCCACCTTCAACGTCGCTACCGGCGAGGTACGCAGCCGCGGCTTCGAAGTCAACGTGACTGGCGACCTGACGCCCAACTGGCGCATCCTCGGGGGCTACGCCTTCACCGACGCCGAGGTCACCAAGGACAACACCCTGGCCCGCGGCACGCGCCTGACCAACATTCCGCGCAATGCCGTCAACCTGCTCAACGTCTACGAATTCCATGACGGCGTGCTGCGCGGCCTGGGGCTGGGCGCCAACCTCAAGTACGTGGGTGAGCGCGAAGGCCAGAAGACCGCGGTCAGCGACTACACGATGGACAGCTACACGGTCACCGACCTGCTGAGCTTCTACAAGGTCGACGAGCACCTGCGGCTGAACCTGGACGTGCGCAACGTCTTCAACAAGGGCTACGACGAGAGCTCCTGGAACGCCTACAGCTATCCGGGCGAGCCGCGTACGGTGCAGGCCGGTTTCACCTACACCTTCTAAAAGCACCCAACAAAACTACTGCGCGTCCGCCAGGCGGGCGCGTGCAGTGCTCGGAGTCCTCATGTACTGCTTGTACACTGCGGCTCCTGCGCGCCGCGCGCACCCGCCTGACAGCCGCTCGCTACGTTTTGTTAGCCGCTTTATGGCTCTCTAGAGTCAGGCCTCGCTGAAGGCCTGACCGGTCAGCGGCTGCACCACCGGGCGGCCCTGGCGGTCGTGGAGGATGTCCACCGCCACGCCGTAGGTGGCTTCCAGCAGGTCGGCGGTGACGATGGCGGCGGGTCGCCCGGCGGCCAGCAGGCCACCGTTGACCAGCACCAGCAGCGAATCGGCGTACTGGCAGGCCAGGTTGAGGTCGTGCAGCACCACCACGGTCACCCGCTGGTGCAGGCGGGTCTCGTGGCGCACGCGATCGAGCAGGTTGATCTGGTGCCGCAGATCCAGGGCGCTGACCGGTTCGTCCAGCAGCATCACCTCGGGTTCGCGCATCAGCACCTGGGCAAAGAACACCAGTTGGCGTTGACCGCCACTCAGGGCGCCCAGCTGGCGCGAGGCCAGATGGCCGATGCCCACCTCGTCGAGCTTGCCCAGCGCCCGTTCCAGCAGCTCATCGTCCAGGTGCAGGGTCAGCCGTTCCAGGCTGCCCATGGCCACCGTCTCCAGCACCGACAGCGCCGCCTCGGCATGGGAATCCTGGGGCATGTAGGCCACGCCCTGGCGCCAGCCGTCCCGCTGACCACGCAGCGAAGCCCCCGCCACCAGCCGCCTGGCGCCGCGCTCGATCCGGCCGGCCGCCAGCGGCAGGTCACCGGCCAGGGCGCGCAGCAGGGTGGTCTTGCCGGTGCCGTTGGGGCCGAGGATCACATGCACCTGCCCCGCGTGCAGCTCGGTGCAGAGTCCGGAGATGACGGTGCGATCGCCGCGCTTCAGCGCGAGGTCCTGGAGGCGGATCATGGGCTGGACCTGCGGGGGGCGAAGATGAGCCAGAGCAGAAAGGGCACCCCGACGATGGCGGTGACGATGCCCACCGGAAACAGCGCCCCGGGCAGGATCGACTTGGACAGCACCGAGGCGAAGGACAGCATCAGGGCGCCGCAGATGGCCGACAGTGGCAGCAGGAAGCGCTGGTCCTCGCCCACCTGCCAGCGGGCGATATGGGGCGCGACCAGGCCGACGAAGCCGATCACCCCGACGAAGCTGGTGGCCGTGGCGGTCATCACCGCCACCAGGATCAGCACCTTGAGGCGCAGCCGGCGGATATTTACGCCGAGGCTCTCGGCCCGTGCCTCGCCCAGCCGCAGGGCAGCCAGCTTCCAGGCATCGCGCAGGAGCAGGAGGCAGCACAGCAGGGTCACCCCGGCGACGATGGCCAGGGTGGTCCAGGTGGCGCGACCGAGGCTGCCGAACAGCCAGAAGAGGATCTGCTGCGACAGCTCCGGCGAGGAGAGGAATTGCACCAGCGACAGCAGCGACTGGAAGAGGAACAGCAGGGCGATGCCGCCGAGGATGATGGTGTCGCTGCCGGTGCGCTTGAGCGAGGCCAGGGCGAAGAGAAACAGCGCCGCCAGCATGGCGAAGGCGAAGGCGCCCAGCGGCACCCCGATCAGCGCGCCCAGGCCGAAGCTGCCCAGCGCCAGGCTGAGGGCGGCGCCACAACCGGCGGCGGCGGCCATGCCCAGGGTGTAGGGACTGGCCATGGGGTTGTTGAGCAGCGTCTGCATCTGCGCCCCGCCCGCACCGAGGGCGGCGCCCACCGCCAGGGCCATCAACGCCACCGGCAGGCGCAGGTCGCGGACGATGGCGTCGGTCATCGGCTGCCGCTCGCCGAGCCCGGTCAGGGACTTGAGCACTTCCAGCGGCGAGAGCAGCGACGGCCCGGTGGCGATGTCCAGCACCAGACCCGCCAGGGTCAGCAGCAGAAACACCCCGCAGGCGCGCCAGCGGCGGCGCTCGCGGGCGCGTTGCTCGGCGATGGCGTTGCCGTGGCTGGCGTTCGCGGCCTCGCTCATGGCGTCAGGCCTATGGCAAAGGTGCCCTCGGGCTGGATCGGCATGTAGCGGCGGTAGTACTCGCGGTAGTTGGCCATCGGATCCACGTCCTGGAACAGATCCGGATAGAGCTGCTTGGCGATGAATTGCAGCATGGCGAAGTCTTCCAGGCTGCGCGAGGCGCCCTGGTAGACGCCATAGAGACGCCCGTCGCGGATCGCCGGCAGATTGGCCCAGCCCGGTCGCTGCATGAAGGCGCGCAGGTGGTTGCGGGCGTCGTCGGCGGTGACCCCGGGGCCCATGGGCAAGGCGGAGGGATTGCTGTTGTCCTCGCGCCCGGAGATGAAGATGACCTCCGGCTGGGCCAGGAGCACCTGCTCTGGATTCATCACCCCCCACCACTGGATGAAGGGCGCGGCGATGTTGTCGCCGCCGGCCAGGGTCACCATGGCGCCCCACATGTTGCGGCCATAGGTGAAGGAGTATTCGGCCGGGCCCTTGTTGCCGAACTCGGCATAGACCCGTGGTTTCGGGCGATGAGCCGCCGCGATGCGGGTCTGGATGTCCTGCACCACCTTGGCATAGAAGTCGGCCAGCTCGTTGGCGCGCGCCTCCTGGCCGGTGATCACGCCGAGCAGGCGGGTGGAGGCCAGGTGGCGCTCCAGGGTCTGGGCATTGTAGTCGATCGCCACCACCGGGATGCCGAGCTGTTCGAGGCGCTTGACCTCGCTGTCCAGCGCCTGGAATTGCCAGGCGGCCAGGACCATCAGGTCCGGCTTGAGGGCGAGCACCTTTTCCACGGAGAAACTGTTGTTTTCCGTCTCGCCCACATCGGGAAGGCTGGCCAGGGAAGGTCGGTGGGCGACATTAAGTGCCCAGTTGGCCGGCACCTTGCGCTCCCAGGCGCCACGGGAGACACCGACCACGGCGTCAAAGGCCTGCTCCCCACCGACCGCCAGGTAGTCGCCATAGTGGAAGCCCAGCACCACCCGCTTGGCCGGCGCCTCGATCGTCACCGTGCGCCCGAGGACGTCGGTCACCTGCCGGGTCTCGGCAAAGGCCGGTGCAATCAGAAAGCAAGCGATAAGCGTTACCAGCCGGACAGCCCACTGCCCGCTGCGCGCGAAACCTTTCATGGAACCCCTTGGACGTCTGCACCCGCTCCAGGAGCCTGTCCATAATCTCGCGAGCTAGAGCCAAACAAGGCGAAAAGGCCTGAGGAAGCGGAATTTACTTAAAGTAAATGAGCATTCCGAAGGGGTTTTCAACGCTGTTTGGCCGACGCGCAGCAGATTATGGACAGGCTCTAGGGCGGGTGACTGCGAAGCTAGCAAAGGGTGCAACTTTACGCGGTGGCAGCGCCTGCGCCTAGCGCCTGCCACCGGCAAAAGGGAAGCCATCGACCTCAGGTCGCGTCGGCGTGACTGACCACGCCCTTGATCAGCACCGCAAGGGCGGCGAGACCCGCCGGCAGGAGCAGCGCGGTGAGCACCTGGGTGAAGGTCCAGCCCAGGCCCAGCAGGGTCGCACCCATCCAGGCGCCGGTGATGGCGCCGAAGCGGCCGATGCCGAGCATCCAGGAGACTCCAGTGGCGCGGCCGTGGGTCGGGTAGTAACGCGCCGCCAGCGACGGCATGGCCGACTGGGCGCCGTTGATGCACATGCCGGCCACCAGCACCAGGGTGGCGACCAGGGCGACCTGGCCCAGGCTCTGGCCGACGCAATAGGCGAAGACGCCCGCCAGGACATAGAACAGGCCGATCACCTTGTGCGGATTGAATCTGTCCATGGCCCAGCCGACGAACACCGCGCTGAGCACCCCGCCGAACTGGAACAACGCGCCGATCAGGGCGGCCTGCTCCAGGCTGGCGCCGGCGTCGCGCATCAACGTCGGCAGCCAGCTGGTGAGCAGGTAGACGATCACCAGGCCCATGAAATAGGTCAGCCACAGCAGCAGGGTGCCGGCGCTGTAGCTGCGGTTGAAGATCACCGCGAAGACGTTGCCGGTCTTGACCGACTTCTGCTCGGGCACCACGAAGTGCCGCGCCTCGGCGGCTTCGCGACCGATGGGCGCCAGCACCCGGCGGATGCGCTCGGCGCTCTTGCCGTGCACCACCAGATAACGCGCCGATTCCGGCAGCCAGAGCAGCAGCACCACGGCCAGCGCCAGGGGCAGCACGCCGCCCAGCACCAGCAGGCTGTGCCAGCCATAGGCCGGGATCATCCAGGCCGAGACGAAGCCGCCGCCGGCCATGCCCAGGTTGAAGCCGCAGAACATGCTGGTCACCAGCAGCGACTTGAGGCGCTCGGGGGTGTATTCCGAGAGCAGCGTGGTGGCGTTGGGCATGGCGGCGCCCAGGCCCAGCCCGGTGAGGAATCTCAGGATCACCAGCTGTTCGAGGTTGCTGCTGAAGGCCGACAGCAGGCTGAAGCCGCCAAAGATGAAGGTGGCGACCACCAGCACGCCCTTGCGACCGAAGCGATCGGCCAGCGGCCCGGAACCCAGGGCGCCAAAGACCATGCCGCCCAGCGCGGCGCTCATCACCGGCCCCAGGCTGGCCCGCGGGATGCCCCATTCCACCGACAGCGCCGGGGCGATGAAGCCCATGGCCGCGGTGTCGAGGCCGTCGAGAAAGACGATGAGAAAGCACAGGGCGACGATGCGCCACTGGTAGGCGGACAGCGCCTGGCGATTGATGAACTGCTGGACGTCCAGGGTGCCGGCTGTCGCCGTGGCCGAGGAATCGGCCAGGGGCACGGCGCCCGCGAGGGTGTGCGTCATGGTGGTCTGCTCGTGTTGTTGTTATCGGCGTGTTGCGCCACTGCGCCGACGTTAAGCCCAACCCCAGACAGCTGACAATTCGATTATCGGCGATATGGCCGATAATCGACCGGATTCGCTAGTGAAACAGGCGGGTGCTCAATTCCTGACTGGCGGCCAGCAGCACCGGCAGGAAGCGCGTCTCCAGTTCCTGGCGACTGACCCGACTGGCGTGGGTGCCGACGTTGAGCGACGCCAGCACCTGGCCGGCGGCGTCTCTCAGGGGCACCGCCAGGGATCTCAGCCCCACTTCCAGCTCCTGGTCGACGATGACGTACCCCTGCTGGCGCACCTGGCCCAGGCACTCGATGAGCGCCGGCGGCTGATAGAGGGTACGGCTGGTCTTGGCCTGCAGATCGGCGTGTTCCAGGTAGTCGTGCAGGGCGGCATCGTCCAGAGCGGCGAGCAGGATGCGGCCCATGGAGGTGCAATAGGCCGGCAGCCGGCTACCGACGCTGAGGTCCACCGAGATCAGTCGCTGCGGCGTGGCCGAGCGGGCGATATAGAGGATCTCGTCGCCTTCCAGGGTGGCCATGGAGCAGGCTTCGTGCAGTTGCTCGCTGAGGCGATCGAGCACCGGCTGGGCGGTGACCGCCAGGGGTGTCGACGACAGATAGGCGTGCCCCAGGGTCAGCACCTTGGGCAGCAGCGAATAGGTGCGCCCATCGGTGGTGACATAGCCCAGCTTCATCAGGGTGTGCAGACAGCGACGCACCGCGGCGCGAGGGATCTCGGTGCGATGGCTGATCTGGGCGATGGTCAGCTGGCGCTTGCGCTCCTGGAAGGCGTGGATGACCGCCAGGCCGCGGGCCAGGGAGGTCATGAAATTCGGGTCGCCGGTAAAGGCTTCGATGCGCTTGGCCGGCGAGGCGATGATGGGCGGCGCGGCCAGTGGCGGCAGGCCGGTGGCGTGAGCGGTGCGGTTATCGTCCATCGACCCTATCCTCGGCAGGCTTTTGATCGATTATCGAGCGAGGGGGCGATTATCGCAATCGCATTTCTGCCGACACCCGCAGACGCGCAGGGGCCTCCAGGTGCATGCTGAGGCTTCCCGCCCAGCCGCCTGGATGCCTGTCGATGAAGACCCTGGAAGATCATCTCAGCCAGTACGCGAGCTACCACCGCGATCCGCGCAATATCGCCAGCCACTTCCCCGGCATCCTGCTGATCGTGCTGGCGGTGGCCATCCTGCTGTCCCGACCGGTCTTTACCTTGGCCGGCTGGCCGCTGTCACCCGCGGTGCCGGTGGCCGGTGCGGTGGCGCTCTTCTATCTGCGCCTGGATCGGCCGTTGGGGCTGCTGATGAGCGTCCTGCTCGCGCTCGCCCTCTGGCTAGGTGCCGCGCTGGCGGCCCAGACCACCGGCGTCTGGCTGGCCTGGGGGCTGGGTCTGTTCCTGATCGGCTGGGCCATCCAGTTCGTCGGCCACCACTACGAGGGGCGCAAGCCGGCCTTTCTCGACGACCTGGCCGGCCTGGCCATCGGCCCGCTGTTCATCGCCACCGAAGCCGTCTTCTGGCTGGGCGGCCGCCAGCAGCTCAGGCAGGCGATCGAAGAACGGGCCGGCCCGGTGCGGCGCCGTCAGCCCAGTCGATAGCGGATCGACGGCCGACCGTCGGGACCGTCCAGCGTCACCTGCGCCCTCACCCCCCAGACCTGCTGGATCAGCGCGGCCGTCAGCACCTCGCCGGGGGCGCCTTCGGCGACCAGGCGGCCGTCGCGCAGCACCGCCAGGCGATCGCAGAACAGCGCGGCGAGGTTGAGATCGTGGATGGCCAGCACGCAGGTCGCCGGCAGGCGGCGGACCAGGTCGAGGATCTCGAGCTGGTGCTGGATATCGAGGTGGTTGGTGGGTTCGTCCAACAGCAGTTCGCTGGGCTCCTGGGCCAGGGCGCGGGCGATCTGGGCGCGCTGGCGCTCGCCGCCGGAGAGGCTGTGCCAGCGCCGTGCCGCCTTGTCGACCAGGCCGACCTGGGCCAGGGCGCGCTGGCAAACCTCGGCGTCGCGCGCGCTCCAGGCATCGAGCAGGCCGCGATGGGGCGTGCGCCCCAGGCGCACCACCTCGGCCACCGACAGATCGGCCTCGGTACCCGCCTGCTGCTCCACCAGGGCGACCCGACGCGCCAGGTCGCGCCGGCGCAGCTCGGCCAGCGGCGTCCCGTCGAGACTGACCCTACCCTCCTCCGGCCGCCGCAGCCCGGCCAGCAGCCGCAGCAGACTGGACTTGCCCGAGCCATTGGGGCCGAGCAGTCCGAGCACCCCGCCCGGCGGCACCGCGAGGGTTACCCCGGCAAGGATCGGCTGGCCGCCGGCGCTCCAGGCCACGTCGCGCGCGGCGAGACTCATCGGACCTCCCGTGCGCGATAGAGGATGAAGGCGAAGGCCGGGGCACCCACCAGGGCGGTGACCACGCCGATGGGCAGGGTCTGCTTGGCCACCAGGGTGCGGGCGACGATGTCGGCCAGCACCATGAACAGCGCGCCGATCAGGGCGCAGGTGGGCAGCAGCCGGCCATGCCCCGGACCCACCAGGAAGCGCGCCACATGGGGGATCACCAGGCCGACGAAGCCCACCGCGCCCACCAGGCTGACCAGGCAGGCGGTGATCAGGCCGGTGACGGCCAGCAGCAGCAGGCGCAGCGGTCCCACCGCCACCCCGAGGCTGGCGGCGGCGTCTTCGCCAAAGGCGAAGGCATCCAGCGCCCGGGCGCAGGCCAGGCACACCAGCAGCCCGGCGAGCACCACCCCGGCGGCCAGCCAGACATCCGGCCAGCGCACCCCGGCCAGGCTGCCGAGCAGCCAGAACATCACGCTGCGCGCCTGCTCGGCATTGGCCGCGGTGGCGACGATATAGGCGGTCAGGGCATTGAACAGCTGGGAAGCCGCCACCCCGGCGAGGATGATGCGGGTACTGCCGCCGCTGCCGAGAAAGGGCAGCACCACGGCGAAGGCCAGCACCGCGCCGAGAAAGGCACCGAGGGACACGCCGAGCACCCCGCCACCGACGCCCAGCAGCATCACCAGCACCGCGCCGGTGGAGGCGCCGGCCGATAGGCCGAGCACATAGGGCTCGGCCAGGGCGTTGCGCAGCAGCGCCTGAAGGATGGCGCCGGAGACCGCCAGGCCCGCACCGCAGCAGGCGGCCACCAGGGCGCGACTGAGGCGGTATTCCCAGACGATGCCCTGGACGATGCGCTCCACCGGATAGGGCCCCAGGCCGAGGCCGTTGGCGATGGCCTGCAGACTGGTCAGGGGCGCGATGGGCATCTCGCCGAAGGACGCCGCCAGCACCACGCTCGCCGCCAGCGCCAGCACCGCGGCCAGGCCCAACAGCCAGCGCCAGGGCCGGGCGCCTTCGGCCGCGAGGGGCAGACTCATGGTTGCGGCTTGGCCAGGTCGGCGGCCAGGGCCTCGACGCTGTCCACCACCCGCAGCGAGGGATTGAGGGTCGGGGCGTCTACCACCAGCAGATGATTCTCGCGTACCGCGCGCAATTCGCGGGTCAGGGGATCGCTGCGCAGGAAGGCCAGCTTCTTGTCCACGTCATCGGCCGGGTAGAGACGCCGGTCCATGCGCGCCACGACGATATAGTCAGGGTCCAGGCTGGCGATGCGCTCCCAGCTCACCGCCGGCCATTCCTCGGCGCTGTCGACCACGTTGCGCAGCCCCAGGGCCCGGGCGATCCAGGCCGGCGCACCGAGGTTGCCGGCGACCCAGGGATCCCCTTCCAGCCGCGGACTGGAAAACCAGAACAGCACCGAGCGGCCCTGCACCCCGGCGGCTTTGGCCTGCTCGCCCGCGACGGCGATACGGCGGTCCAGGTCGGCGACCAGACGCTCGCCGGCCGGCTGCACATCGAGGATGGCCGCCAGCTCCCGGGCTTCGCGGGTCACCAGCTGCATGTCGAAGGGCGCGCTGCGGCTGCCATCGCTGTTGGAATCGGCGGTCACCGCCTTGCCCTCGCAATCGCTGGGCGCCACATAGGCGGCGATGCCCAGCTTGGCGAAGCGCGGGAAGTCCGCCACCTCGCCACCGGGGCCGACGTGATAGGTGTACTGGGCCGCGACCAGGTCCGGCCGGGTGCCGACCACGGCCTCGAAGCTGGGGGCGTTGTCGGCCAGCCGCGGAATGCCCTTGCCCGCCGCCTGCAGGTCCGCGGGCAAGCCGCCGAACCAGACGCCGGTGCCCACCAGCCGCGCGCCCACGCCCAGGCGCAAGAGCAACTCGGTGCTGGCCTGACCGAGGCTGACCAGCCGCTGGGGCGCGCGCTCGAAGACCAGTTCACGACCGCAGTTGTGCACGGTCAGCGGATAGGCGGTGGCCGCCTGGGTGGTGAGAGAGGCAGCGGACAACAGGCCGGCGGCGATCAGCGGCAGAAGACGGCGAAACATGGACTCTCCTTGGGATGACGCGTCCCTTGTGGATGTTGGGTAGCCCCTGGCAAGGTCTGGCTCGCTTCTCGCGAAGCTCACAGTGGCGCGACCGCGCCGGAGTTGCACCGGCTTCCCGCCAGGGAACAGGAAGGTCGCCGAGGGTGAGCCAGCGGCGACCAGGATTCAAGCACTAAATGTTACTTTATAACAATTCCGGATCGTACCAGCGTGGCGTATAGACCCACTCGCCGCCATCGGCCCGCGGGAAACGCCGGGTATGGCTGGAGCCGAGGATCACCAGGGTGCGTGAATCCACCATGTCGCTGCGCAGCGCGCCGAGGCTGGTGTATTCGAGACCGCCACCGGGGCGGCCGACGTCGCGGCCGAGGATCACCGGGGTGTTCGCCGGACGGCAGCTGCGCAGGACGTCCAGCGCCCGCTCCAGCTGATGCGGCCGGGCCTTGGAGATTGGGTTGTAGAAGGCCATGGCCAGGTCGGCCGCGGCGGCCTGGCGCAGGCGCTGCTCGATCACCGCCCAGGGCTTGAGGTTATCGGACAGGGAGATCAGGCAGAAGTCGTGGCCCAGGGGCGCGCCGGCCAGGGCGGCGCTGGCCATGGCCGCGGTGATGCCCGGGAGGATCTCCAGCTCCACCGCCGCCCAGCGCGGATCGTCGGCGCCTTCCAGCACCTCCAGCACCGCGGCGGCCATGGCGAAGACGCCCGGATCGCCGGACGACACCATCACCACCTGGCGACCGCTGGCGGCCAGTTCGAAGGCGTGGCGGGCGCGCTGCAATTCTTCGCGATTGTCGCTGGCATGGGCCAGCTGATCCGGGCGCAAGGGACCGGCCATCTGCACGTAGGTGGCGTAGCCGAGCACGTCCTGAGCCTGGTCCAGGGCGCGGCGCACCACCGGCGCCATGAGCTCCGCCGCACCGGGGCCGAGGCCCACCACGCTGAGGCGCCCGCGGCGCTGGCCGAGGTCTTCGGCGTCCAGCGGCCGGTCATGCAGGTGCAGGGCGAGGCCCTGGGCCTGGACCCGCGCCACCGCCGCCCGGGCGAAGTCCGGGGTGCGGGCGTCGACGAATCTCAGGGGTACGGCCAGCGTCTGGCTCAGCTCGGCGAGACCGGGCGCGGCCATGTCTTCCGCCCGCGCCAGCAGCAGCGCCACGGCGCCCGGCGCATAGCCGGCGCTGGCGAGCAGCGCGGTGACGGCGGCGGCGGTGGCATCGGCGCGTACCGCCACCAGCACGGCGCGGGGATGGATCAGCAGGGTGTGGTCGTCAGCGCTGGCCAGTGGCGAGACCAGGATGCGCTGCCGCGCCGCGGGATCGCGGGCCAGGGGCACCGCGTCCAGCCAGGGCGCCTCGCCCTCGATGCGTACCGGGGCGCCGGCCAGCAGATCGGCCACCCGATGCTTGGCCACGTCGACATCGGCCAGGGCATAGCCGGCCGGCGGATCGAGCAGACAGGTGCCGAATCTCAGTTCGCCACTGGTGGTGATGGCCGGGGCCACGTTCAGCAGCGTACCGAGCTGACGGGCCAGGCGATTGGCGCCGGCCAGGCCGCCCAGCAGCGGCACCACGGCGCTGCCGTCTTCGGCCACGGCCAGCACCGGCGGCTCGGCGGTCTTGTCGTCCAGCAAGGACGCCAGGCTGCGGATGACGATGCCGGCGGCGCAGAGCACCAGCAGCGGGCGCTGCTGCCGATAGAGGTCACGCAGGTGATCGCCGAAGGCGCTGTAGCTGACGTCGCCCTCGACCCGCCCAGCCAGGCCATGCACCAGGCTGCCCGGCAGGCCGGCCTGCAAGCGGCGGGCGGTGGCCAGGGCGCCGGGACCGAGGATGACGATGGCCGGGCTCAACCCTTCCATTTCACCCCCGGCACCACCACCAGCGAGAAATACGGCGAGGCCATGGGGTCGACGGCGTCCAGCGCGACGATGCGCTGATTGTCCATGGTGGCGCGCTCGATGTAGCGGGCGCGCTCGTCCAGACCCAGCTCACGCAGCACCTGGCGCACCTTCTCGAAGTTGCGGCCGAGCTTCATCACCACGGCGGCGTCGGCGCTGGCCAGGCGCGCCTTGAGCTCTTCCGCGGAGAGCACCCCGGAGAGCACCGTGAGGGTCTGGTTGCGATAGACCAGCGGCAGGCCGAGCATGGCCACGCCGCCGAGCATGGAGCAGACCCCCGGCACCACCTGGGCCTCGTAGCGCTCGGCCAGGCGGTCGTGCAGGTACATGTAGGAACCGTAGAAGAAGGGATCGCCCTCGCAGATCACCGCCACGTCGCGGCCGGCGTCCAGGTGATCGGCCACCTGGGCGGCGGCGGTGTCGTAGAAGTCGGCGATCACCGTCTCGTAGGACAGCGGCGGCGCCAGCTTCTCGGTGGTCACCGGATAGACCAGCGGCAGGCGCTGCTGGCCGTCCAGCAGATAGCCCTCGATGACGCCATAGGCATTGCCGCCCTGGCCCGCGTTGGCCTTGGCCTTGGCGACGAAATAGGCCACCACCGGCGCGCCCTGCAGCAGGCGCAGGGCCTTGAGGGTGATGAGTTCCGGATCGCCGGGGCCGACGCCCAGGCCGAGCAGGCGGCCTGCCATCACTCCACCTCCGTGGCCAGGGCGTTGACCGCCGCGGCGGCCATGGCACTGCCGCCCCGCCGGCCGCGGACGATGACATAGGGTACGCCGCGGCTGTCGGCGGCCAGGGCGTCCTTGGACTCCATCGCCCCGACGAAGCCCACCGGCATGCCGAGGATCAGCGCCGGCCTGGGCGCCCCGGCGTCGAGCATTTCCAGCAGATAGAACAGCGCGGTGGGGGCATTGCCGATCACCACCACGCTGCCGGCCAGGTGCGGCCGCCAGCGCTCCAGGGCCACCGCCGAGCGGGTGTTGCCCTGGGCCACGGCCAGTTCGCGGATGCCCTCGTCGTGCAGGGTGCAGATCACCTGATTGTTGGCCGGCAAGCGGGTACGGGTGACGCCCTCGGCAACCATGCGCGCATCGCAGAGGATGGGCGCGCCGGCCGTCAGGGCCGCGCGCCCAGCCGCCCCGGCCCCCGGGGAAAAGGCCAGGTCCTGGACCACGTCGACCATGCCGCAGGCGTGGATCACCCGCACGGCGAGTTTTTCCAGGTCGGCGGGGATGGCCGAGAGATCGGCCTCGGCGCGGATGGTGGCGAAGGATTGGCGATAGATCGCCTGGCCGTCGCGTTCGTATTCAAGCATCACTGGGACTCCGGGCCAGCCAGGCGGCGGCCTCGTCGAGGGACAAATGGGTGGCGCGCCGCCGGCCCGGACCGGGCTGGGTGGCGTCGCGCACGAAGAGGTCATAGCGACCAGGGGCCACCGCCAAGAGCGTGTGGGGCGCCTGACCGGCCAGGGCGCAACTGCGCGGGCAACCGGAGAGGTGCACTTCCACCTCCGCCGGCAGCTGCTCGGCCAGGCGCAGGGCATCGCCCTTGGTGTCGGCCTGGCCCTTGGCGCAGCCCTGGCTGCCGGTACAGGCGACCAGCCGGGCCAGGGGCGCGGCGGGATCGGTGATCAGCTCCAGGGTGGCCAGAGCGGCGAGCAGCTTGGCGGCCTGGTCGACCGGTACATCGGGCAGCAGCAGGCCCTGCCATGGGGTGAGGTGCAGGTCGCCATTGCCGTGGTGTTCGGCCAGGTCGGCGACGGTGGCCAGGCTTTTCGCAGGCAGTCGCCCCAGGGCGGGCTGGGCGCCGACCCAGTTGAAGCCGGTTTGGCGCTGCTGATGGCTAGCCAGCCGTAGCGCGGCGTCGGCCGGCGCGCGCAGGCTGGGCGGTACCGGTAGCAGGTCCAGGTCTAGGTCCGCCAGCAGCTCCGCGAGCGGACGCTGCGCCAGCAGCTGGCGCATGCGGTGCTGCTCGGGACCGGCCAGGTCGAGGAAGCGATGCAGCAACCGGGCGACGGTCGCCACCTCCTGACCCGGGGCGATCAGTCCAACTGGAATATCCAGCGGGGTACCGGCCAGGCCAAGGACATAGCCCTCGGCGCGCGCCGACAGCCAGACATCATGGGGATGGTCGAGCCGGGCCAGGGCTTCGCCGCCGTCCAGTTGCAGGGCAAACTTGGCCGACAGCCCATGCAGGCGGCGGTCGCCTTCCAGCAGGGCGAGCAATTCGGCGGCCAGGGGACGAACGTCGCGCAGCTGCTGCGGATCCCTGCCGGCAGACGGGCTGAGCAGCAGATTGCGCACGTCATCGGCGGCGGGATCGGCCGGCCCCAGACCGGCGGCCTGCAGCTCGGCCACCAGGGCAGCGGCACCGTCCTGGCGTACACCACGCAATTGCAGGTTGGCTCTGTTGGTCAGCTCCAAGACCCCGCTCGCCCAGCGCGTGCTGGCGGCGGCGATGGCCCGCGCCTGGGCTGCCGTCAGCCGGCCCCCCGGCAACTTCACCCGGCACAGGCCGCCATCGCGCGCGGGCACGATGCGCAGCAGCCCCGGACAGGCCGAAGGCCGCGGGACGAGGGCGGAAGGAGACGGAGGATTCACGGCGGAAGGTCGGGCTGAACGGGGAAAGACGTTATTATGCCCGCTTTGCCCGACCCCTTGAAAACGCCCGGTCGGCTGACGTTCGATGAGGTGTGTTCATGATCCCCTGGCTGACCGTGGTGGGTATCGGCGAAGACGGCTACCCCGGCCTCGGCAAGCAGGCCCGCCGCGCCCTGCTGGAGGCGGGGGTCGTCATCGGCGGTCCGCGCCAGCTGGCGCTGCTGCCACCCTGCATCCGCGCCACCCGCGAGCCCTGGCCGCAGCCCTTCGCCCTGGCCCCGGTCCTGGACCGCCGCGGCACCCCGGTCTGCGTGCTGGCCAGCGGCGATCCCATGCTGTTCGGCGTCGGCGCGAGCCTTTCGCGCCAGCTGTCGGCCGACGAGCTGCAGGTGCTGCCGGCGCCCTCCTCCTATTCCCTGGCCGCGGCTCGCCTCGGCTGGCCGCTGCAGGACGTCACCCTGCTGTCGGTGGTGGCCCGCCCCCTGGCCGCCGTGGTGCGCCATCTGCACCCGGGCGCCCGCCTGCTGGTATTGAGCAACGACGGCCACAGCCCTGCGGCCCTGGCCGCGCTGCTGGTGGACCAGGGCTTCGGCGCCAGTCAGCTGCAGGTGCTGGAGCACCTGGGCGGCCCTCTGGAGCGCCGGATCGCCGGTCGCGCCCGGGACTGGTCGCTGGCGGAAGCGGCGGCGCTCAACCTGGTGGCCATCGAGGTCCTGAGCGAGACCGGGGAGACGGGTCTGCCGCTCACCCCCGGTCTGCCGGACAGCGCCTATCGCCACGACGGCCAGTTGACCAAGCGAGACGTGCGCGCCGTGACGCTGGCGCGCCTGGCGCCGCGCCCCGGCGAACTGCTGTGGGACGTAGGCGCCGGTTGCGGCTCCATCGGCATCGAATGGGCGCGCAGCCATCCCGGCTGCCGGGTGCTGGCCATCGAGGCCGATGCCGGTCGCCAGGCCCATATCCTCCACAACCGCGACCACCTCGGCGCTCCGGCGCTGCACCTGGTAGCCGGCCAGGCGCCCGAGGCCCTGGCCGGGCTGGCCACCCCGGATGCCATCTTCATCGGCGGCGGCCTCACCGCGCCGGGGGTGCTGGACGCCTGCTGGGACGCCTTGCGTCCCGGCGGTCGCCTGGTCGCCAATGCCGTGACCCTGCAGACCGAAGCCGCCCTGGTGGCCTTTCGCGAACGCCACGGCGGCGACCTGACCCGCCTGCAGGTGGCCCAGGCCCAGCCGCTGGGCGCCTTCGACACCTGGCGTGCGGCGCTGCCTATTACCTTGCTGGACGTGGTGAAGCCGTGAGGGTTGGACGTGCCCCCCTCACCCCGACCCTCTCCCCGAGGGGAGAGGGGGTGGTTTGGTGTGACCCTTTAATCCGCGGCGGCAAGCAGCGCCTCGTCCCCTCACCCCAGCCCTCTCCCCGTAGGGGCGAGGGGGCGGTTAGGCGTGCCTCCTTCATCCCTGAAGACCATGAGCGGCGTTTTGCCCCCTCACCCCAGCCCTTTCCCCGTGGGGGCGAGGGGGTGGTTGGGTGGTGGCTCGGAAGTCTGGCGTCCGGGCTGACGCCCGCGACTCTTGCTGAGCAAGCTGCAATGACCAGCGGGAAAGCCGCCTGCGAGACCAAGTCTAGTACGCCGATGCTCAATCCTCGGCACCGCCTTTCCTCCCCTCTCCCTCGGGGAGAGGGGCCGGGGGTGAGGGCGCGCCATGCATGACGAAGCCGCCGCCGCTCCTGGAGAGGACCGCCCATGAAGATCCTCCTGCTCGGCGGCACCACCGAAGCCCTGGCCATCGCCCGCACGCTGCCGGCCGAGGCCCTCTACAGCCTCGCCGGTCTCGGTCGGCTGCCCCAGGACCTGCCCTGCCAGGTGCGGGTCGGCGGCTACGGCGGCGCCGCGGGGCTGGCCGCCTTTCTCCACAGTGAAGGCATCGAGTTGCTGCTGGACGCCACCCATCCCTACGCCGCCCGGATCAGCCACAACGCCGGCCTGGCCGCGGCCCAGGCCGGTATCCCCTGCTGGGCCCTGCGCCGCCCCGGCTGGCAGGCCGGCCTCGACGACGACTGGCGCGAGGTGGCCGACTGGAGCGAACTCCAGACCGCGCTTGCTTCCTTCACCCGCCCCTTCTTCACCCTGGGTCGCGAACCCCTGGAGCACCTCGCGGAAATCCCGCCCCACCAGTTCTGGACCCTGCGCCTGCTCGACGCCCATCCCGGCCACGCACGGGCGCGGATCATCGCCGACCGTGGACCCTTCGCCCTGGAGGCCGAGCGCGTGCTGTTCGCCCAGGGTGACTTCGATGTGCTGATCAGCAAGAACAGTGGCAGCGCCGCCACCCAGCCCAAGTTGCAGGTGGCCCGCGAGCGGGGTCTGCCGGTGCTGATCCTGCGCCGCCCCGAGTTGCCCTGCGTCGATCGTGAATTCGCCAGCGTCGCCGACCTGCTCGCTGCCCTGGCCGAGGAAACCCCATGACCGTTCATTTCATCGGCGCCGGCCCCGGCGATCCCGACCTCATCACCGTCAAGGGCCAGCGGCTGATCCGCCAGTGCCCGGTGATCCTCTATGCCGGCTCCCTGGTACCGCCCGCGGTGCTGGAAGGTCACCAGGCCGAGACGGTGATCGACACCGCCCACCTGGACCTGGATACCATCGTCGGCCATCTGGCCGCCGCCCATGCCCGCGGCCAGGACGTGGCCCGGGTGCATTCCGGCGATCCCTCGCTGTACGGCGCCATCGGCGAACAGATCCGCCGCCTGCAGGCGCTGGGCATTCCCTACGAGATCGTCCCCGGCGTCACCGCCACCGCCGCCTGCGCCGCCCTGCTGGGTTGCGAGCTGACCCTGCCCGGTGTCAGCCAGACGGTGATCCTGACCCGCTACGCCAGCCGCACGGCCATGCCGGCCGGCGAGGCGCTGGCCGACCTGGCGCGCCATCGCGCGACCCTGGCCATCCATCTCGGCGTCGGCCAGTTGGAGCGCATCGTCGCCGACCTCCTGCCGCACTACGGCCCCGGCTGCCCAGTGGCCATCGTCCACCGCGCCAGCTGGCCGGACCAGGACAGCGTCCGGGGCACCCTGGCCGACATCGTCGAACGGGCGCGGGACAAGGATTTCCGCCGCACCGCCCTGATCCTGGTCGGCGAGGTGCTGGCGCCAGGGGATTTCAGCGATTCCAAGCTTTATCGGCAGGGGCCGGGGTAGTCATCAAATGCCTATATCGCGGCCATGCCGGTGCGCCGTAGCGACCGCTCCTACGGTTACATCGGAGCCTGTAGGAGCGGCCCATGGCCGCGATAAAACACCCCTACCCTAGAGAGAAATGACGGCGATTTCCGGAGTTCAATACCCCGCCCCACCCTCGCCACCGCTGACGATGGCCACGCCCGAGCTGGTCCCCAGGCGGGTCGCGCCGGCGTCCAGCATGGCCTGGGCGGTGGCGCGGTCACGCACGCCGCCGGAGGCTTTCACGCCCATCTCCGGGCCCACCTCTTCGCGCATCAGCCGCACGTCTTCCAGGGTCGCGCCGCCATGGCCGAAACCGGTGGAGGTCTTGACGAAGGCGACGCCGAGGTCGCGACAGATCCGGCAGGCCTGGCGCTTCTGCTCATCGTCGAGCAGACCGGTCTCCAGGATCACCTTGAGCGGCACCGCGCCACAGGCGGCCTGCACCGCGGCGATGTCGGCGGATACGTCTTCCAGCAGGCCATCCTTGAGCCAACCGAGGTTGAGCACCATGTCGATCTCCCCGGCCCCGGCGGCGATGGCCTGCTCGGCCTCGAAGGCCTTGGCCGCGCTCAGCCCGGCGCCGAGCGGAAAGCCCACCACCGCGCAAACCTTGACTGCGCTGCCGGCCAGTTGCGCCGCGGCATGGGGGACCTGGGCGGAATTCACGCACACCGAATAGAAGCCATGGGTGCGCGCCTCCTGGCACAGGCGGTCGATCTGGGCGCGGCGGGCATCGGCGGCGAGCAGGGTGTGGTCGATGGTCTTGGCGAGTTCGCCGGGTTCAAGCTGCATGGGGCCTCCTCAGGCACGGGTAGCGTATGATCGGATCAGAATTCTTGGTTGGTGCGGCCTGCACCTCTAGTCGGACTCCCCTAGCGCACCCCTCATGGATAGCAAGAAAGCCGCTCGGCTCAAGCTGATGCACCAGGCGCTGCAGGATCAGCACGCCATTCACCTGCGCGAGATGGCCCAGCTGCTGGGTGTCTCGGAAATGACCCTGAGACGCGACCTGCGGCTCCCGCCGGACGGCCTGCGCCTGCTCGGCGGTCATGTCACCCGCGATGTCGGCGGCAGCGAGGCGCCCGGCTACCAGGTGGTGGAACAGGATCTGCGCCAGGTCGAGGAAAAGCGTCGCATCGGTCGACTGGCCGCGGCGCAGATCCGCGCCGGCGACACCGTCTTCCTCGATTGCGGGACCACCACGCCCTTCGTGGTGGACTTCATTCCCGATGACCTGGAATTCACCGCCGTCTGCCATTCGCTCAATGTGCTGCTCAAGCTGCAGCAGAAGGTCAACTGCACCCTGGTGGTCTGCGGCGGCACCTTCCAGCGCAAGAACCAGATCTTCGAGAGTCGCCTGGAGACCGGGGTGCTCGATGGCGTGCGCCTCACCCATGCCTTCGTCTCGGCGGCCGGGGTGAGCGCGGACTTTGGCGTCACCTGCTTCAACTTCAACGAGGTCGAGGTCAAGCAGAAGGTCCTGCGCCAGGCCCAGCAGCGGCTGCTGCTGGTCGACCATACCAAGTTCGACGTGGTGCGCGCCGCGCATTTCGCGGCGCTCGGCGACTTCGACCTGGTGGTCAGTGACGGACGCATTCCGCGCAGCTATCGCGAGCGGATCGAGGCGAACGGCGCGCAACTGCTTACCTGATCCGCGCCGGGTCGGCCAGGCGCGCCAGCAGCGCCTCACGCTCGGCGGCGGCGAGATAGCCGGTCCGGACGCTGAAGGCGCGACGCTCTCCCGGTTGCAGCTGCTGCACCTGCCCCTTGGTCGTCTCGGCCAGATAGCCCTCCGGTTCGCAGGTCGCCGGCAGCACGAAGGCCGCCACCTGCTGATCGGGGTTGTGCAGCACCCAGCGCGTGGCATGGGGCAAGTCCTGCGGGCGATAGGCCGTGTAGAAGGCGGCGCCGCCCGGATGCTCCAGCAGGAAATGCGCCTCCCCCGCCGCGTCGGTCCCCGGCGCATCGATGAAACTGACGATCTCCGGCTGGTAGCGCGCCGGCGCATCCAGCACCCGCAGTCGCTCGGGGTCTTCCGCCAGTGCGGCGATGAAGGCCTGCCAGTCGGCGGTCGGCCGCACATGTGCCGGCACGCTGGTGCGCACCCGGGTGCGGGCCACCCCGAGCGGCTCATGGAAGCGTCCGCCGGGCACATAGGCGTAGTTCATGTGCGCCATGTACATCAGGTCCATGGGCTGGCCGGCCTGGTTTTCCACCTCCAGGCCCAGGTCGAACACCGCGCTGTCCGCTCTCAGGGTCACGCGGGGCTGGGCGCGATAGCGATCGCCGAAGCCCATGGCGTAGTCGTGGCGACCGCCCAGGCGCAGGAAATCGCCCTCCGCGTCCTGGCCCAGTTCCAGCCAGGCCTCGTCCAGCGGCGCGCAGGGCAACTCGCCGTGCAACTCGTGGCTGTCCTCCGGCGCCGGGCAGCCGTTGCGCAGCACCCCGGCGTGGAACATGAAGCAGCCATAGGTCTCGATGATCCGCCGGGTCGGCCGCGGTTGGTCGAACAGCCCCGGCATGGTCAGGCGGCAGCCGTCGAAGGTGGCGTCCCAGATCATCTGCCCCTGGTAGGGCAGCACCACCAGGCGGCCACGACGATTCTCCAGCGCCAGGGCGCGCACCCCGGAGGGATAGGTCCAGGCGCGCACCTGGAAGGCGTCGCTGGCGAGCAGGGTGCGCTCGTCGGCGGTGAATTGCTCAGGCTGCAGGGGCAGGCGTACGGACATGACGGCGCCCTCCTCAGGCGGTCTGGGCGGCGCCCACCGGCAGCCGTTCGCTGGCCGGGTGACGCAGGCAATAGAGGGCGTAGGCGACGATCACCGTGAAGCACAGCAGCGGCACCGAATAGGCCAGTTGCATGTTGCCGCCGGTGTAGTCCGACAGCAGGCCCTGGAAGATCGGGATCACCCCGCCGCCGACGATGCTCATCACCAGCAGCGAGCCGCCGAATTCGGTGTCCCGGCCGATGCCGTCGACGGTCAGGCCATAGATGGTCGGCCAGCAGGGGCCAAGGAAAATGCTCACGCCCACGGCGGCGTACACCGCGGTGATGTTGGGCACCAGGATGGTGTAGGCCAGCAGCGCGATGCACAGCACCCCGTAGACGCCCAGCACCTTGGCCGGATGCCAGCGGCGCATCAGCAGGTTGGCGATTAGCTTGCCGACGAAATAGGCGGCGAAGGTGGTGAGCAGGAACCAGGAGGCGCTGCGCTCGTTCATGCCGCCGAGTTGCATGGCCAGGCGGATGGTAAAGCTCCAGACGCCGACCTGGGCGCCGACGTAGAGGAATTGCGCCAGCACGCCAAAGACGAAGCGCGGATTGCGTCGCAGCCGACCCAGGCTGGCGGCGACGCCGTCGCCCTCGCTGCGTACGCGCTCGTTGCCCTTGCAGGCCGGATAGCGGGTGCAGGCGATCAGCACGAAGATCAGCACCAGCACGCCGATCATCCACTGGTAGGGCGTCAGGGTGGCCTGGATCATCTGCAACTGCTGGGCGGCGGCCTCGGCGGGATTCATCTGCAGCAGCTGCGCCTGGCTGGCGTCACCCTCCTTGAACATCACGAAACTGCCGACATAGACCCCGGTCATGGCGCCGAAGGGGTGGAAGGTCTGGGAGATGTTTAGCCGACGGGTGCCGGTCTCGCGCGGCCCGAGCAGGGTCGAGTAGGTGTTGCAGGCGGTCTCCAGAAAGGACAGTCCGGCGGCGATCACGAACAGCGCCAGCAGGAACATGCCGTACTTGGCCATGGAGGCGGCGGGAAAGAACAGCAGGCAGCCGACCATGTAGAGGAACAGGCCGAAGAGGATGGTCGTCTTGTAGCTGAAGCGCCGCACCATCAGCGCGGCGGGCAGGGCCAGGAAGAAATAGCCGAGATAGAAGGCCGACTGGACGAAGGCGGTCTGGAAGTCACTGAGCAGGAAGGCCTTCTTGAAGTGGGCGATGAGCACGTCGTTCATGCTCGCTGCCGCGGCCCAGAGGGCGAAGATGCAGCACAGCAGGATGAAGGCGAACCACGGCGTGCGGTTCAGGTAGTAGCCGTCGGCACTGGGCCGCAGGGGTGACTGGCTCATTGTTGTTCTCCGTAGGGGTGCCAGGGTGGGGGATCGCCGCGCGCGGGTCAGAGATCCAGGGAAGCGAGGTAGTCTTCGAAGACCGCGGCCTCGGGATAGGAGGTCTGGGTGCCGCGCCCGGTGACCGACAGCGCCGAATAGGCCACCGCCCGCTGCATGGCCTCCCGCAGGCCCAGGCCCTGGACGCGGCCGTGGGCGAAGCAGCCGATGAAGGCATCGCCGGCGCCGGTGGTGTCGAGGGCCGCCACCCGCTGGCCGGGCAGGCTGAATTCACCCTCCTCGCCCACGTACAGCGCGCCCGCGGCGCCCAGGGTGACCACCACGTGCCGGATGCCGCGACCGGCCAATACCCGCGCCGCGGCGAAGGCGCTGTCGCGATCCGCCACCGGCAGGCCGCTGACCAGGGCCAGCTCGGTCTCGTTGGGGACGAAGTAGTCCAGCCGGGCGAGGTGCGCGGCGCTCAGGTCGGCCACCGCCGGCGCCGGATTGAGCAGCACCGGGATGCCCAGGCGCTGGCCGCAGTCGATGGCGGCATAGACGGTCTCCAGGGCGATCTCCAGTTGCAGCACGATCAGCGCGCAGTCGCGCAGATCGGCTTCCGCGGCCTGGATGTCGGCCGGACCGAGGGCGGCGTTGGCGCCCTTCACGATGAGGATGCTGTTGTGCGAATCGGGCTGCACGAAGATCGGCGCCACGCCGCTGGAGCGCCCGGGCGCGCGGGTCACGTGGCGGGTGTCGATGCCGAAGCGGCGGAAGTTGGCCAGGGTGTTGTCGGCGAAAAGGTCATCACCGACCTTGGTCACCATCAGCACCTCGCTGCCCAGCTTGGCCGCGGCGACCGCCTGGTTGGCGCCCTTGCCGCCACAGCCGAGGGCGAAGTCCGGCGCTTCGAGGGTCTCGCCCTGCGCGGGCAGTCGGTCGATATAGGTGATGAGATCGACCATGTTGCTGCCGATGACCGCGATTTTGCCCATGCCAAGCGCGCCTCCGTTTTTCTTGATGTTATTAAATTAACGGTTTTTGTTAATTTTACATCATACATACTGCAACTCGGGACGCAGCTCAAGCGCCGGTGATCGTCCACGGACGACAGCGGGCGTCCAACGCTCAAGGCTGGGAGCTGCGACACACGAAATGCGAGAAACGGAGAGATCGGACGGCGGTGCGGTACGACAGCGGGAAGCGGCGCACCGGGGACCCGGTGCGCGCGGGGCGGATCAGTGGAAGAGTTCGGCGATGAACACGGCGCCGATGAAGGTGCCGAAGCCGGCGGTCAGGGAGACCACCACGATGCGCCAGCCCAGCCGGCGAAAGGCCGGGATGTCCTTGGCGATGGACAGGCCGGCGAAGGCCAGCATGGGCGTGATCACCGCCAACACGCCGACGCTGTTGGCGGCGGCGGTGATCTGCGGTGCCAGCGGGCACCAGGGCGAGGTCAGGAACATGGCCACCAGCGACACCCAGCACACCGCCGGCACCTTGCGGCGGAACAGCTGGCAGAGCAGCTCGCCGACGACGGCCGCACCGATCATCAGCGCCACCGCGATGAGGGCGGCAGCCGGCAGCGTCTTGGTCGCCACGAAGGTACCCAGCAGGGCCAGGCCGGCCGCGGCGAACCAGGCACTCAGGCGTCCCGACCAGCCCAGTTCCACCGGCTCGTCCACCACCGTTTGGTCTACCGCGCTCTGGGCGAAGGAGGCCTTGGTCGTCCGGCCGATGCGCGGCTCCAGCACCCGATAGCCCCAGACCGCCAGCGGCAGGGAGATGAACAGGGTGAAATAGGTACCCAGGGTGGTGGTGATCAGGTTGGCCGCGGCGGCCAGCGCCATGACCTCCTTGGCCACCTCGGGGGTCTGCTGGGCCGCCACCGCACCGGCCGCGGCGGCCATGATGCTGCCCGAGCCGATGCCAGCGCCCATGGCCAGCGAATAGGGGTGGAAGATGTTGAGGCTGGCGATGAAGCCGGCGACGATGGCCATGAACACCGCGCCGATCAGGGTGCCGGTGAGGTACTCGGCGAGCACGCCGCGGCCTTCCGGGGAGTCCATGCCGTAGCGTTCGCCGATGATCGCCAGGCTCGGTTCGCGCCCCACGGAGAAGGTGGCGCCGATGGCCTCGCGCTTGATGCCCAGCAGCAGCGCCACGGGCAGGCCGAGCAGGATGGTGCCGACGAAATGGCCCAGCTCCTGGAAGGCCAGCGCCCAGCCGGCGGCGATCACCGTGGGCAGGGAACCGCCCACCACCAGGCCGAGCTTGGCGATGAAGATCAGCAAGGCGTACTGCAGGATGGCCGCCGAGCGCACCTGGGCGCTACGGCTGACGCTCAGGCCCTGCGGCAGTCGCGTGCTGGCCAGGCCAATGGCGGCGCCCAGCAGCAGCGCCCAGATCATCGGCAACAGCACCACCTTGCCCGGGCCCAGCGGGATGCTGACCGAGCCGATCAGCTCGGCGATCAGCAGCACCAGCGCCGCCCAGAAATAGAGTTTCACGGTATCGCTGACAGCTCGGTCCTGGCCCACGGCCAGCGTCGGATTGGCGCTCATTCTTCCCCCTGCGGCCCGCTCGCGGGCTCGGTTGTTGGTATGGTTGGCAGTCGCGAGCGGCGAAGCCCGCTGGGCAGAAAAGGGCTCCGCGAGGGAGCGCGACCCGGTCGTTCTGGAGGTCTGGTCGAGGTCGCACGGCTGGCGTACCGGAGGCTGGAAGCCCGCCGCGGACAGGGTCTCGCGCGGGGTTCTGCGCCGTTCCGGGGCTCTGCGTCGCGGGCCTCGGCCAGGCCGGGGCGGCCGTGGTCTTGGCCCGAGTATGGACAGCGCCCTGTTCTCTCTCCAATACTGGAAATGGCCTTTTCCGTTGCCTTTACGAGAACACACGGATGCGTGGAATTCACGAACAACGCTTGCACTATTTCGTCGAGGCGGTGCGGCTGGGCAGCGTGCGCGCCGCCGCCGACGCCCTGGACATCGCCCCGTCCGCAGTCAGCCGGCAGATCGCCCAGGTCGAGGCGGAACTGGGCGTCGACCTGATCGAGCGCCACCGCCGCGGCATCACCCCGACCGAGGCCGGGCGCCTGGTGCTGGATTACTTCCGCCAGCGTCAGACCCAGCTCGACGGGCTGAGAGACGCCATCGCCGATCTGCAGGGGCTGCGCACCGGTCGCGTGGTGCTGGCCATCGGCGAAGGCTTCATCGGCGACCTGTCGTGCAGCCTGGGCGACTTTTCCGCGCGGCATCCGGAGATCGAGGTCAGGGTCAACGTGGTGGGCACCAACGAGGTGATTCGCCAGGTGATGGAAGACGAGGCGCAACTGGGGCTGGTGTTCAATCCGCCGCGCGATCCGCACCTGCGGGTGCATGGCAGCCGTGGGCAGCCGCTCTATGCCATGGTGGCGCCGGACCATCCGCTGGCCGCGACCCAGGGCCCCGTGACCCTGACGGAGCTGGGCCAGCATCGCCTGGCGCTGCCGGACATCTCCTACGGCATCCGCCAGATGCTCGACGCCGTGGAGCAGGCCGCCGGCCAGCGCCTGGCGCCGACCCTGACCTGCAACACCTTCGCCCTGCTCAAGCACTATGCCCAGCAGGGCGGCGTCACCCTCCTGCCGCTGTTCGCCGCGACCCAGGAACTGGACAGCGGCGCCTTGCGCGCCCTGCCCCTGGCCGATCCCGGCTTCGCCCGTGCCCACGTCGAACTGGTCACCCGCCTGGGCCGCAAGCTCAGCCGCGCCGCGGACGAGTTGCGGACCAGCCTGGTGCAGCAGATGACCGCCTTTCGCTGAGCGCCTGCCCAAAGCCAGCTGCGCGTCGGCCAAACTGCGTTGAAAAGGCCCTGGGTCGCCAGCCCGGCCGGAATGCTCATTTACCATGAGTAAACTCCGCTTCCTCAGGCCTTTGATTCGCTAGCACTCACCCTCCGGGCCAGCCTTCGGCTGTTACTCCCGTTGGTCGTTGCGCCTTGCTTGACTCTAGCTCGCAAGCCTTTGAGCAGACGCTAAGGCGTCTCAGGCGGGCAGTTCCTGGCGCACCAGCTCGGCCCACAACCGTACGGCCGGTTCGATGATGGCGTCGTTGAAGTCATAGGCCGGGTTGTGCAGCGGCGCCGAGGGCTGGGCGCCGTCGACCCCCAGCCAGAGATAGGCGCCGGGACGCGCCGCCAGCATGAAGGCGAAGTCCTCGGAGGCCATGGATGGCGGTACGCCGTCGCTGACCCGCTCGGCACCAAAGGCCCTTACCGCCGCCTCACGCACCCGCGCGGCCTGGGCCGGATGGTTCTGGGTCACCGGATAGCCGCGGGTGAATTCCAGCTCGCCGCGCACGCCCTGGGCCAGCGGCGCCTGGGCGACGATCTCGCCGATCAGCCGCTCCACCTCGGCGCGCACCGCGCCGTCCAGGCAACGCACCGTGCCCCGGAGTCGCGCCACCTCGGGGATGACGTTGATCGCCTCCCCCGCTTCCATCATGGTCACGCTGACCACCGCCGACGCCAGCGGCGAGATCCGCCGGGCAACGATGGTCTGCAGCTGCAGGATCAGGTCCGCCGCGGCGACGATGGGATCGCGGCCGCGCTCGGGCATGGCCGCGTGGCAGCCCTTGCCGGTCAGGGTGATGGCGAAGGTGTCCAGCGAAGCCATCATGGCGCCCGGATTGACCACCACCTGCCCGGCCGGCAGCCCCGGCCAGTTGTGAAGGCCGTAGATGGCGTCCATCGGAAACCGTTCGAACAGGCCGTCTTCGATCATCTTCTGGGCGCCGCCGAGATTCTCTTCGGCGGGCTGGAAGACGAAATAGAGGGTGCCGCGGAAATCGCGGTTCTCACTCAGGTGGCGCGCAGTGGCCAGCAGGATGGCGGTGTGGCCGTCATGGCCGCAGGCATGCATGCGCCCGGCGGCGGTGGAACGATGGGGCACGTCCCCCACCTCCTGCATCGGCAGGGCGTCCATGTCGGCGCGCAGCCCCAGACTGGGGCCCTCGCCATGGCGCAACACCCCGACCACGCCGGTGCCGCCGAGGCCACGATGGACCTCCAGGCCGAAGCCCTCGAGCAATTCGGCGACCCGCGCCGCGGTGCGGTGCTCGGCGAAACCCAGTTCGGGATGGGCGTGGAAATCGCGACGCCAGCTGCGGGCGTCGTCCAGCAGCGCTTGGTGAATGGTCATGGGCTACTCCAGGCTGGCGCCGTAGCCGAAGCCGGCGGCGGGGACGGCGGCGGTTTCCACCCAGACGCTCTTCACCTCGCTGTATTCGCGCAGGGCGTCGAGGCCGGAGGAGCGACCGTAGCCGCTCTCGCCATAGCCGCCGAAGGGCGAGCTGACGTGGATGGTCTTGTAGCCGTTGACCCAGAAGGTGCCGGCGCGCACGCCACGGGCCACCCGGTGGGCGCGCCCGACATCGCGGGTCCAGACCGCGCCGGCCAGGCCGAAGCGGCTGTCGTTGGCGATGCGGATGGCGTCGGCCTCGTCCTTGAAGGGAATGGCCACCACCACCGGCCCGAAGATCTCTTCCTGGGCGCAGCTCAGGCCATTGTGGCCGGCCAGCACCGTGGGATTGACGTAGTAGCCGGTCCCGGCGGGCAGCGGCTCGACGCCATTGGCGACATGCCGTGCGCCCTCGCCCAGGGCGCCTTCCACCATGGTGCGCACATGGGCGAATTGCTTGGCGTTGTGGATCGGACCGATCTGGGTCTCGGGATCACTGGGATCGCCGACCTTGAACTGGCTGGCGGCGCGGGCCACCGCCTGGATGAAGCGCTCGTAGATGGATTCCTGCACCAGCAGCCGCGAGCCGGATACGCAACTCTGGCCGGCGCCGGAAAAGATCGCCGCCTGGGCGCCGCGCACGGCCAGGTCCAGGTCGGCGTCTTCGAAGACGATGTTGGCCGACTTGCCGCCGAGCTCCAGCACCACCGGGATGCAGCGCTGGGCCGCGGCGGCGGCGATGTGCCGGCCGGTGGCCGGCGAGCCGACGAAGACCACCTTGCGGATGTCGGCATGGGCGATCACCTGCTGGCCCACGGTATGACCCTGGCCGGCGAGCACGTTGACCAGGCCCTTGGGCGCGCCGGCGCGTTCCACCAGCACGCCGAGCAGCAGCGAGGTCACCGGGGTCAGCTCGGACGGCTTGAGGATCACCGCGTTGCCGGCGGTGATGGCCGGGGCGATCTGCCAGCCGCCGGTGAAGATGGGCGCGTTCCAGGGGGTGATCTGCAGCACCGTGCCCAGGGGTTCGTAGGTCACGTAGTTGAGATGACTGGTGGGCACCGGGATGACTTCGCCGTGCAGCTTGTCGGCCCAGCCGGCGTAGTACTCGAACATCTCGGCGACCTTGAGCACCTCGACGCGGGCATCACGGATCGGCTTGTTGGCGGTCTGGGATTCCAGTTGCGCCAAAACCTCGGCTTCCTCGCGGATCAGGGCGCCGACCCGGTAGATGATGCGCCCGCGCGCCTGGGCGGTCAGGGCGCGCCATTCCTCGCGCGCCCGGCGGGCGGCGGTATCGGCGCGCTCGACCACGGCCAGGTCGGCGTCGGGGTAGCTGTAGGCGGGGCTGTCGTCATGGGCGTTGCGCACGGTGATCCGCTCGCCGCTGCCGTCGACGAAGGTGCCGTCCACAAAGCTGGCGACCTGCTGGCGGTCGCCCCAGAAGGGCTTGAGCAATTCCAGTGTCTTGGCGTTCATCATGATCATTCCCCCTTGCCGAACAGGTCTTCGCTGGTACGTCGTGCGATGGCGCAGAAATCCTCGCCATCGGCCAGGGTCTCGGCGCTGGCCTTCCAGGCCTGGGCCGTAGCCGCGGCCAGTGGCAGGTCGAGGCCGAGTTCGGCGATGAGCTGCTGGGCCAGGCCCACGTCCTTGCGCATCAGGCCCATGGTGAAGCCGGAGTCGTAGGCCTTGTTCAGCACCCAGGTGGGGAACATGCCCTGGCTGGCGGCGCTGCGCCCGGAACCGGCATTGATGCCTTCGAGCAGCTTTTCCGGGGCGACGCCGGCACGGGCGGCCATGGTCACCGCCTCGGCGGTGGTGATCAGGTGCGCCGCGGCCAGGAGGTTGTTGGCGATCTTGGCGATGTTGCCGGCACCCACGGCGCCGATGTGCACCCGGGTCGCGCTCATGGCTTCCAGCGCCGGTAGCGCCTTGGCCAGGGCCACCTCGCTACCGCCGATGACCATGGTCATGGTGCCGGCCGCGGCACCGGCGGGGCCGCCGGAAACCGGGGCATCGAGGAAGTCGGCGCCGACCTCGGCGAAGGCCGCCGCCGCCCGGCGACTGGTCTCCGGGGTGGAGGTGGTGGTGTCGACCACCACGGTGCCCGGTCGCACGCGGCTGACCAGACCCGCCTCGCCCAGGCACACGGCCTCGACATGCTCGGCCTTGGGCAGCGACAGCACGATGACGTCGCTGCTGGCGGCCAGGGCCGCCAGGTCGCCGGCGATGGCCACGCCCTGGGCGGCGACCCGCTCGCAGGCGGCGCTGGAAGGATCCAGTCCGGTGACGGTCACGCCCTTGCGCGCCAGGGTGATCGCCATGTTGCCGCCCATGTTGCCGAGTCCGATGACCCCGACCTGCCTGCCCATGCCTTGTTCCTCTGCTTCGAATTGGCGGTGACCGACCCGGTGGCCGGCCCCTTGGCGATCGAGTATGGGAGGCCCCAGGCATCACCACCAATACGGCATTCGGACTTTCATGTTGCGCAAAAGGCAACGTGAGCCAGAGGCACCAGCAGTGTGCAAAGGCGCGATTCAAGGGCACTGCCCAGCCCCAGACTGGTGCAGGGCGACCGACCGCGAAGTCACCGCCGAGGCCGAGGCGCCAGTCCCTATGCGTCTCGCCGACGCCTGGCACAGTTCCTGAAAAGGCGCCCTGGCTGGCCAGCAGTCCAGCCCAACAACAGCGCACGTTCGCTTAGGAGCCTTTCGCATGAAGCGCCGCCCACTACTGAAGACCACCCTTGCCGCGTCCGCCCTGCTCATGAGCGGCCTGTTTCCCTGGAGTGCCGCCCACGCCGCGGACACCATCAAGGTCGGTATCCTGCATTCGCTGTCCGGCACCATGGCCATCTCCGAGACCTCGCTCAAGGACATGGCGCTGATGACCATCGACGAGATCAACGCCAAGGGCGGGGTACTGGGCAAGAAGCTGGAACCCGTGGTAGTGGATCCGGCCTCCAACTGGCCGCTGTTCGCCGAGAAGGCGCGCCAGCTGGTGACCCAGGACAAGGTCGCGGTCACCTTCGGCTGCTGGACCTCGGTCTCGCGCAAATCGGTCCTGCCGGTCTATGAAGAACTCAACGGCCTGCTGTTCTACCCGGTGCAGTACGAAGGCGAAGAGATGTCGCCCAACGTCTTCTACACCGGCGCGGCGCCGAACCAGCAGGCCATCCCGGCAGTGGAATACCTGATGAGCGAAGAAGGCGGCGGCGCCAAGCGCTTCTTCCTGCTGGGCACCGACTACGTCTATCCGCGCACCACCAACAAGATTCTGCGCTCCTTCCTGCACAGCAAGGGCGTGCAGGACAAGGACATCGAAGAGGTCTACACCCCCTTCGGCCACAGCGATTACCAGACCATCGTCGCCAACATCAAGAAATTCTCCGCCGGCGGCAAGACCGCGGTGGTCTCCACCATCAACGGCGACTCCAACGTGCCCTTCTACAAGGAACTGGGCAACCAGGGCCTGAAGGCCACCGACGTGCCGGTGGTGGCCTTCTCGGTGGGCGAGGAAGAACTGCGCGGCATCGACACCAAGCCGCTGGTGGGCCAGCTGGCCGCCTGGAACTACTTCGAGTCGCTGGATAACCCGGTGAACAAGAAGTTCGTCGAGGCCTGGAAGGCCTACGCCAAGGCCAAGAACCTGCCCAACTACCAGACCGCCGTGACCAACGACCCCATGGAAGCCACCTACATCGGCATCCACATGTGGGCCCAGGCGGTGGAAAAGGCCGGCAGCACCGACGTCGACAAGGTGCGCAAGGCCATGGCCGGCCAGACCTTCGCCGCGCCGGACGGCTACACCGTGAAGATGGACGAGAAAAACCATCACCTGCACAAGCCGGTGATGATCGGCGAGGTCCAGGACGACGGCCAGTTCAACGTCGTCTGGCAGACCGAGGGCCCGGTCCGCGCCCAGCCCTGGAGCCCCTACATCCCCGGCAACGACAAGAAATCCGACGAACCGGTGAAGAGCGGCCAGTAACGGCCCGCCTCACTCCCGGCCCCTCACTCCGAGGGTAGGGGAGCGAAGCCTGCAAGGTGGCACCTCGCTCTTGCCCCCTCTCCCCCCGGGAGAGGGTTGGGGTGAGGGCAACAGGCGCACCGAAGCCAACAGTTCTTCCCCTCTCTTTGGCAGAGGGCCGGGGTAAAGGCAAAAGGCGCTCCAAGGCCAACAGCTCTTCCCCCGCTCTTCTAGGGAGAGGACCAAGGCGCTTCCCGCCAGAACCGGAAGCGCCCGCACCACCAACGCTCCGCTCCGCCCCCTCTCCCCCTGGGAGAGGGCCGGGGTGAGGGCCCGCCAGCGCACCCGGCCAGACCGCCGGACGCCGGCACCAGAAACGAGGCCACGCCCGCCCTCTCCCGGAGACGCCGTGCAGGAGCCTTTACCCACCGACGAGGCCGAGTATGTCCCTACGCCTTTTTCTACTGCCCCTGCTGTTGCTGCTCATGGGCACCGCCCAGGCCGGCCCCGCCGCCGACCTGGCCGCCGCCAGCGCCAACGACCAGGCCAAACTCCTCCAGGACTGGGCCGCCGCGCCCGATCCCGCCCAGCTCCCGGTGCTCCAGGCACTGCAGGACGGCCGCTTCTATGTCGATGAAGACAAGCGGCCCTTCTACAAGACCGGCGACAGCTACAGCGCCGCCGAAGGCGACGCCACCCCTCCCACCGGCACACCCAAGCCGGTACGCCTGAACAACCGTCTGCGCATCCTCATCGGCGCCGCCCAGGCCAGCGGGGGGCTGCTGTCGCCCGATGCCAGCGTGCGCCTGGCCGCCGCCCAGGCCCTGCGCCAGGAGGCCAAGCCCGAGCAGCGTGCCTTCCTGGAAAAGCGCCTGCAGAGCGAAGCCGACAAGGACGTCAAAGGCGCCCTTGCCGCCGCCCTGGCCAATCTGCAGCTGACCGATCCCGATCCCGCCGTGCGCCTGGCCGCGGTGCGGCTACTCGGCGAATCTGGCGAGCCCCAGGCCAAGACCCGCCTGCAGGCCCTGCTCGATCCGGCCGTGGAAGCCAACGAAGACGTCCGCAAGGCCGCCGCCACCGGCCTTGCCCAGGTGGACCGCAAGCTGCTGCTGGGCGACCTGCTCGGCCAGGCCTTCACCGGGTTGTCGCTGGGCTCCATCCTGCTGCTGGCCGCCCTGGGTCTGGCCATCACCTATGGCCTGCTCGGCGTCATCAACATGGCCCACGGCGAGATGCTGATGCTCGGCGCCTACAGCACCTATGTGGTGCAGCTGACCCTGCAACGCCTGGCGCCCGAATGGCTGGCCTGGTACCCGCTGCTGGCGCTGCCGGTGGCCTTCGCCGTCACCGCCGCCATCGGCATGGCGCTGGAGCGCACCGTGATCCGCCACCTCTATGGCCGCCCGCTGGAAACCCTGCTAGCGACCTGGGGCATCAGCCTGATGCTGATCCAGGCGGTGCGGGTGCTGTTTGGCGCCCAGAACGTCGAGGTGGCCAATCCGGCCTGGCTGTCCGGCGGCATCCAGGTGCTGCCCAACCTGCTCCTGCCGTGGAACCGGGTGATCATCCTCGGCTTCGTGGTCTTCGTGCTGATCCTCACCTGGACCCTGCTGAACAAGACCCGCCTGGGCCTCAACGTGCGCGCCGTGACCCAGAACCGCAACATGGCCGCCTGCTGCGGCGTCCCCACCGGGCGCATCGACATGCTCGCCTTCGGCCTCGGTTCCGGCATCGCCGGCCTCGGCGGCGTGGCCCTGTCGCAGATCGGCAACGTCGGTCCGGACCTTGGCCAGAGCTACATCATCGACTCCTTCCTGGTGGTGGTGCTCGGCGGCGTCGGCCAACTGGCCGGCAGCGTGCTGGCGGCCTTCGGCCTGGGCATCGTCAACAAGATCCTCGAACCCCAGATCGGCGCCGTGCTGGGCAAGATCCTCATCCTCGGCCTGATCATCCTGTTCATCCAGAAGCGGCCCCAGGGCCTGTTCGCCCTCAAGGGGAGGGTCATCGATTGAACCAGCCACTCGCGCTTACCGCTGTGCAGAAGGCCGGCCCGCGCCTGAGCCTGGCCGTGCTCGGCCTGGCCCTCGCCGTGCTGATCGCCCTGCCGCTCTTGTCCCTGCTGCCGGCCGACAACCCCTTCCAGGTCTCGGCCTACACCCTCACCCTGGTGGGCAAGATCCTCTGCTACGCCATCGTCGCCCTGGCGCTGGACCTGGTCTGGGGGTATGCCGGGATGCTCTCCCTCGGCCACGGGCTGTTCTTTGCCCTGGGCGGCTACGCCATGGGCATGTACCTGATGCGCCAGGCCGCCGGTGACGGTCTGCCGCCGTTCATGAGCTTTCTCTCCTGGACCCGCTATCCCTGGTTCTGGGCCGGCACCGATCATTTCCTCTGGGCGCTGTGCCTGGCGGTGCTGGCCCCCGGTCTGCTGGCCCTGGCGTTCGGCTTCTTCGCCTTCCGTTCGAAGATCAAGGGCGTCTACTTCTCGATCATGACCCAGGCGCTGACCTTTGCCGGCATGCTGCTGTTCTTTCGCAACGAGACTGGCTTCGGCGGCAACAACGGCTTCACCGGCTTCACCACCCTGCTGGGCTTTCCGGTCGCCGCCCAGGGCACCCGGGCGGTGCTCTTCCTGCTCACCGTGGCCCTGCTGGTGGCCAGCCTCTGGCTGGGCTGGCGTCTGGCGCAGAGCAAGTTCGGCCGCATCCTCACGGCGATCCGTGACGCCGAGAATCGGGTGACCTTCTGCGGCTACGATCCGCGCGGCTTCAAGCTGTTCGTCTGGGTACTGTCGGCGGTGCTCTGCGGCCTGGCCGGGGCGCTCTACGTACCCCAGGTGGGCATCATCAACCCCAGCGAGATGGCCCCCACCAACTCCATCGAAGCGGCCATCTGGGTCGCCCTCGGCGGACGCGGCAGCCTGATCGGCCCGGTGCTCGGCGCCGGCATCGTCAACGGCGCCAAGAGCTGGTTCACCGTGGCCTTCCCCGAATACTGGCTGTTCTTTCTCGGCGCCCTGTTCATCGTCGTTACCCTCTATCTGCCGCGTGGCGTGATCGGCCTCATCAAGAAGGAGCGCGACGCATGAAAGCCGCCCCCGTACCTCCCACCGCCGCGGAAGTGCTCGATGCCGGCATTGGCGCGGAAGCCAGCGGTCTCGGCCATCGCGCCAGCACGGGCCTGGATACCCGCCACGGCACCATCCTCAGCCTGGAAGGCATCGAGGTCAGCTTCGATGGCTTCAAGGCCCTGCGCCACCTCAACCTCTACATCGGCGTCGGCGAATTGCGCTGCATCATCGGCCCCAACGGCGCCGGCAAGACCACCATGATGGACGTCATCACCGGCAAGACCCGCCCCGACCGTGGCAGCGCCTGGTTCGGCGAGACCCTGGACCTGACCCGCCTGCAACCGGTGGAAATCGCCCAGGCCGGCATCGGGCGCAAATTCCAGAAGCCCACGGTGTTCGAGGCCCTGACGGTCTGGGAAAACCTCGAGCTGGCGCAACGGACCGACAAGTCGGTCTGGGCCAGCCTGCGCGCGCGCCTCTCCGGCGAACAGCGCGACCGCTTGGAAGAGGTGCTCACCACCATCCGCCTGCAGGAATCCCGCGGCCGCACCGCTGGCCTGCTCTCCCACGGCCAGAAGCAATTCCTCGAGATCGGCATGCTGCTGGTGCAGGAGCCGCAACTGCTGCTGCTCGACGAACCCGTGGCCGGCATGACCGACGCCGAGACCGAATTCACCGCCGAGCTGTTCAAGTCGCTGGTGCCCCGGCACTCGCTGATGGTGGTGGAGCACGACATGGGCTTCGTCGGCAGCATCGCCGACCACGTCACCGTGCTGCACCAGGGCCACGTCCTTGCCGAAGGCTCGCTGGACCAGGTCCAGGCCAACGACCAGGTGATCGAGGTGTATCTGGGGCGCTAGCGCCGCGCCGAATTGAATGCATATCGCGGCCATGGGCCGCTCCTACCTGGAGCGGTCACAACGGCAAACCGCCATGGCCGCGAGCGAAACCCTATCGTAGGAGCGGCCCATGGCCGCGATAGAACCTTCCCGAGGTCCCCATGCTCCAGGTCAACGAACTCCATCAGTACTACGGCGGCAGCCACATCCTGCGTGGCCTGTCCTTCGACGCCCCCATCGGCGAGGTCACCAGCCTGCTCGGCCGCAACGGCGTCGGCAAGACCACCCTGCTGCGCTGCCTCATGGGCCTGATCCCGGCCAAGCGCGGCAGCGTCACCTGGGAAGGCCAGGACATCACCAGTCGCAAGCCGCACCAGCGCGTGCAATCCGGCATCGCCTACGTGCCCCAGGGCCGCGAGATCTTTCCGCGCCTCACCGTCGAGGAAAATCTGCTCATGGGCCTGTCGCGCTTTCCCGCCCGCGAGGCCCGCGAGGTGCCCGAGTCCATCTACGAACTCTTCCCCGTGCTGCGGCAAATGCGCCAGCGCCGCGGCGGTGACCTCTCCGGCGGCCAGCAGCAGCAACTGGCCATCGGCCGCGCCCTGGCCAGCCGCCCGCGGCTGCTGATCCTCGACGAACCCACCGAAGGCATCCAGCCCTCGGTGATCAAGGAGATCGGCACCGTTATCGCCCACCTCGCCAAGCGTGGCGACATGGCCATCCTGCTGGTGGAGCAGTTCTACGACTTCGCCAGCGAACTGGCCGACGGCTATCTGGTGATGTCCCGTGGCGAGATCGTCCAGCGCGGTCGCGGCGCTGACATGGAGGCCGAAGGGGTACGGGGACTGGTGGCGATCTGAGCCATCAAGGTCGATAATCGAACGCTTCCGCGGCCTGCCCGGCCGCCCGCCTGTTCGCCTCGATTGACGAAATTAACCGACTAGTACATTTTCTCTCCAGCGCCGGGCAGTGCTTGCCTGGCAAGACCCCAAGAGAGAAGGCTGTCATGTCCTCCCGTCGCATCCTGGTCCTCAACGGACCCAACCTCAACCTGCTCGGCACCCGCGAACCCGCCACCTATGGCCACGAGACCCTGGCCGACGTCGCCCGGCTGTGTGCCGAGACCGCCGCCGCCGAGGGGTACGAGGTGGATTTCCGCCAGACCAACCACGAAGGCGAATTGCTCGACTGGATCCACGCGGCCCGTGGCGCCTATGCCGGGGTGGTGATCAATCCCGCCGCCTGGACCCACACCTCGGTGGCCCTGCGCGACGCCCTGGTGGCCAGCGAGTTGCCGGTCTACGAGGTGCACCTGTCCAACGTGCATCGCCGCGAAGCCTTCCGTCACCATTCCTATGTCTCGGGCATTGCCGTAGGCGTCATCTGCGGCCTCGGCAGCCAGGGGTATCGCGCCGCCATCAGCGCCCTCATCGCCCACCAGGGAAACTAACGCCATGACCGCACCCAAATCCGTTCTCGCCGGCCTCATCGGCGCCGGCATCCAGGCTTCGCTGACGCCCGCCATGCACGAACGCGAAGGCGACGCCCAGGGCCTCAGATACCTCTACCGCCTGATCGACCTGGACGTGCTCGGCCTCTCCGCCGACGCCCTGCCCGAGCTGCTGCAGGCCGCCCAGCGCACCGGCTTTACCGGTCTCAACATCACCTTTCCCTGCAAGCAGGCGATCATCCCGCTGCTCGACGACCTCTCCCCCGAGGCGCGCGGCATCGGCGCGGTGAACACCGTGGTGCTGGCCGACGGCCGCACCGTGGGCCACAACACCGACTGCCTGGGCTTCGCCGAAGGCTTTCGCCGCGGCCTGCCGGACGTGGCCAAGCGCCTGGTTGTGCAACTGGGCGCCGGCGGCGCCGGTAGCGCCGTGGCCCACGCCCTGCTCGCCGAGGGGGTGGACCAGCTGTTCATCTTCGACGTCGAGGCCGAGCGGGCCCAGGCGCTGGTGGACAACCTGACCCGCCACTTCGGTCCCGGGCGCGCCGCGGTCGGCACCGACCGGGCCGCCGCGGTCGCCGCCGCCGATGGCCTGGTCAACACCTCGCCGGTGGGCATGGCCAAGCTGCCCGGCATGCCACTGCCGGCCGAGTTGCTGCATCCCGGCCTGTGGGTCGCCGAGATCATCTACTTCCCGCTGGAAACCGAACTGCTGCGCCAGGCCCGCGCCCTCGGCTGCCGCACCCTGGACGGCGGCACCATGGCCGTGTTCCAGGCGGTCAAGGCCTTCGAACTCTTCAGCGGCCGCAGCGCCAACGCCGACCGCATGCAGGCCCATTTCGCCGAATTGCGCGGCTAGTCCTCTATCGCGACCATGGCGGTCCGCCGAGGTGGCCAGCTTGAGAGCCTATCCTCTTATCGCGGCCATGGGCCGCTCCTACAGGTAATGGTGTTTCTGTAGGAGCGGCCCATGGCCGCGATAAGCCCTTGTGGCACGAGCTACAACCACACCGCATCCCAAAACGGATAATCACGCGCCCGCTTCACCAACCCCGCCCTTAGCGGATTGGCGACGATGTACCGGGCCACCGCCTGCACATCCTCTTCGGCTCGTAGCGCATGGTCATGATAGGCCGGCGCCCACACAGCCCCTTTGGTATTGCGGATCGCATTGACCCGACGCGCGCTTGCCGACTTCAGGCGCAGGACCAACTCTTCCAGGCTGAAACACTCACCCAGCGAAACCAGCCAGTGAACGTGATCCGGCATCAACACCCAGGCAAGCAGCCTGGCGTCATCGAGCAAACGAGGGTCGTTGAAGGCACGAGCGGCCGTGCACGCCAAATGGAAATCGGCGAACAGTGCCTGACGTTCCACGGTCGTGGTGGTAAGGAGATACAGCTGGCCAGGCAGAGAAACCCGGCCCCTGCGTAGCGCCGCATGACGTGATGACATCGCTCGTCCTTGAGTGATGAAGACAATTCAAGATCTTAATCGCGGCCATGGCAGTCCGCCGATGCGGCCGCTCCTACAAAAGCATCGCTCTCTGTAGGAGCGGCCCATGGCCGCGATAGAGCCCTACCGCGGCATGTTCGGCTGGCGCCGCGACTTCTTGCGCGGACCGCCCTTGGCGTAGCCGGCGGCCTGGCCTTCCTGGCCCTTGTCCCAGGCCTTGCTGCCGTCGCTGGCGCGGGGCGGCAGGCCGTTGTGCTGGGTCAGGATGCGTCCGCCGCCGTTACCGGCCTTCTTGCTGCCCACCGGGGTGGAATTCTTGCGTCGCGCGCTCTGGTAACCGGTGTCGCCCACCGGCTGGGTGGCCGGGATCAACTGGTGCTTGCCCGGCCCGATCAGGTCGGCGCGACCCATTTCCTTGAGCGCCTCGCGCAGCATCGGCCAGCCCTTGGGATCGTGATAGCGCAGGAAGGCCTTGTGCAGGCGGCGCTGCTGGTCGCTCTTGACGATGGTCACGCCATCGCTCTTGTAGGTGACCTTGCGCAGCGGATTCTTGCCCGAGTGGTACATGGCCGTGGCGGTGGCCATCGGCGAGGGATAGAAGGCCTGCACCTGGTCCGCACGGAAGCCGTTGCGCTTGAGCCAGAGGGCGAGGTTCATCATGTCCTCGTCCGTGGTACCCGGATGCGCGGCGATGAAGTACGGGATCAGGTACTGCTCCTTGCCCGCCTCCTTGGTGTACTTCTCGAACATCTGCTTGAAGCGGTCGTAGCTGCCGATGCCGGGCTTCATCATCTTGTCCAGCGGACCGCGCTCGGTGTGCTCGGGCGCGATCTTCAGGTAGCCGCCGACATGGTGGGTGACCAGTTCCTTGACGTACTCGGGCGATTCCACGGCCAGGTCGTATCTCAGCCCCGAAGCGATCAGGATCTTCTTCACCCCCGGCAGTGCCCGCGCCTTGCGGTAGAGCTCGATCAAGGACGAGTGATCGGTGTTGAGGTTCTCGCAGATGCCGGGGAACACGCACGACGGCTTGCGGCAGTGGCGCTCGATCTCCGGATCCTTGCAGGCGATGCGGTACATGTTGGCGGTCGGCCCGCCGAGGTCCGAGACCACGCCGGTGAAGCCCGGTACCTTGTCGCGCATCTCCTCGATCTCGCGGATGATCGAGTCATGGGAGCGATTCTGGATGATCCGGCCTTCGTGCTCGGTGATGGAGCAGAAGGTGCAGCCACCAAAGCAGCCACGCATGATGTTCACCGAGAAACGGATCATCTCGTAGGCCGGGATCTTTTCCTTGCCATAGGCCGGGTGCGGCACGCGCGCATAGGGCATGCCGAACACGTAGTCCATTTCCTCGGTGGTCATGGGAATGGGCGGCGGCGTGAACCAGACGTCCACGTCACCATGCCGCTGCACCAGCGCCCGGGCGTTGCCCGGGTTGGTTTCCAGGTGCAGCACGCGGTTGGCGTGGGCATAGAGCACCGGGTCGTTGCGCACCTTCTCGAAGGACGGCAGGCGGATCACCGTCTTGTCGCGGGTCATGCGCGGGCTTTCCAGCAACTGCACCACCTTGGCTTCGTTGGGGTCCTCGACTTCGCCTTTCGCCTGCTCGATGGCGCAGGCCTCGGTGTCCTGGGTGTTCACATAGGGATTGATGATCTTGTCGACGCGACCGGGGCGATCGATGCGGGTCGAGTCGACCTCGAACCAGCCCTCGGGCGTATCGCGACGGATGAAGGCGGTGCCGCGCACATCGGTGATGGACTCGACGCGCTCGCCACGCGACAGGCGCTGGGCGATCTCCACCACCGCCCGCTCGGCGTTGCCATAGAGCAGGATGTCGGCGGTGGCGTCCATCAGGATCGAGCGGCGGACCTTGTCCTGCCAGTAGTCGTAGTGGGCGATCCGGCGCAGCGAGGCCTCGATGCCGCCGAGCACGATCGGCACGTGGCTGTAGGCCTCCTTGCAGCGCTGGCTGTAGACCAGGCTGGCGCGATCCGGTCGCTTGCCAGCGACGTTGCCCGGGGTATAGGCATCGTCGGACCGGACCTTCTTGTCCGCGGTGTAGCGGTTGATCATGGAGTCCATGTTGCCCGCGGCCACCCCGAAGAACAGATTCGGCTCGCCGAGCTTCATGAAGTCGTCCTTCGACTGCCAGTCCGGCTGGGCGATGATGCCCACGCGGAAGCCCTGGGCCTCCAGCAGCCGGCCGATGATGGCCATGCCAAAGGACGGGTGATCGACGTAGGCGTCCCCGGTGACGATGATGATGTCGCAGCTGTCCCAGCCGAGTTGCTCCATCTCCGCCCGACTCATGGGCAGGAAGGGTGCAGGACCAAAGCACTCGGCCCAGTATTTCGGATAGTCGAACAGCGGCGTGGCGGCTTGCATGGCAGCTTCCGGGAAAGGGGGGTTTTTAGGAGGGCGCGAAGAATAGCACAAAAAATGACCAGTTCAGCCCCCGGACATCGATTGCCTTTGGCTATCGACGGTGGCTCTGGACCCGCCCTCACCCCAACCCTCTCCCCGGGGGAGAGGGGGCAAAAGCACACCGCGCAGCTATTCGTCCCCCGCTCCCTTGGGGAGAGGGTCGGGGCTAGGGAAGCCCATCGGCAATGCCCTTCAGCCGTTGGGTGGATAACGGCGCAGCCTTGTCCACGCGTAGCTGCCCCCTTCTCCCCAGAGAGGACGAGGAACGCTACCCAACGGCAGCATGCTCTTCCCCCTCGCCCTCCGGGAGAGGGACGGAGTGAGGGAAAGTCCACTCAGCGGCCCAACTCGACAGGAGTGCTACCATAGCCGCCCGCTCCCCTTCACCACCGAGACGCCCCCGTCCATGTCCCAGCCCCAACCCGCCGCCGGCCAGTTGCAGCGCGGCCTGAAGAATCGTCATATCCAGCTGATCGCCCTCGGCGGAGCCATCGGCACCGGTCTGTTCCTCGGCTCGGCCGGGGTGCTGAAATCCGCCGGTCCGGCGATGATCCTCGGCTACGCCATCGCCGGCTTCATCGCCTTCCTGATCATGCGCCAGCTCGGCGAGATGATCGTCGAGGAACCCGTCGCCGGCTCCTTCAGCCACTTCGCCAGTCGCTACTGGGGCCGCTTCCCGGGCTTTCTCTCCGGCTGGAACTACTGGGTGCTCTATGTGCTGGTGGGCATGTCGGAACTCACCGCAGTGGGCAAGTACGTGCAGTACTGGTGGCCCGAGGTGCCGACCTGGGCCAGCGCCCTGGTGTTCTTCGTGCTGGTCAACGCCATCAACCTGTTCAACGTGAAGGCCTTTGGCGAGACCGAGTTCTGGTTCGCGCTGATCAAGGTGGTGGCCATCCTCGGCATGATGGCCTTCGGGCTCTGGCTGCTGGTCAGTGGCAGCGGCGGTCCCGAGGCCTCGGTGAGCAATCTCTGGAGTCATGGCGGCTTCTTGCCCAACGGCTGGAGCGGTCTGTTCGCCGTGCTGGCGATCATCATGTTCTCCTTTGGCGGCCTGGAACTGGTGGGCATCACCGCCGCCGAAGCCGACCAGCCGCGCAGCGTGATCCCCAAGGCCATCAACCAGGTGGTCTGGCGCATCCTGATCTTCTATGTCGGCGCCCTGACCATCCTCTTGTCGCTGCATCCCTGGGACGAACTGGTGCGCAGCATCGGCGCCGGCGGTGACGACTACGCCGGCAGTCCCTTCGTGCAGACCTTCGCCCTGCTCGGCAGCGACACCGCCGCCCACCTGCTCAACTTCGTGGTGCTGACCGCGGCGCTGTCGGTCTACAACAGCGGCGTCTACTGCACCAGCCGCATGCTCTACGGCCTGGCCGAACAGGGCGATGCCCCGCGCGCCCTGCTGCGCACCAATCGCCGTGGCGTGCCGCTGCTGGGTATCGCGGTGTCCTCGGCGGTGACCCTGCTCTGCGTGGTGGTCAACTACCTGCTGCCGCAGAATGCCCTGGAGCTGCTGATGTCGCTGGTGGTGGCCTCGCTGGTGATCGCCTGGGCGCTGATCAGCCTGACCCACCTGAAATTCCGCGCCGCCCAGCGCCAGGCCGGGCGCACCTCGCACTTCCCGGCCTTCTGGTCGCCCTTCGCCAACTGGCTGTGCCTGGCCTTCGTCGGCATGATCCTGGTGCTGATGCTGCGCATCCCCGGCATCGCCGTCTCGGTCTATGCCATCCCGGTCTGGCTGGCCTTCCTGTTCCTCTGCTACCGGCTGCGCCGCGGCTGATCGCTACGGGTAGTTGGGCTGAGCGCAAGCGAAGCCCAACACCTGGGGTAGGCACCGCTCGTTGGGCTTCGACGATGGAGCCGTCTCAGCCCAACCTACCTCCCTACTCGAACGGCACCCAGGGCCTTTGCGGCTTCATGATGATGCAGCCGTCCTCGCCCACCGCCCAGATGTCGTAGAAGCGATTGTCCACCAGTCGCGTGGCGGCACCGGGCACGGCCACCCGCTGGGTGCAGCTGTCGCTGTCGGCATCGTCGATCACCCCCAGATCCAGCAGGCGTTCGGCGATCATGAAGTTGCCCGGCGACAGGCCGAGGATGAAGGGCAGGACCGGCACCTGCTCGAAGGTCTTCTGCGCCAGCGGCAGCCAGGCCACTTCCAGCGGCCCCCCGGTCCAGAGCAGCCGCTTAAGCGGCCGCAGCTCCGGAAGGCTGCTGAGGTCATGGTGCAGTTCCTGGACGAAACCGCGCTCGAAGGTCTTTTGCGCCGAGAGCACCTGGCCATAGGCATAGGCCAGCGACAGCATCCACAGCACCGGCAGTGCCAGCAGCCAGGTCAGCCGTGGCTGGAATCGCTCCAGCAGGTCGTGGGCCAGCAGCAGCGCCAGGGTCAGGACGACCGCCAGCCCCATCAGGGTGCGGGCTTCGAGGATGAAATCGCTGAACAGCAGGGTGATGCCGGCCACGCAAAAGGCCAGCACCGGCAGGGTCCCAGCGTACAGCAGCAGGGGCAGCAGTGCCCGCCAGCCATAGGCGCGGGCATAGGTCAGGGCCCCCAGGCCGTAACCGATCGCGGCCAGCCCGCCGAACAGCCACCACAGCCAGAGATTGCC
>Ga0153990_1000038_pt1 | contig 53200 bp, 48 predicted proteins | sample TSNC074MetaG_FD_104739 | JGI IMG/M metagenome (GOLD analysis project Ga0153990, IMG submission 104739) | Attine ant fungus gardens microbial communities from North Carolina, USA - TSNC074 MetaG | ecosystem: Host-associated > Fungi > Mycelium > Unclassified | place: USA: North Carolina, Jones...
AGCGCCATCATGGCCGATCCGGAAGCGGCCATCGCGCTGCTGACCCGGCTCTCCGTGCTGGGCATCCGGTTGTCGGTGGACGACTACGGCACCGGCCAGGCTTCCCTGGCGCACCTGAAGCGGCTGCCGGTGGACGAATTGAAGATCGACCAGTCCTTCGTGAAGGAGCTGGCACCGGGCAACGATGACGCCGTCATCGTCCGCTCGACCATCGAGATGGGCCACAACCTGGGGCTGGAGGTGGTCGCCGAAGGGGTCGAGGAAGCCCGGGCCCTGGCGCTGTTGCGCAGCTGGGGCTGCGATGTGATCCAGGGGTACTACATCAGCCGCCCGGTACCGGCCGTGGAATTCGAGGCCTGGATGGAACGGCAGAGCCAGCCGGTGCTGGAGGCGCTGTCATGAGTCGTGGCTGGCTGCTGGCGGGGTTGCTACTGGCGACCGGGGTGCAGGCCGACGGCGGCAAGCTGCTGGCCACCGGTGGCGCCAGCAGTCTGGAAGGCGCGGCGGGCGGTGGTATCACGCCCTGGGCGGTGATCAGCGGCTATGGCGAAAGCGGCCAGCCCGGCGCCACCGCCTTTGCCACCCGGGTGTGGACCGGTGACTATCGGCTCGATGCCACCGGCGTCGCGGCGGCCTACGACAATCGGGTGGAAGTCTCCTATGCCCGCCAGCGCCTGGACATGCCGACCCTGCGGCGGTTGATGAAGCTCGAGGAAGACAGCCTCAGCCAGGACATCGTCGGCGCCAAGGTGCGCCTGGCGGGAGACCTGATCTACGACCGGTTGCCGCAGATCGCCCTGGGCGTGCAGTACAAGCATCAGCGCGACTTCGGCATTCCCGCAGCCGTGGGGGCGCGGCGCGACAGCGATGTCGAGGGCTACCTGGGTGCCAGCCGGCTGTTTCTGGGCGGCGCCTTCGGCTACAACCTGCTGCTCAACGTCGGTCTCAGGTACAGCCGCGCCAACGAGACGGGGCTGCTGGGCTTCGGTGGCGATCGCAACGACAGCCGTCAGTGGCTCAAGGAGGGCTCGGCGGCGGTGTTCTTCAATCCCCAGTGGGCGGTGGGCATGGAATATCGCGAGAAGCCGCAGAATCTGTCCTTTACCCGGGAGAGTGACTGGGTGGATACCTTCGTCGGCTATTTCCCCAACAAGCATCTGTCGCTGGTGCTGGCCTATGCCTGGCTGGGCGAGATCGCCACCCTGGACGATCAGCAGGGCCTCTACCTGTCGCTGCAGGGGAGCTACTGATGCAGGCGAAGCCTCTGGTGCTGGCGGCACTGCTGCTGATGCTGGGTTGCACGCCCCAGCCGCCGGCGGGCGATCGGCTCTATCAGGAGCTGGGTGGCCAGCCCGGCATCACCCGAATCGTCGAGGGCATGCTGCTCAACGTGGCGCGCGACGGGCGGATCCGGCACTACTTCGCCAATGTCGACATCGCGCGGCTGCGCAAGCTGCTCATCCAGAAATTCTGTGCCGATGCGGGCGGTCCCTGTCGCTATGAAGGGGCGAGCATGGCGGAAAGTCATCGCGGTCTGAATCTGCAACCCGCCGACTTCAATGCCCTGGTGGAAGACCTGCAACTGGCCATGCGGCGCGAGGGCATCCCGGAGCGGGCGCAGAATGCCCTGCTGGCGCGGCTGGCGCCGCAACGCGGCGAGGTGATCCGCCAGTAGCCTGCCGGCTGTCGCTGGTTTCGAACCTCGTCCGCGCCAGATCCTCCCTAGGCAAGATGCCTACGAGAGGGATGATGCTTGAGCAAGACGACTTCTGCGGCCGATCTCGGTCTGACCCTGGCGCCGGGCGACGAGCCGGCGCTGTTCGGCTGGTTCCTGGCCAGCTACCTGTTCGGCAAGCGCATCTCCCAGAGCATCGCTGCCCAGGCCTGGACGGTGCTCTATCGCAAATACGGCCGCGACACGCCGCGCAAGCTGCTCAATCTGAGCTGGCAGCAACTGGTCAACTATCTCGGCGAGGGCCACTACCGGCGTTATGACGAGAGCACCGCCACGCGCCTGCTGGATGTCTGTCGTCATCTGCAGGAAGACTATGGCGGCAGTTTTCTCAAGCTACGTAACGCCAGCGCCGATCGTGCGGATTTCGAGCGCCGCCTGCAGACCCTGAAGGGGGTGGGCCCCAAGACCTGCGAGATCTTCATGCGCGAGGCCGGGCCCTTGCTGTTTCCCGACTGAATGCACACCGCCGGCATGGGGCCGGCGGTGTTCACGACGGACGGAAGACTGTTATTTGCCCAGGTCCGTCTTGAGACGGCTGCCGGCATAGGCCTGGGCGTCCTTGGCCTTCTGCACCACCGCAGCGGTGCCGAAGAACTCGTGGGTGACGCCCGGATAGACCTTTCGCTCCACCTGGACGCCGGCCTGGCGCAGGGCGGTCTCCAGGAAGCCACCGTCGTCACGCAGGGGATCGATCTCGGCATTGACGATGGTCACCGGCGGCAGGCCGGCGAGGTCGGCGCGAGTCAGGTCCAGGCGCGGATCCTTGAGATCGGCGGGCGTACGGGTCACCTGTTCGACGAACCACAGCATCATCGGCCGATTGAGCGGCTTGGCGTCCGCATACTGCTCGTAGGACGGGGTATGGGTGTTGGTCTGGGCCACCGGATAGACCGACAGCACGTGCTTGGGTGCGGTGAGACCGGCCTTGCGGGCGGCCACGGCGGTCGCCACCGCCAGGTTGCCCCCGGCGCTTTCACCGGCCAGGGCCAGCCGCTGGGAATCGCCGTTGAGCGAGCCGGCGTGGGTGGTCACCCAGCGATAGGCCGCCAGGGCGTCATCATGGGCAGCGGGAAACTTGTATTCGGGCGCCTGGCGATAGTCCACCGAGACCACGATGGCATTGGCCTGCTTGGCCAGACCGCGGGCGCCACCGTCGTAAACGTTGCGATCGGCGAACACCCAGCCGCCGCCGTGGAAGTAGAGGATGACCGGGAAGGGACCCTGGCCCTCGGGGGTGTAGATGCGGGCGGGCAGCACGCCGGCGGCGCCATCCACAGCACGGTCGACGCTGGTCACGCCGGGTACCAGGGCCTCAGGCTGGGTGGGACGACCCTCGTCCTGCAGGACACCCTTGACCGCATCGGCGATGGTAGGCTGTTGGCGGGCCTGCTGAGCGGTGAGTTTTTCCACGGCCTTGGGATCGAAGCTGGCGTATTTGTTCAGCACCTTCTGCATGTCGGCATCGGTGCGCGCCATGCTCTTGGCATTGCTGATCGCCTCGGCACCCAGAGAACGTTTTTCCGGATCGCGGGCGCAGCCGGTCAGGGCCAGACCGGCGCCAACCAGAGCGAGGGCGAGGAGGGTGGGTTTGCTACGCAAGACGGACAGCGGCATGGCGGAAATCCTGTGCGAATTCAGAGGGCCTACCTGCAAACCGACATGCTTATCGCGCGAGAGGTTCCGGCGGACCGCTGGCAGGTACCTGGCGATCGGCCTGCTGGGATTGCTGGGTAGCCAGGCCGTCGCCGAGCCGGCGGCCTACTGGCGCTGGCGCAGCAACACCGATGGTCAGGACTTCTGTACCCAGACGCCGCCGGGGCCGGGTTGGGTCCGGATCGCGGGGCCCTTTCGCGATCTGCAGTGTCGCGAGGCGGGCAGTCTGCCCCTGCGCCGCTGGGCCGCGCCGCCGCAACAGTCCCGTTAGTTCGAGGTTTCCGCCGCCTTGAGCAGCGAGGCGCCGAGCTCGCCTTCGTAGTGCTGCCATACCGGACGCATGGCGTCCCGCCAGCGCGCGCGTTGTTCGGGGGTGAGGGTGATGATCTCGCTGCCACCCGCGGCGGCGATGCGCGCCCGATCACGCTGGTTTTCCGCCTCGGATTGCTTTTTCACCTCGAAGGTCACCTGGTCGATGATCTCTTCCAGGGTGCTGCGTACGGCGAAGGGCAGGGTGCGCCAGCGATCCGCCTTGACGATCAACATGTAGTCGAGGGCGCCATGGTTGCTCTCGGTGAAATAGCGCTGCTGCTGGTCGAGACGCTGGCTCCAGTAATTGGACCAGGTGTTCTCGGTGGCATTGACGGTGCCCGTGGTGAGCGCCTGCAGGGTCTGGTTGAAGGGCAGCCTGACCGCCGTGGCGCCCAGAGCCTCGAACTGGCTCTGCAGGACGTCGGAATTCTGGATGCGGAACACCAGTCCCTTGGCATCGCCGGGTTCGCGCAGGGGCTTGCGCGCCGACAGCTGCTTGAGGCCGTTGGGCCAGTAGGCCAGGCCGATGACCCCGGCTGGCTCCAGGCTCTGCAGCAGCTGGCGACCGCTGGGCCGGGCCTGGAAGTGATCGAGGGCCGCACGACTCTCGAACAGGAAGGGCAGGTCGAACAGCTTGAGCTTGGGACTGAGTTCGGTGAGTTTGCTGATCGCCGGCGCCAGGATGTCGACCTTGCCGTCCTGCAGCGCCTGGAGTTCGTTGGCATCGGTAAAGGCCGTGCCGCTGGGCAGCACCTCCACCTGGACCTGCCCGGCGAGACGCTGCGCCACCAGCTGCTGGAACAGCTGAGCACCCTTGCCCTTGGGGGTCTCCGGCGCTACCACATGGGAAAACCTCAGAGTAATGACGTCAGCGTAGCTGGATGTCATGGGCAGGGCGGCGGAGAGCAGGGCGCAAAGGCCCACGATCGACGACTTCATGGCAGGTCCTGGTAATTTTTCTTGGAATCCTTGTAGGCGTACTTTACCAGTGCGACGTCAGGTCGCAGGGCCTGTGGGAAGGCGTTGGCTGCCGTTTGGCGGATGACCGGGAGAATCGGCGTCGCGCTGGCGTTCTAACGACCACATCCAAGAGAAGGAAGCGCCCATGAATACCGCTCAAACCGTTCGTTTGCCCGATGGCACTACCGTTCCGGCGCTGGGCCAGGGTACCTGGCGCATGGGCGAGAACGCGGATCTGCATCGCCAGGAGGTCAGTGCCCTGCGCCAGGGGCTGGACCTGGGACTCACCCTGATCGACACCGCCGAGATGTATGGCGAAGGCCGCGCCGAGGAACTGGTGGGCGAGGCCATGGCCGGGCGGCGGGACGAGGTCTTCCTGGTGAGCAAGTTCTATCCGAAGAACGCCACCGAAGCCGGCGTACCCCTGGCCTGCGAACGCAGCCTGAAGCGCCTGGGTACCGATGTCATCGACCTCTATCTGCTGCACTGGCGCGGCCAGGTGCCACTGATCGAGACGGTCCTGGCGCTGGAGAAGCTGCGCGACGAAGGCAAGATCCGCCACTGGGGCGTTTCCAACCTCGACACCAGCGACATGCTCGAATTGAACGATGATCGCTGCAGCGCCAATCAGGTCCTCTACAACCTGGAACAGCGCGGTATCGAGCATGACCTGCTGCCCTGGTGCCAGCGTCAGCAGATGCCCCTGATGGCCTATTGTCCGCTGGGGCAGGGCGGGGATCTGCTGCGCCACCCGGCCCTGGCTACCCTGGCCGAACGGCATCAGGCCACCCCGGCGCAGATCGCCCTGGCCTGGGTGCTGCGTCAGCCGGGTGTGATCGCCATTCCCAAGGCCGGCGATGCCGGACATCTGGAAGAGAATGCGCGGGCCCTGGATCTGCGCCTGAGCGAAGAGGACTTCGCCCTGCTCGACGGCGCCTTTCCGCCGCCGCAAGCCAAGAGCCCGCTGGCGATCATCTAGCCGCCGCGAATCAACCGGCGCAGGGGGAAACGACTGGGGTGGCAGGCTTCGGCCACCTGCCGCGCCACCGGCAGGGGCTCGTCTTCCAGCCACGCCGCCAGCAGTTCGGCGGCCAGCGGGGTGGTGACCAGGCCACGGGAGCCGTGCGCCAGATTGACATAGAGTCCCTCGCGCCAGGGCGCAGGCTGCTCGGGTACCTGGCGGGCGTCGTAGGCCAGTGCCTGGTAGCGCTGGGCGAAGAGGTCTTCGTCCACCACCGGGCCGACCAGGGGCAGGTAATCCGGCGAGGTACAGCGGAAAGCCACGCGACCTTCCAGTTTCTCGGCTGCATAGCCTGCCGCTAACGCGGGTGACAATTCGGCGAGCAGGTGCAGGTTGCTCTGGTGTTCCACCTGGCTGGGTTCGGTGTCGCTCCGGTCGAACACGAAGCTGGCGCCCAGGCAGTGCCGACCTTCCCGCGCCGGGGCGAGATAGCCTTCGCCGCAGACCACGGTGGCCAGCGCCTGGCTATCCGGGGTTTCCGGCAGCGCGGACAGCTGTCCGCGGATCGCCTTCAGCGGCAGGCCGGGCAGTAGCGTGCGGGCCTGGGCGGCGCTGGCCACCACGACCACCGCCGCCGTCAGCGGCTCGCCCTGGGTGCTGGCCTGCCAGCCGTGCTCGGTCTGTTGGAGGGCGGTCACCTCGGTATGGGTGACCAGCTCGATATTCGGATGGGCCAGCCAGTGCGCGCACAGCGCCGGCGGATGTACCCAGCCTCCTTCCGGAAAGAATAGGCCCCCCGCCGTGAGACCGATTCCGGCCCTGTCGCTGGCGGCGTCGCCGTCCAGCGGCTGCAGCAGATCGGCGGGGAAGTGCGCGGCTAGTTGCGCCTGCCGCTGGGCGTCCTTGTCCGTCAGCGCCAGTTGCAGCACCCCGCAGGGTGACCAGGCCGCGCCCCTTGGCAGGGCCTGCAATTGGCGCAGGGTCAGGCCGAAGCCATCGAGGATCAGCCGACTGAGCGGGGTGTCATGGGCCGACAGCTTGAGATAGAGCACGCCCTGGGGATTGCCGGAGGCCTCCTGGGCGGGCGCCCCGTGGCGCTCGACGACCCGGACCTGCCAGCCGCGGCGGGCCAGGCTGGCGGCGGTGGCGCAACCGGCCAGGCCGGCGCCTATGACCAGGGCCGTGCGCGGGCCCTGGGGGCGCGTTGGGCGGACATACCAGGGCATGGGGGTAGGGGCGACGGGGCGTTCCAGCTTGCCGGCCAGCATTTCGCGCTTGTGGCCGAAGCCGGGCACCTTGGCCATGGCGAAGCCGGCCTCGTTGAGACCACGGCGGACGAAGCCGGCACAGGTAAAGGTCGCCAGGGTGGTGCCGGCATGGGACAGCCGAGCCAGCTCGGCGAACAGCGCGGGCGTCCACATCTCGGGGTTCTTGGCCGGGGCGAAGCCGTCCAGGAACCAGGCATCGCAACGGGCATCCAGTTCGGGCAGGCGCTCCAGCACATCGCCGACCAGCAGGGTCAGGGTGATGCGCCCGTCGCCCAGGATCAGCCGCTGGAAGCCTGGATGGATCGCCTGGTACTGCCGCTGCAGCGCTGCGCTGTAGGGGGCGAGTTCCGGCCAGAGACTCAGCGCCTGGGCGAGATCGGCAGCGGTCAGCGGAAAGCGCTCGACGCTGACGAAATGCAGGCGCGCTTCCTGTGGTGCCAGGGCGTCGAAGAGTTGCCAGGCGCAGAGGAAGTTGAGGCCGGTGCCGAAACCCGTCTCGCCGATGGTGAAGACTTCGCCCGGCACCAGCGCGGCGAAGCGTTCGGCCAGGCGATTCTGCTGCAGGAAGACATAGCGCGTCTCTTCCAGACCGCTGGCGCGGGAAAAGTAGACGTCGCCATAGGTGCGGGAGAGGGGTTGCCCGGAGGCATCCCAGTCGAGCTGGGCGTGCTGGAAATCGGTCATGAGCGGCGCGGCCTGGGATTCAGGGCGCGCAGTCTAAAGGATCGAGCGCAGGCGGTCAGACGTTGCTGACGGATTGGCGCATCAGGCCCTGAGAGGTCTGCAGCCGCTCGACGTAGCGATCGATCTGGTTGAGCGCTTCTTCGCGGCTGAAGAAGGGGCCTTCCAGGGTGCCCTCGCGGGTGGTGAAGAAAAACTGACCGTTGACCACGCTGACGCGCTCGCTACGGAAATGGGTGCTGGCACCGGGGTCGTCATTACGTTTGCCTAACATGAGAATCTCCTCCTCGTCTTGCCAACAGACCATGGCGAGCGCTGCGGGTTGCCCCGCTCGGCCAAATGGCGGTCCGTCGGTCTTCCTTAGGTGTAGCACCCTAGCGGCCGCGGCGCCTGGGTGGAAAAAGCGCGACGAAATTGTGAGGGGCATCACGCAGCACAGGGCGTAGCCGCCGGACGATGGCCCTGGACGGGTCGTCTTTCGCGTTATAACCACAGCGTGATCCGATCTTTCCCGCCCGCTCTGGTGGGCGGCATAGTGCCGCTATCCCTACCTGCATCAGGAGAACTGCCAATGACCATCCGTCTGGGCGACATCGCCCCCGATTTCGAACAGGATTCCAGCCTGGGTCGCATCCGCTTCCACGAGTGGCTGGGCGACAGCTGGGGCGTGCTCTTCTCCCATCCGGCCGACTTCACCCCGGTCTGCACCACCGAACTGGGCCTCACCGCCAAGCTCAAGGACGAATTCGCCAAGCGCGACGTCAAGGTGATCGCCCTCTCGGTGGACGGCCTGGAATCGCACCAGGGCTGGATCAAGGACATCGAAGAAACCCAGGCGACCGCCGTGGGCTTTCCGATCCTGGCCGACGCCGATCGCAGTGTCTCGACCCTCTACGACATGATCCACCCCAATGCCAACGACACCCTCACGGTGCGCTCGCTGTTCGTCATCGATCCGCAAAAGAAGGTGCGGCTGTCGATCACCTATCCGGCCAGCACCGGACGCAATTTCGACGAGATCCTGCGGGTGATCGATTCCCTGCAGCTCACCGACAATCACAAGGTGGCGACCCCGGGCAACTGGAAGGATGGCGATGACGTGGTCATCGTGCCGTCGCTCAAGGACGAAGAAGAACTCAAGCGCCGTTTCCCCAAGGGCTACACCGCGGTGAAGCCCTATCTGCGCCTGACCCCGCAGCCCAATCGCTGACACCTGCGGTGACAAGAAAACCCCGGCTCCGGCCGGGGTTTTTGTTTTCTGGTTATAACCAAGTGCCTAAAGGATATTTTTAGGGAATAAGCACCCCTTGCTAAGGTCCGCTCATTCCTTTTCGAGCGGCGCGACACCGCTCCTTTTTATCCTGGAGGCGGCGATGCAGGTGGTGACTTTGGCGGGCAGTCCGGGAGCGCGGTCGCGCTCCACCGGCGTGCTGGATCTGGCAGCGAACTGGCTGCAGGCGCGCGGCGTAGAATTGTCGCGCTGGCGTATCCAGGACTTTCCCGCCGCCGACCTCATCGGCGCCCGTTTCGACAGTCCGCCGGTGGTGGAACTGATCGCCCAGTTGCAAGCCGCCGATGGCCTGGTGATCGCCACCCCGGTGTACAAGGCCTCCCTGGCCGGCGCCCTCAAGACCCTGCTGGACCTGCTGCCCGAACGCGCCCTGACCCATAAGGTGGTGCTGCCCCTGGCCACCGCCGGTTCCAGCGGTCACCTGCTGGCCATCGACTACGCGCTGAAGCCGGTGCTCTCGGCGCTCAAGGCTCAGGAAATCCTCAATGGCGTCTTCGCCGACGACAGCCAGGTCAGCTACACCGAGACCGGCGTCGCCCTGACCCCGGCGCTGGAGCAGCGCCTGCACGAATCCCTCGAACAATTCCACGCGGCCCTGGTGCGGCGTCCCCAACCCCTGACCCCCGAGCTGCTGGCCGATCGCATCGGTCAGGCGCGCTGGGGCATCTGACCAGGAGCGTTAGTCATGCAGTTCTCCTTCACCCGTTCGCTGCTCGCCGTTTCCCTGCTGACCCTGGCCGCCGGCCTGGCCCAGGCGGAAGAGACGGTGCGCATCGGCTATCAGAAGTACGGCACCCTGATCACCCTCAAGGCTCGCGGCACCCTGGAGCAGCGCCTGGCCAAGGACGGCGTCAAGGTGCAGTGGACCGAATTCCCCGGCGGCCCGCAGCTGCTGGAAGGCCTCAACGTCGGCAGCATCGATTTCGGCGTGACCGGGGAGACCCCGCCGGTGTTCGCCCAGGCCGCCGGGGCCGATCTGGTCTATGTGGCCCACGAACCGCCGGCGCCCACCAGCGAAGCCATCCTGGTGCCCAAGGATTCGGCCATCCATTCGCTGGCCGATCTCAGGGGCAAGAAGATCGCCCTGAACAAGGGTTCCAACGTCCACTACCTGCTGGTGCAGGCACTGGCCAAGGCCGGCATCCCCTACCAGGACATCCAGCCGGTCTACCTGCCGCCCGCCGATGCCCGCGCCGCCTTCGAGCGCGGCGCGGTGGATGCCTGGGTGATCTGGGATCCCTATCAGGCCGCCGCCGAGACCCAGTTGCAGGCGCGCACCCTGACCGATGCCACCGGCCTCGCCGACAACCATCAGTTCTATCTGGCCACCCGCAGCTTCGCCAAGGCCCATCCCGAACAGGTCGGCGCCATCGTCGACGAGGTGCGCTCGGTGGGCGAGTGGGCCAAGGCCCACCCCGACCAGGTCGCCGCCCAGGTGGCGCCGCTGCTGAACCTGCCGCTGGACACCGCCGAACGGGTGGTCAAGCGCCAGGGCTATGGCGCCCGCTTCATCAGTCCCGAGGTGGCGGCGCAGCAGCAGAAGATCGCCGACGCCTTCACCGCCCTCAAGTTGATTCCCAAGCCGCTGGTTATCCGCGACGTGGTGTGGACCCCGCCCGCCAGTCTGCAGACCGCTGCCGCCAAACCCTGAATTCGCCTGCTGGAGAAAGTCCCCATGAGTCTCGATATCTTCTGGTTCCTGCCGACCCACGGCGATGGTCACTACCTAGGTACCGCCGAAGGCGCCCGCGCCGTCGACCACGGCTACCTGACCCAGGTCGCCCAGGCCGCCGATCGCCTGGGTTTCGGCGGGGTGCTGATCCCCACCGGTCGCAGTTGCGAGGATTCCTGGCTGGTGGCCGCCTCGCTGATCCCGGTCACCCAGAAACTCAAGTTCCTGGTGGCCCTGCGCCCGGGGATCATCTCGCCCACCGTGGCGGCGCGGCAGGCGGCCACCCTGGATCGTCTGTCCGGCGGCCGGGCGCTGTTCAACCTGGTCACCGGCGGCGATCCTGACGAACTGGCCGGCGACGGCCTGCACCTGTCTCACAGCGAGAGATACGAAGCCTCGGTGGAATTCACCCGCATCTGGCGTCGCGTGCTGGAAGGCGAGACGGTGGACTACGACGGCAAGCACATCCAGGTGAAGGGCGCCAAGCTGCTCTATCCGCCGCTGCAGCAACCGCGCCCGCCGCTGTACTTTGGCGGCTCCTCCGATGCCGCCCAGGACCTGGCCGCCGAGCAGGTGGAGCTGTACCTGACCTGGGGCGAGCCCCTGGACGCGGTGCGCGAGAAGATCGAGGCGGTCAGGGCCAAGGCCGCCGCCCAGGGCCGCACGGTGCGGTTCGGCATCCGCCTGCACGTGATCGTCCGCGAGACCAATGAAGAGGCTTGGAAGGCCGCCGACCGGCTGATCGCGAACCTAGACGATGCCACCATCGAAAAGGCCCAGGCCGCCTTCGCCCGCTTCGATTCGGTCGGCCAGCAGCGCATGGCCGCGCTGCACGGGGGCCGCCGCGACAACCTGGAGATCGCCCCCAACCTCTGGGCCGGTGTCGGCCTGGTGCGGGGCGGCGCCGGGACCGCGCTGGTCGGCGACGGTCCCACCGTGGCCGCGCGGGTCAAGGAATACGCCGCCCTGGGCATCGATACCTTCATCTTCTCCGGCTATCCGCACCTGGAAGAATCCTACCGGGTGGCCGAACTGCTGTTCCCGCACCTGCCGGTCAAGCGGCCGACCCAGGTGGAGGGCGCCAACTACGTGAGTCCCTTCGGCGAGATGGTGGCCAACGACATCCTGCCGCAGAAAGCGGCGCAGAGCTGAGGGGGCGGGCATGAGCAGTACGACCGAACGTCAACTCCAGCGCCTGGCGCCCTGGGTGGTGCCGGTGGCCCTGATCGTCGCCTGGCAGCTGTCGGTGAGCAGCGGCCTGCTGTCCAGCCGCATCCTGCCGTCACCGGCGGCGGTGCTGGAAGCGGGCTGGAGCCTGGTCAAGAGCGGTGAGCTCTGGCAACACCTGGCCATCAGCGGCTGGCGTGCCGGTATCGGCTTCGCCATCGGTGGCAGCATCGGCCTGGCGCTGGGCTTCATCACCGGGCTGTCGAAATGGGGCGAGCGCCTGCTCGACAGCACCCTGCAGATGGTGCGCAACGTGCCGCACCTGGCGCTGATCCCGCTGGTGATCCTCTGGTTCGGCATCGACGAATCGGCCAAGTTGTTCCTGGTGGCCCTGGGGGTGTTCTTTCCCATCTACCTCAACACCTACCACGGCATCCGCAACGTCGATCCGGCGCTGGTGGAGATGGCCCGCAGCTACGGCCTCTCCGGGGCGCGGCTGTTCTGGCACGTGGTACTGCCGGGCGCCTTGCCGGCCATCCTGGTGGGGGTGCGTTTCGCCCTCGGCCTGATGTGGCTGACGCTGATCGTCGCCGAGACCATTTCCGCCAGCTCCGGTATCGGCTACCTGGCGATGAACGCCCGGGAATTCCTGCAAACCGACATCGTGGTGCTGGCCATCCTGCTCTATGCCGTCCTCGGCAAGCTGGCGGATCTCGCCGCCCGCGGCCTGGAACGCGCCTGGCTGCGCTGGCATCCGGCCTATCAGAAGGGAGCCCACGCATGACCAGTCTGCAAGCCGTTCCACCGCTGGCGCGGGGCATCGCCCTGAAGCTGCAACAGGTGGTCAAGACCTTTGGCGAGCGCACCGTGCTCCATGGGATCGATCTGGAGATCCCGGCCGGCCAGTTCGTCGCCGTGGTGGGCCGCAGTGGCTGCGGCAAGAGCACCCTGCTGCGCCTGGTGGCCGGACTCGACCGCGCCAGTGGCGGCACCCTGCTGGGGCAGGACGAACCCCTGGCGGCGCACCGCGAAGACACCCGGCTGATGTTCCAGGACGCGCGCCTGCTGCCCTGGAAACGCATCATCGACAACGTCGGCCTGGGTCTCAAGGGCGACTGGAAGCCCAAGGCGCTGGAAGCCCTGGAGGCGGTCGGCCTGGCCGATCGCGCCCAGGAATGGCCCTCGGCGCTGTCCGGCGGCCAGAAGCAGCGCGTGGCCCTGGCCCGCGCCCTGATCCACCAGCCGCGCCTGCTGCTGCTCGACGAGCCGCTGGGCGCCCTGGATGCCCTGACCCGCATCGAGATGCAGCAACTCATCGAGGGCCTTTGGCAGCGCCACGGCTTCACCGTGCTGCTGGTGACCCACGACGTGGGCGAGGCGGTGGCCCTGGCCGACCGCGTGGTGCTCATCGAAGACGGCCATGTCGGCCTGGATCTCGACGTCAACCTGGCGCGCCCCCGGGCCGCCGGCGATGCCCAGCTGGCCCGCCTGGAAGCCGAGGTACTGGCCCGGGTGCTGCAGCAGCCGCTCAACCCCGATCTACCCGAAATCGTGCAACCCCTGCCCACGCAACTGCGCTGGGCTTACTGATCGTTCATCCGAGGAGTTCTGCCATGACCATCAAGGCCATCAACGTTCGCAACCAGTTCAAGGGCACCATCAAGGAAATCATCGAGGGCTCGGTGCTTTCCGAGATCGACGTCCAGACCGCCGCCGGCATCGTCACCTCCGTCATCACCACCCGCTCGGTCAAGGAGCTGGAACTCCAGGTGGGCAGCGAGGTGATCGCCTTCGTCAAATCCACCGAGGTGTCCATCGCCAAGCTGTGAGGCGGCGCTGCTGGTGAGGAAACCCGCCCTGGTGGCGGGTTTTTGTTTTGGCCTGGTGTTGGGTATCCGCGTCACTGCCACGATTCTGCAACCTGGGTCGGTTCCAATGCCGCTTTTGCCTGGAGGAATGCGGGTGCGGCGACAAAGGGGCGTGGCCCTGCTGATGGCGCTCTGGGCGCTGGCCCTGGTGGCGGCCTTGTTGCCGGTGCTGCTGGCCGAAGGGCGGGCCGAACTGCAGCGGGCGCGGTTGCTGGAGCACGAGACCCTGGCGCGGGCGCTGGCGGCGGGCGCCGAGCAGGTGGTCACCCAGGGCCTGATACAGGCCGGGGCCCGCCAGCGTCCCGAGTTCTGGCAGAGCCTGAGGGGCGAGGTGCTGGTCTACGAGGTGGAGGGGGCCCAGGTCCGTGCCCAGCTGCGCGATCTGCACGGCTGCTTCAATGTCAACGCCCTGGCCGGCCCCGAGCGGGACCTGGCGTTGCGGCAGCTGAAGCAGCTGCTGGCGCAGCGTCCGGGCGGCCTGGGCGAGCCCGGACTGACGGCCGAGCGTTTTGCCGAACGGCTCGCCGACTGGATCGATGCCGACGGCGAGACCCGTGAATTCGGTCTGGAGACCGCCGAGGCCCTGCGGCTGGCGTCGCCGCTGCTGGTGCCCAATCTGCCGCTGGCCGAGATCGGCGAACTGGATCGGGTGGAGCCGGCGCGCCCTGGTCGGCATCTGCACCTGCGTGAACTCTGTGCCCTGCCGGAAACCTCCGGCTGGCGCCTCAATGCCAATGCCCTGGGGCTGGGTCAGCTGCCGCTGCTGGAGGCGCTGTTTCTCGATGAGGTGCCGCGCGAGACGCTGCAACTGCTGATCACCGCGCGGCCTGCCCAGGGCTATGCCACGGTCGAGAGCCTGCGCGAGGCGCTGCCGGGGGTGGGGGAGGAGACCTTCAGCCTGCTGACCCAGCGGCTGATCCTCAACAGCGGCGACTTCCTGCTCGGGGTCGAGGTGAGTCGCGACGGCCAGGTCTTTCGCCAGGTGCGGCAGCTGGCGGCCCAGGGCGTGAGTCGCTGGCATGCCGCGGTGCCGGCGCAACGGGTACGCTGGCTGGCGACACGGGACACCACGCTGTGGGTACCGGGGCCGGGTGGGGCGGAGGTGTTGCAGTAGCCTTGCGGTCCGGGCCGTAGCGTGGAAAACGGCGCAGCCTTTTCCACAGGTGACTTCGTAGCGCGGAGCATGCCCTCACCCCAACCCTCTCCCAGAGGGAGAGGGGGCTGTCTGAGCAGGTGATCCGCGCCACCAGCGTCAGAGCCGTAGCGTGGAAAACGGCGCAGCCTTTTCCACAGGTGGCTCCGATGCGCGGGGCATGCCCTCACCCCAACCCTCTCCCAGGGGGAGAGGGGGCTGTCGGAGCAGGTGATCCGCGCCACCAGCGTCAGAGCCGTAGCGTGGAAAACGGCGCAGCCTTTTCCACAGGTGGCTCCGATGCGCGGGGCCTGCCCTCACCCCAACCCTCTCCCAGGGGGAGAGGGGGCTGTCGGAGCAGGTGATCCGCTCCATCAAAGCCAGAGCCGTAGCGTGGAAAACGGCGCAGCCTTTTCCACAGGTGGCTCCGATGCGCGGGGCATGCCCTCACCCCAACCCTCTCCCAGGGGGAGAGGGGGTTGTCAGGGCAGGTGATCCGCTCCATCAAAGACAGAGCCGTAGCGTGGAAAACGGCGCAGCCTTTTCCAAAGGTGGCTCCGATGCGCGGGGCATGCCCTCACCCCAACCCTCTCCCAGGGGGAGAGGGGGCTGTCGGAGCAGGCGATCCGCTTTATCAATGCCAGAGCCATAGCGTGGAAATCGCTGCGCGGTTCTCCATGTGACGGGACGGATTTCGAATCCGCCGGAAGGCAAAAGGCTCCCGCGGTCGTCGCCAACCGGGGGAGCCGGGCTCTCGCCGACGCGATCAGACGCCGATGGGGCCGCCGTCGAGCTTCTGGATCACCACGGTGGAGGCGCGGGGACGCACCTTGGTGCCGGCCGGGGTGGCGTCGGTAGCGACTTCGCTGAACGGCCAGTTGTCCGGGTGCTGGACGTTGATGAACATGGTCGTCAGGTCCGGGGTCCAGGTGATGCCGGTGATCTCGCAGCCATTGGGACCGACCAGGAAGCGGCGCAGCGCGGTCTGGTTGGTGGCGGAAATGGCGACCTGCTTGCCGCCGCCATCCACCACCTGGGCCGGGATGACCGCCAGCAACTGGTCGTTGGTGTACTCGGCCACGGCGTTGTCGCTGTTGTCGGTCTCGATCCAGAGGATGCCGCGGCTGTCGAAGGCCAGGCCGTCGGGGCTGGCGAACTGGTTGAGTTCGGTCAGGCCCGAGCGGTTGATGTCGGGGGCCGCGCCGGCGTCCGAGCCGAAGACGAAGATGTCCCAGGTGAAGTCGGTCTGGTTGCTGTTGTCCTTCCAGCGCACGATGTGGCCGTTGACGTTGGGTACCCGCGGGTTGGCGGCATTGGCCGAGGTGCGTGCCGAGTTGTTGGTGAGGGTGACGTAGACCTCGCCGGTGAAGGGGTTGACCGTGGTCCACTCCGGGCGGTCCATCGGGGTCGCGCCCACGGCGTCGGCGGCGCCGCGGGTGTTGAGGATGATGCCGGCCAGGTCGCCGTAGAGGGCGCCCAGGGTACGGCCGTCCTTGGTCGGCGCATTGACTGTCAGCGGCAGCCACTTGCCGTTGCCGCCGTCATCGAAACGGGCGACGTAGAGGGTGCCGTTGTCCAGGTACTTGGCGCCGATGGCCAGGCGATTGGCCGAATTGGCGTCGGCCGGATCCCAGGCAGCGGCGGAAACGAATTTGTAGATGTATTCGTTGCGCGAGTCGTCGCCCATGTAGAACGCCAGCGGCTGGCCGGCGACCGGGATGCCGTAGGCCGAGCCCTCGTGGCGGAAGCGGCCCATGGCGGTGCGCTTGGTGGCCGGCGCGGCGCTGTTGTAGGGGTCGATCTCGACGATGTAGCCGTAGCCGCTGGCTTCGTTGCGGAAGTCCTGGGTCGCGCTGGCGCCGGTGGGGGTCAGGTCGAAGCGGCGGAATTCGTTGTCCACCTCGCTGGCGTCACCCGCCGGCGTCTCCCAGCCGTAGTTGCTCTTGTTGGTGATGCCGATGCGCTTCTGGTCGACCGGCAGGGTGCCCTTGTTGACGAAGATGCCCGGCCAGTTCTCCTCGCAGGTGAGGTAGGTGCCCCAGGGGGTGAAGCCGTTGCCGCAGTTGTTGTTGGTGCCGCGGGTGCGGGTGCCGTCGGGGGAGTAGGGGGTGACCAGATTGGCGTTGCCGCGCAGCGGACCGGCGATTTCCATGGGCGTGGCGCTGGTGAAGCGGCGATTCAGCGCGTCGTTGGTGACCACCTGCCAGATGCCGTTGACCTTGCGGATGCGGATCACCGCCGCGCCATGGGCATTGATCTCCTTGCGCACTTCCTCGGCCGGACGCTTGCCGTTGGTGGTGGTCGGGCCGTTGGGGTGCAGCACCTTCTGGTCGATGTATTCGTAGTTGATGGCCAGCAGGCCGTCGCTGCTGGAATTGTTCAGCGGGAAGAAGTGCATGCCGTCGTGGTGCATGCCGGCCGCATTGGCCTGGTCGGTGGAGGTGTTGCTGCCGTCGCTGCGCCAGGCGTTGGCCAGGTTGTTCAGCGGGGTGCCCCAGGGCGCCAGGGTGCGGGCGCTGTAGCCAGAGGCCAGGACGATGGCGTCGAGTCGGGCGCCGCGGATGGATTCGAAGCCAAGCTTGAGCTGCGGCGCCGGGGCCGGCTGGCTGGGGGCCGGATCGTCGTGCGAGCCGCCACCGCCGTCGAAGCAGGCGGTCAGGCCACCGCCGGCGATCATGGCGATGGCGGCACCCAGACCGCCCTTCATGACGCTGCGGCGCGACAGGTAACGGTCGACGACGGCATCCAGCGGTTCGTTGCCGCTTTCGTTGCGGTTACGGTCGTCGCTCGTGAAAGTGCTCATGCGCAAAGCTTCCTTGGTTGATCACGGGAGCCGGCGACTTTAGGAAGCCTCTGTGATGGTCTGGTGACTGAAAGGTTACAGCCGGTCATTTCCCGGCAGTCGCGCTGTAACAGTTTGTAACCTGCTGTTTTGTCATGAATTTGTAGCTTTTCGCCGCCTAGGATGCCGCCCTCATTTAAGCGCGCAAGGCAGACATCGGATGGGCAACTGGGCACGACGCCAGGTCTTGGGCTGGCTCGCGGCGGGCGCCACGGCACCCCTGCTGGGTGGCTGTGCCCGGGGTTTTTCCACCGGTCCGGCGGATACCGATCTGCAGCTGCTCTATGTCGCCGATACCCTGGATGCCCGCGAACCCGGCTGGCCAGTGGTGCCGCGGGTGCGGCTCGGGCCGGCCGGGCGTATCGGCGCCGCGCCCTGGCGTACCGGCGCCGACGCGGCCCGTCTCGCTCCCGCGCTGGCACCGCTGCTGGATGCCGGGCGTGGCGACGGCCAGCGCTATGGTGGCTATGCCGCCCTGGCCTGCCAGCTGACCCAGTTGCGCACCCGCCAGGGCGCGATCCGTAGCCTGACCCTGGAAAACGGCCAGTGCTGGAACGGCAGCGGCCTGACCCAGCTGACCCGCGGCGAGGCCGGGGTCGAGGGCAGCCAGTTGCTGGGCAGCGAGGTCCGCGTCAGCAGCGACGAACGCCTGCTCTGGCCCGAGCGCAGCGCCGCCCTCTATCGCCGTTATGGTCGCCCGGTGCTGGGCGCCACCCTTACCGAAGAACAGCGCACCACCCTGGGCGTCGCCCCCTTCACCGTGATCGAGCGCGACGGGGTGCGCATCGCCCTGGTCGGCGTGACCGATCCCTATGCCAGCGACCAGCAGGCGCCGCTGGCCGACTGGTATGCCCGGCTGCGTCCGGTGCTGGCCGAAGCCCGGGGCAAGGCCGATCTGCTGGTGGTGCTGGCCGATGTCGGCAGCGGGCCGGGCCTTTGGCTGGCCGAGCGGCTGGAGGAAGCGGACCTGCTGCTCTGCGCCCGCGGCCAGGATCTCTGGCCGGAACTGATCCCGGTGATGCGCGGCAGCGGGCGTCCGCTGCCGGTGTGCCTGCCGGGTTGCCGCGGCGTCGGTATCTTCGAGATCCGCTGCCGGGGCGGTCGCGACGGCTGGCGCCTGGACGCCGTCTTCCATCCGGTGCAGGCCGAGCGCGTCCCCGATCGAGCCCTGCTGGAACATTATCAGCGGCAACTGGCGCAGGCCCGGGCGCCCCATGCCGGCTGGCTCGACCAGCGCCTGGCACGGGCGCCGGTGGACCTCTGGCGCCGCGACCTGCTCGGCGGCAGCTGGGACGCCCTGATCGCCGCGGCCCTGGGCGGTGGCGATGCGCAGCCGGTGCTGCTGCCCGGGCTGAGATACGACCTGCCCCTGCGGCGGGGCGACTGGATCACCCGCGAGCACCTGATCGCCCTCTGTGGCGGCCACGAGGCCACGGTGCTGGATCTGCCCACCTCGGCGGACGGCCTGCGCACGCTTCTGGAAGAGGCCGCCGACAACCGCTTCGGCGAACCCCTGCTGCTGGACAACAGCCAGGATCTGCCGCGGCTGCTGGGCGTTCAGTGGACCTGCCGCTACGGCGCGCCGCGCGGCCAGCGCATCGGACCGCTGCAGGCACCCCTGGGCGCCTCCTTTACCTGTCGCACCTTTGCCCTGGGGCGTGAACTCGGCACCGGCGAGGCGCTGTGGCAGCGCCTCGAAGCCTATCTGCGCGCCCGGCCCGCCGACTGGGGCCTGGTACCCCTGGCGCCGCCATGCCTGGAGTTCGTCGAGGGTCATCCGGGCTGGCATCCGCTGGCTGCCTTGCGCCGCCGTCTGGAGTCGCTGGCCTGATGGCGCGCCTATTCATCCATCCCCTGGCGCTGCGGCTGCTGACCCTGCTGTGGCTGGGCATCGCCGCCTGGCTGGCGGCCCGGGTGGTCTGCGACCTGCGCCTGCTGTGGCTGCCGACGCCCGCGCCCAGCGCCCAGGTCGAGGCGGCACCGGCGGCCGATCTGCTTGCCGGCCATTGGCGCGCCGCCAGCCAGGCCGCACCCAGCAGCCTGCCGATCCAGTGGGTCGGGGCGATCAAGGCGGTGCCCATCGACGGCTCGGTGGTGGTGCTGCGCCACGGCGATCGCCAGCTGTCCCTGGTGCTGGGCGACAGCCTGGCGCCCGGTCTGGTGCTGACCGCCATCGACGCCCAGGGCCTGGTCTTTACCCGCGGCGATCGCGAAGAGCGGTTGCCCTGGCCGGCGCCGCGCGAACTCGTCGGGCTCGCCGCCAGCGGTACGGCCAAGCCGGCGCCGATCAAGGCCGCGCCCCTGCCGAGCGCGGAGGAGGGTGACCTGGCCAGTCTGCTCAGGCGCATTCGCGCCACCCCGGTGCGCGAGCATGGCGAGCTGACCGGCTACCGCCTGCAACCCGGCGCCGAGCCGGCCTTCTTCAGTGGCCTGGGCCTGGAGCCCGGCGACGTCCTGCGCCGGGTGGACGCCGTCCCCGTGGCCGATACCCGGGCGCTCCTGCAACGCCTGCCGCACTGGCGCGCCACCGGCGCCCTGACCCTGGAACTGGAACGTCAGGGGCGTGCCCTGGCCCTACCCGTGAGACTGTCCCTGTGAAGAAACGCAGCTATTGCGGCCTGCTCCTCGCCTTCTGCCTGCTCGGCGCCCAGGCCGAACAACGCTTCGAGGTCAACTTCGAGAACACCGAGATCGATCTGTTCATCGAAAGCGTCGGGCGCATCACCGGCACCAACTTCGTCATCGACCCCCGGGTGCGCGGCACCCTGACGGTGCGCAGCGCCCAGCCCCTGGCCGCCGACGATGTCTATGCCCTGGCCCTGGCCCAGTTGCGCGCCAACGGCTACGCCGCGGTGGAGCTGGACGACGGCAGCGTGAAGATCCTGCCGGACCAGGCCGCCCGTACCGAGCCGCTGCCGGTGGAGCTGGATGACGGCGCCCCGGCCAAGGCCGGGGCCGGCGATACCGTGGCGACCCGGGTGTTCGCCGTGCGCGGTGGCAATCTCGAACAGCTGCTGGGCATCGTCCGTCCGCTGATGGACGCCCGGGTCGGGGTGGCCACGCCCTATCCGGCCAGCAACCTGCTGGTGGTGACCGACTGGCGCAGCAACCTCAGTCGCATCGGTCAACTGCTGACGCGGCTGGACCGCGGCCGCGACGAGCCGGTGGAGATGATCACCCTGCGCCATGCCCAGGCGCGCGACACCGCGCCGCTGGTGGAGCGGCTGCTGGCCAGTCGCGGCCAGGCCGGTGGTGGTGTCCAGGTGCTGGCGGACGCCCGCAGCAATGCTCTCATGGTGCGCGGCGACGAGGCCGTGCGCCGCCAGGTGCGCCGGCTGGTGGCCGAACTGGACGTCTCTCGCGATGCGGCCAGCGACACCGAGGTGGTCTATCTGCACCACGCCAAGGCCGGCGAGGTGGTCAAGGTGCTGCGCGGCCTGAGCGGCGAGGTCACCCAGGAGGCACGGGTGGAGATTCCCGCGGCACCCGTCGCTGGTAATACCACCCCTATGGAGGGTGGAGCAGAAGGGGAAAGCCCGCTGCCCAAGAGCGGCGGGACGCTGGCGCCGGGGGCGCCCGGTATTCGTCTGGAAGCGGACCTGGGGACCAACTCCATCGTGCTGATCGGTCCGCCACGGGAGCTCGCCGGCTACAAGCGCATCATCAGCCAGCTGGATATCCGCCGCGCCCAGGTGGTGGTGGAGGCCATCATCGCCGAGATCACCGACACCAAGGCCAACCAGCTGGGTGTCCAATGGCTGTTTCTCGACCGCAACGGCAACCTGCCGGCGGGCAGCGTCAACTTCACCAACGGCACGCCCATCAACGGCATCGCCGCCGCCGCGGCCAACCAGGACACCACCGCCCTGGGCAGTCTGCTGTCGGGCATGCAAGGCATCTCCGCCGGGGTCGGACGCATCGGCGGCAGCGGTTTGAATTTCGTCACCCTGCTGCAGGCCATGCGCAGCGAGAGCGGTTTCAACCTGCTGTCGACGCCGACGCTGCTGACCCTGGACAACGCCGAGGCCTCGATCATGGTCGGCCAGGAGGTGCCCTTCGTCACCGGTTCGGTCACCAGCAACAACGCCAATCCCTACCAGACCATCGAGCGCCGCGAGGTGGGGGTCAAGCTGCGCCTCAAGCCGCAGATCAACGAAGGCGACACCGTGCGCATGGAGATCGTCCAGGAGGTCTCGTCGCTGGCCGACAACGTGCGCGCCAGCGACGTGGTCACCAACAAGCGCGAGATCAAGACCACGGTGATGGTCGAGGACAACGGCCTCATCGTCCTCGGCGGCCTGATCAGCAACGAAGGCAACGACAGCGACCAGCGGGTGCCGCTGCTGGGCGACGTGCCGGTGCTGGGCAATCTGTTCAAGTCGCGCACCCGCTCCAGCATCAAGCAAAATCTGGTGGTGTTCATCCGCCCGCGCATCCTGCGCGATCCGGCGCTGGTGCAGCAGATCAGCGAAGACAAGTATCGCGGCATGCGCGCCGCCGCCCCGGCCGCTGCCTTGCCGGCCACCCCGCCGGGCAGTCGCGGCGCGCCCACCCTGCAGAGTCTCTATCCCTCGGCGCGGGCGCGCCTGGACGGCCTCTGATGACACCGACGCTGCCCTATCGCCTGGCGCGCCAGGCCGGTATCGCCCTGGCCGCCGCGCCCGACGGCTATCGGCTGCTGTGCCGTACGGATGCCGATCTGGCCCTGCTGCAGGAAGTACAGCGCCGCCATGGTCCCCCCCTGGGCTGTGACTGGCTGCCCCGCGAGGTCTTCGAACAGCGCCTGGGGCCGCTCTACGAAGCCGGCCAGGCCACGACCGAAGCCCTGGTGGAAGGCCTGGGCGAGACCGTCGACCTGGCCGGGTTGATGGAGGAGTTGCCGCGGGTCGAGGACCTGCTCGACAGCGCTGGCGAGGCACCGGTGATCCGCCTGATCAACGCCCTGTTCGCCGAGGCCCTGCGCCTGGACGCCTCCGACCTGCACGTGGAGACCTTCGAGCAGGCGCTGGTGGTGCGGGTGCGGGTGGATGGGGTGCTGCGCGAATTGCTGCGCCCGCCGCGGGCCCTGTCGGCCATGCTGGTGTCGCGGATCAAGGTCATGGCGCGGCTGGACATCGCCGAGAAGCGCCAGCCCCAGGATGGCCGCATCACCCTGAGGGCCAGCGGCCGGGACGTCGACATCCGCGTCTCGACCCTGCCCGGCGTCCACGGCGAGCGGGTGGTGATGCGCATCCTCGACAAGCAGGCCAGCCTGCTGGAGCTGGCGCGCCTCGGCCTGCCGCCGGCCATAGACACTGGCCTGCGTGGTGCCCTGGCCCAGCCCAACGGCATCCTGCTGGTCACCGGGCCGACCGGCTCGGGCAAGACCACCACCCTCTATGCCAGCCTGGGCCTGCTCAACGAAGGCAGCCGCAGCATCCTCACCGTGGAAGACCCGGTGGAATACGCCTTGCCCGGCATCGGCCAGACCCCGGTCAACCCCCGCGCCGGCCTGACCTTCGCCAGCGGCCTCAGGGCCATCCTGCGCCAGGACCCGGACGTCATCATGATCGGCGAGATCCGCGACGTGGAGACTGCCGGCATCGCCGTGCAGGCCAGTCTCACCGGTCACCTGGTGCTCTCCACCCTGCACACCAACAGCGCCCTGGGCGCCATTACCCGCCTGCGCGACATGGGCGTGGAGCCCTTCCTGCTGGCCTCCAGCCTCAAGGGGGTGCTGGCCCAGCGGCTGGTGCGGCGGCTCTGTGGCTGCGCCGCCTGGCGTCCGTTGCGCCCGGCCGAGCAGGCGCTCCTGCCGGGGCTGGCCGGCCTCGAACGGCTGCGCGAGCCCCAGGGCTGCGCGGCGTGCAACGGCAGTGGCTATCGCGGTCGCCTGGGGCTCTACGAATTCGTCGCCCTGGACGCCGAACTGGCCGAGCTCATCTATCGCGGCGCCGGTGAAGGCGAGATGGCGCGACTGCTGGAAGGCCGCCGCGCGACCCTGGCCGAGGGCGCCCTGGCGCGCCTGGCGGCGGGCGAGACCAGCTTGGCGGAGGTGCTGCGTGCGGTGCACCAGTAACGCCCTCGACGGAGCGCTGCGCTGATGCCGGCCTATCGTTACCTGGCGCTGGACGGCGACGGGCGTCGCCAGCGCGATGTCATCCAGGCCGAAAGCGAGCGCCACGCCCGCCAGCTGCTGCGCGAGCGCGGCCTCTTTCCCCGCGAGGTGCAGGCGAGCGGTCCAGTGCGCGGCGCGCGCGGTCGCGGCGGACGGCTGGACGCCAACAGCCGCACCGATTTCACCCGCCAGCTGGCGACCCTGGTGGGCGCCGCCATTCCCCTGACCGAGGCCCTGCAGATGCTCGAGCGCCAGAGTCGCCAGGCGGCGCTCAAGGCCTTGCTGCTGGATCTGCTGGGCCAGGTGCGCGAGGGCTACACCCTGGCCGACAGCCTGGGTCGCCATCCCGGCACCTTCGATCCGCTGTACCTGACCCTGGTGGCCGCCGGCGAGCGGGCCGGGCGCCTGGGCCCGGTGCTGGAACGCCTGGCCGACTATCTCGAACGGGTGCAGCGCCAGCGCCACAAGGCGCGCACCGCGCTCATCTATCCCCTGGCGCTGGCCCTGGTCTCCATCGCCGTGGTGGCCGGTCTGATGACCTTCGTGGTGCCCAAGCTCACCGAGCAATTCATCCACAGTGGCCTGCAATTGCCCTGGATCACCCGCGCCCTGGTGGCCGTCAGCGATGGCCTGCTGGTCTTCGGACCCTGGTTGCTGGGTCTGCTGGTGCTGGCCGGTGTCGGTCTGCAGCGCTTGTTACGCCAGGTCCTGTGGCGGCGACGCTGGCATCGGCAACTGCTGCGTCTACCGCGCCTGGGCGAGTTGCTGCGCACCCTCGACAGCGCCCGCCTGACCCGCAGCCTGGCGATCCTGGTCGGCAGCGGCATCCCGGTGCTCGAAGGCCTGCAGGTCAGTCGCGCCACCCTGGACAACCAGGTCCTGGGTGACGCCCTGGACGCCGCCATCGAGCAGGTCACCGCCGGTACCGGCCTCGGCCGGGCGCTGGATCGCACCGCGGTGTTTCCGCCGCTGCTGGTGAACATGGTCGCCAGCGGCGAGGCCAGCGGCACCCTCGACGCCATGCTGGAGCGGGTTGCGGATGCTCAGGAGCGGGATTTCAACCAGCAGGTGGACCTGGCCCTGGCGCTGTTCGAACCGGTGCTGATCCTCATCCTCGGCGGTGTGGTGCTGGCCATCGTCCTCGCCATCCTGCTGCCCATCATGCAGCTCAACCAGGCGCTCAACCTCTGATGCACCCCAAGGAGACTTTCGCGATGCGCTCTCATGCCGTACCCGCCCGCCAGGCCGGCTTCACCCTCATCGAGATCATGGTGGTGATCTTCATCATCGGCTTGCTGGTGGCCATCGTCGCGCCCAATGTGCTGGACAACCAGGACAAGGCCATGCAGCAGAAGGCTCGCGCCGATCTCGCCAGCCTGGAGCAGGCGCTGGACATGTACCGCCTGGACAACCTGCGCTATCCCACCGCCGAGCAGGGCCTCGCCGCCCTGGTGAGCAAGCCGACCCAGGCCCCCGAGCCGCGCAACTACCGCGCCGACGGCTATATCCGCCGCCTGCCGGAAGACCCCTGGGGCGCCGCCTATCGCTATCGCATACCTGGCGAACATGGCCGGGTGGATCTCTACAGCCTCGGCGCCGACGGCCGCGAAGGCGGCGAGGGCAGCGACGCCGACATCGGCAACTGGACCCTCTGAGTCACCATGCCAAGGCGCCAGGGCGGTTTCACCCTGCTGGAGCTGATGGTGGTGCTGCTGATCGTCGGCCTGCTCACCGCAGTAGGCGTGGCGCGCCTGGGCGGCGGCAGTCCGGCCGGGCAGTGGCGCCTGGAAAGTCTGGCGGGCGACTTCCAGCTGGCGCGGGACACCGCCCGCCGCAGCGGCCGCATCCTCGGCTGGCAGGCCGACGCCACCGGCTTTCGCTATCTGCAACTGGTGGCCGACACCCGCGGGCCACGCTGGCAACCCCTGGCCAGTGCCGATCTGCCGGACGGTCGCTGGCCGAGTGGTCTGCAACTGGCCGAGCCGGTGAGTGCCCAGCCGCGGCTGATCTGGTGGCCGAATGGCGATACCCAGGGCCAGCGCCTGGCCTTTGCCGAAGACGAGCGGCAGTGGCTGCTGGTGGTCGACGGGCGCGGCCGCGCCTCGGTGGAGCGGCCATGAAGCAGACCGGTTTCACCCTGCTGGAGGTGCTGGTGGCCCTGGCCATCGTCGCCTTCATGGCGGTGGGCGTCAGCCAGGTGATCGGCCAGCGACTGGACATCGCCGGGGTCGCCCAGTCCCGCGAGCTGGCCCAGCTGTGCGCCCGCGAACTCACCGCCCGGGCGCGGGTGGAGGGCCTGGCCACCGGCCAGGGCGAGTTGAACCAGGGTGGCGAACGCTGCTACTGGCGCCTGGAGGGCGTAAGCGGCCCCCTCGGCGGGCGGCTGACGCTCTATGCCGATGCCGCGCTCAGGCGAAGCCTGGGCGACTGGCCGATCCAGGCCGGAGTCCAGCCATGAGAAACCAGGCGGGCATGACCCTGATCGAGGTGCTGCTGGCCATCGCCCTCACGGCGCTGCTCGCCGTCTTGCTCGGCAGTCTGGTCAATCTCTGGCTCGACGCCCGCGGTCGCCTGGCCGCGCGGGAATCGACCAACGCCCGGGTGCTGGACCTCTGCGGCCTGCTGGAGCGGCGCCTGGGTGGTCTGGTCCTGCGCCCGCTGCAGGAGCACCGGTTGCCGCTGCACAACGCCCTGCTGGACTGGCGCCCCGCCGAGAACCGCCTGGACTGGGTCGCCCTGGACGGCTTGCCGCTGAGTGCGGGGCAGGGCGCCGGTCGCCTGCGCCGCCAGCGCCTGGAATGGGATGCCGCCCAGGAACGGCTGCGACTCTGGCGCAGTGCCGAGCTGGATGCGGTGGAGGCCCCGGTGTGGCAACCGGTGCTCGATCAGCCCGGCATCGAGCGCCTGCAACTGGAATTCCACGGCGGCGGTCGTTGGCTCGCCTATCCGCCCCCGGCCGAACCCGCCAACGGGGTACGGCTGACCTTTACCCTGCAGGGTGCCGGCTATGTCTGTACCTTCGCCCTGCCTCAGACAGGTTGACCCCATGCTCGCCTCCCTCCCGCTCGCGCGCCTTTTGCCCCTGCTGCGCCGCGACCTCAGCCCCGCCCACAGCTCCACGCGGCTGCTCCTGCGTACGCGGCGACCCGGTCCGCCGGGTCCGGACAATCCGCTGGTGGCCGCGCGCCTTCAGGACGGCCAGCTGCAAGCCGCGGCAGCGCTGCCCGCGTCCGCCCAGCCGGTGACCCTGCTGCTGCACGGCGAAGACTGCAGCCTGTTCGATGTCGCCGCGCCCAAGGGGCTGCGTCCGCACGAATGGGGCCTGCTGCTGGAGGACCAGCTGCTGGCGGACGCCAGCGGCCAGCACCTGGTCTGCCTGGGGCGCAGCCCGGGTCGGTTGCGCCTGCTGGCCCTGGATCGGGCGCTGCTGGAGGCCTGGCGTGAGCACTGCGCCGCCTGCGGCTGGACGGTGGCGGCCTGCTGGGTCGACTTCCAGCTGCTGCCCGAGCCCACCGCCGAGAGCGGGATCGGAATGCGCCTGGGCGAAGGCCTGAGATTCAAGACCCGGATCGAAGGCCACGAGGTCTGGCTGACCTGGCCGCCTACCCTCGAAGCCAGTCTGCCGCCTGCCCTGGCCGCGATGCTCGAAGCCGGGCCCGAGGCCACCCGCGATCCGCTCTGGCCCCAGCCCGCCGCCGGACTCGCGCCCCTGGATCTCTGGCCGCGCCAGGGCCAGCGTCGCAGCCGACCCGCGCTGGGCCTGCCGCGTCCGCTGGTGCTGGGCATGGCCGCAGCCGCGGTGCTGGCGATCCTGCACCTGGGCCTGCAACAGGTCCAGCAGTGGCGACTGGCCCAGCTCGACCGGGCCTATGTCGCCCAACGGCTGGGTCTGGCCAGCGACCGTCTCGAGGCCGGCCGCGCCGAACGCGAACTCCAGCTGGCCAGTCGCACCCGGCGGCAGCTGGAGGGCCAGTGGCGCCTCTGGCAGCGCCTCAGGGAGCCCCTTGGCGCCGCCCTGACCAGCGCACCAGGGCTGCGTCTGGTGGAATGGTCGCTCGATGAGCAGGGCATCCAGCTGGTGCTGGAAGGCCCCGCCAGTCTGGACAAGACCTTGCGCAGCCGACTCGGCGAGGAATTCGCTACCCTGCAGTGGCAACGGCAGGCCGGACGTCTGACCCTGCGCCTGGCAGTCCCGACGGAGAAACGACCATGAGCACCCTCTTGCAACGCTGGCAGCGGCTGCCTGCCGAACGCCAGCGACTGGCCCTCGGCGGCCTGGTCATTCTGCTGCTGGCCGCCATCCTCTGGCTGCGCCCCACTCCAGGGGGCCGACCGGCCTCGGTGGACTGGGTCCGCCTCGCCGCAGAGGCCCGGGCACTGCCGGTCGCCCAGCCGCTGCAGGAGACGGACTGGCGCGCTGCGGTAGGCGGGGTGACCTTCAGCGCCCTGACCCTGGCCGAGCCGGTCTGGCACCTGCGTGGCGAGGCGGCCGATATCCTTGCGGTGGAACGGCTGCAGGCCTGGGCGCGGGCACGCGGCTGGTTGCCGCAGACCCTCAGGATTCGCAGCCAGTCAGGGGGCGTGGCCTTCGAACTGGACGTCCTGGCGGTGCTGGTGGAGCGGACGCCATGATCCGCTGGCTCGCGCGCCTGGTCGTTACCCTGTTCGCCCTGCTGATCTTCGCCCTGGGCTGCCTGCTCTATTGGCCCGCGGCGGACTGGCTGCCGCGGCTGCTACCGCCCCAGGTCACCCCGGTGGGGTTGCAGGGTTCCCTGCTGGGCGGTGGCATGCAGCGCCTCGACTGGCCGGGCGGCGGTGCCGGACCCTGGCAATGGCAGCTGCGCTGGCCGGGCCGGTTGCAGGTCAGGATCGGCGAGCCCGAGGCTGCGCCCTGGGGCATGGTCCTCAGCGGCTGGCCCTGGCGGTGGCAGGCGGATCTCGCCGGAGGTGACCTGCGCTGGCTGCAGGCGCCGGGCAGCGCGCTGCTCGCCGGTCGGCTGGTGGGCGAGGTACGCCTGGCAGGCAGTTGGCGACGTTGCCAGGCGGCGGGTGGCGGATGGCAGGGCGATGGCCTGCAGCTCCTGGCGCCCCGGCGTCTCGCCCTGGGCGAGTCCCGGTTGCAGGTGGATTGCCAGACGGCGCCCTGGCTGCAGGGCGTCTTCGAGCGCACCGGCCAGCATCGCCTGGAACTGCGCCTGAGCCTGGTGAACTGGCGCGGGCAGGTGCAGGGCACGGCGCAGCCCGGCAGCGACATGGCGTCGGTGCTGCAGAGCATCGGCTGGCTCAGGCCCGGGCAGAGCCAGGTGATGGGGCGCTTCTGAATCTGGAAGAGCAGGGATCAGGCAACGCGCAGGCCCTGGCTCGACCCCAGCTTCGCCAGGTGGAGCAAGCCTTCCTCCCACTGCCGATGCCCGGAGCGGGTGTTGATATGGCCGGCACCGGGCAGGACATCCAGTTCGCTGCCCCAGGCCTGCGCCAGGGCTTCGGCCCGCGGCAGGCTGATGGCATGGTCGTTGTCCGAGGTCACCACCCGCGAGGGGAAGGGTAACGGCTGGCGTGGCAAGGGGGCGAAACCCACCAGCTCCACGGGGCAACCCGGACGTTCGACATCGGCCGGCGCCACCAGCAAGGCCGCCAGCACCCGCTGCCGGCGGGCCACCGGGGCGCTGGCCGCCCAGCGGGCGACGGTCACGCACCCCAGGCTATGGGCGATCAGTACCACCGGCGCATTGGCCTGAGCGATGGCCGCGTCGAGGGCGGCGACCCAGCGCTGCGGATCGGGACGCTGCCAGTCGTCCTGTTCGACCCGACGGGCATCCGGCAGACGGCGTTGCCAGTGGGTCTGCCAATGCTCGGGGCCGGAGCCTTGCCAACCGGGAAGGATGAGATAGCGGGTCATGGCGGTGCTCCGCGGGGAAGGGGAGTATCGATAGTGCCGACGGTCGATCCGCAGGAGAAAGAATAAAAGGCGCTTTGGTTATGCCTTACGCCTTGGTATGCAGTGGCGGAATCGCGATCGTGGCGGTTCGCCGATGCGACCGCTCCTACGGAAATATCTGTCTCGTGTAGGAGCGGCCGCGTCGGCGGACCGCCATGGCCGCGATCAAAAAACCCAACTACTCGTTCCGCCCCAACCGCTCCACTTCCTGCAGCCAGCGCAGCCGCTGCTCCTCGTCCGCCGCCCGCACCGGCGAATACTCGTGCACCTGCAGCACCTGGATGCCGCAGGCTTCGAGGCCTTCCTGGATGCCCTGGCGATGGGGCGCATGGTTGCGCAGGCGCTGCCAGGGGGAGGGCGGGGTGTCGGAGGTGACCAGCAGCTCGGCGCTGCGGCCGGTCAGCAGCGGCTCGCCGCCCCAGGTCTGATCGCGCTGGGCGAAGGCGAAGCCCGGTTGCAGCACGCGCTCGAGAAAGCCCGCCAGCACCGCCGGCAGGCCGTTCCACCACACCGGGTAGATGAACACCAGGTGCTCGGCCCAGTGGATCTGCCGCTGGGCTTCCAGCAGATCCGGCTCCAGCGTCTGCGAGAGGTCATAGCCCTCGCGCAGCACCGGATCGAACTGGGCGTCGGCCAGCTTGAGCTGGCGTACCACCTGGCCACTGGCCTGGGCGCCCTGGACATAGGCATCGGCCAGCGACTGGCAGAAACTGGTGCGCTTGGGATTGCCCTGGATGACCAGCAGGCGCCGGCCATCTCCTTCCAGCGGCGTGGCGCCGCGTGCCTCAGCCACGGCCACCGGCTTCCAGCATGGTTTCCGGACGTACCCATTCGTCGAACTGCGCATCGGTCAGGTAGCCGAGCTCCAGCGCGGCGGCGCGCAGGGTCTTGTTCTCGGCATAGGCCTTCTTGGCGATCTCGGCGGCCTTGTCGTAGCCGATGTGCGGATTGAGCGCGGTCACCAGCATCAGCCCCTGTTCCAGGTGCTCGGCCATCTTGTGCTCGTCCGGCGCCATGCCGGTGACGCAATGGGTGTTGAAGTTGCGGCAGCCATCGGCCAGCAGGCGAATGGATTCCAGCACGTTGTGGGCGATCACCGGCTTGTAGACGTTGAGCTGCAGATGGCCCTGGCTGGCGGCGAAACCCACGGTGACGTCGTTGCCGATCACCTGGCAGGCCAGCATCGACAGGGCCTCGCACTGGGTGGGGTTGACCTTGCCCGGCATGATGGAGCTGCCCGGTTCGTTGGCCGGCAGTTTCACCTCGGCGAAGCCGGCGCGCGGACCGGAGCCCAGCAGGCGCAGGTCGTTGGCGATCTTCATCAGGGCCACGGCCAGGGTCTTGAGGCCGCCGTGCAGGGCCACCAGCGGCTCATGGCCGGCGAGGGCGGCGAACTTGTTCGGCGCGGTGACGAAGGGCAGACCGGTGAGTTCGGCGATTTCCTTGGCGATGGCCTCGTCGAAGCCCTTGGGCGCGTTGAGACCGGTGCCCACGGCGGTGCCGCCCTGGGCCAGTTCCAGGACCGCCGGCAGGGCGTTGCGGATGGCCCGCTCGGCCAGATCCAGCTGGGCGACGAAGGCCGACAGCTCCTGGCCGAAGGTCACCGGGGTGGCGTCCATCATGTGGGTGCGGCCGGTCTTGACCAGGTTCTGGTAGCGCGCCGATTGCAGTGCCAGGCCGCCGGACAGCTCGGCGATGGCCGGCAGCAGGTCGTTCTGCACCGCCAGGGCGGTGGCGATGTGCATGGCGGTGGGGAAGCAGTCGTTGGAGCTCTGCCCGCGATTGACGTGGTCATTGGGATGGACCGGCTTCTTGCCGCCCATGCCGTTGCCGGCCAGCTCGTTGCTGCGCCCGGCGATGACCTCGTTGACGTTCATGTTGCTCTGGGTGCCGCTGCCGGTCTGCCAGACCACCAGGGGAAACTGGTCGTCATGGAAACCGTCGAGGATCTCGCTGCTGGCCTTCTCGATCAGGGTGGCGACGTCTTCCGGCAACTCGCCGAGGCGCAGATTGACCCGCGCGGCCGCCTTCTTCACCGTCGCCAGGGCATGCACCACCGCCAGTGGCATCTGCTGGTTGCCGATGGCGAAGTTTTCCAGCGACCTCTGGGTCTGGGCACCCCAGTAGACGTCGTCGGCTACTTCGATGGGGCCGATGCTATCGGTTTCGGTGCGGCTCATGGCGGTCTCCGTTGATGAGGTAGGGTCCAGCTAACTTGGGCAGCAGGTTAGCGCCAGGGTTCCCAAATGGGAAGTGTTCTCAAATGGCTGCGAATCCTCGTCAAGTTCAGGCCAGGTTCAGCCGCTCTGTGGCACACTCGCGGTCCATTTTCAGCCTCCTGAAGGATGCCCATGAAGAAGACCCTCCGTACGCTTGGCGCCGTCGTTGTGCTCGCCAGCGCCAGCAGCTTCGCCCTGGCCGATGCCAAGAGCCACGCGGCCGACGCGGAGCGCTTTCTCAAGCTGGCCAACGCCGACAAGCTGACCACGCCGGTCTATGCCCAGGTCCAGCAACTCTTCGCCCAGCACTTCGAGCAGGCCAAGGCGCCGGCCAAGAAGGCCGTGCTGGAAAGCTACACCGCCCGCGCCAACCAGGCGCTGGACAGCACCATCGGCTGGGAAAAGATCAAGCCCGAGATGGTCAAGCTGTACACCGACAACTTCACCGAAGACGAGCTGGAAGGCCTGATCAAGTTCTACCAGTCCGATCTGGGCAAGAAGATGATCGCCACCCTGCCGCGCCTGTCGGCGCAGTCCGCCCAGCTGACCCAGGCCAAGCTGGAGCAGGCGGTACCCAAGGTCAACGGCATCCTCGCCGAGATGGACAAGGAGCTGGGCGTGAAGCCGCCGGCCGGTGCCGAGAACGCGCCGCCGCCCGCCAAGCGCTGATTCCCGCCGTTGCCACGAAGCCCGGACCTGTTCCGGGCTTTGTCGTTTGTGGGCCGACCGGAGCGATTCCGGGCGGGCCGCCAGCCCGTTAGAATGCGGGTTCTTACAGTCGAGGTATCCCCATGAGCATGCGCGAACGTATCCAGTCCAGCCTGGGCCTGTTGCAACCCGAGCACCTGGAGGTGCTGGACGAAAGCCACATGCACAGTCGCGGCCAGGAGACCCACTACAAGGCGGTGGTGGTCAGCCCGCACTTCGCCGGTCTCAACGCGGTGAAGCGCCACCAGAAGGTCTACGGCACCCTGGGCGAACTCATGGGCCAGTTCCATGCCCTGGCGCTGCACACCTACACCCCGGAAGAGTGGGCGGCCCAGGGGCAGGCACCGGATTCGCCCACCTGCCGCGGCGGCAGCAAGCACGACCTGGCGGGTTGAGTCCCGCCAGCCCTGTTCAGCGGCAGCCTGTATTGGTTAAAATTTGATCGGCGCCGGCATCCTTGCCGGCGTTTTCGTCAATGAACCTGTTTCACGACCTCGCGTGCTAGAGACAAACAAGGCCTAGGCGGCCCCGCGAAAAGACCTGAGGAAGCGGATCGGACTCGCGCTCGAGTTTACGAGTGGTAAATGAGCATTCCGACGGGGCTGGCCCTCCAGGGACTTTTCAACGCAGTTTGGCCGACGCGCAGCAGGTCATGAACAGGTTCTAACCGGTCCGCCCTTTGCGAGGGCGACCCCTGGGAACCCGAAGATGACCGACAAGATTGTCGTGGCGGCCTTGTACAAGTTCGTCACCCTGGACGACTACGTCCAATTGCGTGAACCCCTGCTGCAGACCCTCCTGGCGAGCGACGTCAAGGGCACCCTGCTGCTGGCCGAGGAAGGCATCAACGGCACCGTCTCCGGCAGCCGCGAAGGCATCGATGCCGTGCTCGCCTGGCTGCGCGCCGATCCGCGCCTGGTCGACATCGACCACAAGGAATCCTACTGCGCCGAGCAGCCCTTCTATCGCACCAAGGTCAAGCTGAAGAAGGAAATCGTCACCCTGGGCGTGCCTGGCGTCGATCCCAACCGCCGCGTGGGCACCTATGTCGAGCCCCGGGACTGGAATGCCCTGGTCGACGATCCCGAGGTGCTGGTGATCGACACCCGCAACGACTACGAGGTGGGCATCGGCAGCTTCAAGGGCGCCATCGATCCCAAGACCAAGAGCTTTCGCGATTTTCCGGCCTATATCCGCGAGCACTTCGATCCGGCCCGGCACCGGAAGGTCGCCATGTTCTGCACCGGCGGCATCCGCTGCGAGAAGGCGTCGAGCTTCATGCTGCAGGAGGGCTTTCCCGAGGTCTTCCACCTCAAGGGCGGCATCCTCAAGTACCTCGAAGAGGTGCCCGCGGCCGAGTCGCGCTGGGAGGGCGAGTGCTTCGTCTTCGACAACCGGGTGACCGTGACCCATGACCTCGCCGAAGGGGTCTACGACCAGTGCCATGCCTGCCGCACGCCGGTCTCGCCGGAAGACATGCAGTCGCCGCACTACAGCCCCGGTATCAGCTGCCCGCACTGCTGGGATTCGCTGTCGGAAAAGACCCGCGCTGGCGCTCGCGAGCGGCAGAAGCAGATCGAACTGGCGCGTCTGCGCAACGAACCCCACCCCATCGGCCGCGATCCGCGGCTCAACGCCACGCCCAGCCTCGAGGAGGTCTAGGATGACCGGTCGCCTGCTCTATGTGATGGACCCCATGTGCTCCTGGTGCTGGGGCTTCGCCCCGGTGGTCGAGCGCCTGGCCGAGCGGGCGGCTGCCCAGGACATCCCCCTGCAGCTGGTGGTCGGCGGCCTGCGCCGCGAGCGGGTGGCCCAGGACACCGCCAGCCGGGTGCGCACCCTGGCCTACTGGCAGGCGGTACAGGAGACCACCGGCCAGCCCTTCGCCCTCGACCAGGGCCCGCCGGAGGGCCTGGTGTACGACACCGAGCCGGCCTGCCGCGCCCTGGTCGCCGCGCGCCAACTCGACGAAGAGGCCGTCTGGCCGCTGGCCAAGCGCATCCAGCGGGCCTTCTATGTCGAAGCCCGCGACGTCACCCAGCCGGCGCTGCTGGTGGAACTGGCCGAGGCCTGTGGCCTGCCGCGCATCGAATTCGCCCCGCTGTTCGACGGTGAGGCGGCGCACCAGGCCACCCAGGCCGACTTCGACTGGGCACTCAATCTGGGCATCGCCGGTTTCCCCACGCTGCTGGCCGAGCGGGACGGCCAGCTGGCGCTGATCACCAACGGCTACCAGCCGCTGGACGAGCTGGAGCCGCTGCTGGACGCCTGGCTCAGCCGCGGCGCGCAGCCGGCGTGACCCTGGTCATCGACGAGCGTCTGACGCTGCCGGAGCAAGAAATCCAGTTCACCGCGGTGCGCGCCCAGGGCGCGGGTGGCCAGAACGTCAACAAGGTCTCCAGCGCCGTCCACCTGAGATTCGACATCCAGGCCTCGTCGCTGCCGGAAGCGCTCAAGGCGCGCCTGCTGGCCTTGCGCGACCAGCGCATCAGCCGCGACGGCGTGGTGGTGATCAAGGCGCAGCAATACCGCACCCAGGAGCAGAATCGCGCCGATGCCCTGGAGCGCCTGGCCGCGCTGATCGCCGCCGCCAACGTCCAGGAAAAGCCACGGCGACCCACCAAGCCCACCTACGGCTCCAAGCAGCGCCGCCTGGAAGGCAAGTCGCGTCGCAGCGGCCTCAAGGCCAGTCGCGGACGGGTGGATTTCTAGGGTGCGCGCGAGCCTGAGCTAGCGCACCACGATCAGCGCGCTGCCGGCGGCTTCCAGCATGTTGCGGGTGTTGCTGCCCATGAAGAAGTGGCGCAGGCGGGAGTGGCCGAAGGCGCCCATCACCACCAGCTCGAGACCGTGCTGCTTGCGATAACGCTCCAGGCCCAGCTCCACGTCGCCGTCGGTGATGGCGGTGGTGACCGTGCGGCCCCGGGCTCTGAGTTCGTCGGCGGCGCGGGCGAGGGCGACGCGGCGTTCTTCGCGGTCGCGGCCGACCGTCACCAGGTGGCAGGCCAGGCCGTCGAACAGTCGGCAGTTGGCCACCCAAGTCACCGCCTTGCGGGCGCTGCTGCTGTCGTCATAGGCCAGCAGCACGCCGTCGGGTTTGACGAATAGGTGGCCGGCCACCAGCAGCGGGCGATGCAGGAGGCGGATGGCGCTCTCCAGATGGCGACCGATCAGCCGCTTGGGCGGGCTGTCCTCGCCCTGGCGGCCCAGCACGATGAGATCGAAATCCTCCTGCAGACTCTCCAGCGAACCTATCAGGTCACCGTGCTGCAGCACGGCGCCGGCGCAGCGGGCCTGCTGCTCCTCTACCCGCAACTGGGCGGCATCGAGCAGCAGCCGACCCTGGTCTTCGGCGAGATTGCCGCGCTGGGCGTCCAGGGCGGCCAGCTCGGTGAGCAGGTGTTCGCGGTTGACCAGCAGCGGCGGCGTGGCCTGGCCCGGCCGCGGGAAGCGGCGCTGATCCAGTACATGCAGCAGGGTGAGCGGGGCATCCAGGGCGAGACCCGCCCAGGCGGCGAAGTCGCAGACGGCGGCGCTGACGGCCGAGCCGTCGAGGCAGGCAAGGATCTTGGACATGGCCGCGGATCTCCGGGAGCAGGACATTGCTGGGAAAGACCCGGCGGCGCCGTCCGGGGTTCAATCGCCGAGGGCGAGGTCGTCCGTCACGCCGCCGCGACGCAGCAGCTGCTTGCAGCGTTGCGACAGGTGCAGCACCCGCACCCGCTTGCCGGCCTTGGCATAGCGTTCGTGCAGGGTGCGTAGCGCTGCCACGGCGGAGTAGTCGACGAAACTCAGGTGGCGGCAGTCCACCACGACCTTCGCGGGATCGCCAGCCGGATCGAACTGGTTGAGAAAGGTGGCGGTGGAGGCGAAGAACAGGGTGCCGTGCACCTGGTACCTCTTGCTGCCGTCGGCCTCCAGGTGGCTGTCGGCATAGAGCCGGCGGGCGTGCTGCCAGGCGAAGTTGAGCGCGGCCAGGACGATGCCGCAGAGCACCGCGGTGGCGAGATCGGCGAAGACGGTGATCACGGTGACGGCGACGATCATCAGCATGTCGCTGCGCGGTACCCGGTGCAGCACCCGCAGCGAGGCCCAGGCAAAGGTCTGCTGGGCGACCACGAACATGGTGCCGACCAGCGCCGCCAGGGGAATGCGCTCGATCAGCGGCGAGAGAAACAGCACGAAGAGCAGCATCAGCACGCCGGCGACCACCCCTGACAGCCGGCCACGGCCACCCGAACTCAGGTTGATCATGGTCTGGCCGATCATGGCGCAACCGCCCATGCCGCCGAACAGCCCCGAGGCCAGGTTGGCCGCGCCGAGCGCCACGCACTCGCGATTGGGGCGGCCGCGGCTCTCGGTGATTTCGTCGGTGAGATTCAGCGTCAGCAGGGTCTCCAGCAGGCCGACCAGGGCCATCAGCACCGCATAGGGCAGGATGATCTGCAGGGTTTCCAGACTCCAGGGGATGCCGGGCAGCGCCAGCCGCGGCAGGCCGCCGGCGATATGGGCCATGTCGCCCAGGGTACGGGTCGGCAGGTCGAGGAAGTGCACCGCCAGGCCGACGCCGAGGATGGCGGCCAGGGCCGGCGGCACGGCGCGGGTCAGGCGCGGCAGGAGCCAGATGATGGCCATGGTCGCTGCGGTCAGGCCGATCATCAGATACAGCGGGGTACCGCTGAGCCAGGTCTCGCCCTGCTTGAAGTGCTCCAGCTGGGCCAGGGCGATGACGATGGCCAGGCCGTTGACGAACCCCAGCATCACCGGGTGCGGCACCATGCGGATCAGCTTGCCCAGGCGCAGAAGACCGAAGCCGATCATCAGCAGGCCGCCGAGCACCACCGTGGCCAGCAGGTACTGCACGCCGTGCTGCACCACCAGGGCGATGATGACCACCGCCATGGAGCCGGCGGCGCCGGAGACCATGCCGGGGCGGCCACCGAAGAGGGCGGTGAGGGTACAGATGAAGAAGGCGCCATAGAGCCCCATCAGCGGGTTGAGATGGGCGACCAGGGCGAAGGCGATGCACTCGGGCACCAGGGCAAAGGACGTGGTGAGACCGGCCAGGATGTCGGCGCGGGGAGAGACACTTTTCATGGCGTATCCAGAACGGGCGATGGCGCGGCGGGGCGCGATCGCGGAGAGACGACAGGGCAGCAAGACACGGGCAGCCGCCGCAGGGGCGGTTACCGGGGGAGGGGTGGTGCTATGGCGGCGTCGGCAGGCGCTTGGACATGGTGAAGGGGTCCGAGGCATCGCGAGGAAAGTTAGCGAGCTTAGCATGACTTTCCGGCGCTGCCGAATCGACAGGATCAGCGGACCGCTCTACCGGACGCCTTTCGCCAGGCCCTGACCTTGCACATCCGCTGGATAAGCGGTCGCGATCCGCTGCCCACTCGCCACCCCGTTCGTCAGACCGCGGCGGATCAGGAGACGGAAGGCCGACTTCCATTGATCGGCGACAACAGCGAAGCGCTCGATAAGCCAAACGGTTGAGTTACTCTCTGTGCAGGGTCCGGCTACGCACCGGACCCAGCCTGAACGAGGATAAGAACCGTGGATATGAACCGTCGGCAATTCTTCAAGGTCGCTGGAGTCGGCCTTGCGGGATCCAGCCTGGCGGCGTTAGGCATGGCTCCCACAGCCGCCTTTGCCGACCAGGTGCGCCATTTCAAACTGGCGCACACCGTGGAAACCCGTAACACCTGTCCCTACTGCTCGGTCGGCTGCGGCCTGATCATGTACAGCATGGGCGACCGGGCCAAGAACGTGGCCCAGAACATCATTCACATCGAGGGCGACGCCGACCACCCGGTCAATCGCGGCACCCTCTGCCCGAAGGGCGCCGGCCTGCTGGATTTCATCCACAGCCCCAATCGCCTCAAGTACCCCGAAGTCCGCAAGCCCGGCAGCAACGAGTGGACCCGCATCAGCTGGGACGAGGCGCTCGGGCGCATCGCCACCCTGATGAAGGAAGACCGCGATGCCAACTTCATCGCCACCAACGACAAGGGCCAGACGGTCAATCGCTGGCTGACCACGGGCTTCCTGGCCGCCTCGGCGTCCTCCAATGAAACCGGTTATCTGACGCACAAGATCGCACGGAGTCTGGGCCTGCTGGCCTTCGACAATCAGGCGCGCGTCTGACACGGCCCGACGGTGGCAGGTCTTGCCCCGACGTTTGGCCGTGGTGCGATGACGAATCATTGGAGCGACATCAAGAACGCCAATCTCGTCCTCATCATGGGCGGCAATGCCGCTGAAGCCCATCCGTGCGGCTTCAAGTGGGTCACCGAGGCCAAGGCGCACAACAACGCCCGGCTGATCGTGGTCGATCCGCGTTTCACCCGTTCCGCCTCGGTGGCGGATTACTACGCGCCGATCCGTACCGGCAGCGACATCGCCTTCCTGGGCGGGCTGATCAATTACTTGATCACGAACGACAAGATCCAGCAGGAGTACGTCCGCAACTACACCGACGCCGGCTTCCTGGTGAAGGAAGGCTTCACCTTCGAGGATGGCCTGTACAACGGCTACGATGCGGAGAAGCGCACCTACACCGACAAGGTGAACTGGGGCTATCAGATCGGCGATGACGGCTTCGTCAAGATCGATCCGACCCTGCAGGATCCGCGCTGCGTCTTCCAGCTGATGAAGCAGCACTACAGCCGCTACACCCTGGAGGTGGCCAGCCAGACCTGCGGCACGCCGCCGGAGGCGATCCAGAAGGTCTGGGCCGAGATCGCCGAGACCTCGGCGCCCGGTCGCGTCATGACCATCCTCTATGCCCTGGGCTGGACCCAGCACTCCATCGGCGCGCAGATCATCCGCTGCGGTGCCATGGTGCAACTGCTGCTGGGCAACATCGGCATGCCCGGTGGCGGCATGAACGCCCTGCGCGGTCACTCCAACATCCAGGGCCTTACCGACCTGGGTCTGCTGTCGATCCAACTGCCCGGCTACCTGACCATCGGCGGTGACGGCGAGCAGGACTACAACGCCTTCATCACCAAGCGCGCCAGCAAGCCGCTGCGCCCGGGGCAGCTGAGCTACTGGCAGAACTACGGCAAGTTTCACGTCAGCCTGATGAAGGCCTGGTACGGCGACAAGGCCACCAAGGACAACGACTGGTGCTACCACTGGTTGCCCAAGGTCGATGTCACCGGCGCCGGCTACGACGTCCTGCGCTACTTCGACATGATGGGCAAGGGCCAGGTCAACGGCTATGTCTGCCAGGGCTTCAACCCCATCGCCGCCTTCCCCAACAAGGCCAAGGTGATGCGCGGGCTGTCCAAGCTCAAGTGGCTGGTGATCATGGACCCGCTTGCCACCGAGACCTCCGAGTTCTGGCGCAACCACGGCGATCACAACGATGTGAACACCGCCGAGATCCAGACCGAGGTGTTCCGCCTGCCCACCACCTGCTTCGCCGAGGAAGACGGCTCCCTGGTCAACTCCAGCCGCTGGCTGCAGTGGCACTACAAGGGTGCCGAGGCACCCGGCGAAGGGCGCAGCGACATCGCCATCATGTCCGAGCTGTTCCTCAAGCTGCGCGAGGCCTATGCCAGGGAGGGCGGGGCCTTCCCCGATCCCATCCTGGGGCTGTCCTGGCCCTACGCCAAGCCCGAGGAGCCGGCACCGGAAGAACTCGCCAAGGAGTTCAACGGCTACGCCGTCACCGATGTGCTGGATGCCAAGGGCGCGGTCTCGGCCAAGGCCGGCCAGCAACTCGCCGGTTTCGGCCAGTTGATGGACGATGGCAGCACGGCCTCGGGTTGCTGGATCTTCTGCGGGGCCTGGACCGAGCAGGGCAACCAGATGGCGCGGCGCGACAACAGCGATCCCTTCCACATGGGGCAGACCCTGGGCTGGGCCTGGTCGTGGCCGAACAACAGACGCATCCTCTACAACCGGGCTTCTTCGGATCTCCAGGGCAAGCCCTGGGACCCGAGCAAGAAGCTGGTGTGGTGGAACGACAAGGCGCAGAAGTGGGGCGGTACCGACGTGCCCGACTACAAGATCGACGCCAAGCCGGCCGATGGCATGAGTCCCTTCATCATGAACCCCGAAGGGGTGGCGCGCTTCTTCGCCCTGGACAAGATGGCCGAAGGGCCCTTCCCGGAGCACTACGAGCCGTTCGAGACCCCCATCGGCGTCAACCCGCTGCACCCCAACAACAACAAGGCCTTGAACAGCCCGGCGGCGCGGGTGCTCAAGGACGACTGGGCGGACTTCGGCGATCGCAAGGACTTCCCCTATGCGGCCACCACCTACCGCCTGACCGAGCACTTCCACTACTGGAGCAAGCACTGCCGCCTCAACGCCATCATCCAGCCGGAGCAATTCGTCGAGATCGGCGAGGTGCTGGCCAAGCAGAAGGGCATCGCCGCCGGCGATCTGGTGCGCGTCACCTCCAAGCGCGGCCACATCGTCTGCAAGGCGGTGGTGACCAAGCGGATCCGTCCGCTGCAGGTCAACGGCGAGACGGTGCACCACGTCGGCATCCCCATCCACTGGGGCTTCTCCGGTGTGGCGCGGATGGGTTATCTGGCCAACACCCTGACCCCCTTCGTGGGTGACGGGAACACCCAGACACCCGAGTTCAAGTCGTTCCTCGTCAACGTGGAGAAAGCGTGATGGCCAGTCAGGATATCTATGCCCGCTCCGCGACCACCACGGCCTACACCTCGGTGCGCACCCAGGCGGAAGTGGCCAAGCTGATCGACGTGTCCAAGTGCATCGGCTGCAAGGCCTGCCAGGTCGCCTGCTCGGAATGGAACGAGTTGCGCGACGAGGTGGGCCACACCCACGGCACCTACGACAACCCGGCGGACCTCACCGCGGACTCCTGGACGCTGATGCGCTTCACCGAGCACGAGGACGAGGCCGGCAAGCTGGAGTGGCTGATCCGCAAGGACGGCTGCATGCACTGCGCCGAGCCGGGTTGCCTCAAGGCCTGTCCGAGTCCGGGGGCCATCGTCAAGTACGCCAACGGCATCGTCGACTTCAACCAGGACCACTGCATCGGTTGCGGCTACTGCATCGCCGGTTGTCCCTTCGATATCCCGCGGATCTCGAAGAAGGACAACAAGGCCTACAAGTGCTCGCTGTGTTCGGACCGGGTCGGAGTCGGCCTGGAACCGGCCTGCGTGAAGACCTGCCCGACCGGCGCCATCACCTTCGGCACCAAGGACGCCATGAAGGAGCACGCCGCCGAGCGCATCGTCGATCTCAAGAGCCGCGGCTACGAGAACGCCGGTCTGTACGACCCGGTTGGGGTAGGGGGCACCCACGTCATGTACGTGCTGCACCATGCCGACCAGCCGCAGCTGTACAACCACCTGCCCAAGGATCCGACCATCAGCCCCACCGTGGGCCTGTGGAAGGGCTTCACCAAACCCCTGGCGCTGTTCGCCATGGGCGCGGCGGTGCTGGCCGGCTTCTTCCACTACGTGCGTGTCGGCCCCAACCGGACCGATGACGACGACGAGGTGGTCGAGGCGCCGCCCCGTCCCGAGGGCGATGCGCCCAGGGGCGAGGTCAAGCAGCTGAGTCCGTCCGTGCAGATCTTCGATCCGCACGACAAGCAGCCCTAGCAGGGGTACGCCCCCCGGCTTGGCCGGGGGCGTCCTGGGAGATCGAGATGAAACCTGAAATCCAGCGTTACAACGCCAACGAGCGGACCAACCACTGGATCGTGGCGATCCTGTTCTTCATGGCCGGGCTGTCGGGGCTGGCGCTGTTCCATCCCGCGCTGTTCTGGCTTTCGAACCTGTTCGGCGGCGGCACCTGGACGCGCATCCTGCATCCCTTCATGGGTGTGGCGATGTTCGTATTCTTCGCCTTTCTGGTGATCCGTTTCTGGCGGCACAACAAGATCGGTCGCGAAGACGCCCAGTGGCTCAAGCAGATCAACGACGTCCTGAACAACCGCGAGGAAAAGCTGCCGCCGATCGACAAGTACAACCCCGGGCAGAAGATCCTGTTCTGGGTGCTGCTGGCCTGCATGCTGGTCCTCTTGGTCAGCGGCGTGGTCATCTGGCGCCAATACTTCGCCCACCTGTTCCCCATCCCGGTGATCCGCCTGGGCGCCCTGGCCCACGCCGTCGCCGCCTTCGTGCTGGTGCTGTCGATCATCGTGCACATCTATGCCGGGATCTGGATCAAGGGTTCGGTGACCGCGATGATGACCGGCTGGGTAAGCCGGGCCTGGGCCAAGAAGCACCACTCGCTGTGGTACGAGAAGGTCACCCGCGAGAAGAAGTGAGCCCTTTGCTGTTGGGCTTCGCTGCGCTCAACCCCACCTACCGGATGAGGTGCGCGGCATTTTGCCCCCTCTCCCTCCGGGAGAGGGTTGGGGTGAGGGCAGCGAAGCCCGCACCCCAACCCGCCCGCTATCCTGAATACTCTCTTCCACCGTTCTGCTAAGGAGCCCTGCCATGGCGGGCCAGATCCTCGAGCCCGGCGAAATCGAAGCCGCGGCCGTCAATCCCGATTTCATCCTGCTGCCCGGTGGCGAGCTGTTCGGCTATCGCGCCGACCGCCTGCGCCTGCTGGCCACCGGCAATGCCCTGGGCGACTACCTGTTGCTGATGGCCGAGGTGTGCGAGGCCCAGCAAGGCGTCTTCGACCGCCTCGCGCCCCTGCCGTTGGACGAGGCGCGCAGCGCCCGGAGTCTGCAGCACGGTCTGCCGCCCCTGGGCTACGACACCCTGGTCCGCGAAGGCGACTGGCTGCCCGCCCTGGATGCCCTGCTGGAGACCCTCACGCTCTCTCAGGCACCGGTGCAGGCCGCCCTGGACGAATTGCGCCAGGCCGACACCGGCCAGCGCAAGGCCTGGGCCATCGCCCTGCTGGCGGGCAGCTACGAGCTGGTGCCGGCCGGCGTGGTGCCCTTCCTCGGCGCCGCCCTGCAGGTGGCCTGGACCCACTGGCTGCAGCGCAGCGACTTCAGCGCCCTGCGCGAACAGGGCAGCCAGACGGCCTGCCCCTGCTGCGGCGCGCCGCCCATGGCCGGCGTCATCCATCACCTGGGCAAGGCCAATGGCCTGAGGTACCTCACCTGTTCGCTGTGCGCCTGCGAATGGCACTTCGTGCGGGTCAAGTGCAGCCACTGCGAGACGGGCAAGGGGCTGGGCTACTACTCCCTGAGCACCGACGACGCCAACGCCCAGAAGGCCCCGCTGCGCGCCGAGACCTGTGCCCACTGCAAGACCTACCTCAAGCACCTCTATCGCGACCACGACGCCCGCAGCGAACCCCTGTCCGCCGACCTCGCAAGCCTGGCGCTGGACGTGCGCCTGGCGGAAGAGGGCTACGAGCGCCACGCGCCCAACCTGCTCTTCGCCCCGGGCTAGACCGGGCATGGCGACCGCCCGGGGCAGGGCGGTCGCCGTTCCTTCTGTTTCCGCATATGGCGCGCTGCTCCGCCCGGGCCTCTGTAGGCGCACGCTCCCCGGTTGCGCTTCGTGAAGCCAAGCCGCGCGAACCTCGGCGAAGCGGTCGCCAACGTTGCTTATCGCGCCAAGAGTCGCTCGAGGATGCCCTGTCACCTGCGGGTCATCTTGCAGAGCCAGTCTATCGAGGGGCACAAAACCTTCTATCACACCGGGCGGCGAAGCCGTCTAGTATGGAGATTGCGCCGCTTCGTCGGTGTGCCCATCTGATGAGGGGATAACAATGACCGCAACGTCCGCTTCGCCCATGGTGGGGCTCTCTCCGGAGCTGGCTCGACGCCGGCATCGGTGTCTGTCGAGCCCCTAGGCCGACGCGACCGGAACCACGCCTTCTGCAGGCCGTGCTGCTGTCGCGGCTGACAACCGGATGAACAAGACCCTGAGGTAGCCAAGAAGATGTCGACCGAATCCAAGTGCCCGTTCAATCACGCCGCCGGCGGCGGTACCACCAACAAGGATTGGTGGCCGAACCAGCTCAATCTCAACTTCCTGCACCAGCATTCCTCGCTCTCCGATCCCATGGGCGAGGAATTCGACTACGCCACCGAATTCAAGAGCCTCGACCTGGAAGCGGTAAAGGCCGACCTGCGCGCCGTGATGACCGATTCCCAGGACTGGTGGCCGGCTGACTTCGGTCACTATGGCCCGCTGTTCGTGCGCATGGCCTGGCACAGCGCCGGCACCTATCGCGTCGGTGACGGCCGTGGCGGCGCCGGCCAGGGTCAGCAGCGCTTCGCGCCGCTCAACAGCTGGCCGGACAACGTCAGCCTGGACAAGGCGCGCCGGCTGATCTGGCCGGTCAAGCAGAAGTATGGCCGCAAGATCTCCTGGGCCGACCTCATCGTGCTCACCGGCAACGTCGCCCTGGAATCCATGGGCTTCAAGACCTTCGGCTTTTCCGGCGGTCGCCAGGACGTCTGGGAACCGGACGACGCGGTGTTCTGGGGCTCGGAGACCGTCTGGCTGGGGGGCGATGTCCGCTACGGCGAGCACAAGCAGATGGAGCAGCCCGGTGACGGCGTGCTGACCGCACAGCCCGAGCAGCATCCGGTCGAGCAGAGCCGCAACCTGGGTTCCAGCCGCATGCTGGAGAACCCGCTGGCTGCCGTGCAGATGGGCCTGATCTACGTGAACCCCGAAGGTCCCAACGGCAATCCCGATCCGGTGGCCTCGGCCCACGACATTCGCGAAACCTTTGGCCGCATGGCCATGAACGACGAGGAAACCGTCGCCTTGATCGCCGGCGGCCACGCCTTCGGCAAGACCCACGGTGCGGGCCCGGCCACCAGCGTCGGTGCCGAGCCGGAAGCGGCCGACCTGGAACAGCAGGGCTTCGGCTGGCAGAACAGCTATGGCACCGGCAAGGGCGCCGACACCATCACCAGCGGCCTCGAAGTGACCTGGACCTCCACGCCGACCCGCTGGAGCAACGAATACTTCGAGAACATGTTCAAGTTCGAGTGGGAGCTGTTCAAGAGCCCGGCCGGTGCCCACCAGTGGCGGCCCAAGGACGGCGCCGGTGCCAATGCCGTGCCCGATGCCCACGATCCCAGCAAGCGTCACCAGCCGACCATGCTGACCTCGGACCTGGCGCTGCGCTTCGATCCGGCCTACGAGAAGATCTCCCGCCGCTTCCTGGAAAATCCGGACCAGCTGGCCGATGCCTTCGCCCGTGCCTGGTTCAAGCTGACCCACAGGGACATGGGGCCGCTGGCCCGTTACCTGGGCCCGGAAACCCCGGCCGAGGAGCTGCTTTGGCAGGACCCGCTGCCCAAGGCTGAAGGCGCGCCCCTGGGCGAGGCCGAGGTCAAGGCGCTCAAGGACAAGCTGGCCGCGTCCGGCCTGAGTGTGTCCGAACTGGTCGGCACCGCCTGGGCGGCGGCTTCCACCTTCCGCGGTTCCGACAAGCGCGGCGGGGCCAATGGCGGCCGGCTGCGCCTGGCGCCGCAAAAGGACTGGGCCGTCAACCAGCCGGCGCAACTGGCCAAGGTGCTGGGCGTGCTGGAAAGCATCCAACGTGACGTCCAGGGGCAGGGCAAGCAGGTGTCCATCGCCGACCTGATCGTGCTGGCCGGTAGCGTCGGGGTGGAAAAGGCCGCCCAGGCGGCGGGCCATTCGATCAGCGTGCCCTTCACCCCGGGCCGCGTGGATGCCTCCCAGGAACAGACCGATGTGCAATCCTTCGGGCACCTGGAGCCTTGGGCCGATGGCTTCCGCAACTACGTGGGCGGGGAGTTCAAGGTCAAGCCGGAATTCCTGCTGGTGGACAAGGCGCATCTGCTGAATCTGACCGCGCCGGAACTGACGGTGCTGCTGGGTGGCCTGCGCGTGCTGGACATCAACGTGGGCGGCGCCAAGCACGGCGTCTTCACCCAGCGGCCGCAGACCCTGACCAACGACTTCTTCGTCAACCTGCTGGACATGGCCACCGAATGGAAGGCCACCGGTCCGGACAAGGCCACCTTCGAAGGTCGCGATCGCAAGACCGGTGCCGTGAAGTGGACCGGTACCCGGGTCGATCTGGTGTTCGGCTCCCACGCCCAGCTGCGCGCCCTGAGCGAGGTCTACGGCAGTGCCGACGCCCAGGAGAAGTTCGTCAAGGACTTCGTCAAGGTCTGGACCAAGGTGATGGAGCTGGATCGTTTCGATCTGCGCTGATCGCCATGCGGTAACGGAAAACGCCTCCTTCGGGAGGCGTTTTTTTTTTGACTTCGCCAGCGACCCGCCGTCCATCCCCGATCAGTGGCGAGTCTCGCGAAGGCCGCAGCCTGGAGCCATTCCGGCGCCCCCGGCGCGAAGGGCCGCCAGCCTTAAGCAAACCCTAAGCGCCTCTTAAGGAGCGCGTAACCCGGGAGATACAAACTGCGCTAAACACCCAGAGGCTGTCCCCCATGGAAGCGCTTGCCGAACTCTCCCTCAGTCTGGTCGAAGGCCCCATCCGCCCCGATCTGTGCCGCGATGAAGTCCTCGCCGATCTGTTCGAGGCCACCGCGGCGCGGGCGCCGGAGCGACCCGCCCTGCTCGAAGGCGAGCGCAGCCTGAGCTACGGCGAACTGAACGCCTGGGCCGACCGCGCCGCCTCGCGGCTGCTGGCCGCCGGCGCCGGGCCTGGCCGCGTGGTCGGCCTCTGGCTGCCGCGCGGCATCGAGCTGCTGGTGATGCAGCTGGCCATCGCCAAGACCGGCGCCGCCTGGCTGCCCTGCGATGCCGAAACCCCGGCCGACCGCGTGGCCCTGTGCCTGGAAGACGCCCAGGCGGTAGGCGTGATCACCGGGGCGCCCTTCGCCGATCTGCTGGCGCGCCCCGGGTTGCACTGCTGGACCCCCGACGCGCTGAGCGTCGCCCTGGGCAGCGGCGAAACCCTGCGCCGGCGCGGCCTGGTCTCTCCGGACAATCTGGCCTATCTGATATACACCTCCGGCTCCACCGGCAAGCCCAAGGGCATCGGCATCCGCCAGGACAGCATCTGCCACTTCCTGCGCAGCGAGAATTCGCTGCTCGGTATCGAAGCCGGCGATCGGGTCTACCAGGGTTTCTCGGTGGCCTTCGACATGTCCTTCGAAGAAATCTGGATCAGCTACCTGGTGGGCGCCACCCTCTGGCTGGCCCCGCGCGAGATCACCGCCGATCCCGAGGCCCTGGCCCGCGCCCTGAGCGCCAATCGCATCAGCGTGCTGCACGTGGTGCCGACCCTGCTGGCGCTGCTGCCGGAAGACGTCCCCAGCCTGCGCCTGATCAACCTGGGCGGCGAGATGTGCCCCGAGCCCCTGGTGGCGCGCTGGAGCCGGCCGCAGCGGCGGCTGTTCAACACCTATGGCCCCAGCGAGGCCACCGTCTCGGCGAGTCTGGCGCAGCTGCAACCGGGCGAGCCGGTGACCATCGGCCGGCCGCTGCCCAACTACAGCCTGCTGGTGGTGCCTGCCGATGCCAGCCAGCCACTGGCGCTGCTGCCGCGCGACCAGGTGGGCGAACTCTGCATCACCGGTCCCGGCGTGGCCGATGGCTACCTGGGCCGCCCGGAGCTGACCGCCGAGAAATTCCTGCCCAATCCCTGGAGCACCGGCAGCCACGACCTCAAGCTCTATCGCACCGGTGACCTGGCGCGGGTCGACGAACACGGCCAGGTGCACTGCCTGGGCCGGGTCGATGACCAGGTGAAGATCCGTGGCTATCGCGTCGAGCTGGGCGAGATCGAAGCCACCCTGGCCCGGCAACCCGGGGTCGGGACCGTGGCCGTGGTGCTGCGCGAAGAGGCCGGCGTGGAGCAACTGGTGGCCTTCCTGGTCGGCGATGGCGGCCCGCTGCCACGCAGCGACCTGCTGCGCACCGAGCTGGCCGGCTGCCTGCCGCTGTACATGGTGCCCAGCCGCTTCGAATGGCTCGGCGAGATGCCACGGCTGAATTCCGGCAAGATCGATCGCAAGCAACTGCGGGCCCGGCCCCTGGCCATCGCTGCCGTGGCGCCGGTCGCCCCGGCCAGCGGCGCCCTGGGTGCGCTGCTGGCGGCCACTGCCGAACTCTTCCCCGGTCAGCCGCTGCACGCGGAGATGGATTTCTTCGACGACCTGGGCGGGCACTCGCTGTTCGCCGCCCGCCTGGTCTCGCGCCTGCGCCAGGATCCGCGCTATGCCAGCGCCACGGTCAAGGCGGTCTATGCCGGCCGCACCCTGGGCGCCATCGCCGAGGCCCTGGAGGCCGACGCCGCCGAAGCGGGCGCAACGACGGCCACCGAGGCCTGGGCGCCACCCAGCCGCTGGCGGCGCTGGCGCTGTGGCCTGGCCCAGGCGGTGGCCCTGCCGCCGCTGCTGACCCTGCGCCTGGGCCGCTGGCTGGCGCCCTTCCTGGCCTTCCCGCTGCTGATCCATTCCGGCACCGCGCTGCCCCTGGCGATGCTGACCGCCCTCAGTCTGTTCGTCCTGGCCATCGGCCTGGAATTCGCCGTGGCCGTGGTGGGCAAGCGCCTCACCGGCCGCCTGCAGCCCGGTCGCTATCCGCTCTGGGGTCTGACCTACTACCGCTGGTGGCTGGGTGAGCGCTTTCTCGCTCTGGCGCCGGCCTACCTGCTCAGTGGCTCGCCCCTGGCGCGGGGTTGGCTGCGCCTGCTGGGCGCACGCGTCGGCGCCGAAGCCTTCGTCGGCACCCTGACCCTGCGCGTCCCCGAGTTGCTGACCCTGGGGCAGGGCGCCAGCCTGGGCAACGGCGTCAATTTCGAAAATGCCCGGGTGCTGCGCGGCGAATTGCTGCTCGGCGCCGTGACCCTGGGGCGCGAAGCCCAGGTCGGCTCCTATGCCATCCTCGAAGGCGACACCGCCCTCGGTGACGGTGCCCGCCTGCAGGCCCAATCTGCCCTGCGCAGCGGTCAGCGCATCCCGGCCGGCCGCCACTGGGGCGGCGCGCCGGCCCGCGATCAGGGTGCCGCCGGTGCCCGCGTGCTGCCGCCGGCCCCGGTGTCCGGTGTTCAGCGTGCCGTGCTGAAAGGTCTCTATGCCCTCAGCGGCCTGGTGGTCTCGGTGCTGTTCTTCATGCCGCTGTTTCCCCTGGCGCTGCTGATCGACGAACTGGAAAGCTTTGGTGGACTACCCTGGTGGCACACCTCTTCGCTGCTGCTCGATGCCCTGCAATACGGCGTACTGGCCCTGCCGCTGGGCGTGGTCAGCGTCGCCCTGACCCTGCTCGGCTGCGCCCTGGCGCGGCGCCTGATCCTGCCACGCCTGGAAGAAGGCCAGTGGTCGATCGACAGCCTCTTCTACTGGCGCAAGTGGCTGGCCAACCTGATCCAGGAGTCGGCGCTGCAAAGCCTGCAGGGCCTCTATGCCACCGTCTATTCGGCGCTCTGGTATCGCCTGCTGGGTGCCCGGGTCGGTCGCGATGCCGAGATTTCCACCGCCCAGGGCCCGGTTTCCTCGCTGCTGGAGCTGGGCGCCGAGACCTTTATCGCCGATGCCGTGATGCTCGGTGACGAACAGGTCGCCCAGGGCTGGATGACCCTCAGACGCACCTCCATCGCCCGGCGCAGTTTCGTCGGCAACGGCGCCTATGTCGCCGACGGCTGCCACATCCCCGAAGACGCCCTGATCGGTGTCCTGGGTCGACTCGACGAGGGTGCGCCCCTGCGCCAGGGCGAAACCTGGCTCGGCTCGCCGGCGGTCCGGCTGCCGGCGCGGGAAACCCTGACCGGCTACCCGGAAAGCCTGACCTTCCGCCCGGCCCCCTGGCGCCGGGTGGCGCGTGGCCTGATCGAAGCCCTGCGCATCGTGCTGCCCACCGGGTTCACCGTGGCCGCCGGCTGCGCCATCGCCGAGGCCCTGGTGCCGCTGTGGCAGCAGGGCGCCTGGCTGCAGCTGCTCGGCGAGACCCTGCTGGCCGGCAGCGCCTTCGCCCTGGCCAGCTTCCTGGTCGTGCTGGGGCTCAAGTGGCTGGTGGTGGGCCGTTATCGCCCGCGTTCGGCGCCCATGTGGACCTTTTTCGTCTGGCGCAGCGAGGCCATCACCAGCCTCTACGAAACCCTGGCGGTGCCCAATCTGCTCGGCACCCTGCGCGGCACGCCCTGGCTGCCGCTGGCGCTGCGCCTGCTCGGCGCCCGCCTGGGCCGCGGCACCTACCTGGATACCACCGACCTCACCGAGTTCGACTGCGTGCGTCTCGGTGACCACGGCGAACTCAACGCCCTGGCCGGGCCCCAGACCCACCTGTTCGAAGACCGGGTGATGAAGGTTGGCGAAGTCGAGCTGGGCAAGGGCGTCAACCTGGGGCCGCGCAGCGTGGTGCTCTATGGCGCCCGCGTCGGCGACGACGTGGAACTGGGTCCGCTGTCGCTGGTGATGAAGGGCGAAATCCTGCCGGGTCGCTCGCGCTGGGAGGGTAACCCCGTTCAGCCCCGGCGTTAGCACTGTCACACAACCATAAAGACAGCCCTGGATACTCCGCCCCGTACAACGATGACGGGGCAAGGCGATGACGGCGTGGGTACGACGGATCAGGATCGGACGGACCGGCTGGCTGCTGGGCCTGGCCCTGCTGCTGGCACTGGGGGTGACCCAGGGCCTGCGCAGCAGCCATCTGGACAGCCAGTTGCTGTTCTGGCTCGGCCAGCAGTGGCAGAGCGAACCCCGAACCTCCCTGGAACTGGGTCGCTACCGGGTGGCGGTGGAAGCCAAGCCGGTGGCCGGGGTCACCGAGAATCTGTCCGACCTCAGCTATGACCCGGAACGGGATCGGCTCTGGGCGGTGGTCAACAATCCGCCGGAGTTGCTGGCCCTGAGCCGTGACGGCGAGCTGCTGCAACGCCATCGCCTGGAAGGCTTCGACGACGTCGAAGGCGTGACCTATCTGGGCAACGACCGCCTGCTGCTGGCGGAAGAGGGCGCCAACGCCCTGACCCTGGTAGGCATCCCCGAAGGCGACGACGTGCTCCGGCGCAAGGACTATCGCAGCCTGACCCTGGATCTCTTCCCCCGCGCCAACCAGGGCTTCGAAGGCCTGGACTACGACGCCGCCCGCGATCGCCTGTTCGTGGTCAAGGAGCATTCGCCGCGCAAGCTCTATGAAATCCGTGGCCTGCTCAGGAGCTTCGACGGCGACTTCGCCCTGCGCATCATCGATCGCCAGGCCTGGCTGGACCAGGCGCCCAGCACCGGTGACCTGTCCGCGGTCCATGTCGATCGCCGCACCGGTCACCTGCTGCTGCTCAGCGACGAGTCGCGGGTGCTGATCGAGCTCGACGACCAGGGCCATACCCTGGATACCCGTTCCCTGGTGGCACCCTTCGGCGGCCTGTCACGGCGGATCCGCCAGCCCGAGGGCGTCACCCTGGATACCGCCGGCAACCTCTATGTGGTCAGCGAACCCAATCTGTTCTATCGCTACCAGAAGCGCTGATCAGACGCCGCCCAGTCGCTCCAGCACGGCGGGGGTGTCCTGGGCGCCCATGGCGCGGGCCACGCTCAGCGCCGTGTTGCCGGCGGCGTCCCGGGCCTTGGGATCGGCGCCGCGGGCGACCAGCAATTCCACCATCTGCACGTGATTGAACATGGCCGCCATCATCAGCGCGGTCTTGCCGTCGGGCATGGCGCCCTCCACGGCGGCGCCGTGCTCCAGCAGCAGTTCGGCCATCGGCAGGTTGTTCTTGAAGGCCGCGCCGGCCAGGGGCGACTGGCCCATGTCGTTGGCGAGGTTCGGATCGGCCCGGTGCTCCAGCAGGACGCGACTGGCGTCCAGGTGACCGTGGTAGCTGGCCAGCATCAGCAGGCTGTCGCCCTTGTGATTGCGCAGATTGGGCGTCAGCCCCTTTTCCAGCACCAGGGCCAGCACCTCGGCATTGCCGGTGCGCGCGAGGTTGAACACCTCGGTGGCGAATTCCTGGGCTTCTTCATCGGTCATGCGCTGGGGACCGTCTGCGGTCATGGGGTTCTCCTGGGCTAAGGCGGGCGGGACCCTCGGGGTCCCGGGCGATAGGAGGGCAGACCCGAACGGCAGGAGGGAGTTCTCTCGCGGCGGCGAAACAAGGCCGCCGCGAGCCGGCTAGCCGAAGGTGGCGTGGGTCTCGGCGAAGGCCTGCAATTCCGCCACGCTGTAGTTGCCGACCATCAGCACCGGGCCATGGGCCGTGCCGATCTGCGCCGGCAGGGTGTCCAGAAAACCACCGGTAGGGGTCACCCCGAGGTTGGTGTATTCGGCGGCCGGCAGATGGAATTCGGCGATCAGGCGCGCCGCTTCGGCGATTCCGGCGGCCACGCTGAGCGGATGCAGGGCCGCCCCTAGCGGATTGACCTGGCCACCGTTGTCGCCGTTGAACAGATGGCCGACCTTGGCCGCCGCCTGGGTCAGGTCGTGCTGGTCGGCTTGGGCACCGATCAAAAATAGCGAGCCATAGTGGGGCAGGCTGCCGCCACCCTCGGCCTGGCTGACGAAGCTGGGCGCGAAGGGCTGTTCGCCGCGGATGTCGGAGCTGTAGTTGGCCACCGGATCGCCGAGGGTGACCACATTGACGAAATTGCCCCCATGGCCCACGGCCTGAGCATCGCGGGGAATGCCCGAGGCCTCGAAGCTGATGCCGCCGAGACCGGTCTGCTGGGCGACGTAGGCCGCCGAGATGCCACCCAGGGAGTGGCCGGTGACGAAGATGTCCTGGGTGCCATAACCCTGCTTGGCCGCCGCCTCGATCACCTGGTGGGCGAAGTCCAGCGACTGCCGCTGGGCGCTGGAGACCTGCTGGCCGAGGATCTGCAGATCGCTCAGCAG
>Ga0153990_1000039_pt1 | contig 52832 bp, 43 predicted proteins | sample TSNC074MetaG_FD_104739 | JGI IMG/M metagenome (GOLD analysis project Ga0153990, IMG submission 104739) | Attine ant fungus gardens microbial communities from North Carolina, USA - TSNC074 MetaG | ecosystem: Host-associated > Fungi > Mycelium > Unclassified | place: USA: North Carolina, Jones...
ACCAGTGCACCATGGTGCGACCGCTGGGCGGCCAGCCCATGCCCTGGAACCAGCCGTTGAGGAACAGCAGGACGAACATGATGCTGACGCTGGAGGTGGCCCAGGGCGCGAATCCGAACAGCAGCATCACCAGCGCCGACATCACCAGCCCGAAGGGCAGGAAGTAGCGCGGATTGGAGCGGTCCGAGACCAGCCCCATGAGGAACTTGGACAGGCCGTAGGCGATGGCCACCGCGGACAGCGCCACGCCCAGTTCGCCCCGGCTGTAGCCCTGCTCCACCAGGTAGGGCATGGCCAGCGAGAAGTTCTTGCGGAGCAGGTAGTAGCCGGCATAGCCGATAAAGATCCCGGCAAAGATCTGCCAGCGGAGACGGCGGTAGACGGGGTCGATGCGATCGGCGGGCAGCGGCGCGCGGTGGGCCGCGGGGGCGAAGATTCCAAGCATGGGAGCCTCGGTATTGTTATAGGTATTAATCGAAATCGAACATTCCAGGTTCGTTTTCGAATATTACAATGATATTACAGCGGGTCCAGGCTTTTCCGCCCTGTGGCAGCGGCAGCCCGGATTCCCTCTTGATCTGCGGGGGTTGCGCGCCTAGGGTGGCGCGTCTTTGCCGCTGTTTTCGCGAGTCGTCATGCCTGCCTGGAAAGTCCTCTCCTCCCGCGTCCTGAACCTGGCCACCGCCCTGTTCGAACGCTATCCGCGGCTGATCGCCCTGGCCGGCTTCATCTCGGGGATCTGCAGCTTCCTGCTGGTGGACCGGCAGAAGGGCTTCGCCCCGGTGATGGCCGTGGTCATGCTCGCGAGCTGGGTCTGGCTGATGCTGGAAAACGTGCTGCGGGGCTGGGTCAGCCGCCGTTTCGGCTGGGAATTGCCGCCGCCGCTGTTGCGCTACGCCACCCAGCTGATCCACCAGGAAAGCCTGTTCTTCTGCCTGCCGTTCTTTGCCATCACCACGGCCTGGAACAGCGGCCAGGCGCTGTTCACCGGGCTGCTCGGCGCGGCCGCGCTGGTGTCCATCATCGATCCGCTCTACTACAAGGCCCTGGCGCCGCGGCGCTGGGTGTTCCTCAGCTACCACACCCTGACGCTGTTCGCGGTGCTGCTCACGGCGCTGCCGATCATCCTGCACCTGACCACCACCCAGAGCTACGAACTGGCCCTGGGCGTCGCCGTGCTGCTGTCCTTTCCCAGTCTGGCGGTGGCCTTCCGGGTACGCCTCGGCTGGCGCTGGCTGGGTCTGCTGGGGCTGTGCCTGGCCATCGGCGCCTTCGGCTGGCTGGGGCGCGCCTGGGTGCCGCCGGCCACCCTGTGGCTGACCGACATGGGCATGAGCACCAACTTCGACAGTCTCAAGCGCCAGCCCGGCGATGCGGTGAAAAGCCTGAGCATTGCCCAACTGCGCGCCCAGGGGCTCTATGCCTTCACCGCCATCAATGCGCCGCGCGGTCTGAACGAGCGCATCTACCACGTCTGGCGCCATGCCGGGCAGGAGGTGGATCGGATTCCGCTGGATATCAGCGGCGGTCGCGAGGCCGGTTATCGCGCCTGGACCCACAAGCAGAACTTCCCCGGTGACGTGACCGGCCGTTGGCAGGTGCAAGTGGTGACGGACGTCGGCCAGGTGATCGGAACCCTCAGGTTCGAGGTGACCCCTTGAGCCGTGCTGGCTATGCTGCAGCCATCCACCCGCGAGGATCCAACGTGAAAGCTGTCGTTGCCATTGTGTTGTCTTTCTGCCTGGCCATGAATGTCTGGGGCGAAGAAAAGAAGGAAGGGAAGGAAGGCGAGGCGCCCAAGACCGAGTTCTACAACCTGACCCCGGCGCTGGTCGGCAACTATGGCAGCGGTCCCAAGCTCAAGTACTACAAGGCCGACATCGCCCTGATGATGACCGGCAAGGAAGCCAAGGATAAGGTCGAGTTCCACGAGCCGCTGCTGCGCAATCAGCTGGTGATGCTCTTCGCCCAGCAGACCGACGAGACCCTGGCGGGTGTCGAAGCCCGCGAGAAGCTGCGCCAGGAGGCCCTCAAGCAGGTGCAGAGCGTCCTGACCCAGGAGGAGGGCAAGCCCCTGGTGGAAGACCTGCTGTTCAACAACCTGATCATCCAGCCCTGAAGCCAGCGCTCAGCCGCGGGCCGCGGCGACGATCGCCGCCCATTCCGCTGCGCTGACCGGCATCACCGAGAGGCGGTTGCCCTTGCGCAGCAGGGCGAAGTCGGCGAGTGCTGACAGCTGGCGCAGGCGCGGCAGGGTCAGCACCCGCGGAAAGGCCTCGACGAAGGCGACCTGGCGCGCCGTCCAGGGGTTGTCTGAGACACTGGCCTTGGGCGCATGATAGGGACTTTCGGGATCCAGGGCGGTGGGATCCGCGAAGGCTTCGCCGACGATGCGGCCGATGCCGGCAATGCCGGGTTCGGCGCAACTCGAATGGTGAAAGAAGAACAGCTCGTCGGGCGCCATGGCGCGCAGGAAGTTGCGCGCCTGGTAGTTGCGTACCCCGTCCCAGCGCGCCTGGCCCAGGCGTTCCAGGTCGGCCAGCGAGAATTCATCGGGTTCGGATTTCAACAGCCAGCAGGCCACGGTTCGTCTCCTGACGAATGGAGGCTCGGGAGCTTCCAGGAAAGGGTCTGGTCGATTGCAAGGGGCGACCGCTTGTCGCAGAATGCCGCGCATTCCGGATGTAGTCTGATCGTACGCGCTGAGCATAACAGGGCGACGTCCTGTCCTGCCCAAAGGTGCCAGCAAGGGGGTGGCCCAGCTCGATGAAACGCAAACCTGATCTGTTGTGGGTGCTGGTCCTGATCTTTACCCTGGGTGTCGTCACCACCGGGTACACCCAGAGCTTCTGGGAGCAGCGCCAGAGCCAGCAATACGCCCGCTATGCCAGCGACACTCAGCCGGCGCGGGAAGTCTCGCCCGTACGCTGAGCGTACCAGCCGTCATCGCTCACCACGGCCGCCATGGGCACGTCCCAGGCCGCCAGTGCCAGCCGCTCCACCTTCTGACATTCATGGGCACAGCCGATCAGTTGCGGGCTGTGCCATTGCCGCCGGCGTGCCAGATAGGCCAGGTTGCGGTCATAGAAGCCCTTGCCCATGCCCAGGCGTCCGCCCTGGGGATCGAAACCCACCAGTGGCATCAGAATCAGGTCCAGCGCCCAGGTCGGGCGCCCCAGGCGCCGATCCGGGCGCGGCTCGGCGATGCCGAATCTATTGCGCACCCAGGATTCGCCACGACCCACGCGCTGAAAGATCATCGCCGTCCGCGGCCAGCGCGAAAGCACCGGTAGGTAGGTGGCCTTGCCGCGACGCTGGGCTTCTTCGAGCAACGGACGCGGATCGATCTCGCCATCGCTGGGCAGGTAGAAGGCGATATGCCGGGCACGACGAAACAGCGGATGCTGCGCGAGCTGCCGATAGAGCTGGCGGGCGGCCTGGCGTTGCTGAACAGGGGTGAGGGCGCGACGTCGCTGGCGAAGGAGCTTGCGCAGCGCGGGCCTGCTGAGATCGGGGGAAGGCGGGGTGGTCATGAAGGAAATGAGCTCTCCGGAATGCCGCTGCCGGTGTAGCCCTTGAACCCTTGGTTCAAGGTGGGAGAAGTCGTAGACCTTTAGGCTTTCCGCCGTAGCGGACATGCACACCAGTCTGACGAGCAACCCCCGGGGTGTTGCTTATCGGCTCGGGGACATGACCGACTGGCGCACACACCAGAGAGTGATCTCCAGTATACGCCCCTGAGCCGGGATGCAAACCCCCACCTGTCCCCGGTCGGCGATCAGGCGGTGGTGTCGTGTTCGGTGATCAGCGCCCGGTCGACGCGATCCAGCAGATCGCGAACCCGCTCGCGGGTGCTGCTGACTTCCAGGCTGACGTCGTCCTGGCGGTGCAGCAGTTCGTGGGTGATGTTGAGAGCGGCCATCACGGCCACGCGGTCGGCGCCGATGACCTTGCCGCTGCCGCGGATCTCGCGCATCTTGCCGTCCAGGTAGCGAGCGGTGCTCTCCAGGTTGGCGCGCTCGTCAGCCGGGCAGCTGATGCGATATTCCTTTTCCAGTATCTGGACGGTCACGGTCTCGATGCTCATGAGTCCTGCTCCAAGGCTTTCAGGCGTAAAATCATCGCTTCGACCTTCGATCTGGCCAATTCGTTCTTCTCGATCAACTCGGCGCGCTCCTGGCGCCAGTTGCGCTCGCCCTGGCGCAGTTGTCGATTCTGCCGCTGCAATTCCTCGAGACGCAGGAGCAGGCGCTCCACACGGTCACCGAGGGCTTCCAGATCGGCGTCGAGGGGCGTGTCGCGAGACTCGCGCATGAGGGCTACAGCTCCAGAAGGGTGCAACGAGATTGGCCGCCGGCGGGGTCAGCGCGTAGGATAAGGCTTCATTCTAGCCAGCGCCTCACCTCGACGCCATGTCCAGCTCAGCATCCGCCTACGCCGCCTTCGCCACCCTGCTCGCCGAGGCCGCTCTGCCGGTCTCGCCCGCCGAACTCCACGGTCACCTGCTCGGGCGGGTCTGCGGGGGCGCGGGCTTCGACGAGAACGACTGGCTGGCCGCGGCCAGCGAGCTGCTCGGTGGCGCGCCGGGCGAGCGTCTGCAGGCGGCGCTCTCGGGTCTGCTGGGCATGGTGCAGCAGGAATTCGCCGGTCAGCAGGTGGCCCTGGTGCTGATGCTGCCGCCGGACGAGGTGCCGCTCGCCGAGCGCACCGCGGCCCTGGGTCAGTGGTGTCAGGGCTTCCTCGCCGGCTTCGGCCTGTCCGGCCGCACCGGCGAGGTCTCCGGCGAGGCGCGCGAGGTGCTCGAGGACCTGGCGGCCATCGCCCAGATCCAGGAGCCGGCCGAGGAAGGCGAAGAGGGCGAGAACGACTTCATGGAAGTCACCGAATACCTGCGCGTCGCCCCGCTGCTGCTCTATGGCGAATACGGCCGCGGTCCCATTCCCGAACCCGCACCCGTGGTGCACTGAGCGGCCATGCCGCGGATCCACAAGGCCGAATTCGCCCGTCGCCGCCGCGCCCTGATGGCAGAGATCGGCCACGGCGGCATCGCCCTGCTGCCCGCCGCTCCGGTGTGCCTGCGCAATCGCGACATCGAACAGCCCTATCGCCAGGACAGCGACTTCCAGTACCTCACCGGCTTTCCCGAACCCGAAGCCCTGGCCGTGCTGATTCCCGGCCGGGCCCACGGTGAATACCTACTGTTCTGCCGCGAGCGGGACGCGGAGCTGGAGCGCTGGGAAGGCCGGCGCGCCGGTCAGGAAGGGGCACTGGCCGACTATGGCGCCGACGATGCCTTTCCCATCGGCGATCTGGACGACATCCTGCCCGGGCTGCTGGAAGGGCGCGAGCGGGTCTACTACGCCATGGGCGCCCATCCGGAATTCGAGCGGCAGCTGCTCAACTGGATCGAACTGATCCGCGCCAAGGCCGACCAGGGCGCCTCGCCGCCACGGGAGCTGCTGGCGCTGGATACCCTGTTGCACGACAGCCGGCTGTACAAGTCGGCCGCCGAGGTGCGTCTGCTCAAGGCCGCCGCCGAGCTGACCTGCGCCGCCCACCTGCGCGCCATCCAGGCCTGCCGACCGGGACTGCGCGAGTATCACCTGGAGGCGGAGCTGGACTACTGCTTCCGCCAGGGCGGTGCCCGGCTGGCGGCCTATGGCTCCATCGTCGCCGCCGGGGCCAATGCCTGCGTCATGCACTACCAGGCCAACGATGCCCCTCTGCGCGACGGCGACCTGGTGCTGATCGATGCCGGGTGCGAGCTGGAGTGCTATGCCAGCGACGTGACCCGCACCTTTCCGGTGAATGGCCGCTTCTCGCCGGAGCAGCGGCAGCTGTACGACATCGTGCTGGCCGCCAACCAGGCCGCCATCGCCTGCGTCGCGCCCGGACGGCACTGGAACGAACCCCACGAAGCCACGGTCAGGGTGATCACCGAGGGGCTGCTAGCCCTGGGGCTGCTGCAGGGCGAACTGGATGCGCTGATCGAGGCCGGCGCCTGTCGTGAGTTCTACATGCACCGCGCCGGACACTGGCTGGGGCTGGACGTCCACGACGTCGGCGAATACCGCATCGGCGATCAGTGGCGGATGCTGGAGCCGGGCATGGTGCTGACCGTGGAGCCCGGACTCTACATCCCGGTGGAGGCCGAGGTGCCGCGCAAATGGCGCGGCCTGGGCATCCGCATCGAAGACGAGGTGCTGGTGACGCGCAGTGGTTGCGAGGTGCTGACCGCCGGCCTGCCCAAGGCGGCCGCGGAGATCGAAGGCTTGATGGCGGCCGCGCGCGACCGCCGGGAGAACGCTCATGCAACGTCCTGATATCGCCATCATCGGTGGCGGCCTGGTGGGCGCCAGTCTGGCCCTGGCCCTGCAGGCAGGGGCCAAGGCGCGCGGCTGGCGCATCCTGCTGGTGGAGCCCTTCGCCCCCGGCGACACCTATCAGCCCAGCTACGATGCCCGCTCCTCGGCGCTCTCCTACGGCTCGCGGCTGATCTACCAGCGCCTCGGCGTCTGGGACGCCCTGGCCGAGCATGCCGAGGCGATCCGCGAGATCCAGGTCTCCGACCAGGGCCGCTTCGGCGTGACCCAGCTGCTCGCCCGCGACGAGAACCTGCCGGCACTGGGCTATGTGGTGGAGAACGCCTGGATCGGCCAGGTGCTCTGGCAGGCGCTGGATCGCGAGGTGGTGGAATGGCGCTGCCCGGCCGAGGTACGCACGCTCACCGCCGTTGCCGACGGCTATCGCCTGGAGCTGGAGGATGGCGACATCCTCGAATGCGGCCTGGCGGTACTGGCCGACGGCGGGCGCTCGGCGCTGCGCGAGTCCCTCGGCATCGAGGTGCGGCGGACGGTCTATGAGCAGACCGCACTGATCGCTAACGTCTCGACCAATCTCGGGCATGGCGGTCGCGCCTTCGAGCGCTTCACGCCCCACGGCCCCCTGGCGCTGCTGCCCCTGCCGGGCCAGCGCAGCGCCTTGGTCTGGACCCAGCCGGACGGCGAGGCCCTGCGACTGCAACAGGCGCCCGCTGCCGTCTTTCTCGCCGAATTGCAGCAGGCGGTGGGCTATCGCCTCGGCAGCTTCACCCAGGTCGGCACCCGCCATGCCTATCCACTGACCCTGCTGGAAGCCAACGAACAGGTCCGCCCGCACCTGGTGGTCCTGGGCAATGCCGCCCACAGCCTGCACCCCATCGCCGGCCAGGGCTTCAACCTGTCCCTGCGCGATGTCGACAGCCTGGCCGAGTGCCTGCTGGAGAGCGCCGCGGCGCCCGGCGACTTCGCCACCCTGCAGGACTACCTGCAGCGCCAGCGCCTGGACCAGCAGCTGACCATCGGCTTTTCCGATCGCATCACCCGGCTGTTTTCCAACAGCCGGCCCTGGCTCAGTGCCGGACGCAACCTGGGCCTGGTCGGCCTGGAGCTGTGCCCGCCGGCCAAGAGTGCCTTCGCCCGCCAGGCCATGGGCCTGGGTACCCGTCCCTGACCTGCGAGGAGAAACGAGCATGCTGACCCATGCGGATCTGGTGATCGTCGGTGCCGGCATGGTCGGCAGCGCCCTGGCCCTGGCCCTGGCCGACAGCGGCCTGTCAGTGGTGCTGCTCGACCGCGGCCCGCTCACCCCCGGCGCGGTCGAGAGCGACCTGCCCTTCGAACCCCGGGTCAGCGCCCTGTCGCTGGCCAGCCAGCGCATCCTGCAGCGCCTCGGCGCCTGGGACGGCATCCTCGCGCGGCGCGTCAGTCCCTACCAGGCGATGCACGTCTGGGACGGCTCCGGCACCGGCGCCGTGCATTTCGATGCCGCCAGCGTGCACGCCGAGGTGCTCGGCCACATCGTCGAGAATCGCGTGGTGCAGGATGCCCTGCTCGAACGCCTGGCCGAGGCCAACGTCCTGCTCCTGCCCGAGGCGCGCCTGGAATTGCTGCGCCGCTCCGGCGATCAGTGGCTGGTGCAACTGGCCGGCGATCGCCAGATCCGCGCGCCCCTGGTAGTGGCTGCCGATGGCGCCACCTCCGCCGTGCGCCGTCTGGCCGGGCTGGAAACCCGCGAATGGGACTATCTGCACCATGCCATCGTCACCAGTGTGCGCTGCGCCGAATCGCACCAGCGCACCGCCTGGCAAAGATTCACCGACGACGGCCCGCTGGCCTTCCTGCCGCTGGACCGCGGTGGCGACACCCGCTGGTGCTCCATCGTCTGGTCCTGCACGCCCAAGCAGGGCGAGCGGCTGATGGCCCTGGACGACGCGGCCTTCTGCCAGGCCCTGGGCGAGGCCTTCGAGCAGCGCCTGGGCAAGGTGGAGTGCAGCGACACACGGCTGTGCATCCCGCTGCGCCAGCGCCATGCCAAGCGCTATGTGGAACCCGGTCTGGCCCTGATCGGCGATGCCGCCCATGTCATCCATCCGCTGGCGGGCCAGGGCGTCAACCTGGGCTTTCTCGACGCCGCGGTCCTGGCCGAGGAACTGCGCCATGCCCAGGCGCGCGGCGAATCCATCGCCGAGCAGCGGGTGCTGGAGCGCTACGAGCGCCGCCGCATGCCGCACAACCTGGCGATGATGGCGGCGATGGAAGGCTTCCAGCGGCTGTTCCAGGACGACCGCCTGCCGCTGCGCTGGCTGCGCAACGCCGCGCTCAAGCAGGTCGATCGCCATTTCGAAGCCAAGGCCCTGTTCGTGCGCCGCGCCCTGGGCCTGTCCGGCGATGTGCCGGAGTTGGCCAAGGTAGTGGCCTAGCGGCCTCAGGCGTCGCCCAGGGCTCCGGCCAGCTCCAGCACCTGCTGCCGCCAGGTGGCCTCGTGGGGTAGGGCGAGGAAGTGCGGATTGAGAAAGGACTCGCGCATCTCGTAGGTGAGGGGCTGGCCGTCCAGGGTCAGGACCTCGCCGCCGGCGCCTTCCAGCACGCCCTGGGCGGCGGCGGTGTCCCACTGGGAGGTGGGGGCCAGGCGCGGATAGAAGTCGGCCAGGCCTTCGGCCAGGAGGCAGAACTTGAGCGAGCTGCCGACGCTGACCAGCTTGGGTTCGCCCAGGGTGGTGCCCAGTTCTTCCAGCAGGCGCTGCTGCGCCGGACTGCCGTGGCGGCGGCTAGCGACCACGGTGAAGGCTTCTTCCGGTTGGGTGCGCACGCCGATCTCGACGCCGTCCTCGCCCTGGATGCGGAAGGCGCCCAGTTCGCGGCCGCCGCTGAAGCAGACGTCCCGGGTGGGGATGCCGACCACGCCAAAGATCACCTGGCCGCGCTCGACCAGGGCCACGTTGACGGTGAATTCCTCGCTGCCGTCGATGAATTCCTTGGTGCCGTCCAGGGGGTCGACCACCCACCAGACGTCCCAGGCGCTGCGCGCCGCGAAGGGGATGTCACAGGCTTCTTCCGACAGCACTGGCACGTCCGGGGTCAGGCGCGCCAGGCCTTCGGCCAGCACCCGGTGGGCGGCGAGGTCGGCGGCGGTCACCGGCGAGTCGTCGCTCTTCTGCCGCACCGCCACGCCCTGGCGCCAATGGGGCAGGATGGCCGCGCCGGCCTGGCGCACCAGGTCGACGACGTTGAGCACCAGCGGAGCGGTAATGGAAACGGGCGCCATCATGCCGGCAGTTCTCCGCGTTGGGTGAGCAGGTCGCGCACCAGGTAGAGGGCGGCCAGGGCGCGGCCTTCGGAAAAGCGCGGATTCTGCACCAGCTGCGACAGCTCGCGCAGGTCGACGCTGCTGACTTCCAGGGGCTCGGGTTCGTCGCCCGGCAGGCGCTCGGGATAGAGGTCGCGGGCCAGCACCACGTGGATGCGCTGGCTCATGTAGCCCGGGCTCAGCGACAGGGCGGTGAGGTATTCCAGCTGGCGCGCGCCAAAGCCGGCTTCTTCCTTGAGTTCGCGATTGGCGGCGTCGAGGATCTCCTCGCCCGGCTCCACCAGGCCCTTGGGCAGCGACAGCTCGTAGTCTTCCACGCCGCCGCAGTATTCCTCGATGAGCATGGCGTGGGTGGCGTCCTGCAGCGCCACCACCATCACCGCGCCATGACCGGTGCCCTTGTTGGCCAGGCGCTCGTAGGTGCGCTCCTCGCCGTTGGCGAAGCGCAACTGCATCTCCTCGACGGTGAACAGACGGCTCTTGGCCACGATCTGTCGGGCGAGAACAGTGGGTTTCTGGCGCATGGACGGCTCCTGGGCTGGGCGGACGGGTATGATAACCCGCCTGTTACATGATCCGGAGTCACCATGACCCCTCTCGACTGGAGCCGTATCGATACCGTGTTGCTGGACATGGACGGCACCCTGCTCGATCTGCATTTCGACAACCATTTCTGGCTGGAGTACCTGCCGCAGCGCTATGCCGAGCGCCACGGCCAGTCCCTGGCGCTGGCCAAGGCCGAGCTGGAGCCGCTGTTTCGTAGCCACCAGGGCAAGCTGACCTGGTACTGCCTGGACTTCTGGAGCGCCGAGCTGGGCTTTTCCATGCGCGAACTCAAGGAGGAGATCGCCCACCTGATCGCCCTGAGGCCGGACGCCGACACCTTTCTCGCCGCCCTGCAGCGCGCCGGCAAGCGGGTGGCGCTGATCACCAATGCCCATCGCGATTCCCTGTCGCTGAAGCTGGAGCGCATCGAGCTGGCGCCCTATTTCGACCGGCTGATCAGCTCCCACGATTACGGCTTCCCCAAGGAAGAACAGCAGTTCTGGCACGCCCTGCAGACCGACTTCGCCTTCGATCCGGCGCGCACCCTCTTTATCGACGACAACCTGCCGATCCTGCGCAGCGCCCGCGACTATGGCGTCGCCCACCTGCTGGCGATCCACGAGCCGGACAGCCGGCGCGGTCCCAAGGACAGCGAGGAATTCGAGGCGGTGCGGGATTATCGCGAGCTGCTGCCGCAGTGAGGACTGCCGCAGTCCTGGCGACCCTCACCCCGGCCCTCTCCCAGGGGGAGAGGGGGCAGAGCGCCCGGAGGTAATCAGTGGATATCAAGCAACTGCGCTTTCTCATCGCCCTGGACGAGACGCGTCACTTCGGCCAGGCGGCGGCGCGCTGCCACGTCACCCAGCCGACCCTGTCCATGCGCCTGCGTGGCCTGGAAGACGAGCTGGGGGTGGAGCTGGTGCGTCGCGGGCAGCGCTTCGAGGGATTCACCGAGGCGGGGCAGCGCATCCTCGCCTGGGCGCGCACCCTGATGGCCGCCCATGACGGTCTCTATGCCGAGGCCCAGGCCTTCCAGGGGCAACTGGTGGGCACCCTGAGGGTCGGCCTGGTACCGCTGGCCAGCTTCGATCCCATGCCGCTGCTGCAGCACCTGCGCCTGCTGCACCCCAAGCTGCATTTCCAGCTGCAGGTGCTCAGCACCGAGCGCATCCTCGAAGCCGTGGCCAGCAATCGCCTGGAGCTGGGCATCTCCTACCTGGAACACCTGGATCCGGCGCGCTTCGACAGCCTGACCCTGACCGAGACGCGCATGGGCCTGCTCTATGACGAGCGCCATTTCAGCTTCGACCAGGCCGCGCTGGACTGGCAGGCGGTGGCCGGCTTGCCGCTCGGCCTGCTCACCGGCGCCATGCATTTTCGCCAGTCGGTGGACCACGGCTTTCGCAGCCTGGGGCTGACGCCGCAGCCAGTGCTGGAGACCGACGCCGTCTATCTGCTCTTGCAGGCGGTCAATGCCGGTCTCTGCTGCGCCGTGGTGCCCCTGGCCGGCGGTTTCGATCGGCTCACCCCCCATGCGCGGCTGATCCCCATCGCCACGGCCCGCACCCTGGCGCCCCTGGGGCTGCTCATTCGTCGGACCGAACCCCGACTGGCGGTCGCTGATGCCTGTTTCCAGGCGGTCAAGGCGCTCTATGCCGAGAGTGATAGATAGCGTTTATCAAGGCATCGGTCATAGCGATTAGACGCCCCGGGATGTGCTGGTTAATCTTTGATCTGTGTCAAACCGCCGCAGGTCGTTTTCGCCCATGTCCCAGGATTCGCCAGACCTCGTTGCCGCGCCCCCCGCCGGCTATGCCTTCGCCGAGCTGGAGCAGCCTGCCGTGCGCGGCGAACAGCCGCTGGCCGAGGAGGTGGCGCTGGCCATCGCCTACAACGGCATCAGCCATGCGGTGATGATGGCGACGCCGGCCGACGTCGAAGACTACGTGGTCGGTTTCAGCCTCAGCGCCGGCATCGTCGATGCCATCGACGACATCTATGGCATCCAGGTGCGGCGCGTCGGCGAAGCCCTCAACGTCGACGTCGAGATCAGCAGCCGCACCTTCTGGGCGCTCAAGCAGCAGCGCCGTCAGCTAGCCGGCACCAGTGGCTGCGGCCTGTGCGGGGTCGAGGCCCTGGAACAGGCGCTGCCGCAGCTGGATCGCCTACGAAAGGTGCCGCTGCCACCGGCCGCCCACCTGTACGACCTGCGCCAGCGCATCGATGCCGCCCAGGACCTGGGCCAGCGCAGCGGGGCGGTGCATGCCGCGCTGTTCATCGACGGCCAGGGCGAACTGACCCTGTGCCGCGAGGACATCGGTCGCCACAACGCCCTGGACAAGCTGATCGGCGCCCTGCTGCGGCAGCGCCAGCCGGTGCGCGAGGGCTGCGTGGTGGTCACCAGCCGTTGCAGCCTCGAACTCATCCACAAGGCGGTGCGGGCCGGACTCGCCACCCTCATCACTCTGTCGGCGCCCACCGGGCTGGCCGTGGAGTGGGCGCGCCGTCATCGTCTCAATCTGATCCATCTGCCACACCGGTCGCCGCCGCGGGTCTATGCCCCGGCGCCGGTGGCCCCTTGATCCCACGGGAATCGCCATGAACAAACCTCAGCAGTCCTTCAAACCCTATCAAGGCCCCGCCGCCGGCTGGGGCGCCCTGAAGAGCGTGGTGCACTTCTGGCTCGACAGCGGCAACGCCTTCAAGAATCTGCGGACCCTGCTCAAGACCAACCAGGACCATGGCTTCGACTGCCCCGGCTGCGCCTGGGGCGAGGCCCCGGAAAACGGCCTGGTGAAGTTCTGCGAGAACGGCGCCAAGGCGGTCAACTGGGAAGCCACCAAGCGCCGCGTCGATGCCGCCTTCTTCGCTCGCCACAGCGTGACCTCGCTGCTGGAGCAGAGCGACTACTGGCTCGAATACCAGGGCCGGCTGACCGAGCCGCTGCGCTATGACGCGGCCACCGATCGCTATGTGCCCATCGCCTGGGACGCCGCCTTCGCGCTGATCGCCAAGGAGCTCAAGGCCCTGGCCAGTCCCGACGAAGCCGAGTTCTACACCTCGGGGCGCGCCAGCAACGAGGCGGCCTTCCTCTATCAGCTGTTCGTGCGCGCCTACGGCACCAACAACTTCCCCGATTGCTCGAACATGTGCCACGAGGCCAGCGGCGTGGGCCTGGGCCGCAGCATCGGCGTCGGCAAGGGTACCGTGACCTATCACGACCTGGACGAGGCGGATGCCATCTTCGTCATCGGCCAGAACCCCGGCACCAACCACCCGCGCATGATCGAGACCCTGCGCAACGCGGTGAAGCGCGGCGCCCAGGTGGTCTGCTTCAACCCGCTCAAGGAGCGCGGCCTGGAGCGCTTCCAGCATCCGCAAAGTCCGCTGGAGATGCTGACCAACGACTCGCGGCCGACCAACACCGCCTACTTCCGTCCGGCCCTGGGCGGCGACATGGCGGCGCTGCGCGGCATCGCCAAGTACCTCCTGCAGTGGGAGCGCGAAGCCGCTGCCAAGGGCGCCAAGCGCGTCTTCGACCACGATTTCATCGCCGCCCACACCCTGGGCATGGACGACTACCTGGCCCAGGTCGACGCCACCTCCTGGGAGCTGATCGAGCGCCAGTCGGGCTTGTCGCTGCACGAGATCGAACAGGCCGCGCGCATGTATGCCCGCGCCGAGAAGGTCATCATCTGCTGGGCCATGGGCATCACCCAGCACCGCCATTCGGTGGCCACGGTGCAGGAGATCGCCAACCTGCAGCTGCTCTGCGGTCACATCGGCCGGCCCGGCGCCGGCCTCTGCCCGGTGCGCGGCCACAGCAACGTCCAGGGCGACCGCACCATGGGCATCGACGAGAAGGCCCCGGCCTGGCTCAGCGACGCCCTGGCCAAGCGCTTCGCCTTCGAGCCGCCACGCAATCGTGGTCACAACACCGTGGAAGCCATCGCCGCCATGGAGCAGGGCAAGGCCAAGGTGTTCATCGGCCTCGGCGGCAACTTCGCCCAGGCGACCCCGGACACCCCGCGCACCCACAGGGCGCTGCGCAAGTGCGACCTGACCGTGCATATCGCCACCAAGCTCAACCGCAGCCACCTGGTGACCGGTCGCCAGGCGCTGATCCTGCCCTGCCTGGGCCGCACCGAGATGGACGTGCAGAGGGGTGGCAAGCAGGCGATCACCGTGGAAGACAGCTTCAGCATGGTGCACGCCTCGGCCGGTATCCTGCGGCCGCTGTCGTCGCAGATGAAGTCCGAGCCGGCCATCGTTGCCGGCCTGGCCAAGGCCACCCTGGGCAACCATCCGGTGGACTGGGACTGGCTGATCGAGGATTACGACCGCATCCGCGACCTGATCGCCGACGTCATTCCCGGCTTCCAGGACTTCAACGCCCGTCTCGCCGCACCCGGCGGCTTCTACCTGGGCAACAAGGCCGGACGCCGGGAGTGGAACACCCCCACCGGCAAGGCCAACTTCGCGGCCAATGCGCTGTTGCATGACCTCTTGCCGGACGCGGTCCGTCGCCAGGGCATCAAGCCCGACCTGATCCTGCAGACCATGAGATCCCACGACCAGTACAACACCACCATCTACAGCCTCGACGACCGCTATCGCGGCGTGAAGGGCCAGCGCGACGTGGTCTTCGTCAACCAGGCCGATCTGGATCGCCTGGGCGTGGCCGCCGGCGAGAAGGTGGATCTGGTCGCCCTGTGGGACGACGGCCTCGAGCGCCGGGTCCGCGGCTTCACCGCGTTGCCGTTCGACATCCCGGTCGGCCAGGCCGCCGGCTACTACCCGGAGACCAATCCGCTGGTGCCCCTGGAAAGCTACGGTGAGGGCAGCTTCACGCCCACCTCCAAGTTCGTCGCCATCAAGGTCGAGAAGGCCAGCGCCGGCAACCGCATCGCCTCGGTGGCCTGACGCTCTCCCGGAAACGAAAAAAGCCGTCGTTAAGACGGCTTTTTTCATGGCGCTGCGCTGATCACTGCAGGGTGAAGAGGACCTTTACCTTGTCGGTGACCGCGGCCTTGTCCACGTAGCCGATGGCGTCGGCCTCGCCGGCCACCTGGGCGACCACGGCGGCGTCGCCGGCCACGCTGGGCAGCGGTTGGCCCTTGCCGGTGAACACCAGACCCGACCAGTAGGACTTCAGCTGGGCTTCGTTCTTGTTGGCGACCTTGGCATAGAAGGTTTCCTTGGTGGCCGACCAGTCCTTCTGGTCGACGCCCTTCAGCGACTTGTCCTTGCCGAGGAAGATGTTGGCCACTTCCTCCTGGCCAGGCGTCTTGGTGGCGGCCGGATTGACGATCACGGCGACTTCGGCGTGGACCAGGCTGGCGCTGAACAGCAGGGCGGCGCCGGTGAGCAGGCGGAGAGAACTCATGGGCGGATTCCTTAGAAGATGAAGTCGAGGCCGATGCTGATGATGTCGCCGTCGAAGTTGCGGGCCGGCGCGCCGAAGCGGCCGCCACTGCGGTCGTAGACGGCATTGGCGATGCTCTCGTTGTCGGTCTTGACGAAGGTGCCGTTGTAGCCGCCGGTGGTGTCGACGCGCTTGTATTCGCTCTTGAGCACCAGGCTGGGGGTGATGTTGTAGTTCAGGCCGTAGGTCCAGGAGCTCTGGCGGCCGGCGCGTTCCTCGTCCAGCTGGGCGTAGGTCACATGGGCCAGGAAGTCACCGAAGCGGCGACCGGCCATCAGGTAGAAGGCGTTGCTGCTGCCCTGGTTGTCACCCTCGATGACGCGGCGAGTCCATTCGTTGCTGGTCAGCCAGGTGCCGTTGTCGTACTGGTAGCCGAGCGAGGTGAACTTGCCCTTCTGGTCGTCCAGGGTCAGCAACGGATAGTGCAGGTCGATGCTGGACTCGGTGTAGGCCAGGCGCACGGTGCCGTACTCGTTGGTCGCCAGGCTGACGTTGGCGGCGGCGATGCGCTTGTAGTCGATGTCGTAGAGGTCGTCGTTGACGAAGTAGTTGCGATTGACCGCCTGGCCCCCGCTCACCTGGAGGTTCAGGGTGCCGAAGGCGACCGGCAGACTCCAGAGGGCATCGGCGCCTTCGTAGTTGGAGACCTGCACCTGGCTGTAGACCTCGTCGGGCAGGCGCAGCCAGGGGTAGGTGATACCCACGTCCAGGGTCTCGGAATACATGAACACCGGCGTGCGCAGGCGGCCGGCGCGGAAGGTCAGGTTGTCGGTGGCGTGGAAGGCCAGGTAGGCCCATTCCAGGTTGGCCTTCCACTGGTCCTGCTCGGCCTTGGCGGTGACCTGCACGGTGGCGTCCAGCTTGTCGGTCAGGCCGTACTGGAACTGGCCGCCCAGCTTGCTCAGCTGATCGCCGCGCCAGTGGTCGTTGGTCTGGCCATTGATGCCGAAGCTGCGGCCGTCGTCTTCGCCGCCCAGGTGGGTGATGCCGGCGGTGCCGAAGCCGTTGAAGCGGTAGTCACCCTGATCGAGGGCGAGCGCGGATCCCGCGCAGGTGAGGGCCGCGCCGAAGGCGAGCAGACGTGCAAAAGCCATGGAAGTGCTCCTAGAGGTTTCTCGGTATAGGGAAAGGCGGTAGAGGGATAGCTAGATGCGGAAGCGCGACGTCGCCTGCCGGAGGTCGGTGTCGACCACCACTAGCTGCTCGCCCATGCGGGCGGTGGCGGTGGTGCTGTCCGCGCTGGACTGGGTATCGCTCTGCAGGCGGCGGGTGTCGCTGCTGATCGAATCGGAAAGGCTCAGCTGCTCGCCGGTGAGCAGGGCGATCTGAGCGTTGTAGTCATTGATGCGCGCCACGGCCTGGGCGATGCCTTCGAGCATGGCAGTGGCGGCCTGGGAGCTGCTGGCGCTGACCTGCGCCTGGGTATGGCTGCCCTGCATGGCCTGCAGCACGCGCTGGGCGTTGCCCTGCAGGCGTTCGATGATCTGCTGGATCTCGGCGGTGGAGCGCGCGGTCTTCTGCGCCAGATTGCGCACCTCGTCGGCCACCACGGCAAAGCCGCGGCCCTGTTCACCGGCGCGCGCGGCCTCGATGGCGGCGTTGAGCGCCAGCAGATTGGTCTGCTCGGCGATGGACTTGATCACGTCCAGCACCAGCCCGACCTGGCGGGTTTCCTGTTCCAGCTGCTGCATGGACTCGGCCGACTGGCGCACGCTGTCGTCCAGTTCACCCATGTTGCGCGACAGCTGGCCGATGCTGGTACGGGCAGCGGCGGACTGCTCGGCCGCGGCGGAGGCCTGGTCGGCGGCCTCGCGCGAGCGGTCGGCTACCTCGTGCAGGTTGGTGTTCATGGTCTGGATGTCACGGCCGATGGACTCGGTGTGACCCTGCTGGGAACGGGCGTTGTTCTCTACCGTCTGGGTGAGTCTATAGAGCTCGCCGGACACCTGCCCCAGCGGATGGGCGGCGTCGACGATGGCCTTGATGGTGCCCTGCAACTGATCGAGAAAGACGTTGAACAGCGCGGTCATCTGGCCGATCTCGTCCCGCGAACCGACCTGCAGGCGGCGGGTGAGGTCACCGTCGCCCTCGGCGATGGCGCGCAGCGAGGCGATCACCTCGCGCACGCTGCCGAGCACGCTGCGGATGGTCAGCACCGCGGCGCCGGCCAGGATCACCACCAGCAGCAGGCTCAGCCAGATGCCCACCCGGGTGGTGTCGGCGTTCTGGTCGCGAGCCTGGGCCAGGGTCTGCTGGAAGTCGGTATAGGCATGGCTGCGCAGGGTGGTGCCCAGCTGCTGGGCGGCGGCGAGATCCGTGGCCATGCGGTCCAGGTTGGGTCGCAGGGAGTCGAAGGAGCCGCTGCCCTTGATCAGCTGCTCGGAGGCGCCCAGGGCATTGTCCGCATAGCGATGGATGCCCTGGCGCCAGCCGGATATCTCGTCGTTGCGCGCCGAGGTCTGACGGGTGAGGTCGGCCATTTCCTGCAGGCGGTGGTCGATGTCATCGACTACCTTGCGCGCCTCGCCCAGGGTTTCCAGCTCACTGGCGGTCACCGCGCTGTTGAACAGGCCGGGCAAACGGGAAAACTGGAACAGTACGGCGTCAGCCTTTTCCAGCAGCGGATAGCTGTGATTTTCCAGCTGGTCGAGGCGTTGATCGTTGCCAGCCAGCTGGGCCGAGGTGTAGGCCACGTAGAGCAGCAGGCCCAGCAGAGCGGCAGCGGGCAGCAGCGACAGCTTGAGCGTCAGCGACAGGTTACGGAACATCTACACCTCGGAAAGCTTGGGCAGTAGCGAGCAGCGAGGTGCGGCGCCCTCTTTTCAGCGAGGGCTGCCAGTGGTCATGTCCTGACCGGTCACCACGTCCTGTTGGCCTCGCAAACGTGATCAAGCGAAGCCGTCACATTTTCGACATCTGTTTGTAAAACTTAAGAGGGCCAAAGGTTATTGCGATTATTGGCGATGGACGTTGCGAAAGCGGGTGTAGACGGTCATCTTCGGGATTTTCCGACTCTGTAGCCGTGCCATGACCCCGGAGTTCTCCCAGATAGCGTCCTGGTTGAAGACTGACGCCGAGCGTCTGCGCCTGCTGCGCGTCCTCGCCGACCTGCACCTGCCCGACGCCTGGCTGGCCGCGGGCTTCGTACGCAACCTGGTGTGGGATCGACTGCATGGCCACGCCGAGTCGACGCCGCTGGCGGATCTGGATGTCATCTATTTCGACGCGACTGACTGCCGGCCCGGGCGGGACAGGGAAATCGAAGCGCTGTTGGCGGCGCAAGCGCCGGGCTGGCCCTGGTCAGTGAAGAATCAGGCGCGGATGCATTTGCGTAACGGTGATCGCCCTTATCGCGACTGTCGGGATGCCATGGCCCACTGGCCCGAGGTGGAAACGGCCCTGGCCGCGCGCCTGACCGCCGACGGCGAGCTCGAAGTGGTCAGCCCCTTCGCCCAGGAAGGGCTCTTCGCCCTGCATCTCACGCCCAATCCCTGGCGTCCACGACCCGAAGCCTTTCGCCAGAGACTCGCGACCAAGGGCTGGCTGGAGCGTTGGCCGCGGTTGCGTATTCAGACCGCTTGAGGGGGGGGCTCGCGCGGGTGTGGGTCAGGCGCGTCGCCCGTGGCCTTCCGGCAACGCGGCCCGATCGAGTTCGAAGCCTTGCGGCCGGGGTGCGGCCAGGCGATTCCTGAGCATCGCCTGGCCCGGGTCTCAGACCTTGAAGCGCGACGTCAGCTCTTGCAGCTGCAGGCTCAGGTTGGCCAGTTCGGTGCTGGAGCCGGCGGTTTTCTCGGTGGCGGCGGCGGTCTGGTCGGCCACTTCGTGGACCTTGACCACGCTGCGGCTGATGTTTTCACTGGCCGCACTCTGTTGCTCGACCGCGGTGGCGATCTGCTCGTTCATGGCCTCGATCTCGCTCACCGCACTGCTGACGCTGCCCAGCACCACGCCTGCCTGGCGGGTCAGGTCGACGCTTTCGCCGGTCAGTTCGATATTGCGGTCGAGGGCGGCGCTCATCTTGTCGGTGCTGCCGTGCAGTCGGGTGATGAGGCTGGCGATCTCGTCGGTGGAGGTGCGCGTACGCTGCGCCAGGCCGCGCACCTCGTCGGCGACCACGGCGAAGCCACGGCCGGCTTCACCGGCGCGAGCGGCCTCGATGGCGGCGTTGAGCGCCAGCAGATTGGTCTGCTCGGCGACCGCCTTGATCACGTCCAGCACGCCGCCGATGCGGTCGGCATCCTGCCTGAGCAACTCCATGGTGGCCTGGGTGCTGTCCACTTCCTGGGCCAGGCTCTGAATCTGAGTGGCGACTTGGTTGACCATCTCGTCACCCTCCCGGGTCTTGAGCGTGGCCTCGCGGGCGGTGGTCGACGCCTGTTCGGCATTGCGCGCCACCTCGTTGATGGTGGCGCTCATCTGCTGCATGGCGGTGGCGATCTGCTCGGTCTCCATCTTCTGCGCCGAGGCGCCAGCGCGTGTCTGCTCGGTCACGGCGGAAAGTTCTTCGGCGGCACTGGCGACCTGGATGACGCCGTCCTTCTGCTCGCGGATCAGGTCGCTCAGATTGACGATCATGCGCTGCATGGCCGCCTGCAACTGGCCGATCTCGTCCTTGCGCGCTGCCTCGATCTGCACGGTCAGGTCGCCGGCAGCGAGCTGTTCCACGGTCACCAGGGTCTGGCGCAGCGGCGTCACGATGGAGCGGGTGATGACCCAGGCCGCGACCAGGCTGAGCAGTACCGCCAGCAGCAGCCCGCCAAAGAGCATCAGCTTGGCTTCGCGGATATCGTCGAGGCGGAACTGGCTCTGTAGCTGCTTCATCTCGTCGGAAGTCTTGAGCAACATCTGGATATGCTGGTAGAGCCCCAGATTGACGTCCTGGAACGCCTTCTGGACGCTGAACAGCTGGTGGACCTGACGCTGGTACTCGTCGAGAAGTCCTGGCAGCTGCTGCAATTCCGGGGTCGGAGGCAAGGTCTTGAGCACGTCACCGGTCTTGGTCAGGGACGCCAGCAAGGCTTCCTGTTGTGGCCCGGCGGACTTGAGCACATAGAGGTGCAAGTGGATCCGCAGTTGCTGCAGCGCCGCCAGCAGGGAGGGCAGCTGGGCGCTGGCTTGATCGCGCTCACGATCCAGGGCGCTGGATGCCTCCTGCAATCGCTGGTCCATCATGTCGCCCGTATCGCGAATGTCCTGGATCGCGGTGGTGCGATCCTGGGTCACCTTGAGCGCCTGCTGATAGATATCGCGGTATTCCCTGAGGGTCTGTTCGGTACGGGCCAGTAGTGCTGTGCTTTCCGGACGTTTGAACAGTGGACGGACATTCTCTAGTTGCTGTTCGAGGGCATCGATGCCGCCTTTCCAGCGAGCGGCCTGGTCGGCTTCCGGCATGAGGGCGAAATCCTTGCGGGCATTGCGCATGTCGCGGGCGAGTAGACCGATTTGGGTGAACTGTTCGATCAGGTTGCCGCGTCGGCCCAGGGCCTGGATGCCGTCCCAGCCGGCATAGGCGATAGCCAGGGACAGAATGATCAGGATGGTAAAGCCGGAAAACAGCTTCGTACGAACACTCATGTTGCTCATCTTCATGGGGCTATTTCCAATGTTCGGCGGAAAGTTCCGGAGTTTGAGAGGGGCGGAGGGCGTCGGATTCTAGCCGAGGGTAATGTAAAAAAGTTAGGTGTTTACAACCTTTAAATAATGGTAAGTCTAATTCTTATATATCAATATCAAGAGTGATTTCGTTTCCAGACATTCGCTGTTAGCGCTATTGATATATAGAATTTTTTGTCGAAATTTGGCCTTGGACAATCCGTGTTAGTTGAGGGATTGCTTTTTATTAGTCTGGCTTTAGAGATATGACCAAAAGGCAGTAGCAGAGGCGCTGGCCTGTATCCGGAGAGAAGTGGATTTGGCAGGACGGTTCTTCGATGGCGGCCAGCGGCTCCCGCTCGCGCAGACGGCGATGACCACCTTTGCCGCTCTCATCGACTGTCCGGCGAACCCTGGAAGGGCGCTAGACTCCATAGAAGGTCATTCGCTTTCCCTCTCCGGCAAGGAATCCCCATGTCCACCACGGAGCGTCGCCGCGCCTTTCTTCAGCATCCGGGCTTTTCGCGGCTGTTCGCACCCGGTCGCCTGACCCTGGGCTTTCTGCTGCCACTGGAGGGCTATCCCGACGATCCCATGCCGACCCTGCGCGACCATGCCCGCCTGGCGCGGCTGGCCGACCAGCTGGGCTTCGCGGCGCTCTGGGCGCGCGACGTGCCCTTCTACGATCCCGGCTTCAACGATGCCGGCCAGGTGTTCGAGCCCTTCACCTATCTCGGCTATCTGGCGGGCATCACCCAGCACCTGACCCTGGCCACCGGCAGCGCCGTCATCACCCTGCGCCATCCGCTGCACCTGGCCAAGATGGCGGCTTCGGTCGACCAGTTGAGCGATGGCCGGCTGGTGCTGGGGGTGGCCTCCGGCGATCGCCCGGTGGAATACCCGGCCTTTGGCCTGGAGAGTGAATTCGAGCGGCGGGGCGAGCGCTTTCGCGATGCCTTCGAGATGTTTCGCCTGGCCGGCGAGACTAATTTCCCGCTGGGGGCCTTTCGCCGCTTCGGCGATCTGCAGGGGCTGGCCGATCTGGTGCCCAAACCCGTGCATGGGCGCATTCCGGCGCTGGTCACCGGGCGCAGTCGGCAAACGGTGGACTGGATCGCCGCCAAGGCCGATGGCTGGTTCTATTACTTCGTACCGGCCGAACATGTCCCGGCGCTGACGCGGGTCTGGCGCGAGGCGCTGGACGAGATCGGCGGGCGCGAGCTGTTCAAGCCCTTCGCCCAGGGGCTGTTCTTCGAGCTGGCCAGCGATCCGGCCCAGCCGCCTCGGCCCATCCATGCCGGCTTGTCCTGCGGGCGGCGGGCGTTGGTGGACTACCTCGGCCAGTTGCAGGAAGCCGGCGTCAATCACCTGGCCCTCAACCTGCGCCCCTCACGGCGTCCGGCCAGCGAAGTGGTCCAGGAACTGGGCGAATTCGTGCTCCCGCACTTTCCTTCCCTGCAGCCGTAGCGATCGTCGCGGTGTGGCGCCAGGTAACACTTGCCTGGCTAACGATTCCTACCCGTCGTCACCCGGGCAGGCGATTCCCCTGTGGTAGGGGTTCAACCGGGTCGCACCCCTTGGCCTGATCTCTGCATAACCTTCCGTTCTGTTACCCAGCTTTTGGTGCAACCGGATCGACGGTAGAACCTTGCGGGTTGCACTTGGTTGCACTTTTCTTTCGAGCGGCGCTAAGCTGCGCCGAATTTCGACGCCTTCTTGCTTGAGGACCTGCGCATGGCCACTACCACCACCCTGGGCGTAAAGCTCGACGAAGCCACCCGCGATCGCCTCAAGGAAGCGGCGCGCCGTATCGACCGGACGCCCCACTGGCTGATCAAGCAGGCCATCTTCACCTACCTAGAAACCCTGGAAAGCGGCGCGACCCTGGCCGATCTGCAGGGCATCGCCCAGCGCCTGGCCGAGGGTGACAACGAAGCCGTCGAGGCGTTGGCCGATCCGGTCTACCAGCCGTTCCTGGAATTCGCCGAGAGCATCCTGCCGCAGTCGGTGCTGCGCTCGGCCATCACCGCGGCCTATCGTCGGCCGGAAGAGGAACTGCTGCCGCTGCTGCTGGAGCAGGCGCGCCTGCCGGCAGCCCAGGCCAAGGCCACCCATGAACTGGCTCACCGCATCGCCGAGAAGCTGCGTAATGCCAAGGGTGCAACCGGGCGCTCCGGAATGGTGCAGAGTCTGCTCCGTGAATTCTCGCTGTCGTCCCAGGAAGGCGTTGCCCTGATGTGCCTGGCCGAAGCCCTGCTGCGCATACCCGACAAGGGCACCCGCGATGCGCTGATCCGCGACAAGATCAGCACCGGCAACTGGCAGCCGCACCTGGGCAACAGCCCCTCGCTGTTCGTCAACGCCGCCACCTGGGGTCTGCTGCTGACCGGGCGCCTGGTGTCGACCCACAACGAGGCCGGTCTCACCAGTTCGCTCAATCGCCTCATCGGCAAGAGCGGCGAGCCGGTGATCCGCAAGGGCGTGGACATGGCCATGCGCCTGATGGGCGAGCAGTTCGTCACCGGCGAGACCATCGCCGAGGCCCTGGCCAACGCCAGCAAGTTCGAGGCGAAAGGCTTCCGCTACAGCTACGACATGCTCGGCGAAGCCGCCCTGACCGAGGCCGATGCCCGCCGCTACCTGGCCTCCTACGAGCAGGCCATCCACTCCATCGGCAAGGCCTCCCACGGCCGTGGCATCTACGAGGGCCCGGGCATCTCCATCAAGCTCTCGGCACTGCATCCGCGCTACAGCCGCGCCCAGTACGACCGGGTGATGAGCGAACTCTATCCGCGCCTGCTGGAACTGACCCTGCTGGCCAAGCGCTACGACATCGGCCTGAACATCGACGCCGAGGAAGCCGATCGCCTGGAGATCTCCCTGGATCTCCTGGAGCGCCTGTCCTTCGAGCCGCAGCTGGCCGGCTGGAACGGCATCGGCTTCGTCATCCAGGCCTACCAGAAGCGCTGCCCGCTGGTGATCGACTACCTGATCGACCTGGCCCGGCGCAGCCGTCGCCGCCTGATGATCCGCCTGGTCAAGGGCGCCTACTGGGACAGCGAGATCAAGCGCGCCCAGGTGGAGGGCCTGGAGGGCTATCCGGTCTATACCCGCAAGGTCTACACCGACGTGGCCTACCTGGCCTGCGCCCGCAAGCTCCTGGCGGCGCCGGAATCCATCTACCCGCAATTCGCCACCCACAACGCCCACACCCTGGCCGCCATCTACCAACTCGGCGGGCAGAACTACTACCCCGGCCAGTACGAATTCCAGTGCCTGCACGGCATGGGCGAGCCGCTGTACGAGCAGGTGGTGGGCAGCGTCAAGGACGGCAAGCTGGCACGGCCGTGCCGCATCTATGCCCCGGTGGGCACCCACGAGACGCTGCTGGCCTACCTGGTCCGCCGCCTGCTGGAAAACGGCGCCAACACCTCCTTCGTCAACCGCATCGCCGACCATTCCATCTCCCTCGACGAGCTGGTGGCCGATCCGGTGGTGCAGATCGAGCAGCAGTCCACCAATGAAGGCGCCATCGGCCTGCCGCATCCGCGCATTCCCCATCCCAGCGCCCTGTACGGCGCCGAGCGCTGCAATTCCAGCGGTCTGGACCTGTCCAGCGAACACCGTCTGGGTTCGTTGTCCGCGGCCCTGCTGGCCAGTGGCAACACCGCCTGGGAAGCCCGCCCGCTGCTGGGTCGTGCCAGCGAGCCGTCGATTGCGCAACCGGTGCTCAATCCGGCCGATCGCCGCGATCGCGTCGGTCAGGTTAGCAACGCCACCCGCGCCGATGTCGACATCGCCCTGGAAGAAGCCCTGGCCGCCGCACCCATCTGGCAATCCACGCCGCCCGAGCAGCGCGCCGCAGCCCTGGATCGCGCCGCCGAATTGATGGAGGCGCAGATCCAGCCGCTGATGGGCCTGCTGGTGCGCGAGGCCGGCAAGACCTACGCCAACGCCATCGCCGAGGTGCGCGAGGCGGTGGACTTCCTGCGCTACTACGCCGCCCTGGTGCGCCGTGACTTCGCCAACGACAGCCACCGCCCGCTGGGTCCGGTGGTCTGCATCAGCCCCTGGAACTTCCCCCTGGCCATCTTCAGCGGCCAGATCGCCGCGGCCCTGGCCGCCGGCAACACCGTGCTGGCCAAGCCGGCCGAGCAGACCCCGCTGATCGCCGCCCAGGCCGTGCGTATCCTGCTGGAAGCCGGCATCCCCGAAGGCGTGCTGCAACTGCTGCCGGGCGAGGGCTCGACCATCGGCGCCGCCCTGGTCAACGATGTGCGGGTCAAGGGCGTGATGTTCACCGGCTCCACCGAGGTGGCGCAGATCCTGGCGCGCAACATCGCCGGACGCCTGGACGCTCAGGGCCGGCCGATCCCGCTGATCGCCGAGACCGGCGGCCAGAACGCCATGATCGTCGACTCCTCGGCCCTGGCCGAGCAGGTGGTCGCCGACGTGGTCGCCTCCGCCTTCGACAGCGCCGGTCAGCGCTGCTCGGCCCTGCGCGTGCTCTGCGTGCAGGACGACGTGGCCGATCGCGTGCTGGAAATGCTCAAGGGCGCCATGGCCGAATGCCGACTGGGTAACCCGGAGAATCTGGCCATCGACATCGGCCCGGTGATCGACGGCGAGGCCAAGGCCACCATCGACAAGCACATCCAGACCCTGCGCGGTAAGGGTCGCCGGGTGCACCAGGGCGGGCGCGTGGAAGGCGATGCCATCCACCGCGGCACCTTCGTCATGCCCACCCTGATCGAGCTGGAGAGCCTGGCCGAACTGGGGCGCGAGGTCTTCGGCCCGGTGCTGCACGTGGTGCGCTATGGCCGCAAGGACCTGGACAAGGTCATCGACCAGATCAACGCCACCGGCTACGGCCTGACCTTCGGCGTGCACACCCGCATCGACGAGACCATCGCCAAGGTGGTGGAGCGCGCCCATGCCGGCAACCTCTACGTCAACCGCAACATGGTCGGCGCGGTGGTCGGGGTGCAGCCCTTCGGCGGCGAAGGCCTCTCGGGCACCGGTCCCAAGGCCGGTGGCCCGCTGTACCTCTATCGCCTGCTCAGCACCCGTCCGGATGGTGATCCCGCGGTGGCCCTGGCCAAGGGCAGCACCGGCGAGACCGAATGGCAGGTGCGCGATGCCCTGCGCCAGCAGGCCGGCAATCCGCTGGGCGCCCTGCACGACTGGGCCAGGCAGCAGGGCCTGGGCGAGCTGGAGCAGGCCTGCCTGAGATTTGCCGAGGAATCCCTGAGCGGTCTGACCCGCCTGCTGCCGGGTCCGACCGGCGAGCGCAACAGCTACAGCCTGCTGCCGCGCAGCCGGGTGCTGTGCCTGGCGGCCGACGAAAGCGATCTGCTGCTGCAACTGGCGGCGGTCATGGCGGTGGGCAGCACGGCCCTGGTCGAGGACGCCCACAAGACGACGCTGACGCGCCTGCCGCACGCCGTGCGCGCGCGGGTTCAGGTGGCGGCCGACTGGCGCAAGGACGAGGTCGCCTTCGAGGCGGTCCTGCACCACGGCGATTCCGATCAGCTGCGCCAGGTCTGCCAGCAGGTGGCCAAGCGCAATGGTCCCATCGTCGGCGTCCAGGGCCTGGCCCGCGGCGAGACCGCCATTCCGCTGGAGCGCCTGCTCATCGAGCGCGCCCTTAGCGTGAATACCGCAGCGGCGGGTGGTAATGCGAGTCTGATGACGATTGGCTGATTGGCTGTTGGGCTTCGACGGTGGAGCCGTCTCAACCCAACCTACGGACGCGCGTCGCGGTTCCCCCTCTCCCTCCGGGAGAGGGTTGGGGTGAGGGCGAGGTGCGTGGGATAGGCCCAGGGCTGTTGGGCTGGGATGGTGGAGCCGTCTTGACCCAACCTACGAATGCACGTCCGTAGGTTGGGTTGAGCGCAGCGAAGCCCAGCAGGCAGACTTGCTGTCTGGCTCCGATAGCAGAACCTAATACAGCGCCCCATACCCCTCCGGTTCCACCGGAAAGCTGCCATCGTTGGCGGCGATCAGCTTGTTCAGGCGTACCGGGATGGCCTTGGCAGCTGGCACCTTGCTGCCTTCGGCGTGGTGCCAGAGCGGGATCAGGGCGTTGCATTCGGGGTAGTAGCCGCCACAGGCCCCTTCCGGAATGTTGTAGGGCGTGACCCGCAGCGGACCCACCTCACGGCGCACGCCGTCATCGGCCACCGTCGACACCTGCACCTTGTCGCCCTCGGCCAGGCCCAGGCGTTCGATGTCGTTGCGATTCATCAGCAGCACCGCACGGGTGCCCTTCACGCCGCGAAAGCGATCGTGATAGCCGTAGATGGTGGTGTTGAACTGGTCGTTGCTGCGCAGCGTCATCAGGGTCAGGACGTCACGCCCGCGGGCGGGCATGTCCGGATCTTCTTCCAGGCTGCGCGGCACGATGAGATTGGCCTTGCCGGTGTCGGTCTTCCATTCACGCTTGGCCGCCGGCAGCGGGCGATGGAAACCGCCCACCTCCCACATCCGCGCATTGAAGTCGTGGAAGATCTCCGGGAAGGAGCGCGCGATCTCGTCGCGGATCAGCGCATAGTCGGCGATCCAGGCGTCCCAGGTGACCTGCGGGTTGTCGGGCAGGGTGGCCTTGGCCAGGCCGGCGACGATGGCCGGCTCGGACAGCAGGTCGCCTTCGGGCGGCTCGGCTACGCCACGCCAGCCGTGGATGCAGCCGGTACTGTCCTCGGTGCTGTGGGCCTGTTCCACCCCATTCTGGCGATCGATTTCGGTACGCCCCAGGCAGGGCAGCAGATAGGTATTGTCCGCCGGCACCAGATGATTGCGATTGAGCTTGGTGGCGATCTGCACCGACAGGCGCAGGGTGCGCCAGGCCGGCTCCATCAGGCTGGTCTCGGGAATGGCGCGCAGGAAGTTGCCGCCCAGGCTAATAAAGGCCTTCACCGAGCCGTCGAGGATGCCCTCGCAGGCTTCCACGGTATTGCGACCCTTGTCCTGTGGCGGGGCGAAGCCGAAGCGCTCGCCCAGCTGTTCGAGCGGCGCCAGCTCCGGCTTCTCGGTGATGCCCACGGTGCGCTGGCCCTGGACGTTGGAATGCCCGCGCACCGGGCAGATGCCGGCGCCGGGCTTGCCGATGTTGCCGCGCATGAGCAGCAGGTTGGTCAGCATCTGGATGGTTTCCACGCCATGGCGATGCTGGGTCAGCCCCATGCCATAGATGCCGATGACCTTCTGACAGCGACCATAGACGGCAGCGGCTGCTTCCAGAGCGCTGCGGGTCAGCCCCGACTGGCGCTCCAGCTGCGGCCATTCCTGGCGCTGCAACCACTCGCAGAAGTCGGCGAAGCCGTGGCAATGCTCGGCGATGAAGGCATGGTCGAGCACGGCCGGTTGGCCCTGTTCGCGCGCGAGATCATCGGCCGCCAGCAAGGCCTTGCACAGGCCGGCGAGGGCTGCGGTGTCACCACCGGGCTTGAGCTGGTGGTACTGGGTGCTGATCTGGGTGGGCTGGTCGGTCAGCATTTCCACCGGCGACTGCGGATTGACGAAGGTTTCCAGACCGCGCTCGCGCAGGGGATTGAAGGTGATGATGGGCGCGCCGCGTTTGCGCGCCTCCTGCAGGTCATGCAGCATCCGTGGGCTGTTGCTGCCCGGATTCTGGCCAAAGAACAGCAGGCAGTCGGCCTGATCGAAGTCGTTCAGGGTCACGGTGCCCACGGTCACGCCAATGCTCTTGGGCAGGGCGACCGAGGTGCTCTCGTGGCACATGTTGGAACTGTCCGGCAGGTTGTTGGTGCCGTACAGGCGGGCATAGAGCTGATAGAGGTAGGAAGTCTCCAGCGCCGCACGACCCGAGGCGTAGAAGATCACCGAGTCCGGCGCCAGCGCCTTGAGTTCGGCACCGATGTCGGCAAAGGCCTCGGCCCAGCTCACCGGCCGATAGCGGTCGGTGGCGGCGTCGTAGCGCAGCGGATGGGTCAGCCGGCCAACTTCTTCCAGGTCATAGTCGCGCCAGCCCCGCAGTTCGCTGAGCGAATGCTGGGCGAAGAATTCCGGTCCGCATCTCTTGCTGGTGACCTCCCAGGCAGTGGCCTTGGCGCCGTTCTCGCAGAATTCCAGCGGATGGGGCTTGCCCGGCTTGGCCCAGGCGCAACTCACGCAGGCGAAGCCACCGTGCTTGTTCTGCCGGGCCAGCAGCGCACCGGACTTGAGCGGCACCCGTTCACGCAGGACGATCTCGGTCACCGAACGCGCCGAGCCCCAGCCACCGGAGGGCGCGTCATAGCGTTCAACCTTGGGTTTGCCGATCTTGCTCATGGTGCGCCTCACGTGACTGTCTGGCGATGTGCCTGTAGGTCATGGGACGACGCGTCTGGCGGGAAGGTTCTGGTGGTCAGCCAGGCGGTGCGGCGAAGCCCAGTTGGCGCCAGCCTTCGTAGACCGCCACGGCCACGGTATTGGACAGATTGAGGCTGCGGCGATTGGGCAGCATCGGCAGGCGCAGCCGCTGTTCGGGCGGCAGCGACTCCAGCACCTCGGCCGGCAGCCCGCGACTTTCCGGACCGAATAGCAGGGCATCACCCGGCGCATAGGCGATCTCGGTGAAGGGATGGCTGGCCTTGGTGGTGAAGGCCAGCAGTCGGGGCGGCTGCAAATCTGCTATACAGGCCGCGAGGCTGGCATGGGTCCGCACGCTGGACCACTCGTGGTAGTCCAAGCCGGCGCGACGCAGTTTCTTGTCGTCCAGCGCAAAACCCAGCGGCTCGATCAGATGCAGGCGGCAGCCGGTAATGGCGCACAGGCGAATGACGTTGCCGGTATTGGGCGGAATTTCCGGTTGGTAGAGGATGATGTCGAACATGAAGGGCAGGGCGCCTGGCAAAGCGCCTATGGTACTGCGCCGCCGTCGCGCCGTCGCGAGCGGGGTAGGACGATGAACCTCTGGCGCCGGCTGGTCGACTGGCTGCTGCGCGAACAGCGCGCCCGCCGGGACGAACTGGCGCGGGTGGAAGATCCCGATCTGCTCAAGGCCGAATGGCGCGGCCAGCGCCAGCGCCTGATCCTCTGGCTGGCCTCGGCGGCCCTCGGCGCCGGGCTGTTCGGCATGATCCTCGGTCAGCTGGTGTACCAGCGCACCCATCCCGATCCCTGGTCGGCCGAGGCCCGCCGCCCGGTCATCCTGGGGGTGGAGGCTCATCAGGAGGCGGGGCGCTTCGAATTGCTGATCACCGCCGACCGCTCGCTGTTCTACGAACGCTATCGCCCCGATGGCGCCCTCAGCCTGCGCCTGCCCCGCGCTCGCTGGGACGGCGGCGAACGCCAGGGTCGGGTGGCGCGGCCGGGCGGCAGCTTTTCCTGGACCGTGCGCCAGGATGGCCAGGACCTGAAGGTGCTGCTGGTCGGTGTGGGTGGTGCCTTGCAGGCCAGCGACCGCATCGTCGAAGCCGGCGAGGATTGGGTGCTCCACGTCGAGGTCCCGCTGACACCCTGAAATGCCCCGTTATCAGGCAAAAGGCCGCTGCTTTGCACCAGAGCGGAACGGGGTGCGGAGCCGGATTGTTTTGAAGCTTAGTCCTCCTTTGTCGACCCCTACGTCCTTGCTGAGGAGGAAAAGCGCTCTAGCTTGCGGCTTTCCACTTTTCGCACACGAAAAAAAGAGGCCATCACACTGGGTGATGGCCTCGGGAAGAAAAGAGGGGATTCCCCAGCCTGCCTGTACCGAGGTCCCCAAAAGGGTAGTTACCTAGGATATTGCAGGAGGTGTGCCAAGTTTTTGGGTTGGGTGATTTGGGGGGATTTGTAGGTTGGGTTGAGCGCTAGCGAAGCCCAACGTTTCGGTCCTGCAGGCTCGGCTTTCTTGGTGCCATAGTCGCTCATCGAATTCTGCTGATGTTTCTTGTTTCGCCCCCTCGGGCGAGTCACTTTTGCCAGTCGCGGCTGCGCGCCCCGGACAAAAGTAACCAAAAACGCTTGCCCCGGTCATCCGGCCCTCCGCTGCGCTGCGGGTGCGCTCACGCCAGCGCCGTTCCGGGGTCGGTCCAGATGGGCCGTCCATGGCCCATCTGGACCTCTCGCCGCATCCATGCTGCTCGACCCACTCCACGACACTGGCGTTCGCCCTGCTGAACGGGGCGATTCGCCAGCCTGGAAGTTTTGGTTGAAGAGCCCGTAGCGTGGACAACGGCGAAGCCTTGTCCGCGAAGCTAGCAACGCGCACCAGTGGAAAACGCTGCGCGGTTTTCCACGCTACAAATCCTATGAACACCGAAGTCTCAGGCTAGCGCCCCGTCCCCTTCAGTGAGGCCGAGTTCCGGTGTCGTGGCGGGGGTTGCGAGGCAGGACGCCGAGCAAGGCGCGAGGGGCAGGAAGCCCCTTCGTGCCGTGCCCCTGCCACGGCGCCGGAGCGAGGGAAACGTAGCGAAGCGGAGTAACAGCCGTAGGCTGGCCCGAAGGGTGAGCGAAGCGAATCACCCGGAGCGCAGCGGAGGGCCGAAACGTGGGGACAGTGTTTTTGGTTACTTTTTTCGCGTTTGAAAAAAGTGACTCGCCCGGGTGGGGGAAACAAAACCTATCAGCAAACCGCGATAATCAGCTTAGGCAGCTATAAGTCCAAACTCGAAACGTTGGGCTTCGCTATCGCTCAGCCCAACCTACAACAACTAGTCCTCCCCCTCTTCATCTGGCCCGTCCACCTTCATGCCCAGCTCCTTGATCTTGCGGGTCAGGGTGTTGCGGCCCCAGCCCAGCAGCACGGCGGCGTCGCGGCGGCGGCCGGCGGTGTGCTTGAGGGCGGTCTCGATCATGATGCGTTCGAAGGCCGGCACGGCGTTGTCCAGCAGGCTGGACTGGCCGCGGGTGAGGGCCTGGTCGGCCCACTGGCGCAGGGCCTGTTCCCAGTTGGCAGCGGGGGCGGCGTCCTGGGGCTGGTTGAGCAGCTCCGGCGGCAGGTCGTCGATCAGCACCTCGCGGCTGGAGGCCATCACCGTGATCCAGCGGCAAGTGTTCTCCAACTGGCGCACGTTGCCCTGCCAGGGCAGGCCCTTCATGTATTCCTCGGTCTCGCCGCGCAGGGTCTTGGGCTCCACGGCCAGTTCCTGGGCCGCGCGCGCCAGGAAGTGGCGGGCGAGGGCGGGGATGTCCTCGCGGCGGTCGGCCAGGCGCGGGATGTGGATGCGGATGACGTTGAGGCGATGGAAGAGGTCTTCGCGGAACTTGCCCTCGCGCACCAGGCCTTCCAGGTTCTGGTGGGTGGCGGCGATGATGCGCACGTCCACCTTGACCGGGGTATGGCCACCGACGCGATAGAATTCGCCATCGGCCAATACTCGCAGCAGTCGGGTCTGGGTGTCGGCCGGCATGTCGCCGATCTCGTCGAGGAACAGGGTGCCACCATCGGCCTGCTCGAAGCGGCCGCGGCGCTGGGCGGCGGCGCCGGTGAAGGCGCCTTTCTCGTGGCCGAACAGCTCGGACTCCATCAGGTCCTTGGGGATGGCGGCCATGTTCAGGGCGATGAAAGGGGCCGCGGCGCGCGGACTGTGGCGGTGCAGGGCGTGGGCGACCAGTTCCTTGCCGGTACCGGATTCGCCGTTGATCAGCACGGTGATGTTGGAGTGCGAGAGGCGGCCGATGGCGCGGAACACCTCCTGCATCGCCGGCGCCTCGCCGATGATCTCGGGGGTGCGGGTCAGGTGCGCCGGTTCGGCGAAGCCCTGCTGCTCCTGGGCATGCTGCCCGGCGCGCTTGACCAGGGCCACGGCCTCGTCGACGTCGAACGGCTTGGGCAGGTATTCGAAGGCGCCGCCCTGGTAGGAGGCCACGGCGCTGTCCAGGTCGGAGTGGGCGGTCATGATGATGACCGGCAGGCGCGGGTGCATCTCGCGGATGCGCGACAGCAGGTCCAGGCCACTGGTCCCCGGCATGCGGATGTCCGAGATCACCACGTCCGGCTGCTGGCGGCCGAGGCGGGTCATGACGCTGTCGGCGCTGTCGAAGGCGACGGTGGTCATGCCCTCCTGTTGCAGGGCTTTTTCCAGGACCCAGCGGATGGAACGGTCGTCGTCGACGATCCAGACGGTCTCCTGACGGCTCATGCGTACTCCTCGTTATTCCAGCGGCAGGAAGATGCTGAAGGCGGTGTGGCCAGGATGGCTTTCACACTCGATCAGCCCCTGGTGCTGGGTGATGATGTTCTGGGTGATGGCGAGCCCGAGGCCGGTGCCGTCGGGGCGACCGCTGACCATGGGATAGAAGATGGTTTCCTGCAGGTCCTGGGGGATGCCCGGACCGTTGTCGGTGATTTCCACCTTGCACACCAGGCGATGGCGGTGGTGGCCGATGGTGAACTGGCGCAGGGTGCGGGTTCTCAGGGTGACCCGGCCCAGGCGCAATTCGTTCTGCTGGGAGATGGCCTGCATGGCGTTGCGCACGATGTTGAGCACCGCCTGGATCATCTGCTCGCGGTCGATCATCAGGTCGGGAATGCTCGGGTCGTAGTCGCGCACCAGGTTGATCAGCCCCTGGCTTTCCGCTTCCACCAGGCTGCAGACGCGTTCGAGCACCTCGTGCACGTTGGTGATGGCCAGCTTAGGCAGCTTGTTGGAGCCGAGCATGCGATCGACCAGATTCCGCAGTCGATCGGCTTCCTCGATGATGACGTTGGTGTAGTCCTTGAGCGCCTCTTCCGGCAGCTCGCGGGCCAGCAGCTGGGCCGCGCCACGGATGCCGCCGAGGGGATTCTTGATCTCGTGGGCCAGGCCGCGCACCAGCAGCTTGGTGGTCTCCTGCTTGGAGAGCTGGGCCTCTTCCTTGGTGATGCGCAGCAGCCGGTCACGGGGATGGACTTCCAGCAGCAGCAGGGTGTTGTGGCGATCCAGGATCGGGGTCACCGCATAGTCCACCGTGAGGCTGTTGCCCGATGTGGAGATCAGCAGCGCCTCGCGCTTGGTGAAGGGGTGGGCATGGTCCACCGCCTGGCGCAGCGCCTGCAGGGCCTCGGGCGATTCGGTGAACAGCTCGCTGATGAACTGGCCATGGCTGCGCTGGCCGCTGATGGCCAGCAGCATCTCGGCCGCCGGATTCATGTACTCCAGACGCAACTCCGCATCGAGCAGGATGACTGCGGTGGTGAGGTTGTCGAGCAGGAGTCGGTGGATGACGTCGGTAGGCATGAGAGGCCACAGCGCTATAGGGACGATAGGAAAATGCAAGAAGCAAACCAAGACGCCCCGAGTTAGGGCAGATGGCTGAAACGTGCACTAACAGCCGCCGCACGCCGGACGGAGTTGCACAGGATTTGTATCAAGATGGTGCACAGTCAAAAAGCGCACCAAAGGGGTGCGCTATAGGAAGGGTAGCCAGGATTTCCTGGCTTCGGGCGGTTTCATGTCCAGCGGACATTCCGGCCGCTTGCCCCAGTCCTTGTCGCTGCAGGGATGGGCGCGGCGCTTCTGCTCCAGGGAGGGGCGCCGCAGATGGAAGGGCTGCGCCGGCGTCCGCTCCAGTACGTTGCCATCGGCGGCGAGGATCTCCGCCACCAGGCTGTGGGTGCCGCGGTCCAGGCCGCCCAGGGGAAACACCGGACTGCGTCCGGCGCCGGCTTCCCGGTCGTCCAGCAGCAGGCGGTAGCTGTGACCCGGCTGCAATTCCGGCTCGCTGACCAGGCTGACGATGAGCTGCCCTTCCTGGTCGATCACCGTGGCATCGGGTTCGGGCACCAGGATGCGCAGCATCTGGTAGCGGAAGGGCGCCGCCTTGGGCGTCCTGGCCACCGGCGCGGCGGGGGTCGGACTCAGCTTGCGGGTCGGCTGGCCCTGCTGATTGAGGTTGTTGGGCACCGTGATCGGCACCTGGGTGGCCTTGACGCCCTTAGGCGGCTGGTCGGTGTAGACCCGATTGCCTTCCTTGTCGACATAGCTGTAGACCGCCGCCTGGGCGGGGAGCAGCAGGCAGAGCAGCAGCAGGGTCAGGAGCGCGCGCATCAACGGGCCGGGCTGTTGACGCTGATGCGCTGCACGGTCACGGTCTTCTCGGCACTGGTCTGGACCACCTCGCCGTTGCCGGACAGCACCTGGGCCGCGAAACGGTGCTCGCCGCGATCCAGGTTGGCCACGCCGAAGCGGGTGCTCTGGCCGGGGCTGCCATAGGGGGCGCCGTCCACCAGCAATTGCAGCGACTGCCCCGCACCCAGGGCCGGCTCCACGGATACGCCCACCGAAAAGGTGCCGTTGTTGGCGCGGATGGCCTCATCGTCGGGCACATTGACCTCCAGGCGGCTGAAAGCCGGGCCGGCGGACGTCGCCGCAGGCGCACTGGGGATGGGCGGCGCCGGCCGTGGATTGTCCACGGTATTGGTGGGTGCCACCTGCACCGGCTTGGCATTGGCCGAGGGCTGGTCGCTGAACACCGTGTTGCCTTCGGCATCCACCGACTTGTAGATCGCGGCCTGGGCGGAGCAGGCGAGGCAGAGCAGACAGCAGGCAAGCAGGCGAGGCATGGCGGAATCTCGGCCGGGCAGTGGAGATCAAGGGTAGCAGGCGCGCCCGGTGCGCAGGTAGGCAACTCGGCCGCTGTGCCCGGGCGTCGGTCGCGGCGATTTTCCCAGGGCAAAAGAAAAGGCCTCCCGAAGGAGGCCTCTTTACCTTACTGCAGCGGGATCAGACGCTGTAGTACAGGTCGTATTCCAGCGGGTGCACGAAGGTACGCACCTTGATCTCTTCCTCGGACTTCAGCTCGATGTAGGCATCGATGAACTCGTCGGTGAAGACGCCGCCCTTGGTCAGGAACGCGCGACCGGCGTCCAGGGCTTCCAGGGCTTCCTTCAGGCTGCCGCAGACCTGCGGGATCTTCTTGCCTTCTTCCGGCGGCAGATCGTACAGGTTCTTGTCGGCGGCATCGCCGGGGTGGATCTTGTTCTGGATACCGTCCAGGCCGGCCATCAGCAGGGCGGCGAAGCACAGGTAGGGGTTGGCAGCCGGATCCGGGAAGCGGGCCTCGATGCGGCGGGCTTTCGGGCTCGACACATAGGGGATACGGATGGAGGCGGAGCGGTTACGGGCCGAGTAGGCCAGCATGACCGGGGCTTCGAAGCCGGGCACCAGACGCTTGTAGCTGTTGGTGGACGGGTTGGTGAAGCCGTTCAGCGCCTTGCCGTGCTTGATGATGCCGCCGATGAAGTACAGGGCGGTATCGGACAGGCCGGCATAGCCTTCGCCGGCGAAGGTGTTCTTGCCATCCTTGGAGATGGACATGTGCACGTGCATGCCGGAGCCGTTGTCGCCGTACAGAGGCTTGGGCATGAAGGTGGCGGTCTTGCCGTAGGCATCGGCCACGTTGTGCACGACGTACTTCAGGGTCTGGGTCTCGTCGGCCTTCTTGACCAGGGTGTTGAACTGCACACCGATCTCGTTCTGGCCAGCGGTCGCCACTTCGTGGTGGTGGACTTCCACGACCAGGCCCATCTCTTCCAGGGCGTTGCACATGGCTGTACGGATTTCGTGGTCGTGATCGACCGGCGGTACCGGGAAGTAGCCGCCCTTGACGCCCGGACGGTGGCCCTTGTTGCCGGACTCGAAGTCGGCATCGGTGTTCCAGGAAGCCTGCTCGGAGAAGATCTTGAACATGGAGCCGGAGATGTCCGACTTGAACTTCACTTCGTCGAAGATGAAGAACTCGGGCTCCGGGCCGACGAACACGGTGTCGCCGATGCCGGTGGACTTCAGGTATTCCTCGGCAGCACGGGCGATACCGCGGGGGTCGCGCTCGTAGGGCTGCATGGTGGAGGGTTCGATGATGTCGCAGACCAGGATCAGGGTCGGCTCTTCGGTGAAGGGATCCAGAACGGCGGTGCTGTCGTCGGGCAGCAGGATCATGTCGGAGGCTTCGATGCCTTTCCAGCCGGCGATGGAGGAGCCGTCGAACATCTTGCCGTGGGCGAAGAAGTCTTCGTCCAGCGCGTCACGCGCCGGCATGGTGACGTGTTGCTGCTTGCCTTTGGTGTCGGTGAAGCGCAGGTCTACCCACTTCACGTCGTTTTCTTTGATCAGTTGAACAGCCTTCGACATGGTTTCCTCCAGAGGAATTTCGGCCGGGAGCGGTTGGCGGTACTCCCGGTATCAGCTGTGCCCTTGAGGGGCGCTCCCGTACTGCCTGGTCAGCGACCGGCGTTCCACGAAAAGCGCCCTATGCTGGCCCAGGGGCGGCTGCCTCACAAGAGAGCAAGTTGTATGCCAGTGCCCCTAAATGGGCTGGAGGGCCGTCCTGTCGCCTGTCGTGCCGTTTTCAGGTCAATGGAGGCCGTATTCAGGCACGAATTTGGTGCGCTTAATTCGGCGGATGCACCTTAATGGCGCATTGGGTGATTTTGTCGGGCGAATTCGAGTGCCGGGTGGTTTTCAGGTATCATATTCGCCCTTTTCTTTCGCGTTGCCCGCCTCCCGTTTCCCGCTCATGAAGCTCATCATCAAGGTCTTTCCGGAAATCACCATCAAGAGTCGCCCGGTGCGCAAGAATTTCATTCGCCAGCTGGTGAAGAACATTCGTGTCGTGCTGCGCGATCTGGATCCGGATGTCCGCGTGGAAGGGGTGTGGGACAACATCACCCTGGAGACCGCGCTCGACGAGCCGCGGCTGCTGGCGGAAATGAAGCAGCGCCTGGCCTGCACCCCGGGCATCGGCCAGTTCCTCGAGGTGCACGAGTATCCGCTGGGCGATTTCGATTCGATTCTCGAGTTGTGCGTACGCCACTTCGGCGAGCGCGTGCGCGGCAAGGTGTTCTCGGTGCGCTGCAAGCGCGCCGGCCGCCATGACTTCTCCTCGATGGATGTGGAGCGCCATGTCGGTGGTGGCCTGCGCGAACGCTGCGGCGGCGCCGGCATCGCCCTGAAGAATCCCGAGGTGAACGTTCGCCTGGAGATCCGCGACCAGCAGCTGTTCATCATCGACGAGCACCACGAAGGGCTGGGCGGCTATCCGCTCGGCGCGCTGGAACAGGTGCTGGTGCTGATGTCCGGGGGATTCGACTCCACCGTGGCCGCCTACCAGATGATGAGACGCGGCATGGTCAGCCATTTCTGCTTCTTCAATCTCGGCGGGCGCGCCCACGAGCTGGGCGTGATGGAAGTGGCCCACTATCTCTGGGAGAAGTACGGGCGTTCCCAGCGCGTGCTGTTCATCAGCGTGCCCTTCGAGGAAGTGGTGGGGCAGATCCTCACCCAGTGCGACGACAGCCACATGGGGGTCATCCTCAAGCGCATGATGCTGCGCGCGGCCAGTCGCATCGCCGAACAGCTGCAGATCGAGGCGCTGGTGACCGGCGAAGCGGTCTCCCAGGTCTCCAGCCAGACCCTGACCAACCTGGCGGTGATCGACAAGGCCACCGATACCCTGGTGCTGCGCCCGCTGCTGGCCAGCCACAAGCAGGACATCATCGACACCGCCCAGCGCATCGGCACCGCCGACTTCGCCAAGCACATGCCCGAATACTGCGGCATCATCTCGGTGAATCCCACCACCAAGGCCAAGGCCCTGCGGGTGGAGCACGAGGAAGGCAAGTTCGACCTGGCGGTGCTCGACGCCGCCCTGGAACGTGCGCGCTTCATCACCGTCGACAAGGTGATCGAAGAGCTGGGCAAGGACGTCCAGGTGGAAGAGCTGGCACAGCCCTTGCCAGGTCAGATCGTGGTGGACATCCGCCATCCCGATGCCCAGGAAGACCAGCCGCTGGAGCTGCCCGGCATCGAGGTGCAGACCATGCCGTTCTTCGCGCTGAACAGCCGTTTCAAGGAACTGGACGAGAATCGCCAGTACCTCCTCTATTGCGACCGCGGGGTGATGAGCCGGCTGCACGCCCATCACCTGCTCACCGAAGGGCACGCCAATGTGCGCGTTTATCGTCCGGCCTAAGCAGCCGGGCCTGCTGGGTGGCAGTATCCGCCACCGCCCTCCCGACCTCTTCTAGCCCTCCGGCCACGTACCGGTCGGCCGCGTTTCGCGCCTTTGCAATCTCCGGCTGTCAGCCTGCTGGCTGAAGCTCCTTCATTTCTATACCGAGAACACCACTGTGATCGAGAATCTACGCAACATCGCCATCATCGCGCACGTCGACCATGGCAAGACCACCCTCGTCGACAAGCTGCTGCGCCTGTCCGGCACCCTGGACCGCAAAGAAGCGGAAAACGAGCGGGTGATGGACAGCAACGACCAGGAAAAGGAACGCGGCATCACCATCCTGGCCAAGAACACCGCGCTGAAGTGGAAGGACTACAACATCAACATCGTCGACACCCCCGGCCACGCCGACTTCGGTGGCGAGGTGGAACGCGTGATGTCCATGGTCGACTCCGTGCTGCTGGTGGTCGACGCCCAGGACGGCCCCATGCCGCAGACCCGCTTCGTGACCCAGAAGGCGTTCAAGGCCGGTCTGCGTCCGATCGTGGTGGTCAACAAGATCGACCGTCCCGGCGCGCGTCCGGACTGGGTCATCGACCAGATCTTCGACCTGTTCGACAACCTCGGCGCCACCGATGAGCAGCTGGACTTCCCGATCGTCTACGCCAGCGCCCTGAACGGCATCGCCGGTCTGGACCACGAGAAGATGGACGACAACATGGATGCCCTGTTCCAGGCCATCGTCGACCACGTACCGGCTCCCCAGGTCGATCTGGACGGTCCCTTCCAGATGCAGATCTCCCAGCTGGACTACAACAGCTTCCTCGGCGTGATCGGCATCGGCCGTATCGCCCGTGGCCGCATCAAGGCCAACACCCCGGTCGTGGCCATCAGCGACGACGGCAGCAAGCGCAACGGTCGTATCCTCAAGATCATGGGCCACTCCGGCCTGCAGCGCGTGGAAGTGGCCGAAGCCGAAGCCGGCGACATCGTCTGCGTCTCGGGCATGGACGAGCTGTTCATCTCCGACACCCTGTGCGATCCGCAGAACGTCGAAGCCCGCCCGCCGCTGACCGTCGACCAGCCCACCGTGAGCATGACCTTCCAGGTCAACGACTCGCCGTTCGCCGGTCGTGAAGGCAAGTTCGTCACCAGCCGCAACATCAAGGACCGTCTGGACAAGGAACTGCTGCACAACGTGGCCCTGCGCGTCGAGCCGGGCGAGTCCGCCGAGAAGTTCAAGGTCTCCGGGCGTGGCGAGCTGCACCTGTCGGTACTGATCGAGAACATGCGCCGCGAAGGCTTCGAGATGGCCGTGGGCCGTCCGGAAGTGGTGATCATCGAGAAGGACGGCGAGAAGCAGGAGCCCTACGAGAACGTCACCATCGACATCGAAGAGCAGCACCAGGGCTCGGTGATGGAGCAGATGGGTCTGCGCAAGGGCGATCTGACCAACATGATCCCCGACGGCAAGGGCCGTATCCGCCTGGAATACACCATCCCGGCGCGTGGCCTGATCGGCTTCCGCAACAACTTCCTGACCCTGACCTCGGGCAGCGGCATCCTGACCTCGACCTTCAGCCACTACGGCCCGATCAAGGCCGGCGAAGTGAGCAACCGTCAGAACGGCGTGCTGGTGTCCATGGCCACCGGTACCGCCCTGACCTACTCGCTGGAAACCCTGCAGAGCCGCGGCAAGCTGTTCCTGGCTCCGGGCGACGAGATCTACGAAGGCCAGCTGTGCGGCATCAACAGCCGTGACAACGACCTGGTGCTCAACCCCACCAAGGGCAAGAAGCTGGACAACATGCGCGCCTCGGGCAAGGACGAAGTCATCGCCCTGGTGCCGCCGATCAAGTTCACCCTCGAACAGGCGCTGGAATTCATCGCCGACGACGAGCTGGTGGAAGTGACGCCCAAGTCCATCCGTCTGCGCAAGAAGTTCCTGAACGAAAACGACCGTAAGCGCTTCGAGCGTTCCAAGGTCTGATCCCGCTCCGGTGATGCAGGAAAGCGCCTTCGGGCGCTTTTTTGTTGCCGGTTTTTCAGAGCCTGCTACGCGCACGACTGGCGGCTCTGCTAGCGTTTATCCCACGGCCGCGCCATTCGGGACGGCCCCTTCTGCAGGATGCTGCCATGCTCAAGACTACCCTCGCCGCCGCCCTGACCCTGAGCGGTCTCAGCGTTTTCGCCACGGCCCAGGCCGCCGGTTGCGGCACGCCGCGCAATGCCTTCGATACCGTCTACTGCGCCAGCAACCTGTTCGCCCAGAGCGACAAGTCGCTGAACCAGACCTATGGCGAGTTGCGCAAGCAGCTGCCGGCCGATCAGCAGGCCGTGCTCAAACAGAGCCAGCTGGCCTGGATCAAGCAGCGCGACAGCCAGTGCGCCCGCGAGGAAGCCGATGGCTACTTCGTCAACCTGGATTGCGCCGTCAGCCTGACCGACAGCCGTCTGGAGGTGCTCAAGGAGCGCCTGCGCGAATGCGCCAGCACCGGTTGCGAGGCGGGCAAGCTGGGGCAGTGAGGTAGCTGGCGGGATAGGGGGCGCGCCGTTCCCTCACCCCAACCCTCTCCCGGGGAGAGGGGGCTATCCGGAGCGGGCGCTCGGCGTCGTCGCTCCGGATAAAACCGTAGCCTGGAAAACGGCGCAGCCTTTTCCACTGGGCTTGCTGCCAGGGCCCTCACCCCAACCCTCTCCCCGGGGAAGAGGGGGCTATTCGAGCGGGCGCTTGGCGTCATCGCCCTGGATAAAACCGTAGCCTGGAAAACGGCGCAGCCTTTTCCACTGGCCCCGCTGCCAGGGGGCCCTCACCCCAACCCTCTCCCTGGGGGAGAGGGGGCTATCCGGAGCGGGCGCTCGGAGTCATCGCTCCGGAGACAATCGTAGCGTGGAAAACGGCGCAGCCTTTTCCACTGGGCTCGCTGTCAGGGGGGCTCACCCCAACCCTCTCCCTGGAGGAGAGGGGGCTATTTGAGCCGGCGCTCGGCGTCATCGCCCCGGATAAAACCGTAGCCTGGAAAACGGCGCAGCCTTTTCCGCTGGGCTCGCTGTCAGGGGGCCCTCACCCCAACCCTCTCCCCGGGGGAGAGGGGGCTATCCGAGCGGGCGATCAGCCTCATCGTTCCGATGAGCGCCCACGGATTGACCAGCAGACTCGACGGTCATGGCAGACCGCTCCGGTCGAATTGCCGACAGCCCTCTGGCCTGCCGTTCAAGCCGAACAAATGTCTTCCACGTTTTTGTTTACAGCCAGATACAACGTCACAAAAACCGTCTAGCGTGGGGCCACACGCCCTGACGCGTGCCCCGATAACAACAATCAAGGATGCAGGCATGACATCTTTCCTCAGGCAACGCCTGCCGCTGGCCATCGCCCTGGCCACGGCGCTCGCGGCAACCGCCCAGGCGGCTCCCAATCCCTACAGTGGCTTCACCGTGTTCGGCGACAGCCTGCTCGATGCCGGGCAATTTCCCGATACCGGGGTCACGGGCGCCAGCCTCAGATTCACCAACCGCGTCGGTCCCGGCTACAGCCCGGCCAGCGGCGCGGTCACCGGACCGGTGTCCTCGATCCTGCTCGGCCAGCAACTGGGCTTCGATGTCCGTACCTTGGACGCCTCGACCTCGCTGATCAATCAGCGGATCGGCCTGAGCGATGGCGACAACTGGGCCACGGGTGGCTACACCACGGCGCAGATCCGCGATTCCATCACCGCGCGCAACGGTTCGGTGGTGGCGGTGGGTGGCCTGACCCTGCGCAGTCGTGACGGCTACCTACCCGGCCTCGCCAGCCAGGGACTGAGCCTGGATCCCAACACCCTGTTCTATATCAGCGGCGGGGGTAACGACTTCCTCCAGGGACTGGTCACCTCGCCGGCCACCGCAGCGGCCGCGGCCAATCGCCTGGGTGACGGCGTGGCTGCGCTGCAGCAGGCCGGCGCCCGCTATATGGTGGTCTGGCTGCTGCCCGACATCGGCCAGACCCCGGCCCTGGCCGGTTCGCCGCAACAGGCGGCCAGCTCGGCCCTGAGTCGGGTCTACAACCAGGCGCTGGTGGCGCGCCTGGCCGGTATCGATGCCGAGATCATCGGCCTCAACGTGCCCCAGCTGCTGGCCGAGGTGGTGGCCGAACCGGGCCGCTATGGCCTGGCCAGCGGGCAGAATCTGACCGGCACCTGCTTCAGCGGCGACAGCTGCACCCGCAACCCCACCTATGGCCTGGGTGCGGCGGCGGCCGATCCCAGCCAGCTGCTGTTCAACGATCGCGTCCACCCGACCATCACCGGCCAGCGGCTGATCGCCGACTACGCCTATTCGCTGCTGGCGGCGCCCTGGGAGGTCACGCTGCTGCCGGAGATGGCCCAGTCCACGCTCAGGGCGCACCAGGACGGCCTGCACCAGCGCTGGCTGGGCGACTGGCATGCCTGGCAGCCGGTGGGGCGCTGGCAGGGCTATGTGGATACCAGCGCGCGGCGCCTGGACGTCGACGACCAGCGCAGCACCGCCGGCGGCGATGGCAACGGCTACAGCCTGGATCTGGGCGGCAGCTATCGACTCAGCGAGGAATGGCGCCTCGGCGTGGCCGCCGGTGTCGCGCGCCAGCGCCTGGAGCCCGGCGCGGCCGATTCCAGCTATCGCCTCAACAGCTATCTGCTCAGCGCCTTCGCCCAGTACCAGGGCGAGCGCCTCTGGGGCGATCTCACCGCCACCGGTGGCCGGCTGGACTATGACGACCTGAGCCGCCGTTTCGCCCTCGGCCCGACCACCCGCAGCGAGCAGGGCGACACCGACGGCGATCTGCGCGCCCTCTCGGCGCGGCTGGGCTACGACCTGGCGGCGGCCGGCAGTCCCTGGCACCTGAGTCCCTATCTCAGCGCCGACTATGCCCGCGTCCAGGTGGATGGCTATCGCGAGCGCGGCAACGACGCCACGGCGCTGGAGTTCGACGACCAGTCGAGCACCTCGCGGCGGCTGGGGCTGGGTCTGCAGGGGCGCTGGCAACTCGCCCCGGCCACGGCGCTGTTCGCCGACCTGGGCCGCGAGCGGGAATTCGCCGATGGCACCCGCGACGTGACCATGCGCCTGAACAGCGTGCCGGGTCTGGACTACACCCTGGACGGCTACCAGCCCGACAGCGGCCGCACCCGGCTGAGTCTGGGCGTGGTCCAGCGGCTGACCCCGGAACTGACCCTGCGCGGTGGCTACAGCTATGCCGGCGCGGGCGATAGCCATCAGCAGGGCGTGGGCCTGGGCCTGTCACTGGACTTCTAACCGCCGCGCTGCGGGCAAGGCTCGCTGACAGGGTGTCAGCGGGCATTGCGGCTAGACCCGGCTGGGATCGCCCAGGCGCTGGCGCTGCCAGTCGCGCAATTCGTCCAGACGGCGCGGCGGGCAGACCAGAAAGCCCTGCAGAAGATCGCAACCGGCCTGTTGCAGGCAGAGCTGCTTGAGTTCGGTGTCCACGCCCTCGGCGATCACCTGGGCGTCGCGGGCATGGCAGAAGGCGATGAGCGCATCCAGGCTGGCCTGGTTGCCGGGCTGGCTGAGGCGCTCGACGATGAGCCGGTCGAACTTGATGGTGTCGGCGGGATAGTCGGTGACCTGCTGGATCGAGGTGTAGCCGACGCCGAAGTCGTCGATGGCCACGCGAAAGCCCTCGGCGCGCAATTCATGCAGTAGCCCCAGGGTCCGCTCGTTCAGCTCGGCGGCGAAGGTCTCGGTGAATTCCAGTTCCAGGCGGGCCGGATCGACACGGTGGTGGCGGACCCGCTCGCGCAGATAGGGCACGATGTCGGCCTGATCCAGTTGCGCCGACGACAGGTTGATGGACAGCACCAGGTCGCTGCCCAGCACCTCCTGCAGCGCCGGGTATTCGCGGCAGGCCTGATCCACGACCCAGCGATCGATCCAGCGAAAATGCCCCTGGCGTTCGGCGATGGGGATGAATTCCGCCGGTGATACCGGGCCGAGGCGTGGCGAATTCCAGCGCAGCAGGGTTTCGGCGGAACGCACCTGGCCGTTGCTGTCGACCGCCGGCATGTAGACGAGATGGAATTCCTCGTCCGGGTTCATGCGCCGCAGGTGCTCGTCCAGCAGATCCTGGCGGCGCTGGCGCGCGGCCAGTTCCGGGGTGAAGTGCACCAGGCGGTTGCCGCCTTCGTTCTTGGCCCGGTTCAGGGCCAGGTCGGCCTGGGCCAGCAGGTCGGCCAGGTCCAGCGGGGCCTCGGGGGTCGCCAGGCCGATACTCAGGGTCACCGCATAGCGCCGCTCGCCAACCAGGGTGCCGTTGTCATGGTTCTGCTGCAGCTGCTGGCCCAGGGCGAGGGCGTCGGTCGCCGCCGCCGGGCCGCGCAGCAGGATGGCGAATTCATCGCCCGCCAGGCGCGTGAACACCAGCTCGTTGCCCGCCTGATAGGCTTCCAGCTGCTGCTGGGTCTGCCGGGCCACGGCCTGCAGCAGCTCATCGCCCACTTCGTGGCCGAATCTGTCGTTCACCGACTTGAAGTGATCGAGGCCGAAATAGAGCAGGGCGATATGGCGGCCGTCCGGCTTGCCCGCCAGCCAGGATTCACCCATGAGCTGGAAGTAGCGACGATTGCCGATCTGGGTGAGGACGTCGGTGCGCAGGGCCGTGCGCAACTGCGCCAGGATGGCCAGGTTGTTGTCGTGCAGGCGCTTCATGTTGGCGCCCAGATGGCCGATCTCGCCGGGTTCGTCGCCGGTTTCGAGGGCCTGGCGCTGGCCTTCCAGCACCTCGGTGAGCTGACTGTCCAGCCGCGCGATGGGCCGGGTGATATAGCGGCGGATCAGCAGGATCAGGACCAGGATGCAGGCCAGGGTCACCAGCAGGCCGCCGCTGAAGTAGGCGATCGCCAGACGGCGCAATTCCCGGTCCAGGTGCCCCGGATCCGGGGTCAGGCGCACATAGAGATCGGGCGACAGGCGCTCGACGGCGGTGAAATCGCTGGTGCGGACGGGCAGCGTCCGGCTGAATTCCAGGGGCGCACCATAGCTCTGCTCGAGGGTACGGCGCATGGCCTCCATCCGGTCCGGGCTGACCGCCAGTTGCAGCGTCATCGCCAGGCCGCGCTGACCCGGCAGGGGCGGTCCGGCGGTGCTCGGCAGCAGCGAGGTGGTCGCCACCAGCAGTGATCGCCCCTGTTCGTCGAGCAGATAGTCGCGCCGCTCCAGCGGACCGCTCGGCTCCTGGGCCAGGCGTTCGAGCAGTTGTCGCTGGGCAGCGCTCAGTTGGGCGAAGGGATCGCCACTGCGTTCGTAGTAGTAGGCCAGGCTGAGGTCGGGGCGGGCGATGGCCAGGGAGATATGGCTGGGCGCATCGTCGCCGGCCAGCTGGCGCACCGCCAGTTGCAGCTGGGTACCCAGGGCTTCGTTGCGATAGGGCACCTCGGTCTGTCGCAGGAAGTTGCCCAGGGCGGCGCTGTTGGACAGGGCATAGAGCAGGTTGCGGCTGAAGTGGTCGTACTCGCGATAGGTGGTTTCCAGCGCCGCCAGGTCATGGTTGACCCGCGAGCGTTCGAGGCCGATCACCGCTTCGCGCTGGACCGTGTAGCCCAGGCCCACCAGGGTCAGGCTGCAGAGCAGGGCGACCGGCAGGATCAGCAGCAGGGCGCGTCTATTGAGCGTCATGGCGACCTACCAGAGCACTGCCGATGCGTTGCCGGGTCTGGAAGGTGTCGGGCGGACCTTCGCGAAAGACCTGGCTGCGGGCGAGCACCTCATCGGGGGGAAACAGGCTGGGATCCTGACGCAGGTCTGCCGACAGCAGCCGCAGGGCGCCGGCATTGGGGGTCGCCAGGTGCAGGTCCTCGGTCGCCAGCACGGCATTGCGCGGTTCGTTGAGGAAATCGATGAAGCGCCAGGCGGCGGCCTGGTGCCGGGAGCTGCTGAGCAGGGCCACGCAGTCCACCCACAGCAGGCTGCCCTCGCGCGGCGTGACGAAGCGCCAGGGCTGCCCGGGCGTCGCGGCATTGAGCAGGTGCTGGTCGCCGCTGTAGCCCAGGGCCAGCTCGATGCGATCGCTGTAGGCCGGATTGTGCAGGGCGCTGACCACGTATTGATAGGTCAGCACCGCCGGGGCCTGGGCCTTGAGCAGCGCGAAGCTGCGTCTGAGCAACTCGGGATCGTCGCTGTTGATGGCGGCGCCCAGGGTGATGAGCGGGGCCACCAGCAGGTCGTCATGGTCTTCGAGCATGGCGATATGGCCGTGCAGGGCCGGCTCCGGCTGCAGCAGCGGCTGCCAGGACGAGGGCGCCTGGGCCAGGCGATCGCTGCGGTAGAGCAGGCCCAGGGTGCCCCAGACGTAGGGCACGGCATAGTCGCCGCAACTCTGGCGCCAGCGCGGATCGAGCTCGCTCAGATGGGGCAGGCGCTGGGGATCGATGCGCATCAGCAGGCCGTCCTGGCCGAGGCGGGTGGCGCTGACCTCGTTGATCACCACCAGGTCGAGATCGGCATCGCCGCGTGCCAGGGTGGCATCGCGCACGTCGCTACTGTCGAAATGGATTTCCTGCACGGGCGAATGCGCCTTGGCCCAGCGCTGCAACAGGGTGTCGCTGAAATAGCCTTCCCAGGTATAGAGCCGCAAGGGCTCGGCAGCCGCCACGGGTGACGCGGGCAGCCCGGTGAGCACCAGGCTGCAGACAAGGGGGAGGCAGTAGCGCATGCGGACGACTCGGCGGCAAGGACTGACTTAACTAGGAGGGGCCGCAAGGCCCTGACGTTCACCCCGCGAACGTCGGGGCTCTTGCCAGTCTAGGAGTCATCCGCGTATTCGCCAGCCGCGGGCGCCGTCTATTGCACGCGCTGAGTTCTGACCTTCAGTTCTGCAGCGGCGCCACCCCGGCGCGCTGATGGGCGCGGGTCCAGGGATTCTGCTCGTCGGCGAATTTCACCGCCAGACGCTCCAGCACCCGTTGCGTGGGCGCATTGGTGCCATGCAGCAACAGCAGGGGCAACAGCAGCAGGCTGGCGCCCAGCGCGGCCTGACGCGGCTTGAGATTGACCTCCTGGCCCCGCAGCAGCCACAGCAGGCTGCCACTGGCGGCGTAGCCGATGGGCAGGCCGGTCACCACTTCCGAGATCGAGTGATACCCCAGTACCACCCGCGAGACGGCGATAAGCAGGGCGCACAGTGCGCCCAGAGCGGCCGCGGTCAGCCGCAGCGACGGCCGCGCCCGGCTGGCCAGCAGCCAGCCGAGCACCGGCAGCACGCTGCCCACTAGCATGGAATGGCCGCTGAAGCCGGTGAAGTCCAGGCGCGGAATGCCCAGGCCCCAGCCGAAGAAGGCGATCTTCGACAGGGCCACGCTGAGGCTGGCCGCACCAAACAGCAGCAACCAGAGCAATGCCGCCCGTGCCGACAGACCGGCCAGCAGCCAGAGCGCGATCAGCACGGCGCAGGGAAGCATCACCGAGGAATCGCCGAAGTTGGTGATGAACAGCCACATGGATAAGCACACTCCTGGAGAAGACGAGGCATTCTGACCACCGCACGCCCAGAGGTTGCATCGCCCGTGCCAGCCTGTGGACTGGCGCAAGAAAGCGCTGGGACCCCGGTTGCAGACCCAGAAAAAAGCCCCGGCACCGGAGGTGGCGGGGCTGTCTGCCGGGAGGCGTGTTACAGACCGGCAGCGGCGCGCAGGGCGGCGGCGCGATCGGTACGTTCCCAGGTGAAGGTGGTGAAGGTGTCATCGCCCACGGTGATTTCCTGGGGATGGCGACCGAAGTGACCGTAGGCCGCGGTGGCCCGGTACATCGGGTGCAGCAGGTCGAGCATGGTGGTGATGGCGTAGGGGCGCAGGTCGAAATGCTCGCGCACCAGCTGCACGATCTTCTCGTCGCTGATCTTGGCGGTGCCGAAGGTGTTGATCGAGATGGAGGTGGGCTGGGCCACGCCGATGGCGTAGGACACCTGGATCTCGCAACGATCGGCCAGGCCGGCGGCGACGATGTTCTTGGCCACGTAGCGACCGGCGTAGGCGGCGCTGCGGTCGACCTTGGACGGGTCCTTGCCGGAGAAGGCGCCACCGCCGTGACGGGCCATGCCGCCGTAGCTGTCGACGATGATCTTGCGGCCGGTCAGACCACAGTCACCCACCGGGCCGCCAATGATGAACTGGCCGGTCGGGTTGATGTGGAACTGGGTGTCCTTGTGCAGCAGCTCGGCGGGGATGACGTGCTTGACGATCAGCTCCATCACGGCTTCGCGCAGGTCGGCGTACTTGACCTCGGGATTGTGCTGGGTGGACAGCACGATGGCGTCGATGCCGACCACCTTGCCGCCGTCGTAGCGGCAGGTCACCTGGGACTTGGCGTCCGGACGCAGCCAGGGCAGCAGGCCCGACTTGCGTGCCTCGGCCTGACGTTCCACCAGGCGGTGGGAGAAGGTGATGGGCGCGGGCATCAGCACGTCGGTCTCGTTGCAGGCGTAGCCGAACATCAGGCCCTGGTCACCGGCGCCCTGGTCTTCCGGCTTGCTGCGATCGACGCCCTGGGCGATGTCCACCGACTGCTTGCCGATGATGTTGACGATGCCGCAGGTGGCGCCGTCGAAGCCCACGTCCGAGCTGTCGTAGCCGATGTCGACGATGACGTCGCGCACCAGTTGCTCCAGGTCGACCCAGGCGGAGGTGGTCACCTCGCCGGCGACGATGGCCACACCGGTCTTGACCAGGGTCTCGCAGGCCACGCGGGCGTGCTTGTCCTGGGTGATGATGGCGTCGAGCACGGCATCGGAGATCTGGTCGGCGATCTTGTCCGGATGGCCTTCGGACACGGACTCGGAGGTGAACAGGGAATATTCGCTCATCGAATGGTTCCTAAATTACCAAGGGGTAGGGGCCCGCAGGCCGGTCGAGACAGCAGTTTCCTTGCTGGACATGACGCCCTTGAGCGTCGGGTCCGCCCGCCACTGGCCGGTTGGCCTCATGACGGGGTGTTTCCCTGATCCGGGCGCGCGAACTGGCGCACCTGGATCTGAAAGCCGTTGCGCAGGCCGAGATAGAGGCTTTCGCCCGCCTGCAGGCCGGCGGCCTGGGCCCAGCGCGCCAGTTCGTCCTGGTCGAAGCCGAGCCAGAGATCGCCACAGGCCGCGCGCGCCCAGGTCTGGTCGTGGGGGCAGAGGTCGGTGATCACCAGACTGCCGCCCGGTGCCACGCGCCGCGCCAGCTGCTGCAGCGCCTCCGCCGGCGCGGCGAGGTGGTGCAGGACCATGTTGAGGACCACGCAGTCGGCCGCTGGCAGCGGCTCGGCGAGGGCGTCGGCCAGTTGCAGTTCGACATGGGCGAGACCGTCGCGCTGGCAGCGCTGGCGCGCCAGTTCGAGCATGGCCGGGCTGTTGTCCACCGCCACCACCCGGGCGAAACGCCGCGCCAGGTCCGGCAGGAAGGCGCCGTCGCCCGGACCCACTTCCAGGGCGCAGCCGCGCGGATCCAGGGCCAGGGCGTCCAGCAGGCTGAGCAGGCCGTCGCGATACTGCGGCAGGCTGGCGATGAGGTCCTGCTGGGCCTGGAATTTTTCCGCCACCCGGGCGAAGAAGTCGCGACTCACCGCCGCGCGCTGGGCATGCACCTCAGTGATCCGCGTCTGCACGGCGCCGGGCAGGTCCAGGGCGTCCACCTCTTCGAGCAGGGCGGCGTGCAGGGCGCCCCCCAGGCTGCCGGGGCGGGGCAGGGCGCGGCGATAGAAGATGGCGTTGCCCTCGCGGCGGGTGGCCACCAGCTGCGCCTGAGCCAGCACCTTGAGGTGGTGGCTGATGCCGGACTGGCCGGTGGCGAAGATCTGCGCCAGTTCCAGCACGCCGAAGGAGGCGCTGTGCAGGGCGCGCAGGACGTTCAGGCGCAGGGGATCGCCGCCGGCCTTGCACAGGGCGGCGAGGGTATCTCCTGGTTCTTGGCCGAGCGCCGGCACGCGGAGCGGATTCATGGGGCGCTAGTCTAGAGACCCGTCCCGGGCCTCGCAAGAAAAGCATCAAAAAGTTTTGATACTTGTCCATGGCGGTGGGCCGCGCATACCTTCGTCGAGGAAGGTAAGATGCCGGGGCCTTTTGCTCAGCGGTCTTCGCAACGTTGCGGTAACGACCGCGAGACTCGCGCGTCCAACCTGCAGCCCCCTTCCAGGAGCGTCACCGGGTAACCCATGTCCGTCCAGCCACCGTCCCCTTCCGCGCCTGCCGCCGGCACGCGCCTGGTGATCTGCGAGCACTGCGATTCGGTGCATCGCCTGGAGCCGCTCGCCGCTGGCGAGCGGGCGCACTGTCTGCGCTGTGGCGCCTTGCTCTATCGTGCCAGCCGCCTGGACATCCAGGGTCTGCTGGCGCTGGCGATCGCCGCGGCGGTGCTGTTCGTGATCGCCAATGTCGGGCCCATCCTGCAACTCAGCTTTCGCGGCCTGCACAGCGAGGCGACCCTGCTGGAATCGGTGGTCGCCATGAGTCGCGGCTTCGCCGGCCCCATGGCGCTGGTGGTGGCCATGACCCTGTTCGTGGTGCCGCTGCTGCAGATCCTGCTGCTGCTCTGGGTGCTCGGCTTCGCCCAGCTCGGCCGCCGTGCCCCCGGCTTCGCCACGGCCATGGTCACCCTGCATTACCTGCGGCCCTGGAGCATGATCGAGGTCTTCGTGCTCGGCGCCCTGGTGGCGGTGATCAAGCTCGCCGGCCTGCTGCACGTGGTGGTGGGCCTGGGGCTGTTCGGCATGGTCGGGCTGATGGTGGTCCTCTTGATCATCGCCAAGCGCGACCTGCACCCGCTGTGGGACGCCGTCGGGGAGCGCGAGTCTTGAGCGCGCCGCAGGTGCCGCCGCGCGCCGACGAACTCGGCCTGTGCCTGTGCCACGTCTGCGGCAAGGTCTGCACCGCGCCGCGCCGGCACAAGGCCGGCTGCCCGCGCTGCGGCTCGGCGCTGCACCGGCGCAAGCCCAACGTCTATGCCAAGACCTGGGCCTATCTGCTCGCCGCGCTGATCCTCTATATCCCCGCCAATACCCTGCCGGTGATGTTCACCGGTACCCTGGGCCGCGGCACGGAAAGCACCATCCTCGAGGGGGTGATCGAATTCTGGGAGAACGGCTCCTGGGGCGTCGCCCTGGTGATCTTCATCGCCAGCGTGGCGGTGCCCTCCATCAAGTTTCTGGTGCTCGGGACCCTGCTGGTGAGTTGCCAGCGCCGCAGCGACTGGGCCACCGCCCAGCGCGCCCGGCTCTATCGCTTCGTCGAGCTGATCGGCTACTGGTCGATGCTCGACGTGATCGTGGTGGCCCTGGTCTCGGCGCTGGTGCACTTCGGTGCCCTGAGTTCGGCGGCGCCGCGCCTGGGTATCGTGTTCTTTGGTTTCGTGGTGGTGCTGACGATGCTCGCCGCGATGAGTTTCGATCCCCGCTTGATCTGGGATGCAGAGGTGAACGATGACGGACAGGCATGAACCCGACGCCCTGGCGCCTACCCCCGAGGTACGCCGCAGTCGCTGGAGCGTATCGCTGATCTGGCTGGTGCCCATCGTGGCGGCCCTGATCGGGCTGTCCATGGTGATCCACAGCTGGGCCTCGCGCGGGCCGACCATCACGGTGACCTTTCTCACCGCCGAGGGCCTGGAAGCCGGCAAGACCCAGGTCAAGTACAAGAACGTGGTGATCGGCACCGTCAGCGACATCCAGCTGGCACCGGATCGCAACCGGGTGATCACCACCATCGAGCTGGAAAAGTCCGCCGAGGGCTTCGCCACCAAGGACGCGCGCTTCTGGGTGGTGCGGCCGCGCTTCGGCGTCA
>Ga0153990_1000040_pt1 | contig 52726 bp, 53 predicted proteins | sample TSNC074MetaG_FD_104739 | JGI IMG/M metagenome (GOLD analysis project Ga0153990, IMG submission 104739) | Attine ant fungus gardens microbial communities from North Carolina, USA - TSNC074 MetaG | ecosystem: Host-associated > Fungi > Mycelium > Unclassified | place: USA: North Carolina, Jones...
AAACGATGCATCGCCGATGGTAGTGTGGGGCTTCCCCATGTGAGAGTAGGTCATCGTCAAGCGCCTAACACCCAGCACCCCCGCTCAGTTCACTCTGGCGGGGGTGTTGTCTTTGGGGCGGAAGAAAGTCGAACGGAGTTCGGGATGCCGTTGCTGAAACTGCTGAGTGATGGAAAATTTCATTCCGGCGTCGAGCTTGGTGAAGCCTTGGGCGTCTCCAGGAGTGCCATCTGGAAGCGGCTGAAGACGCTGGAAGATGACCTGGGCGTCGAGGTGTTCAAGGTTCCGGGACGGGGTTACCGCCTGGAGGAGCCCTTGTCGCTGCTCGATGCCGAGCGGATCGCGCAGGAGGGCGGTTGGCCGGTAACGGTCCTGGCCTCCATAGACTCCACCAATGCCGAGGCGCAACGCCGTCTGCCGCAGCAGCAACCGCCATTCGCCTTGCTGGCCGAGCATCAGCAGGCCGGTCGTGGTCGTCGTGGCCGCGCCTGGGTCAGCCCCTATGGCAAGAATCTCTATCTCACCGCCGTGGTCTCCAGCCCGGGCGGGATCCAGAAACTGCAGGCCCTGAGCCTGACCATGGGCCTGGCGGTGATCCGTACCCTGCAACAGCTGGGCGTCGAGGACGCCTGCCTGAAGTGGCCCAACGACGTCCTGGTCCGGGGGCGCAAGCTGGCCGGCATCCTCATCGAGTTGTCGGGTGATCCGCAGGACGTCTGCCAGGCCATCATCGGTATCGGCATCAACGTCAACATGCGCCTCGCCGACAACATCGATCAGCCGTGGATCTCCATGGCCGAGGCCTTGGGCGGTCTGCAGGACCGCAACCAGGTCGCCAGCCTGCTGCTCCGGGAAATCGACAGTCTGTGGCAGATTCATCGCCGGTCCGGATTCGCCGCCCTGCGCAGCGAGTGGGAGCGTTATCATGGCTGGCAAGGTCGAGCGGTAACCCTTTCTTCGGGGGTTCGCTGTATCCAGGGCACAGTGGCAGGAGTTGCCGAAGATGGGGCTATTCTCATGCATGTAGACGGTCAGACGCAGGCATTCAGCGGTGGCGAATTGAGCCTGAGCCTAGATCATGATTCTTGAACTCGATTGCGGTAACAGCCTCATCAAGTGGCGCCTGCTCGCGGCCGGTGCCGAGGTGGTGGATACCGGCATCGTCGACAGCGACGACGCCCTGATCGCGGCGCTTTCCCAGTCGGACAGTCCTGCCCTGGCGGCCTGCCGGCTGGTCAGCGTGCGCAGCGACGAAGAGACCCAGCAGCTCAAGGAGCGGCTCACCGCCACCTTTGGCATCGCCTGTCACCAGGCCCTGCCGGTCGAGGTGTGGAATGGCGTGCGCAATGGCTATCGTGACCATCAGCGTCTGGGCATGGATCGCTGGCTGGTGATCCTGGCCGCGGTGCAGTTGGCCGAGGGCAAGGCCTGCGTGGTCCTGGACCTGGGGACGGCGGTCACCGCAGATCTGGTCGATGCCCAGGGCGAGCATCAGGGGGGGTTCATCTGTCCGGGGATTCCGTTGATGCGTCGGGAACTGCAGACCCATACCCGTCGGATCCGCTACGATCCACATTGGGCCAGTGGTGAACGCTACGAGGCGCCGGGACGCACGACCATCGAGGCCGTGGAGCGTGGGTGTCTGTACATGCTCAAGGGTTTCGTCCGTACCCAATACGAACTGGCTCAGGAAATGTTCGCCGAAGGTTGCGAGATCTTTCTGACCGGGGGTGACGCGGAACTGGTCAAACATGTCGTTCCGGGCGCGCGGATCGTGCCCGATATGGTGTTTGCTGGATTGGCTTTGGCGTGTCCGCTCGAGAACGAATGATGCGTTGGTTGTTTCTGCTATTGGTGGTACTGAACGTTTTCTACTACATATGGCACCAACAGCAGGTGCCGTTGCTGGGTAAGGAAATCGCCCCTCTGGCGCTGTACAAAGGCGAGCGTGAGAACATTCGCCTGTTGAACGAGACGGCATCTGGTGACGCTGCGCGGCGTCAGTGACGGCGGTACCCTTCGATGAGGAGCGAAGATGCTGACGCTAGGTAATCTCTGCCTGTTGCTGGGCGCGGTCGGCATTGGTCTGTGGTTATGGCATGCCCATGGCATTCGCGAGCGCGCGCTGCTGCTGGCCGAGCAGGAGTGTCGTCGCCGCAAGGTGCTGCTGCTCGATGGCGCCGTGGCTTTCTCGCGCTTTCGCTGGCTGGCCGATGCCAAGGGACGCAAGCGCCTGGCGCGACTGTTTTCCTTCGAATTCACCGTGACGGGGGAGGAGCGGCTCGACGCCTCTCTGGCGCTGTTCGGCAAGACCCTGGCCAAGGTCGAATTCGCCCCCTTCGTGGTACCCGAGGTTGAGCGCCCGACGGCCGATTCGGTAGTGGCTTCGGCGCCTGCCTATCAGGCCAAGCCCGAGCATGGCCAGGTGGTCTATCTGGACCAGTGGCGGCAGCGCCAGCGTACCGAGACCAATCGGCGGCAAGAGCCGGAGTAGTCCGGCATACCTGCTTTCGACAGCTTTCCCTTCCCCCATCCCGACGCTCAGCACCGCTGCTCCGCTCCGGCTTTTTCGTTTCTCTTCATGTGATCCCTGATGTTCAGCCCTCTCGTTACCTTTCCTGCGCTCTATTTCGCCACCCTCCTGATGCTGGCCGGCTCCGGTCTCTTCACCACCTATATCGGTCTGCGACTGACCGAGCAGGGGGCGGGGGACCTGTGGACCGGCGCCCTGATGGCGGCCTATTACTTCGGGCTGGTGTGCGGCGGCAAGTTCGGCCATCGGCTGATCGCCAGTGTCGGCCATATCCGTTCCTATGTGGCCTGCGCCGGTGCGGCGACGGTCACCGTGCTCATCCATGCCCTGATCGATGACCTGAACGTCTGGATCGCGCTGAGATTCGTCATGGGCGTGGTGATGATGAATCAGTACATGGTGATCGAGAGCTGGCTCAATGAGCAGGCGGAGAATCACCAGCGTGGCAAGGTGTTCGCCGGCTACATGGTGGCGGTGGACCTGGGGCTGGTGATCGGCCAGGCGCTGCTGGCCTGGCATCCGCAACTCGACTACAAGCCGCTGCTGCTGGTAGCCATCTGTTTCGCCTCCTGCCTGATTCCCCTGGCCATGACCCGGCGGGTGCACCCGGCCAAGCTGGTGGCGGCACCGCTGGAGATCCGTTTCTTCTGGCAGCGGGTGCCCCAGTCGCTGGTGACCATCTTTACCGCGGGGCTGCTGGTGGGGGGCTTCTATGGTCTGGCGCCGGTGTTCGCCAGTCGCAGTGGCCTGGATACGGCGCAATCGAGCTTCTATGTGGGGCTGTGCATCGTCGCGGGGTTCTGCGCCCAGTGGCCGCTGGGCTGGCTGTCGGATCGCCTCGATCGCTGCAAGCTGATCCGCGCCAATGCGGTGTTGCTGTGCCTGGCGGCGGTACCGCTGTGGGGACTGATCACCTTGCCCTATCCCTGGCTGCTGGCCGCGGGCTTCGTCTCGGGCATGCTGCTGTTCACCCTCTATCCGCTGGCGACGGCCTTTGCCAACGACCATGTCGAACCCGAGCGGCGCGTGGAATTGTCGGCGATGCTGCTGACCACCTATGGCGTGGGTGCCTGTATCGGGCCGCTGCTGGCCGGTGCGGCCATGGAGCATTTCGGCCCGGGCACCTTCTATGTGCTGACCTCGGCCTATGCGGTGATCCTGATCGTCTTCGTGCAGCCCCGCTTCGTCAGTGGCGAACACCGGCTGGACGAGGCGCCGCTGCATCACGTGGCCATGCCGGATACGGTGAGTCCGATGGCAGCGGCACTGGATCCGCGCATCGACGAGGTGCCGCAGGAGCTGGTGGTGGAGGCGCCGGCCAGTATCGGGCCGGGTGGCGAGAAGAGCCACTGAGCGAGCCCGGCGCAAGGCCGGGCAGGAAGGGGCAGCTAGGACTCAGGCCTGGCGGGTCTGGCCGGCCTTGATCAGGCGGTCGAGGGTCTGGGCCGAACCGTTTTCGGCCAGGGCGTCACCCTGCAGGCGATGCTGCTGACGGTCGATCAGCCGACCCATGGGACGCTGGCTGGATTCTTCGGCCACCGTATCGTCACCGAGGCGCTGCTGCTGGTTTTCGATCACCTGGCCCAGGGGGCGCAGGCTGGATTCCTCGGCGATCCGGCGTTCCTGCACCTGGCGTTGCTGCTGCTTGATGACTTCACCCAGGGGACGCAGGCTGGATTCTTCGGCCAGGGTGCGCTGCTGCAGGCGCTGCTGCTGTTGCTTGATCAGCTGGCCCAGCGGGCGCTGGCTGGATTCCTCGGCGACCTGGGTGGCGGCGCTGGGGGTGAAGGCGAAGTCCTGGGCGAAGGTGTTCAGGGCCAGGGCGGTCAGGGCGAAACCGAAGGCGATACGCAGGTTCATGATGATGTCCTCTGGGGAAACTGTGCTGGAGTGAGTTCAGTATCCCGAGCAGGACCGCTCGAAAAAAATAGACTGGCGAGATAGTGACTATCAGCGCCGTCGATGCCTTTCAGGAAGTCTCTAGCCTCCCGTCGATGATTCCTCCTTTTCCGCTTCGCTCAGGTGCGCGCCGCCGAACAGCTCGCGCAAGGCGGCGGCATAGTCGCGCGTGCCTATCACCATGCTGTTGGAGTGGGTCCCGCCGGGGACCAGCAGCAGGCGCTTGGGCGGCCGGGCCGCCGCATAGAGGGCTTCGCTGAAGCGGGGAGGGACATAGCGATCGTCGCTGCCGTGGACGATGAGCACCGGGATATGGATGTCCGGGATCTTGTCCAGGGAATCGAATTTCTCCGACATCAGCCAGCGCAGGGGAAAGCGGGTGTCGACCACCGCCGAGGCGGCATCGGCCAGGGTGGTGAAGGTGGATTCGATGATCAGACCGGCCGCGGCGGGGTAGTCGCCGGTGGGATCCCCGTCGCCGGCGATGCGCCAGGCCAGGTCCACCGCCACGGCGCCGCCCAGGGAGTGGCCATAGATGTATCTCTTGCGGGGATCAGGCTGCAGGCTCTGCAGGTGCTTCCAGGCGACCCGGGCGTCCTGGTAGACGCTGCGTTCGGAGGGCACGTCGCCAGGGCTTTCGCCAAAGCCGCGATAGTCGATGGCCAGCACCGAATAGCCGAGTTGCTGAAGGGTGGCGATGCGCCGGACCTGGGCGGTGAGATTCCAGCGGGTGCCATGCAGATAGAGCAGGGCGGGGGCGTCCGGACGGCGGGCGGGCCACCACCAGGCGTGCAGGTAGTCGGTGCCGGTCAGGCCGTCCGGCACCGGCAGGTTGAACTGGCGGACGCCTTCCGGCACGCCGGTGAACCAGCTGGCATTGCCCGGCTCGATGCTGAACACCCACTGGCGTTCGCGATAGGCCAGTTCCGAGCAGCCATAGGGGACCCCGACCCCGACCAGCAGGGTGACGAAGAGCAGCGGGATCAGGCGACGGCGGAGCAGGGTGGCGAGGGACATGGCTTTCTCTGGATACCGGAAGACGCAGGGTAGGGGCATTCGTCGCCTGGCGCGAACCCCCGTTTCGGTTGGACAGTCATCCTAGAGACAGCGACTGCAGTGACCCCCAACCTGAGGTGAGCCATGAGTGCGACGGCCAAGAAGAGCGATCCCGAACTCTGGGAAAAGGTGAAGAAAGAGATTACCGAGGGCGACAAGGGCGGCAAGCCCGGTCAGTGGTCGGCGCGCAAGGCGCAACTGGCCTCCCAGGAGTATCAGAAGCGCGGTGGTGAATACCAGGGCGGCAAGGGCAAGGACAATCATCTGCAGCAGTGGACCGACGAGAAGTGGGACACCCGCTCCGGCAAGAAGTCCGAGGAGACCGGCGAGCGCTATCTGCCGGAAAAGGCCCGGGACTCCCTGAGCAAGGAAGAGTACCAGCGCACCACCGCCAAGAAGCGCCGTGACACGCGCCGCGGCAAGCAGCATTCCAAGCAGCCGGCCGACGTGGCGCGCAAGACGGCGGCGGCGCGTGAGTCGGGCCTGGCCGGTCTGACCAAGGACGAGCTGATGAAACGTGCGGCGCGCCGCGAGGTGCGGGGCCGGTCGCGCATGAAGAAAGACGAACTGGTGAAGGCGTTGCAAAAGGCAGGTGAAAAATGAGCACCAAGAAGGCTTCCAACGACGACAAGAAAGAGGTACGCAGCGAGTTCAAGCAGGTGGTCAACATGACCCCGAGTCAGCTGCGCAAATGGCTCAGCGGTGACACCAGCAAGGGCGTGGGCATGACCAAGGGTGGCAAGAAGGTCAAGGCCGCCAACGACGGCAAGGCGGTCGGTCATGCCATGGGTGAGCGCATCCTCGAGCTCAAGGGCAAGCGCCAGGCCGAGCTGGAAGACGATGACTACAAGGCCATGCGCAAGGTCATCGGCTATGTGCATCGCCACCTCAAGCAGCGACCGGACGGCGACATCGAAGACTCGCGCTGGCGCAAGTCGCTGATGAACTGGGGCCATGACCCCCTGCGTGACAAGCGCAGCGCCTGATCCCGACGAACCGCAGCCCAGGCTGCGGTTTTTCTTTTCATGCAGAGTGACTGGCCGAATTTGTGTGCAACTGTGACGCCGCAGCGCGGGCGCAAAGGAGTAGGGTAGCCGCCTAACTATCTGAAAGCGTTCAAGGAGTTGTCGATGGCACCCCGGGATCTGTTGCTGGCACTGGTCGTCATTCTGGCCTGGGGGGTGAACTTCGTCGTCATCAAGCTCGGCCTGCATGGCGTGCCGCCCATGCTGCTGGGCACCCTGAGATTCTGTCTGGCGGCCTTTCCGGCCATCCTCTTCGTGCGGCGTCCCCAGGTGTCCTGGCGACTGCTGCTGGCCTACGGCCTGACCATTTCCCTGGGTCAATTCGCCTTCCTGTTCTCGGCCATGTACGTGGGCATGCCGGCGGGGCTGGCCTCGCTGGTCTTGCAGGCCCAGGCCTTCTTCACCCTGGCATTCGCGGCGACCTTTCTCGGTGAGAAGGTGCGCCGGGCGAGCCTGGTCGGGCTGCTGGTGGCGGCACTGGGCCTGCTGCTGATCGGTACCGAGCATGGCGTCACCATGACCCTGGCCGGCTTCCTGCTGACCCTGGCAGCGGCGGCCATGTGGGGACTGGGCAATATCGTCACCAAGAAGATCGGCAAGGTGGACATGCTCGGCCTGGTGGTCTGGGGCAGCCTGATTCCGCCCATTCCCTTTTTCGTCCTGTCGCTGGTACTGGAAGGTCCCGAGCAGATCGCCACGGCGCTGACCTCGCTGTCGGCCGGTTCGATCTTCGCCATCGTCTACCTGGCCTTTATCGCCACCCTGGTCGGCTACGGCATCTGGAGTCGGCTGCTGTCACGCTATCCGGCCGGCCAGGTGGCGCCCTTTTCCCTGCTGGTGCCGGTGGTGGGGCTGACCTCGGCCGCCGTGTTGCTCGGTGAGCAGATGACCCTCCAGCAGGAAGTGGGTGGCGTGGCGGTCATGCTCGGCCTGCTGATCAACGTCTTTGGCGGCCGCTGGCTGGATGCCAGGAGCAAGATGTCATCCAGTGCATGATGTTGCACGTTCGTAAATGATTGTGCATGATCTGCTGGTCCTCCTGGAGTATCAGCCATGACTGCCATTCACCTTCCCGAAGAACGCCAGGCCGCGATCCTGGCCCTGCTGCGCGAACAGGGCCGGGTCCTGTCCGCCGAGTTGGCCGCGACCTGGGGCATTTCCGAAGACAGCGTGCGTCGCGACCTGCGTGAGCTGGCCCGCCAGGGGCTGTGCCGCCGGGTGTATGGCGGGGCGCTCTCGCTGCTGACGCCACCGGAGGCGCTGCCGACGCGTATCGGCCAGGACGAGGCGGCCAAGCAGACGCTGGGCCTGGCCGCGGCCAGGCTGGTGCAGCGCGGGCAACTGCTGTTGCTGGATGCCGGCTCGACCAATCTGGCCATCGCCCAGGCGCTGCCCACGGATCTCGACCTGACCGTGGCCACCAATGCGCCGGTGATCGCCGCGGCGCTGCTGCAGCGCCCGGGCATCCGGGTGCTGATGATCGGCGGCCTGGCCGCGCCGGAATCGGGTGCCTGCCTGGGTGCCCGGGCGCTGCGCGATCTGCGCGGCGTGCGCGCCGATCTGGCCTTTCTCGGGACCTGCGCCCTGGCGGTGGAAACCGGGGTGACCGGCTTCGACCTGGAAGAAGCCGAATTCAAGGTGGCCGTGGCCGAGCAGAGCGGTCAGGTCGCCGTCGCGGTGACCGCCGAAAAGCTCGACAGCGTGGCCTTCTATCACGTGCTCCGCCTCGATCAGCTGAACCACCTGGTGCTGGAACCGGGGCTGAGCGAGGAGCGTCTGCAACCCTATCGTGACGCCGGCCTGCAACTGCATTCGCTGGCCAGCGACCGCTAGCCCAAGGATCGCCATGACTTCCGCCGTTTTGCGTCGCCAGCGCCGCGCCACCTTTACCGTCTTTCTCGCCAACGGCTGCGGGATCGGTGGCTGGGCGGCGGCCATTCCCGAACTCAAGCGCGATCTGCTGCTGGGCGACGGCCAGCTGAGTCTGGTGCTGTTGGCGGTCGCCCTCGGCGCCCTGCTGACCATGCCCTTCGCCGGGGTGCTGGTGCCGCGCCTGGGAGGGACCGGCCGCCTGACCCGCCTGAGCATCCTGACCTTCGTGCTGGTGCTGAGCGGGCCCGGGGTGGCGCCTTCGCTGGGCTGGCTGCTGCCCTGCGCGCTATTGCTCGGCGCCTGCAACGGACTGATCGACGTAGCCATGAACGCCCATGCCAGCGATGTCGAAAGCCGCTGGAACGGTCCGCTGATGTCGTCCTTCCATGCCGCCTTCAGCCTGGGCGGCTTTCTCGGCGCCGGCCTGGGGGCCCTGGTGCTGCACCTGGGCGCCTCGGCGCTGGCGGTACTGCTGGCCGCCGCCCTGGTGGCGCTGGTGCTGGCCCTGCCCGCCGCCCTGGCCCTGGACGAAGGCGATCGCAGTCCGGTCAGTCATGCCCTGCGCCTGCCGGATCGGCGAGTGCTGGCACTGGGGCTGATCGCCCTGGGCTGCCTGATGCTGGAAGGCGCCATGACCGACTGGAGCGCCGTCTACCTGGGCCAGGTGGGCGGGGCGAGTCCGGTGGTGGCCACCCTGGGCTACGCGGCCTTTTCGCTAACCATGCTGGTGGGCCGGCTGTTCGGCGACGGCATCCGCGGCCGCTTCGGCGGTCCTCGGGTGATCGTAGGCGGCGCCCTGCTGGCGACCCTGGGCCTGGCCCTGGCGGTCCTCCTGCCGGCGCCCGGGACCGCGATCCTCGGCTTCGCCCTGGTCGGCCTGGGCCTGTCCAATGTGGTACCGGCGGCCTTCAGCGCCGCCGGCCAGGTGGCCGAGACACCGGCTGCCGGCATCGCCATGACCGCCACGGCCGGCTATCTCGGCTTTCTGCTCGGTCCGCCGCTGATCGGCGCCGTGGCGGGGCAGGTGGGCCTGCGCGGCAGCCTGCTGCTGCTGACCCTGATCGGGGTGGCGGTGGCGCTGCTGGCACTGCGTCAGCGCAAGACATGATGTCTATCCAGGGAACCCCGCTGCGCTGAGCAGACCCAAGAGGGAACGGAAATCCAAGGAGGCGGCCATGACGCGCCCACGCAAGATCCTCGTCTGGCTGCTGGGAATCATCCTGCTGCTGCTCGTAGTGCTGGTGGTGGTGCTCGCCACCTTCGACTGGAATCGGCTCAAGCCGACCATTAACGAGCAGGTGTCGAGCGCCTTGCACCGCCCCTTCGCCATCGAGGGCAACCTGGGCGTGGTCTGGCACCGCGAGCCGGATCAGGGCGGCTGGCGCGCCTGGATTCCCTGGCCGCACATCGCCGCCGAAGACCTGACCCTGGGCAACCCGGACTGGGCCAAGGAAAAGACCTTCGTTCACCTCGACCGGGTGCAGCTGCGGATCTCGCCGCTGGCGCTGTTGGCCAAGCAGATCTATATCCCGCGCATCGACCTCATGGGGCCGGTGGTCAATGCCCAGCGGCTGGCCGATGGCCGCAACAGCTGGACCTTCGAGACCGCCGAGAAGGACCCCAAGGCCGAACCCTCGGCCTGGACCGTAGACATCGGCACCATCGGCTTCGACGCCGGCCAGGTCGGCTTCGATGATACCCAGACCGCCACCCGGCTGCGCGCGCGGATCACCTCCCTGGACGCCCCCATCGCCTATGCCGACCTGGTGGGCAAGCAGGGCACCTCGCGCCAGCGCTCCCACGTCAAGCAGACCCAGCCCTTCCAGTTCGCCCTGGCGGTGGAGGGCAGCTACAAGCAGGTGCCGGTCAGTGGCCGTGGCCAGATCGGCGGACTGCTGGCGCTGCAGGACGCCGATGTGCCTTTCCCCATCCAGCTCGATGCCCGGGCCGGCGAGACCCGCGTCCAGGTCTTTGGCACCCTGACCGATCCGCGGCGCCTGGGCGCCCTGGATCTGCACCTGGTGTTGGAAGGCAAGAGCCTGGCGCAGCTCTATCCGCTGACCGGGGTCACCCTGCCGGAGACGGCGCCCTATGCCACCGACGGCCATCTCACGGTCAAGCTCAATGATCCGGCGGGCGCGCGCTTCAGCTACGAAGACTTCAATGGCCGGGTCGGCAAGAGCGACCTGCACGGCGAGGTGCTGTTCACCGGCGGCAAGCCACGGCCCAAGCTCAGTGGCACCCTGCGCTCCGATCAGCTGCTGTTCGAGGACCTGGCGCCGCTGATCGGCGCCGATACCAAGGAACAGCAGGCGGCCAAGGGCGAAACCAGCAAGCAGCCGGCGGACAAGGCCCTGCCGGTCTCCGAATTCCGCACCGAGCGCTGGCGCGCCATGGATGCGGACGTGCGTTTCACCGGCAAGCGCATCGTGCAGAACGCACAGCTGCCGATCACCGATCTCAACACCCACGTGCGCCTGACCGATGGCGTGCTGCTGCTCGACCCCCTGCGCTTTGGCGTGGCCGGGGGTGATCTGAACACCACGGTGCGCCTGGAAGGCGACAAGACGCCCCTGCAAGGGCGGGTCGATCTGCATGTGCGCCGGGTCAAGCTGAACCAGCTGTTCCCCACCGTGGAGACCATGAAGCGCAGCATGGGCGAACTCAATGGCGATGCCACCCTGAGCGGCACCGGCAACTCGGTGGCGGCGTTGCTCGGCACCAGCAACGGCGAACTCAAGCTGCTGATGAACGACGGCCGCATCAGCCGGAGCCTGATGGAGCTCGCCGGACTCAATGTTGGCAACTATCTGGTCGATCGGCTGTTTGGCGATGACGAGGTGGAGATCAACTGCGCGGTCGCCGATCTCGATTTCAAGAAGGGCCTGATGCAGCCCCAGGTCTTCGTGCTCGACACCGAGAATGCCCTGATCAACATCACCGGCACCATCAACCTGGCGAGCGAACGACTGGATCTCACCGTCGATCCCCACAGCAAGGGCCTGCGCATCTTCTCGCTGCGCTCGCCGCTCTATGTGCGTGGCACCCTGAAGAATCCATCGCCAGGGGTGAAGGCGCTGCCGCTGGCGGCCCGCGGCGCGGCGGCGGCACTGCTCGCCACCTTCGCGGCGCCGGCCGCCGGTCTACTGGCACTGGTGGCGCCGAGCAACGAGCAGGGCGCCCAGTGCAGCACCCTGTTGCAGCAGATGCGCGCAGGGCGTTGAACTCTTGCGCTAGAGCGGGTTCGCGGTACTTGACAGACGACCGTTCGGCGGCGTCTGACGGGCGGAAAAGAACCGCTCTGGTTGCCCGGGCTCTATAGAAATAACCCGAGTCGGGCAGCCTTTTCGCGGAGACCCCTCATGCGTGACGACACCGATAGCCAATACGAAATCCACTACAAGTTGCTGGGCGAAAGCTATACCGACCGTATCAGCAATCTCGACGTACCCATCACCGACGTGGTCCGCGAACTGGCCTGCCGGCACCTGGATGCGATCAACGACGAGCGCTTCCACCTGGCCGATATCGAGTCTGGTCAGGCGCTGGTGGCGCTGCACGATGTGTCCATCCATCGCGTCTCGCCGGAAGCGCCATGAAGCGCCTGCTGAGTGGTGGATTGCTGGCCCTGACCCTGCTGGGGCTGACGGCCTGTTCCACCGAGACGGTGGTGACCCTGCAGGACGGTACCCAGTACATCACCGAAGATCGTCCCAACACCAAGACGGCCGACGGCTTCTATGAATTCACCGACGTGGCGGGTCGTCATGTACGGGTGAAGGCAGCCGACGTGGCCACCATCAAGGCGGAAGACTAGCCAGGAGACTGCCATGCCCCGCGGCGACAAGTCCAAGTACAGCGACAAACAGGAACGCAAGGCCGAGCACATCGAGGAGAGCTACGAGAAAAAGGGCGTCTCCAAGGAGGAAGCCGAAGCGCGGGCCTGGGCGACGGTGAACAAGCAGTCCGGCGGTGGTGAAAAGGCGGGCTCCGGCAAGAGCAAGAGCGGTACTGCCAAGCGCGCGGATCGCAAGGACTCCGCACGGCGGGCGGTGGCCACCAAGCAGGGCCAGTCGCCCAACAGCGGGCGGGCCTCGGCACGGCGTTCGCGCAGCGGCAGCACCTCGCTCAGCGACATGACCCGCGACGAACTGGTGAAGAAGGCCGCCGAGCAGGACATTCGTGGGCGTTCGCGGATGAAGAAGGACGAGTTGATTCGTGCCTTGAGCTGACAGTCGAACACGCAAGAAAAAGCCGGACCTGGTCCGGCTTTCTTTTTGCCTGGCGCCTCAGCTGGGCAGCAGCCGGCAGGTGAGGCTCTTGATGTAGCGGGTCTCCGGGATCGCCGGGTGTACCGGGTGATCCGGGCCCTGGGCACCGCGTTCGAGGATCTGCAGGTTGCGGTCCAGATGACGGGCGCTGCCGAGCAGGATGTTCTGCAGGTCGTCTTCGGGCAGGTGCATGGAACAGGAGGCACTGACCAGGATGCCGTCCTTGTTCAGCAGCCGCATGGCCTGTTCGTTGAGGCGACGATAGGCGGCTTCGCCGTTCTTAAGGTCCTTGCGCTTCTTGATGAAGGCCGGCGGGTCGGCCACGATGACGTCGAATTTCTCTTCGCCGGCCTTGAGTTCCTTGAGCGCCTCGAAGACATCGCCTTCGACGCAGACCAGCCTTTCCGCCAGGCCGTTGAGGGTGGCATTGCGCTCCACGCCGTCGAGGGCGAAGCCCGAGGCATCCACGCACATGACCTCGCTGGCGCCAAAGGCCGCGGCCTGCACGCCCCAGCCGCCGATGTAGCTGAACAGGTCGAGCACCCGCTTGCCTTCGACATAGGGCGCCAGGCGCGCCCGATTCAGGCGGTGGTCATAGAACCAGCCGGTCTTCTGGCCTTCGCGCACCGGCGCCTCGAAGCGCACGCCGTTCTCTTCCAGCGCCACCCAGTCGGGGACCTCGCCATAGGCCACGTCCACGTAGCTGGAAAGGCCCTCGGCCGCGCGGGCGCTGCCGTCGTTCTTCCACAGCACGCCGTGAGGCTTGAACACCTGCAGCAGGGCGGCCAGGATGGCGTCGCGCTGGCGCTCCATGGTCGCCGAGGCGATCTGCACCACCAGGATGTCGTTGAAGCGATCCACCACCAGACCCGGCAGGAAATCCGAATCGCCATAGACCAGGCGATAGCAGTGGCTGCCGAACAGCCTCTCGCGCAGGCTCAGGGCGACCTTGAAGCGGTGCACCAGCAGCGACTTGTCCAGCAGGTAGCCGGTGTCGCGGGAGAACAGGCGGGCGCAGATCAGGTTGTTGGGCGACAGCGCCACCAGGCCCAGCGGCTTGCCGCTGGTGGTTTCCAGGATGGCCTGATCGCCCGGCTCGAAGGCGGTCAGCGGGGTGGCGACGACGTCCACCTCGTTGCTGTACACCCAGAGGTGCCCGGCGCGCAGACGGCGGTCGGCATTGGCTTTGAGGCGCAGGCGAGGCAGGGTCATGAAGGTCTCCGGCGAAGGGGGCAAAAGCGCGGAATTATAGCGCAAAGCCACCCGCCCGGGCCGGCCGTCAGTCCCGCTGGCTGACCTCGATGTCGCTCAGCCCGGCTTCCTGGGCGCGCCGGGCGATGCTCGGCTGGGCATGGCGTTCCCAGGGCGCATCGACCACTACCTGGGGTTCCTCGACGTGCTTGATCAGCAGCTGCAGTACGGCTTCCTCTTCGGTGACCGGCTCGAAGCTCTCCAGCTCGTGAGTGAGGGGTTCGCCGTTGAAGCGGTAACTGATCTGGTAGTGGTGCAGGGTATGCATGGACTCGACCTCGGCAGCGGGGAGATAGAAAGATGGACCCCGCGAGCCCTCGGCGGTTGCGTCAGCCGCCGAGGGTATCGAGGATCGGACACTCGGGGCTGGCGTCGCCATGGCAGCAGGAGACCAGCTCGCCGAGGGTGCTGCGCAGGCGGGTCAGTTCGGCGATCTTCAGATCCAGCTCGGCGATGTGCCGCTTGGCCAGCGCCTTGACGTCGGCACTGGCGCGTTGCCGGTCCTGCCAGAGGCTGAGCAACTGGCGGATCTCTTCCAGACTGAAGCCCAGCTCCCGCGAGCGGCGGACGAAGGCCAGCACCCGCAGGTCTTCGGCGCCGTACTGGCGATAGCCGCTGTCAGTCCGTCCGGCGGGGGCCAGCAGGCCGATCCGCTCGTAGTAGCGCAGCATCTTGGCGGTGAGCCCGCTGGCCTTGGCGGCCTGACCGATGTTCATGAGGGGAGGTCTCCGGACGGGCGCCAGCGGCCGAGCAGCAGGGCATTGGCCAGGACACTGACGCTGGAAAAGGCCATGGCGGCGCCGGCATAGACCGGGTCGAGCAGACCCAGGGCGGCCAGCGGCAGGCCGATGACATTGTAGACGAAGGCCCAGAACAGATTCTGGCGGATCTTGCGCTGGGTCCGGCGGGCGATGTCCAGCGCCGCCACCACCTGGCGCGGGTCTTCCTGCAAGAGGGTGATGCCGGCCGCGTGACGCGCGGCGGCGGTGCCCGAGCCCATGGCGATGCCCAGTTCGGCGGCGGCCAGGGCCGGGGCGTCGTTGAGGCCGTCGCCGACCATGGCCACGCCGCCCCGGGTCGCCTGCAGCCGGGCCACCAGGGCGGCCTTGTCGGCGGGCAGCACCTCGGCCTCCCATTGGGTGATGCCCAGGGCCGCGGCCACCTGGCGGGCGCTGCCACGGTTGTCACCGGTCAGCAGCCAGCTGTCGATGCCGTCGCGGCGCAGTTGGGCGATGGCCGCGGCGGCACCCGGGCGCAGCGCGTCGCCAAAGGCCAGCAGACCCAGTACCCGTGGCTGGGTGCCGGTCTCCAGCAGCCAGGACAGGGTCAGCCCCTGGTCTTCCCAGGCGCGGGCGGCTTCGACCAGGGGGCCGGCGTCCAGCTGTTGTTCGGCCAGGAGCCGCGCATTGCCCAGCAGCAGGGAGCGCTCCTGCCAGCGGCCCTGGAGGCCACGGCCGGGCAGGGCGCGGACGTCTTGGGCGGGTGGGGTGTCCAGGCCGCGCTCACGACAGGCCAGCAGCACCGCCGCGGCCAGGGGATGCTCGCTGCCGCGTTGCAGGCTGCCGGCCAGGCTCAGCAAGTCGGCTTCCTCGATGCCGGGAGCCGTGGCCAGCTGGCAGAGGCGCAACTGGCCGGCGGTCAGGGTGCCGGTCTTGTCGAAGACCACGGTGGTGATGCCCTGGGCACGCTCCAGGGTCTCGGCGTCCTTGATCAGGATGCCGTGACGTGCCGCCACCCCGGTACCGGCCATGAGGGCGGCGGGGGTGGCCAGTCCCAGGGCACAGGGGCAGGCGATGACCAGCACCGCTACGGCCGCGAGCAGACTGGGCTCCAGGGGGTGGCCGCTCAGCAGCCAACCGAGCAGGGTGACCAGGGCCAGGCTCACCACCACCGGCACGAACACCCGGCTGATCCGATCCACCAGCTGCTGGATGGGCGCCTTGGTGGCCTGGGCGTCTTCCACCAGGCGGATGATGCCGGCCAGCACCGTCTCGCCACCCAGGGCGGTGACCTCGATCTGCAGATTGCCCTCGCCGTTGATGGCGCCCCCCACCACCTCGTCACCGGGGCCCTTGGCGACCGGACGGCTTTCGCCGGTGAGCAGGGCTTCGTCCACCTGGCTTTCGCCCTGCAGGATGCGGCCGTCGGCGGGGATGCGCTCGCCCGGGCGCAGCTGCAGGCGGTCGCCCAGGCGCAGGCGATTCAGGGCGACCTCTTCTTCCTGGCCGGCCGCATCCAGGCGCCGGGCGCTTTCCGGGCGCAGGGCTTCCAGGGCGCGCAGGGCCGCGCCGGTGCGGCGCTTGGCGCGGGTCTCCAGGTATTTGCCCAGGCGCACCAGGGCGATGACCATGGCCGCCGTCTCGAAATAGAGCTGGGGGCTGTCCTTGACCAGCCAGAGATAGAGGCTCAGCCCATAGGCGGCGCTGGTGCCCAGGGCGACCAGCACATCCATGTTGCCGCTGCGGGCGCGTAGGGCATGCCAGGCACCGCGATAGAAGCGCGCGCCGACGATGAACTGGACGGGCGTCGCCAGCAGGAATTGCAGCCAGGCGGGCGGCATCAGGTGCCAGCCGAAGGGCGCCAGCAGCATGGGCAGTATCAGCGGTGCGGTCAGCAGCAGCGCCAGGGTCAATTCGAGATGCTCCCAGGGCATCCCCTGACGCGCCGGGGCTGAACGCTCGTCTTCGGCGCGGCGATCCTGGGCGCCGTAGCCGGCGCCTTCCACCGCGGCGATCAGGGTGTGGGTGTCGACCGCGGCCAGGGTCCTGACCCGCGCTTTTTCGCTGGCCAGGTTGACTTCGGCGGCCAGCACCCCGGGCACGGCACGCAGGACCTTTTCGATCCGCCCGGCGCAGTTGGCGCAGCTCATGCCGGACAGCGCCAGGTCATGCTCGGCCTCGGCTACCCGGTAGCCGGCGGCGGTAACGGCTTCGGCCAGCGCCGGCGCCGCGTCGCCCGGTGCGCTGACGCGGGCCTTTTCGCTGGCCAGGTTGACGCCGGCCGCGCTGACCGCCGGGACCTTCTGCAGGGCGCGCTCGACCCGACCGGCGCAGGTCGCGCAGGTCATGCCGCTGATGGAGAGTTCGAATTCGTGCATGGGCACCTCCTGATAACAGTGTTGACCTTGACCTCGGGTCAAGGTCAACACTGGAACCCGGTCCTGGCGCTGGCGTCAGGAGAAAGAGGTCAAGACAGACAGGAGCAGACCATGCATGTCATCAAGGTGATCGGAATGAGTTGCGCCCACTGCGTGAGCGCCATCGAGGCCGCGGTCCTCAAGGTGGACAATCGCGCCCGGGTGGAGGTGGATCTGCAGGCGGGCGAGGTGCGCATCGACAGCGCCGAGGTGGCTGCGCCCTTTCGCGCGGCCATCGAGCAGGCGGGCTATACCGTCGGCGACTGAACCCAGTCGCGCACGATGGCGCGGAAGAAGGTGGTGAACACCTGATCGGCGGCCAGCAGCGGGGCGAAGGTCTGTTCGTCGCGCAGCAGGTCCGAGAGGGTGCCGAGAAACAGGCTGTGCAGCATCCGGCTGGCCAACTGCGGCGTCACGCCCGGCTGCAGGCGATGCGCCTGGGCGGTGAAGAGGGCGTCGGTGATGCGGATGAACTGCCGCAGGAACTGCAGATCGCGCTCCTCGGCCTCGCGCAGCTCCTCGGTGAATTCGCAGCGGTGCAGCATGATGGTCATCACCCGTTGCTCCCGGCCGGGCTGGGTGAATTTCGTCATGCCTTCAATGCACAGTTTGAACAGCCGTTGCAGGCTGTCTTCCTCACCGTCGACGCGCAGGCGCTCAGTCAGTTCGTCGGCCGGGATCCTTATCTGGCTAAGCATTTCGTGGAACAGGTGGGCCTTGTTCTGGAAATGCCAGTACACTGCACCCCGGGTGACGCCGCATTCGCGGGCGATCATTTCCAAGCTGGTACGCGCCACGCCATTGGTCAGGAACAGGGCTTCCGCCGCATCGAGAATGGCTTGGCGAGTCTGTTCGGCTTCTTCTTTCGTACGACGCATGGGCGATCTGACTGGCAGTGGGTCTGCCACGCAGTCTAGCGCGCCTCGCCGCTTTTACAAACATGATTGTATGTAACTGCGTGACACTTCCGCTTCCATCGGATCAGGCTTCATGACCTTTCGCTTATTGTTGATTCTCGGGGCCCTCTCGGCCTTCGCCCCCTTCGCCATCGACATGTACCTGCCCAGCTTCCCGTCGCTGGCCCGGTCGTTCGCCACCGATATCGAACACGTGCAGCTGAGTCTGGCGGTGTATTTCGCCGGTCTCGCCAGCGGCCAGCTCTTCTATGGCCCCCTGGCGGACCGCTTCGGCCGCCGCCTGCCGCTGCTGATCGGCATCGGCCTGTTCTGCCTGGCGTCGCTGGGCTGCGCCCTGGCGCCCAGCCTGCCCTGGCTGATCGCCGCGCGTTTCGTCCAGGCCCTGGGCGGCTGCGCCGGCATGGTGATCGCGCGGGCCGTGGTACGGGATCTCTGCGAGCCGATGGCCGCGGCGCGGGCCTTTTCGCAGATCATGCTGGTGACCGGCATCGCGCCCATCATCGCGCCCTTCGCCGGCAGTCTGCTGCTCAGCACCTTTGGCTGGCAGGCGATCTTCGTCAGTCTGGCGCTGTTCGCCGCCGCCTGCGGTACCGCGGTGGCGCTGTGGCTGCCCGAATCCCTGCCGGCGCACCATCCGCGGCCGCCGCTGCGAGGTGCCCTGCGCAACTACCTGCGGCTGTTGCGCGATCGCACCTTCATCGGCCACACCCTGACCGGCGGCATCGCCATGGCCGGGATGTTCGCCTACATCTCCGGTTCGCCCTTCGTGCTGATCGAGCTCTATGGCGTCGTGCCCGAGCACTACGGCTGGGTATTCGGCCTCAACGCCGCCGGCTTCATCCTGCTCGGGCAGCTCAATGCCCGCCTGGTGGTCCGCCAGGGACCGGCCTTCTGGCTGCGCCGCGCGGTGGTCGCCTATGCCGCGGCGGGGCTGATCCTGTTGCTGGTCGGGGCTTTCCAGCCCAAGGCGCTGCCGGTGCTGATGATCCCGCTGTTCTGCGCCATCGCCCTGCTCGGCGGCATCGTGCCCAATGCCTCGGCCTGCGCCCTGGCCGGGCAGGGCGCCAATGCCGGCAGTGCCTCGGCGCTGATGGGCAGTCTGCAATTCATCCTCGCAGCGCTGGCCTCCAGCAGCGTGGGCGCCCTGCACAATGGCACCGTGGTGCCCATGTGTGCGGTATTGGCGCTCTGCGCGGTGGCGACCGCGCTCATGGCGCGCTGGACGCACAGCCGCACGCCAGCCTGAAGCGGAGTGGATTTTTCCCGGTCGGGCGGGTCAGATAGGCGAACCCTCACACTTCCAGGGACGCCGACATGACCTTCGCCTACTGGTGCATCTTCCTCGTCTACCTCGTGCCCTATGGCGCGGCCTACTATGCCAAGTTCAAGGGCAGCGGCTTCACGCCCGAGGACAACCGGGATCCGCGCAGCTTTCTCGGCAAGCTGGAAGGGGCCCGGGCCCGGGCCAACGCCGCCCAGCAGAACGCCTTCGAGATCAATCCGCTGTTCGCCGCCGCAGTGATCGTCGCCCACGTCACCGGTGGCGCCGAGCAGGGCACCATCAACTTCTGGGCTTTTCTCTTCCTGCTCAGCCGTATCGCCTACACCTGGCTATACATCCGCGATCATGCCACCCGCCGCTCGCTGGTCTGGGCCGGCGGCATGTTCTGCTGCCTCTGCCTGTTCATCGCCGCGGCCTGAGTGCACCGTCGCTGCCGGTCTTGACCGGCAGCGACGGCTGTAGCTTCATTAGCGCCCTATCTTTCTCGGCTGGCCGCCTGCATGACGTCTCCTTCGCCCGCCCAGCAGGTGCTGGCACACTTCGCTCAGCTCGCCCACGCCCGTGGCTACACCCTCGATGCCGCGCAACAGGCCGCCATCGACCGTTTCGCCCAGCTCGCCGACGAGCTGCTGCGTCCGCGGCTGTTCCGCCGACAGGCGCCACGCAGTCTCTATCTCTGGGGGCCGGTAGGCCGTGGCAAGAGCTTTCTGCTGGACGGCTTCTTTGCCGCCCTGCCATTCGCCGAGAAGCGCCGGGTGCACTTCCATGCCTTCTTTCGCGAACTGCACGAGCGGATGTTTCGCCAGCCGCCCGGCGGTGATGCCCTGGCCGCCAGCCTGGACGAACTGCTCGACGGTTGCCGACTGCTCTGCTTCGATGAATTCCATGTGCATGACATCGGCGACGCCATGCTCATCACCCGGCTGTTCAAGGCCCTGTTCAGCCGCGGCGTGGTGCTGATCACCACCTCCAACTATCCGCCCGAGGGGTTGCTGCCCAATCCCCTCTACCACGAGCGCTTCCTGCCGGCGATCCGGCTGATCGAGACGCGCATGGACATCCTCTCGGTGGCCGGTCCCCAGGACTATCGCGGCGCCAGTCCCGCCGAGCCCGATCCCTTCGGCGTCGGCGCCTATCTCTGGCCGGGCACCCCGGCGCAGCGCCAGGCGCTGGGGCTGCCGCCGCTGGCGCAGTCCAGGATCGAGGTGCCAGTGGGGCATCGCAGCCTGTCTGCCGTCAGCGCCGCGGATGGGCTGCTGCACTTCAGCTTCGCCGATCTCTGCGAAGGCCCCACCGCGGTCCTCGACTACCTGACCCTGAGCGAAACCTGGCAGCGCTGGCTGCTCGACGCCGTGCCGCCGCTGCGCGACGCCAGTCCCGCCGCCCGGCAGCGGTTCATCAATCTGGTGGATGTGCTCTACGACCGTCGCTTGGCACTGTTCCTGGTCAGCGCCGCGCCCCTCGACGAAACCCTGGCCGACAGCGACATCGCCGACATGTCACGGACGCGCAGTCGTCTCTCGCAGCTGCGGCAGATTGGACCGGACTAGCGCTCGGCCTTCAGCTGCGCACCTTCCAAGTGCCAGCGACGCTGCTCGGCCGAGGCGCCGTCGACGTCGTTGATCCGGCGTAGTTGATAGTGGCCGCTGAAGGTCTGGCGGGTGCCGTCGACCAGGCGCGCCTTGACCGTCACCGGGACGCTGACATGGCTCGAACCGGCCGCCCCCTCGACCGGGCCCGGTTGGCCGAGGGTCACCTGCACGCCGCGGGTCCTGGCATAGCCCTGGCGGAATTTCTCGTAGCTGTTGCCGGGCTGGCCGTCCAGGCCCCACTGCTGCCAGGCGGTACTGTAGTCCCGGGCATCCAGTGCCTGGTAATAACGCTGGACCACGGCCGCCGCCGCCTCGGCGCTGCTGGGCAGCGGACCACAACCCGGCTCCCTGGCCGCTTCGCCATCGCCGAACAGCGCGCAGCTGCGGGCGATCTCGTCCTGCATCAGGGCGCAGCTGTTGGCGGCGTTGCACGGCGGATGGGTGGCGGGGGAGAGCGCCCGGCAGCGGGTGGCCAGGGCCTGCGCCGGCTGCCGCCCGAGTTCCTGGGCGCAACTGCGCGGTGAAGGCTCTGCGGCGGCCAGGGCGCCGGCGACAAGAGACAGCAGCAGGGCAGGGCAGAGCAGCCAGCGCGGGGGCATCGACGCGATCCTCAGGCAAAGCCCCAGCCTAGCAGGCCGGGTCTCTGTTGAAAAAAAGCCCGTGGCGGTCATCCGTCGTCTGGCCACCTAGCTGACGTAAAAACGTCATGCAGGCGGCGCAGGGTGGGTGGATCCCGTGTCGGAGTTCGCCCCATGCCTTCGTCCAGTCCAGCCGCTTCCCTGTCGCCGCTGTCCCATCCCCTGCACAGTTCGCGCAAACCCGGTCCGCTGCGGATCGTACTGTTCATCGTGCTGCTGCTGACCGGTCTGGCGGTGACCCTCGGCGGTATCCACAACGACGTCAGCGATACTCAGTCCCCGCCCACCACCTGGCTGCCCTTCGCTGGCCTCGCGCTGGCGCTGGTGATCGCCCTCGGCTTCGAATTCGTCAACGGCTTCCACGACACCGCCAACGCCGTGGCCACCGTCATCTACACCCACTCGCTGCCGCCCAATGCGGCGGTGCTCTGGTCCGGCTTCTGCAACTTCCTCGGGGTGCTGTTCTCCAGCGGCGCGGTGGCCTTCAGCGTCATCGCCCTGTTGCCGGTGGACCTGGTGGTGGAGATGGGCGCGGGCAAGGGCTTCGCCATGATCTTCGCCCTGCTCATCGCCGCCATCATCTGGAATCTCGGCACCTGGTGGCTGGGCTTGCCGGCGTCCTCGTCCCATACCCTGATCGGCTCCATCATCGGCGTCGGCCTGATGCACGCCTGGTTGGGCGGCCTGGATGGCAGCAGCGGGGTGGACTGGGGCCAGGTGGCCAAGGTCGGCTATGCGCTGCTGTTCTCGCCGCTGATTGGCTTCGTCTGCGCGGCGCTGCTGCTGGTGCTGCTCAAGCGGATCGTGCGCGACCAGACGCTCTACCAGGAGCCGAAAAGCGCCGAGCCGCCGCCGCCGTGGATCCGCGGCCTGCTGATCCTGACCTGCACCGGGGTGTCCTTCGCCCACGGCTCCAACGATGGCCAGAAGGGCATGGGGCTGATCATGCTGATCCTGGTCGGTGCCCTGCCGACCGCCTATGCGCTCAATCGAGCGGTACCCGCCACCGCGACGCCGGCTTTCGCCGCCGTCGCCGAGGTAACCGCCAGCGGACTGCGCCAGGCGGCGCCCCAGGCCGCGCCGGCCGATCCCCATGGGGTGCTGTTGGAGTTCGTGCGCAAGCGACAGAGCAATCCCGAGGTGCTGCCTGCGCTCGCGGCCATCACCGACGACATCGCCCGCGAGGTGCGCCAGTACGGTGCCCTCAACAACGTCCCGGCGCAAAGCATGCCCAACGTGCGCAACGCCATGTACCTGGCTTCGGAATCCATCCGCCTGCTGGAAAAGGAGCACCTGCCGGGGCTGGCGCCCAAGGCGCAGGAGGATCTCCGGGAATTCAAGCGGCAGATCGACCAGGCCACCCGTTTCATCCCGCTGTGGGTCAAGGTGGCGGTGGCCATCGCCCTGGGCCTGGGCACCCTGGTCGGCTGGCGGCGCATCGTCATCACGGTTGGCGAGCGTATCGGCAAGACCCACCTGACCTATGCCCAGGGCGCCTCGGCGGAGCTGGTGGCCATGGGCACCATCGGCGCGGCGGACGCCTTCGGCCTGCCGGTTTCCACCACCCATGTGCTCTCGTCCGGGGTGGCCGGGACCATGGCCGCCAACGGTTCCGGACTGCAGTGGGCGACGGTGCGCAATCTGCTGCTGGCCTGGGTGCTCACCCTGCCGGTGGCCATGGCGCTGTCCGCTTCACTGTACTGGCTGCTGGTGCAGCTGTTCTGACACGGCTTCGGTCAGGCAGCGGCGAAACAATGCCACGGCTGGCAGGTCACGCCCCGCATGGCGGGCGATGACCTGCAATTCACGATGGAAGGTAAGGGCGCCCAGGGAAAGCCGGCGCACCCGCGGATGCTCCAGCCAGAGGCCGGCGCAGGGCACCAGGGCCACGCCCAGGCCGTGCTCGACCATCTTGACGATGGCATCGAGTTCGTCGAGTTCGAGCACCTGGCGCACTGCCAGGCGCTGCTCACGCAGAAAGGCGCTGACCCGCCGCCCGCCAAAGGAGTGGCGGTCGTAGCGGATGAAGGGCTGGGTCTCCAGCAGCAGGCGCGGATCGTCGCCGGACAGGTCCGGCGGGGCGATGAGCACGAAGGGTTCCTGCAGCAGGGTGGTGGCGTGCAGTTCCTTGGGCAGTTCGAAGGGCGGGCGGATGAGGATGGCCAGATCCAGTTCGCCGGCATCCACCTGGCTGAGCAGGGCCAGCGAGACGCCGGGCACCAGCCGCGGCTCCAGGCGCGGCGCCTGCTGGCGCAGGCGCACCAGGGTGCCGGGCAGCAGGCCGGTCTGGACGCTGGCGATGGCGCCGATGCGCAACTCGCCCTGGATCTCCTCGCCGGCGCCGGCCATGCGCGCATAGGTGGCGAGCATTTCCTCGGCCAGCGGCAGGGCGCGACGCCCGGCGGCATTGAGCAGGGCGCTGCGGCCATTGCGGTCGAACAGCTTCACGCCCAGGTGCTGCTCCAGGTTGCGGATCTGGGCGCTCACCGCCGAGGGCGTGAGGCCCACGTGCAGCCCGGCCGCGGCAAAGCTGCCATGGCGGGCCACGGCGAGCAGGGTCTTGAATTCGCGAAGCATGGGAGTGGCCTGCAGTCCGGGGCGGTCACTGTAGCGAGCCTGGCTGCCGAGCAACAAAATTTTTGTCGCTCGGAGGCAGGAAAATGCGCTTCATGCACAGGAAAACCTGGGGTGAGAATGGCTGCATCCCCCTCAACAGGATTTCCCCCCATGGCCCTGTCGCCCTTTCACCTCGCCATTCCCGTCTACGACCTGGCCGCCGCCCGGCATTTCTACGGCGACGTCTTCGGCCTCGCCGAGGGTCGCTCCAGCGACCACTGGGTCGACTTCGACTTCTATGGCCACCAGCTGGTAATCCACGAGCACCCCAAGACCGCGTCCCAGGAAGAGGCCCATACCAACGCCGTGGACGGTCACAACGTGCCGGTGCCGCACTTCGGCATCGTGCTGGGCTGGGACGAATGGGAAGTCCTGGCCGACCGTCTGCGGGCACGTGAGACGCAGTTCGTCATCGAGCCCTATATCCGCTTCCAGGGCCAGGTCGGCGAGCAGGCCACCATGTTTCTCTTCGACCCCTGCGGCAATGCCCTGGAGTTCAAGGCCTTCAAGGACATGAGCCAGCTGTTCGCCAAATAGGGCGACTCGGCAGGTCGGATGTCGCGCAACCTAGGCAAAAGACGCGGCAGCGGCCATCCTTGAAGCCTTGCCCGTCGCCCGGTTGCCGTCATGAATGCCCGCCAGCCCTTTCTCGATCCCTATCACCAGACCATTCGCCAGCTGTCCGACCGCATCGTCGCGGCCCAGGCGCCGATCCGCATCCTCGATGCGGTGAAGTGGGACGACGGGGTGCGCCAGGGCTTCCTGGAGGGCAAGGGCAAGCGCCTGCCGGCGGTGGATCGCGCCTTCTACGAGGGGCGGCCGCTGGGCTTCGACGGCGATGCGCTCAAGGGCGAATTCCAGAGCATCGAGCGCGAGGTCACCCGCCAGCTCGGCCAGTTCAATCCGGTCGGCCAGATCATGAGGCGCATGTGCCGCGAATACCGCATGGTGATCCGCATGCTGCAGGCGCGCGGCACCCCGGATTTCGGCCTGATCTCCCAGGAACTCTATGGCGCGGCTTCGGACGCCTTCCACGCCGGCGATCCGACCCTGGCCGACCTGGGCATGATGATGTCCAGCTACCTCGACAACATCGCCCATCGCGGCGCCCTGGAAGACGAACCCAAGACCCTGACCGCCAAGGACGCCGTGCCCATCCTGCAGGCGCGCCTCAACCGGGTGTTCGGCGAGGCGGAAGGCACCATCCGGGTGTTCGAATCCGACGGCATCGTCGCCGACGCCGCGGCCGGCGCCGACTACATCAAGGTGCGCGCCGACGCCCTGTTCAACGAGCGCGACGTCCGCGCCCTGGAGGTCCATGAAGGCCTGGTGCACGTCGGCACCACCCTGAATGGCCAGAACCAGCCGATCTGCACCTTTCTGGCCAAGGGCCCGCCGTCGTCCACCGTGACCCAGGAAGGCCTGGCTATCCTCATGGAGGTGATCGCCTTCGCCTCCTATCCGACCCGGCTGCGCAAGCTGACCAATCGCACCCGCGCCATCCACCTGGCCGAGGACGGCGCCGATTTCCTCGAGGTCTTCCGCTTCTTCCAGGAGCAGGGCTACGACCTGGAGTCGGGCTACCAGAACGCCAGCCGGGTGTTTCGCGGCTCGACGCCGACGGGGCTGCCCTTCACCAAGGACCTGTCCTATCTGAAGGGCTTCATCCTGATCTACAACTACATCCAGCTGGCGGTGCGCAAGGGCAAGCTGGAGCAGATCCCGCTGCTGTTCTGCGGCAAGACCACCCTGGAAGACATGCGCATCCTGCGTCAGCTGGTGGACGAAGGCGTGGTGGTACCGCCCAAGTACCTGCCGGCGCAATTCCAGGACCTCAACGCCCTGGCGGCCTGGATGTGCTTCTCCAACTTCCTCAACCACCTGAGTCTGGATCGGATCGAGGCGGACTACGCCAATATCCTCTGAGCGCCTATCCAGGCGCTGACATGAAAAGCCCCGGCGGACCGGGGCTTTTTCGTTGCAAGGCGTCGCGGGTATCACTCGCCCTTGAAGGCGGCCGCGATGCTGCGTTCGCCGTCACCCGCGCGCGGGTCGGTCGAACGCTCCGGCACGAACGCCAGGGCGCGATTGAGGGCGCCGCAGGCTTCCAGGCCGCTGGCGCGGGCGATGGCTTCGGCCACGGCGCTGCCGGGGATGGTCTCGTCGCGCAGCAGCTGGTCGGTGATGTCGTCCAGCGCCGGCTTGAGCTCGGTGATCAGCGCCAGGCAGCGATGATCCAGGCTGTGCAGCAGCTGATCGGCGGCGGCGATGCTGGGCGCGGCGTCGAATTCGATACCGGCATCGCGCAGGGCCTGCAGGCTGAGCAGCGAGCCGCTCGGACCCATGCCCAGCGAGGCGACCATGGACAGCGCCAGCTTGGAGGCTTCCTGCAGATCCTGGGCGGCACCCGAGGAGACCTCGTTGAAATACAGCTGCTCGGCGCAACGACCGGCCAGCAGCATCTGGATGCGGCCTTCGAGTTCCGACTTCAGGTGCAGGCGCTTGTCTTCGGTGGGGGTGATCAGGGTCACGCCCAGGGCCTGGCCACGCGGCAGCAGGGTGACTTTTTCCACCCGACCGACATTGAGCACCGCGGCGACCAGGGCATGACCGGCTTCGTGCACGGCGATGCGGGTTCGCTCGGCCGAACCCAGCGGGGTGACGCCGACGGGTTGCTCGCCGATGCGGCAGGTCTCGATGGCCTCGACGAAGTGGGCCATGGTCACGGCGCTGGCGTTCTCGCGAGCGGCCAGCAGGGCGGCGTGGTTGCTGATGTAGGCGATGGCCGCCGGGGTCAGGCCCACGGTGCCGCGGGAGAGGGCGGCCAGATCCAGTTCGCCCTGGCAGGGCAGCTTGCCGGCATAGAGTTCGAACAGCGCGCGGCGGTCTTCCAGGCTCGGCAGCGGCACGGCGATGGTGCGGTCGAAGCGACCTTCACGGCGCAGCGCCGGATCCAGGGAATCGGCGAAGTTGGTGGCACCCAGCACCAGCACGCCGCTGGTGCCGTCGAAGCCGTCCAGCTCGGTGAGGAACTGGTTGATGATGCGGTTGGCCTCGGCATCGCTGGAGCGCGACTGCTCGGCGCGGCGGCCGATGCCGTCGATCTCGTCGATGAAGATGATGCAGGGCGCCTTCTTGCGCGCGGTGCGGAACAGCGACTTGACCTTCTGGATGCCGACCCCGAAGAACATCGAGGAGAAGTCGCTGCCGGTCACCTGGATGAAGTGGGCGTTGCACTCGGTGGCCAGGGCTTTGGCCAGCTGGGTCTTGCCGGTGCCGGGTTCGCCGGTCAGCAGCACACCCTTGGGCGGACGGGCACCCAGGGCAGCGAAGGCCTTGGGATTGCGCAGGCAGGTGGTGACGTCTTCCAGCGCCCGCTTGGCTTCGGCGGCGCCGACCACGTCCTTGAAGGAGATGCCGGTGCCCTTGCGGTGCAGCTTGAAGGGGCTGGCGAAACGCAGCGCCAGGGGCACGGCGAGCAGCAGCAGGAGCAGATAGCCCGGCAGGTTGATCAGCAGGGCGTCCAGCCAGGGATGGCGCTGCCCGGATTCGCTCCAGGTGGCGACCGGGAACAGCGGCTCGGCCTGGGTGGCGTAGTCGGCCAGCAGGCGATCGGCGATGCGGCCGCCGTTGTCGGCCACGGCGTAGTGTTCGCCGCGGGTGGTGTCTATGTAGAGGGTGTGATCCCCGATCACAGCGCCGCTGATGGCCTGGGCGCGCAGATCGGCCAGCAGCACGGAGAGGTCACGTGGCTGCCCGGTCCAGTGTTCGGGCGCCTGCTGCACGCTGGCGAGCATGGCGGTGGCGGTCGGGGCCGGCGTGGCGGGCTTGAGCCACAGCCAGCTGGCCAGGCCGAGGACGGTGACGAGGGCCAGAGCGCCGGCGACGAGCAGGCGCGGATACTTGGAAACGACGGACTTCTTCATTCACATACCGTTAGGGTCGGAGCGACATCGGACGCGGACTCCCGGATTATCGGCCTGTGGCGAAAAGGGTGAACCTCAGTTCCCCGGAAAACGATGAGTGGACTCACCATCCGTCGAGTAGCGTCACACTTCTGGCCTTTTTCGCGGTCCGCAAGACCCTGTTGTTTTGCCGCAGATGTCAGGAGTGAACGCATCCATGCCCGATCCCATCGATTGTCGAAGCGGTCTCGCCGCATTGCCGGCGGTGTTGCTCGACCGCCTGCGCCAGGCCGACGAGGTGCTGGTCCTGACCGGTGCCGGCGTGTCGGCGGAAAGCGGCATCGCCACCTTTCGCGAAGCCCTGACCGGGCTCTGGGCGCGCTTCGACCCGGCGCAACTGGCCACCGCCGAGGCCTTTATCGAGGATCCGGTGCGGGTCTGGAGCTGGTACGAGGGACGCCGCGCCCAGGTGCTGGCCGCCCAGCCCAACCCGGCCCACCGCGCCCTGGCGCAGTGGGGCGACAGGCACGGCCGCTTGCACCTGGTTACCCAGAATGTCGACGACCTGCATGAGCGCGCGGGCAGTCGCGCGGTGATCCACCTGCACGGCAGCCTGCACGCGCCGCGCTGCTTCGAGTGCGCGCGCTCGCTGACGGCGCCAGCGTTGCCGGAAGGGACGGAGCAACTCGTGGCGCCGCCGCGCTGTCCCGCCTGCGGCGGCCTGGCCCGGCCGGGCGTGGTCTGGTTCGGCGAGTCGCTACCGGAAGAGGCCCTGGCCAGCGCCTGGGCCCTGGCCGAGCGCTGCGACCTCTGCCTGGTGGTCGGCACCTCCGGCCTGGTGCAGCCGGCGGCCAGTCTGCCAGGGGTGGCGCGCCAGCAGGGCGCCACGGTGGTCCGCATCGATCCGCAGCCGGCGGCGGAATTCAGCGACGACTGGCAACTGCTGGGCGCGGCCGGGGTGATCCTGCCGGCGCTGCTGGAGCGCCTCTAGACCCTCAGTGCAGCGCCTGGCCACCGGTCCCCAGGGCATCCAGGGTGCGCTTGAGGGCGGTGTAGGCCTGGCGCTGGTCATCGTCTTCGGTCAGCAGGCCGTCGAACAGGGTGGCGACCAGCGCCGGATCCTGGGCGACGAAGCGATCGATGAGAACGTCGTTCTCCTGGCGCCCGGCGGTGATCAGCAGCACGGCGAGCTGGGCGACATAGCGCGCCGCCAGCGGATAGGCCTTGAGAAAGACCTTGAAGGGGGCATCGGCCAGCCCGGGGGCGAAGCCCTTGGCCAGGCCTTGCTGGGCGGCGGCGATGGCCTGGCGGACGGCGTCCTGCCAGTTGCCGGCGGTCACGGCACCCGCCGGCAGGGCGCGGCGCATCTGGCCGAGCAGGCTGTTGAGAAAGATACGGCGATTGGCCTGGTAGTCGTCATCGGTGTCGAGCAGTTCGCGGCGAATGCGGGTCAGCACGCGGTCGTCCTCGGCATCGGCGGTCACCGCCTGCTTGAAGGCCAGGGTCAGTTCGCGATCCAGCAGACCGGGCTTGCGGCCTTCCAGTTCGGCCTGCAGCAGCGGACCGCTGGAATCGGCGAAGAAGAAGCGCTCGGCGTGGGGCGCCAGGCGTTCGCGCAGGCGCGGCCAGAGCTCCGCGGCGAACAGTTGCTCGGCCGTGCCGCCGGAAACGATGACGCGGTGCTGCGGCGCCTCGGCCAGATAGTCGAACAGCGCGGGGGTATCGAGCGCGGTGCGATCGACGATGAGGTAACGGTGCTTCACGGCAACTCCTGAACGCGGCGGCCGCACCTGTCGAGGTACGGCGGGGATGGCCATTAGTCTATAGGAAGGTGGGAACGCTTGGCCCGGCCTTTGGCCTAACCAGCAGGGTGCAGCCCGCGACACCCTTCCTTTCGCGGCCGGAGGACACCAAGATGCGCAAGACCCCGCTGATCCTTGCCCTGAGCGCTGCCCTGGCCCTGGTGGCCGGTCCCAGCCTGGCCGCCAGCAACAACAACGACGCCGGGGTGACCGGCAACGGCATCGGCGCGCCGGGCAGCTCCAACACCAGCAACAGGGACAGCGCGGACGACACCTCCAGCGCCACACCCTCGACCCAGAAGAAGGTCGACAAGACCCCGGCCACCAAGGCCCAGGGCAGTCAGCAGAAGCGCGTGCTCAACGATTGAGGGTCAAGCAAAAGGCGCCTCTCGGGGCGCCTTTGAGCTGGTTGGCATCTGACCGCAGGAAGCGGCTTCAGGAGGCGCGGGTGTAGCGTACCTGCCAGTCGAGTCGCTCATGGGTTGCCCGCTCGATACGGGCGCGACTGTCGCAGATGAAGGCTTCCAGCAGGGAGTTGTCCAGCAGATCGACCCGGGCGATGCGGCGTTGCAGGAGCGCCGTGCCGTTGGGCGCATAGACCTCGACGTTGAAGGTCGCCGGATCCTGGGCGGTCATGGCGCACAGCATCGGTTGAAAAGCGCCCTTTATAATGGTGTTCGCATCCGTGAACTTCAGCGGCTCGGCCATCGCAATCACTCCTGTCAGCTATAACGCTTCGACCGATTCTTGCGGTACCCGTTCGACTTTTGCCATGACCGGCTGGCAGATTTGTGATCCAGGCGGTGGCGCTGGCCCGGCAAGGGACGGCCGGTCAGTTGATCAGGGTACCGAAGGCCTTGTCCGCCTCTATGACCTCGGGCAGCTCGCCCAGCAGCAGCTCCAGATCCACGCCTTCCAGCAGGGGATTGGCCAGGGCCGCCTTGGCCTGGTCGTTGATGCCGCCATGACGACGCAGGACAAAGGACACCAGTCGGGCCTGGGCGACCATGCGCGCCTGGGTGGAATCCTCCGGCGCATCCTGGGGGTGCAGCTGGTAGGCGATGGCATGCTGGATCACCACCGGCAGTTGCCAGCGACGGGCCAGTTCGGCGCCCACCTCCGGATAGCCGAAGCCGATGGCCTGGTCGGCGGGCACCGGGGCGCGCTGCTCGGCGTCGATGCGCACGGCGATATCGGGCGCCGCCGTCCTGATCAGCAGCTCGCCGATGCTGTGCAGCATGCCGCAGGTGAAGGCGGTCTCGGCATCGGCACCGGCCTGGCGGGCGAGGACGCGGCAGATGCTGGCCACGTCGAAGCTGTGCTGCCAGAAATCCCGCGGATCGAAGCTGGGGTTGTGGCGGAAGGCGGCGGTCACCGCCGAAGCCAGGACCAGGGTGCGCAGGGCATCGAAGCCCAGGCGGATGGCCGCGCCCTCGATGCTGGTCGAGGGGCGCACGCCGCGAAAGCGCACCGAGTTGGCCAGGCGCAGGACCTTGGCCGAAAGTACCGGATCCAGCGCCAGATTGCGGGCGACGTCTTCAATGCTGCTGTCGGGATCGTCGAACTGCTGGATCAGCTCCTGAGCCACCTTGGGAATGCTGGGAAGGGTATGCAGGTGATCGAACAGAGCATCGATTTCCATGATGGCGCCTGGTTGGTTCTTTACCGATGGTGGGAGCTGATGAGTCGTCGAAAGCATGAACGACGGCCTGGGCACTGCCAAGCCTAGTCGAAGATCCACGAGCGAAGAGCTTAGCGGGCCGGGCGAGCCGGTTTGCAGGGCGAGCTGACCGGTGGCGTCATTTCGCCGCCGTCCGTTTGCCTGGTTCGCGTACGGCCGTGGTCCTATGCGGTCTTGTCCAAGGCGAAGCGATGATCAGACGTCTATTGTCTTTCTTGAGTCCGCTTTCCGCCGACGACGGGCCCCGAATGGGATAGCATCAGGTGATATCAGTTGGCCACTAAATTTGGCGTTCGAGTTGTGCAATGACTTACCAGACTCACATTCGCCAGATGCTGCAACTACCCAATGTGCTGGCGCAGAGCACCGGCATCCTGGGCTGGTTGATCAGCGTGCTGATCAACCCCTTCCTGACCGCCGGGGTGCCGACCTGGGGCTGGCTGGCCTTCGCCGGCATGATCGGCTCCTGCCTGGCCATGACCACCGCCCGGCGCTTTGCCGTCTGGCGCCTGTTCGCCCTGGTGTTCGTGCTGTTCGAGGCCCTGGCCTTCCGCTTCCAGATCCTGGGCATGGGCGAGGCCGGCTATGCCTGGATGATCCCCATGGCCATCGTCATCATCCTCGGCTCGACCATTCTGTTTTCCCATGTGCTCGACTACGGCATCGCCGCCTGCGCGGTCTGGCTGCTGCTGTTCTATGGCGAACTGGACAACATCACCGCAGCGGCCCTGCCGCTGTTCTGGGTGATGCTGGGGGCCAGCCTGGCACTGGGGCTGCTGCTCAATGCCACCTTCGTACGCATCGTCGCCAGCACCCTGGAACTCAAGGAACGCTATCGGCTGCAGGCGGAAACCGATGCCCTCACCGGGATCAGCAACCGCAGGGCGCTGATGCTGGACATGGAGCAGGTCTGCCGGGATGGCTCGCCATCCTGGTATTTCGTCATGCTCGACATCGATGACTTCAAGCGGATCAACGACAGATTCGGCCACGACGTGGGCGATCAGGTGCTCAAGGAGACTGCGACCATCCTCGGTCGGCATTTCCCCGATGGACGCTTCGGGCGCCTGGGCGGCGAGGAGTTCGGTGTGCTGCTCAAGCCCGAGGACGAGCGCCAGCTGGCGCAGCGGCTGCAGGCGCTGCTGGACGATATCCGCAGCAACACCCGCACCGGCAGCTGTTTTTCCTTCAGTGCCGGGGTGGCGCGCCTCGCCCCGGGCTATCAGCCCTCGGATCTGCTCAAGCAGGCCGATGGCGAGCTCTATCAGGCCAAGCGCGCCGGCAAGGACCGGGTGCACCACCGCGGCGGCATGATCTGCGGATGAAGGGGGCTAGCCGGCGCCCAGTGGGCTCTAGCTGACGTCCGCCTCCGGCGGCGGATGGGAGCGATTGCGGCCCAGGTGCTTGGCCCGGTAGAGCGCGGCATCGGCGCTGGCCAGCAGGTCGGCGGGCTGGGGCGGCGGGGTCTGCCCGGGCGGCTGCACGGCGATGCCGAGACTGACGGTGATGCGGCCGAAGGGACTGGTGGCATGGGTCACTTCCAGCACCTGCAGGCGTTCCTGCACCGTGGCGGCCACGCGCTGGGCGCCGTGCTCGTCGCAATTGGGCAGCAGCAGGACCATCTCCTCGCCGCCATAGCGCGCCGCCAGGTCGCCCGGGCGCCTCGCCGCCGAGGCCACCACGCCGGCCACCGCCTGCAGGCAGCGATCCCCCGCCGGATGGCCATAGTGGTCGTTGTAGGCCTTGAAGTGATCGATGTCGATCATCAGCAGGCTGAGCGGCTGGCCATTGCGCTGCGCGCGCGCCAGCTCCACCGGCAGCAGGTTGTCGAACTGGCGGCGATTGCCCAGCCCGGTGAGGCTGTCCTTGAGGGTCAGCAGGTGCAGCTCGTCGTGGGCCTGGCGCAGGGCTGCCGCGCTGCGCTCCCCGGCGCGGATCTCGCGGAGCAGCCGAAAGCCGAAGACCAGCATGCCGAGGATGATCAGGCCGACCACCGTCACCGATCTCAGCATGTCCTGGCGCCAGCCGGCGAGGATGTCGCGCCGGGAGATACCGGCCAGGGCCACCAGCGGATAGCCCTCCAGGTGCTGGAAGGCATAGAGGCGCTCCTGGCCATCGAGCATGGCGCGCACCAGGGCGGTACCGTTGGGCGCCTGGTTCACGTACTGGCGAAACAGGTCGCCAGTGGCCAGCGGGGTGCCGACGTGCTCGGGCACATAGGGACGGCGGACCATCAGGGTGCCGTCGTCCAGCGCCAGGGTGATGGCGCCCCGGGCATCCAGCTTGAAGCGCTCGTAGTAGTCGACGAAATACTGCAGGCGGATGGTGGCGAGCAGGACGCCGGCAAAGCGCCCGTCGCGGTCTTCCAGGCGCCGCGACACCGGGATGATCAGCTCGTGGGTGCTGCGGCTCTCGATCACCGCGCCGACGTGCAGCACATCGGCCGGATGCTGCCGGTGAAACTGGAAATATTCGCGATCGGCATTGTTGGCTCGGGGCGGCTCGCTGCTCTTGTCGGTCACCCGCCATTCGCCGTCGCGATCGTAGACGAACAACCCGTGCAGTTGCGGCAGGAGGGCGGCCTGGCGCGCCAGCAGGCGATGCACCCGCATGCGGTCCAGTTGCTCGAAGGGTTGATCCTCCAGGCGATCGCGAATGCTGACCAGCAGCGAATCGGCTTCCTTGATGGCGTCATCGGCGTGCTGGGCAGCGGCCACAGCGATGTTGCCGACGTCACTGCGGGCACTGGCGAAGGCATTCTGGTAGTTGCGCCACACCTGCCAGGATTCCAGTGCCAGGATCACCGCAACGGCGCAGACCAGCAGCCACAGCGCCCGGCGCTGGGTGGCCGGATTGCGCGGTGGAGGGGGGGTGTCGTCGGCGTCGACCATGGCGGGGCTGTTTCCTCGTCCTCGGTGTGCAGGAGACCGCGAGTCGACCGATTCACGCCACCGCACAGGGATAAAAGTCAGACAAGTCTACAGTTTCGTCGGAATCTTGCAGAGCGCGCGAATCCCTGCGCCATCGCCGTGGTCACTAGCGATACAGCCGTCTCCGGGACGGCGCCCCGTCACTGCCCCGACCAGGAGGTCACAGATGTCGCAGATCGCCGAACAGATCGTCGAAGACGCCATGCAGCGCATCGAGGAAAACGAGTCGCAGCATGCCGCCGATCCCGTGCGCAATTTCTCCCTGACCCTGACCGATCCCGCGGAGATCCGGGTCGGCGCGGAGATCTACTTTCTCTTCGAACAGCGCCTAAAGGGTTTCTACCCGGATGCCCGGGTCGTGGTGCGCGGCCATGCCGCCGAAGGCTACAACATCACCGCCCAGGTCGAGCGCCGCCGCTCGGCCTGAGTGCCAGGCCCGCACCTCGGGTCAGGTGCGGGCCAGCTTGACCAGCTGCCGGGCCAGTAGCGGCCCGGTCAGCACCACCCCGATCAGCCGCAAGGCCTGCATGGCCAGTACCAGGCCGACATCGGCGTGGGCATCCACCGCGATGATGGCCATGGAATCCAGGCCGCCCGGACTGGTCGCCAGGTAGGCGGTGAGAAAGTCCACGTGCATCAGCCGCGCCATCAGCAGCGCCGACAGGGCGCAGAGCGCGATCAGCAGCAGCGAGGCGAAGATCATCTTGGGCAGGGCGCGCCAGACATAGGCGACCGTGGCCCGATCGAATCTCAGGCCCACATAGCAGCCCATGGCGCCATAGGCCGCCGCCAGCAGCAGATGGGGCAGGGTGATGTCCAGCCAGCCATTGAGTTGCAGCAGGGTACCCAGGGCGATGGGCAGCAGCAGGGCGCCGGCGGGAAACAGCCGACCGCCCAGCCAGCTGCCGGCCAGGGCGACCGCCAGGGTCAGCGCCAGATTGACGGCGAAGTGGCCGTCCAGGCTGACCACGGTGGCCTGATGGCCGGTGCCGCTGCCTTCGGCGCCCAGTAACCGGCCGACCAGCGCACTGATCAGCACCACACATACGACCCGCACATATTGCATGGTGGCGACGATGCGTGGATCGGCGCCGTATTCCTCGGCCATGGCCACCATGGCCGCTGCCGCGCCAGGCGTGGTGCCCCAGGCGGCGGTGCTGCCCGGCAGGCCACCGAAGCGCACCAGCAGGGCACCGGTGAGCAGGCTGAGCAACACGGTCAGGGCGGTGGCCAGCAGCATCACCGGCCAGTGCTCGGCGACGGTGAGCAGCACCGCGGCGGTCATGGCATGGGCGATCAGGCAGCCCACCACGCCCTGGCCGGTCTGGAACAGCCGGCGCGGCAGGCGGATGGTGGCGCCGCCGACGCCAAAGGCGATGGCCACCAACATGGGACCGAGAAAGAGGGCCGCGGGCACCTGCAGCCAGCTGAGTCCGCCGCCGACCAGGGCGGAGCAGAGGATCAGGGCCAGCCATTGCACCAGGGGCGGATAGGGCGAGGGGACAGAGGGGGTGGACAAAGCGGTCTCCGGACGGCGGGGAGCCGGCGCGGCGTACCGACCCCGGGGCCGGCTCGGGGCCGGCCCTGGAGGCGATTATACGACCTTTGCGGCTTTCAATGGCCTTTCAGTCGCTGAAAAAACCGCCCTGTCAGCGCACCAGATGCAGGAACTGCAGGTGGCGCTCGTACTGGTCGAGCATGTCGTTGAGGATCTGCTCGCGGTTGTAGCCCACCAGGTCATAGTCCTGGCTGCCCTCGGTCAGGTGCACCTCGGCGCGGTAGTAGCGCCGATTCTTCAGGTGCAGGCCGCCGATGCCGGCGCGGGCGAAGGAGGGCGTGAAATAGCCCTGCATGATCACTTGGTAGATGAAGGGGTGCTCTTCGCCGTGGCCGATGGTCAGCTGCAGATTGGCGTTGGTGGAATCGAACTGGGTCTCCACCACCAGGCCCTTCTCCCGCGAGACCTCGACCATCTCTTCCATGGCCGGGCGCACGGTGCTGTCCATGAAGCGATAGACCTCGTCCCGCGAGGGGAAGTACACCGCCTGGGACAGCCGCTGGCGCCAGCCGCCGTGCCGGGCCTTGCCATTGGTCGCCACCGGCGCGAGGGAGTGCAGCCGCGCCCGCTGGCGCTGGGACTCCAGGTGCAGCGCCTTGTGCAGGCCCCACATCATCAGCAAAACCACCACCGAGAAGGGCAGCGAGGTCAGCACCACTGCCGACTTCAGGGCATCCATGCTGCCGGCGAACAGCAGGCCGCCGGTGACCACGGCCACGGCCGCGCCCCAGAACACCCGCAGCCACTTGGGACCGTCTTCATCGGCCTCGCCGCCCTTGGACGACAGGGTCGAGAGCACCACGGTGCCCGAATCGGCCGAGGTGACGAAGAAGACGAAGCTCACCAGCACGGCGACGCTGATCACCACGCGGCTGGCCGGATAGGTCTCCAGCACCTGGTAGAAGGCCATGGCCGGATCGGTGAGGGCGGTCTGCGCCAGGCCGGTCATGCCCTGGCCAAGGACCAGTTCCAGGGCGCTGTTGCCGAAGATCGACAGCCAGGCCAGGGTGAAGCCCAGCGGGATGAACAGCACGCCAAAGACGAATTCACGGATGGTGCGGCCGCGCGAGATGCGCGCGATGAACAGCCCGACGAAGGGCGCCCAGGCGATCCACCAGGCCCAGTAGAACACCGTCCAGCCGCCCAGCCAGTCGGAGGGCTCGTCATAGGCATAGAGGTCGAAGCTCTTGCCCGGCAAGGCCGAGAGGTAGTCGCCGATGTTCTGGATCAGGGTATTGAGCAGGTGCTGGGTCGGCCCGGCGAACAGCACGAACAGCAGCAGGGCGACGGCCAGCACCATGTTGATGTCGGACATGATGCGCACGCCCTTGTCGACGCCGGACACGGCGACGGCGATGGCCGCGCCCATCATCAGCACGATGAGGATCAGTTGCACCCAGTGGCTGTGGCTGATGCCGAACAGGTAGTCCAGCCCGGCATTGAGGTGCAGCACGCCGAAACCGAGGTCGGCGCCCAGGCCGAAGATGGTGGCGATGATGCCGAAGGCGTCCACGGCGTGGCCGATGGGCCCGTTGATGCGCTTGCCGATCAGCGGATAGAGCGCCGAGCGCAGGGCCAGCGGCAGATTGTGGCGGTAGGCGAAGTAGGCCAGGGCCATGGCCACCAGGGCGAACACCCCCCAGCCGTGCAGGCCCCAGTGCAGGAAGAGGATCTGCATGGCCTGGCGCGCGGCTGCCGGATTGCCCCCTTCGCCGGCCGGCGGCTGGGCGAAGTGGGTCAGGGGTTCGGAGACGCAAAAGAAGAACAGGGTGATGCTGATGCCGGCGGCGAACAGCATGCCGGCCCAGGACAGGTAGCTGAATTCGGGTTGGTCGTGGTCGGCACCGAGCTTGATCTTGCCGTAGCCGGACAGCGCGGTGACCACCACGAACACCAGATAGAGCGACATGGCCAGCAGGTAGTACCAGCCGACCGTATTGGCGGCCCAGGTCTGCGCCTGCAGCAACCAGGCGCCGGCCTCCTCTGGACGGCCGATGACGGCCAGGGAAAACAGCAGAATCACCGCGGCCGCGCAGTAGAAGGCGGGGGGATTCAGTTTTACGGTGCCGGATGAGGGCGTCGCACTCATGAGGACTCCTTGCGCACTGCCAAAGGGAAGAATGCTTTTTTAATTGATCGTTCGATTAAAAAAGAATACCACAGGCGACCCCTGAGGTGAACGCTTCGAGTCAGCGCAGCCCTGAAAGTTGCCGTCCAGAGGTCTTGCCTATGCCGGTGGTCGACTTTGGTCGAGACCAGCCCGAACGGTTAGAACCGCGACCCCTTGGCAAAGTCTGTTGGTTATGACTCAGGCATCTTCTCCCTTCGGCTCCTATCGTCCGCTACTGCTTCTGGTAGAGGACGAGCCGTTGCTGCGGGAACTGGCCACCGAGGCGCTGGAGTCGCTGGTGGACCTGCAGGTGGTGGCCGTGCCGACCGCCGATGCGGCCCTGAGCTACTTGGAGCAGAACGGCGCCCGCATCGACGTGCTCTTCACCGACGTGCGCATGCCGGGGCGCCTCGACGGCGAGGCCCTCGCCCAGCTGGTCTCCCAACGCTGGCCCCATATCCCGGTGATCCTCACCTCCGGCGATCGCCTCACCGTGCCCCGCGGCGCCGGCCGCACCCGCTTCATGCCCAAACCCTGGCATATCGACGACATGGCCAATTGCGTCAACGAGGCGCTGGGGCAGAGTCGGGTGGCGTGAGGGTAGCCCGATCGGTTGTAAAGCCGCGACCTATGACCCACTATTCCGGGACTGATCTAGCTGGAGTCATGCCATGCGACCTTCTCTTGTCCTGGACCTGAAACGAGCTGTCATACGGGATGTTGCGTCACGTTTTCGAGTGGCCAATCCGCGAGTGTTCGGTTCAGTTCTCGAAGGTACCGATCAGGACGGCAGCGATTTGGATCTGTTGGTGGATGCCCTTCCAGGGGCAACACTGTTCGACCTGGGAGGGTTGCAGGACGAGCTTGAGGAATTACTGGGCGTTCCGGTAGATCTGGTGACCCCCGCCGATTTACCCGGATCCTTTCGCGCGCAGGTTCTGCTGGGGGCACGACCGATATGAATCGCACGGCGGACTATCTGGCTCATATGCAACAGGCGGCCAGCGAGGCACTGGGCTTTATTGAGGGTCTCACTCGGGAAGACTTCCTCGAAGACCGTCGGACACAGCAAGCGGTGGTCATGAGCCTGATCATCATCGGCGAAGCGGCAACCAAGATCATGGCTGTGGACGAAGCCTTCACCCAGGTGCATCCAAACATCCCGTGGCGCAATATGAGAGGCATGCGTAATCGTATCGCCCACGGTTATTTCGACATCAACCTCGATGTGGTCTGGGAAACCGTCGTTACCGCCCTGCCCGAACTTCTGGAACAATTGCGTCTGTTATCGGGAAGGTAGCTTCGTACCACGCTGTGCCCTCACCCCAACCCTCTCCCAAGGGGAGAGGGGGCTATCCGAGTGGGTTTCTGGCTTTATCCGCTCCGGCAGGATTGTGATCAGCTATCGGGCTGCACCCGCAGGGGCGGCCGCATCGGCTCGCCCTACGGCTGCCACTGCGGATCCTTGCCGCTCAGCTTGCGATCCAGGAAGAAGGCGGTGCTGATCAGCGCCAGGTGCGACAGGGCCTGGGGCAGGTTGCCGAGGGGGTAGCCGCGCTTGTCCAGTTCCTCGGCATAGAGACCCAGGGGGTTGGCGTAGCCCAGCAGCTTTTCGAACTCCAGGTGGGCTTCGTCGACGCGACCGGCGCGGGCCAGGCATTCGACGTACCAGAAGGAGCAGGCGACGAAGGCGCCTTCTTCGCCCTTGAGGTTGTCCGCTGGCGTGTCCGCCGGGTTGTAGCGGCGGATCATGCCGTCGTAGGCCAGGTTGGTCTTGATGGCGTCCAGGGTGGACAGCCACATGGGATCGGTGGCGCTGACGAAGCGCACCAGCGGCATCAGCAACAGGGCGGCATCCAGGCTCTTGCCGTGGCGGGTCGAGGTGAAATGACCCAGTTCGGCGTTCCAGAAGTTGTCCCAGATGTCTTCTTGGATGGCAGCGCGGGCGGCGTACCAGCGTTCGTAGGGCATCGGCAACGAGCGCTTGACCGACAGCCGCATCGCGCGGTCGATGGCCACCCAGCACATCAGCCGCGAATGCAGGAAGTGCTCGGGATCGCCGCGCATCTCCCAGATCCCGGCGTCGGGCTGGTTCCAGTGCTCGCAGACGTGGTCGATCATCCGCACCACCTCCTTCCAGCCCTGGTGGGAGATGGCTTCGCCATACTTGTTGGACAGGTAGATGGCGTCCATCAGCTCGCCATAGATGTCCAGCTGGATCTGCTTGTAGGCCTCATTGCCGATGCGCACCGGACTCGAGTCGGCATAGCCGGCCAGGTGGTCGAGGGTTTCCTCGGGCAGGTCCAGGCCACCGTCCAGGCGATACATGATCTGCAGCTTTTCCGGGGCGCTGTGGCTGTTTTCCACGCACTGGCCCACCCAGTGGGTGAAGTCCTTGGCTTCCTGGGTGTAGCCCAGGCGCATGAAGGCATAGACGGTAAAGGAGGCGTCGCGGATCCAGGAGGCGCGATAGTCCCAGTTGCGTTCACCGCCCAGGGCTTCGGGCAGGCTGAAGGTGGCGGCCGCGGCGATGGAGCCGTGCTTGCAGGAGGTCAGCAGCTTCAGCGCCAGGGCCGAGCGGGTGACCATCTCGCGCCAGCGCCCCTGGTAGTGGCTCTTGGCGGCCCAGGAGGTCCAGTAGGTCAGGGTGTCCTCGAAGCAGAGATCGCTCTGGCCGGCGACGACCTTGTCGTCCTTCTCGCAGCCAAAGACGAAATCCAGCTGTTCGCCCTGTTCCAGTTCGAATTCGGCCAGGGCGGCGTTGCCGTCCACCTGCAGGGTGACGCTCGACGCCAGGCGCAGGGTCGGCTGGCCCGCGGCCTCGAACAGGGCGCCGCCGTCCACCAGGCGGGCGCGGGTCTCGGCGCGGGCATAGTCGTGGGCCGGGGCGCAGACCAGGCGGAAGCGGCAGCGTCCGGCCACCACCTGCACGCGGCGGACGATGCGCGGCTGGGTGTCCTCGCTGCTGCACACCGGCATCAGATCGGTGATCTCGGCGACGCCTTCCGCCGACAGCCAGCGGGTCTGCAGGATATTGGTGTCCGGCAGATAGAGCTGCTGCTCGCGGGCGTCTTCCCAGACCGGCGCCAGGCTGAAGTAGCCGGCCTTTTCCGAGTCGAGCAGGGCGGCGAATACCGAGGGGCTGTCCAGATTCGGCCAGCAGAAGTGGTCGATGGTGCCGTCGGTGGCGACCAGGGCGCAGGTGCGCAGGTCGCCGATGACACCGTGGGCGCCGATACTGCGGCGGGCGTGCACGGAGGTGGAATCAGCCATTGTCTTCGAATCCCGGATAGAGGCACATGCCGCCGTCGACGAACAGGGTGGTGCCGACGATATAGTCGGCCAGGTCGCTGGCGAGAAAGACCGCCACATTGCCCACGTCGTCGACGTGACCGACGCGCTTGTAGGGGATCAGCTTGAGCAGTTCGCGGGCCTTGGCCTCGTCACCGGTCACCTCTTCGTTGATGGCGGTGGCGATGGCGCCCGGGGCGATGCTGTTGACGCGGATGCCCTCGGCGGCGACTTCCTGGGCCAGGCTGCGCATCAGCAGATTGACCCCGCCCTTGGAGGCGGCGTAGTTGACGTGGCCGGCCCACGGAATGACCTCATGGACCGAGCTCATGTGGATGATCTTGCCCAGGGCGCGGGAGATGCTTTTGTCGCGACCTTGCTTGCGGAACTGCCGGATCGCCGCCCGGGCGCAAAGGAACTGCCCGGTGAGGTTGGTGTTGATCACCGTGTTCCAGTCCTTGAGCGACATGTCGGCCACGGCCGCATCCTTTTGCAGGCCGGAGTTGGCGACCAGGATGTCCAGGCGGCCGAAGGCTTCCAGGGTGCGGTCGAACAGCGCCTGGACCTCGGCCTCGTCACCGACGTCACCGCCGACGGCGATGGCGCGACCGCCGGCGTCCTGGATGCGCTTGGCCAGTTCCTCGGCCGGTTCGGCGCTGGAGTGGTAGTTGATGGCGACGGCGGCACCGGCCTTGGCCAGGGCCTCGGCGACGGCGGCGCCGATCCCGGAGCTGCCGCCGGTGACCAGGGCGACCTGGCCGTTGAGGGAAAGCTGCATGTCCAGACTCCTGCACGGGAAAAGGTGTCTGACTGCTGACCGTCACGCGCGCGTCTAGGTTCAGCCCGCGAGCGTTGCCGGATATTCAGGCCGAGGCCGTGCGGAACAGGCTCATGCGGCGCTCCAGGTCCTCGGCCAATTCGGCCAGCTGGCGACTGGCGCCGGCGATCTGCTGCGAACCGCTGGCGGTTTCCAGGGTGGCCGCGTGGATGCGGTTGATGTTCTCGTTGACCTCTTCGGCCACGGCGGTCTGCTGGGCCGCAGCGGTGGCGATCTGGGCATTCATGGCGTTCACCGAGCCGACGTCCGCCTGGATGGCCGCCAGGGCCGCGACGGCGCGCTGGGTCAGTTCGGCGGTCTCGTGGGCCTGGCCGCGACTCTCCTCCATCTGCGCCGCGGCACGCCCTGCACCTTCCTGGAGGGTGGCGATCATGGCGCGGATCTCGCGGGTCGATTCCTGGGTGCGGGTGGCCAGGTTGCGGACCTCGTCGGCGACCACGGCGAAGCCGCGACCCTGCTCGCCGGCCCGGGCCGCCTCGATGGCGGCGTTCAGCGCCAGCAGGTTGGTCTGCTCGGCGATGCCGTTGATGACGGCGACGATGTTCTCGATGCTGGCGCTGTCGCTGGAGACTTGCTGCACGGTGACGCTGGCCTGTTCCAGGGCCTGCACCAGCTGGCCGATGGCCTGGCCGGAGCTGGCGACCAGCCGGTTGCCGGTGTCCACCTGGGCGCTGGCATTGCCGGTGGCCTGGGCGGCCTGGGCCGCGTAGCCGGCGACCTCGCCGATGGTGGCGGCCAGCTCGGTGACCGCGGCGGCCATGTGCTGGGCCTGGTTGGATTGCACATCGGTGTGGCGCTGGTTGGTCTGGGCGGTGCCTTGCAGCTGGGCCGCCGCCGCGGCGACCGAGCTGGCGGTATGGCGTACCTGGACGATGGTCTCGCCGAGGTGCGCGGTGGCGCTGCCCAGGGTGCCCATGACGCTGTCCGGATGGCGGGTGGCGGGGCGCTCGTCCAGGCGGCCCTCGGCCAGCCGGCGGATGGCGGCGGCCACGGCGTGGGGTTCGCCGCCCAGGGTGGCACCCATCTGGCGAATGATCAGGATGGAGACGGTGACGCTCAGCAGCAGGGCGAGGGCGCAGGTGACCAGCATCAGCCAGCGGAAGCCGCCGGCGATGCCGCGGACCTCGCCCAGGTGGCCGCTGGCGATGGCTTCTTCGTGATCGATGAGCGCATTGATGCGCTTGAGCCACTCGACATAGGCCGGCGAGACGCGCTCCAGCAGGAACACCCGGGCGCCTTCCAGATCGCCGGCCTGGCGCAGCTGCAGCAGGCGCTCGGTCAGCGGCAGGGCGGTGCCTTCGATGTCCTTGATGGCCGCCAGCAGGCGCTGTTCCTCGGCCGTGGCGCCCTGGCTGGCGAACAGCTGATCCATGGGCTCGGCGGACTGGCGATAGAAGGCCTTGAGCCGGTCGATGTCGGCCAGGCGACTGGCCAGGGGCGCGGCGTCGTGGATCAGCACCGTATCGCGAATGGCGATGGCGCGGTCGTGCACGCTGCCGCGGAAGTTGATGGCGTAGCGCTGCTTGACGCTGGCGCCCTGGCTGACAGCGGTCAGGGTGTCGTCTATGACGCCGACGCGCTGGACGCCGACGAGGGTGATCAGCAGCATCAGCACCAGGATCAGGCCGAAGCCCAGGCCCAGGCGGGCGGCCATGGAAAGAGGGGTACGCATGAAAACCTCAACGCTTCAAAGTGTGTGACATGGATCACATTTTGCGTTAAAGGTTTGCGCGATAAGTTTACTTCGGGCCGAGCGGTCATCCCCCAGGTATGAATGGCCCGTTGGCGGCAGGGCTGGATTCAACTGTCCTGGCGCGGCTCCGTCAGCCGGTCACGCCTGGCCAGACCGGGGAACAGCTTCATCCAGACCCCGGTGATCACCAGGGTACCGACACCCCCCAGCACCACCGCCGGCACCGTGCCGAAGAAGTGCGCGGTAACCCCCGACTCGAACTCGCCGAGCTGGTTGGAGGCGCCGATGAACAGGCCGTTGACCGCACTGACCCGGCCGCGCATGGCATCGGGGGTTTCCAGCTGGACGAAGGAACTGCGGATCACCACGCTGACCATGTCGGCGGCGCCCAGCACCACCAGGGTGGCCAGCGAGAACCACAGCGAGGTGGACAGTCCGAAGGCGATGGTGGCGACGCCGAACAGCGCCACCGAACCGAACATGATGCGGCCCACGTGGCGATTGAGGCTGACGTAGGCGAGCAGAAAGGACATGCCCAGGGCGCCCACGGCCGGTGCCGAGCGCAACAGGCCCAGGCCCCAGGGACCGGTGAGCAGGATGTCGGCGGCGAACACCGGGAGCAGGGCGGTGGCACCGCCCAGGAGCACGGCGAAGAGATCCAGGGAGATGGCGCCGAGCACGTCCGGGCGACTCTTGATGAAGCGGATGCCGGCCAGCAGGTTGTCCAGGGTCGGCTTTTCCTTCTGGCTGGGCGTCTGCCGCGCCGGCAGGCTGGAGACCAGCAGGATGGCGATGCCGTAGAGCACCAGCGCCGGGCCATAGACCCAGGCCGCGCCCAGGGCATAGAGCAGGCCGCCCAGGGCGGGGGCGATGATGGTGGCGCCCTGCATGGCCGAGGCCGCGGCGGCGATGGCGCGGGGAAAGATCGCCGGCGGCACGATGTTGGGCAGCAGCGCCTGGGTGGTGGGCTGTTCGAAGGCGCGCGCGGTACCCAGGCAGAAGGCCAGGATGAAGATCAGTTCGCGGGTCACCGCCTGATTGAGGCTGCCCACCAGCAGCACCAGGGCGATCAGGCCCTGGCCGGTCTGGCAGAGGGCGGCGACCCGGCGGCGGTCGTAGCGATCGGCGACATGCCCGGTGTGCAGCATGAACAGTACCCGCGGCAGGAATTCCACCAGCCCCACCAGGCCGAGATCGAGCACGTTGCCGGTGAGGGAATAGAGGTGCCAGCCGATGGCGACGGTGAGCATCTGGAAACTGCCGGCGGTGCAGATGCGGGCGAACCAGAAGGCGACGAAGGGACGGTGGTGACGCAGCTGCAGGGTATCGCCGGACATGACTGGGGCTCGCAGGGACAGAGGCGGCATCTTAAGCCACCCGGGGACTGATCGTCATACAACTGCGGGGTGCGACAGCCTGCCCGATGCGACATCCAACCACGTAAGCAAATGTATCGAGGAGGTCTATCCTAAAGCCTGACGTTGATCCACGTCAGCTTCCGACCTGGTCCAATGGGCTAGCGGCGGTGGCGCCTTTTTAGCGTCCCGCTAGAACCCCAGGCGACGCCGGAGGTTCGAACCTCGGTCAGCGTCAACTCGACCGGCTACCCTCGATGGCCGGCGTGCCTGAGAGGAAAAGCTATGTTCGGCCTCGAAGCCCTGGATCTCGCCCGGATCCAGTTCGCCTTCACCGTGTCCTTCCACATCGTCTTCCCGGCGCTGTCCATCGGTACCGCGAGCTTTCTCGCCGTGCTCGAAGGGCTGTGGCTGAAGACCGACAACCACGTCTACAAGGATCTGTATCACTTCTGGCTGAAGATCTTCGCGATCTTCTTTGGCATGGGCGTGGTGTCCGGTCTGGTGATGGCCTATGAGTTCGGCACCAACTGGAGCGGCTTCGCCGACTATGCCGGCGCCGTGACCGGTCCGCTGCTGACCTACGAGGTGCTGACCGCCTTCTTCATCGAAGCCGGCTTCCTCGGCGTCATGCTGTTCGGCTGGAATCGCGTGGGTCGCGGCCTGCACTTCTTCTCGACGGTGATGGTGGCCATCGGCACCCTGATGTCGACCTTCTGGATCCTGTCCTCCAACAGCTGGATGCACACCCCGAGCGGCTACGAGATCGTCGATGGGCGCATCGTCCCGGTGGACTGGCTGGCGGTGATCTTCAACCCGTCCTTCCCCTTCCGCTGGGCGCACATGACCATTGCCGCCTACCTGTCGGTGGCCTTCCTGGTCGGCGCCTCGGCGGCCTGGCACCTGCTGCGCGGCAACGACAACCCTGCCGTGCGCAAGATGTTTTCCATGGCCATGTGGATGGCCCTGCTGGTGGCCCCGGTACAGGCCTTCGTCGGCGACGCCCACGGCCTCAACACCCTGGAGCACCAGCCGGCCAAGATCGCCGCGATGGAAGGCCACTGGGAGAACCCGCCGGGCGAAGCGACCCCGCTGATCCTGTTCGGCTGGCCGGACATGGAGCGCGAGGAAACCCGCTTCAAGGTGGAAATCCCGGTACTGGGCAGCCTGATCCTCAAGCACAGCCTCACCGAGCCGATCCCGGCGCTCAAGGACTTCCCCAAGGAAGACCGGCCGCCGGCCTATGTGGTGTTCTGGTCGTTCCGCATCATGGTCGCCCTGGGCATGCTGATGATCGCCGCCGGCCTGTGGAGCGCCTGGCTGCGCTGGCGCGGCAAGCTGTTCGAGACCCGCGCCTTCCTGCGCCTGGTCACCTGCATGGGACCGGTCGGTCTCATCGCCCTGCTGGCCGGCTGGTTCACCACCGAGGTGGGCCGCCAGCCGTGGATCGTCTACGGCCTGTTGCGCACCAAGGACGGGGTATCCAACCACAGCGTCACCCAGCTCAGCATCACCCTGGTGGCCTTCGTGGTGGTCTATTTCGCCGTGTTTGGCATCGGCACTCTTTATGCGCTGCGCATGATCGGCAAGGGTCCGCACACCGGTGAAGGCGACCTGCCCACCTCCGGCGGTCCGGGCACCGATCGCCATCCCAAGCGTCCGCTGTCCGGCGCCGATGGCGGCCTGGAAGAAGACAACCCCACCGACCAGCTGACCGGAGACCGCACATGAACGGCATCCCTGGCATCGACCTCCCGCTGATCTGGGCGATCATCATCATCTTCGGCCTCATGATGTACGTGGTCATGGACGGCTTCGACCTGGGCATCGGCATCCTCTTTCCCTTCGTCAAGGGCAAGGAAGACCGCGACGTCATGATGAACACCGTGGCGCCCATCTGGGACGGCAACGAGACCTGGCTGGTGCTCGGCGGGGCGGGGCTCTATGGCGCCTTCCCGCTGGCCTACTCGATCATCCTGCCGGCGCTGTACCTGCCGCTGATCTTCATGCTGATCGGCCTGATCTTCCGCGGCGTGGCCTTCGAATTCCGCTTCAAGGTCCAGGAAGGCAAGGAAGCCCTGTGGGACAAGTCCTTCATCTTCGGCTCGCTGCTGGCCAGCTTCTGCCAGGGCGTGGCCCTGGGTGCCTTCATCGAAGGTTTCCCGGTGGAGAATCGCCAGTACGTTGGCGGTCCGCTGGACTGGCTGACGCCCTTCTCGGTGTTCTGCGGCCTGGGCGTGATCGCCGCCTATGCGCTGCTGGGCAGCACCTGGCTGATCATGAAGACCGAGGGTCCGCTGCAGGCGACCATGCGCCGCCTGACCAAGCCGCTGCTGTTCCTGCTGCTGGCCTTTACCGCCGTGGTGAGCATCTGGACCCCGCTGAGCCAGGCGGCCATTTCCGCCCGCTGGTTCAGCATGCCCAACCTGGTCTGGTTCCTGCCGGTGCCGATCCTGGTCGGCGTGGTGACCCTGGCCCTGCTGCGCGCCATCCTGCGCGAGGATTCGCACCATGCGCCCTTCCTGCTGACCCTGGCGCTGATCTTCCTCGGCTACAGCGGTCTGGGCATCAGCCTCTGGCCGAACATCATCCCGCCGGCGGTTTCCATCTGGGAGGCCTCGTCGCCGCCGCAGAGCCAGCTGTTCCTGCTCATCGGCACCCTGTTCATCATCCCCATCACCCTGATGTACACCTTCTGGGGCTACTACGTGTTCCGCGGCAAGGTACGCGCGGGGGAGGGCTACCACTGATGCCCGGCCGCTCGCGCGAACCCAATCCCGCGGACAACAAGCCGCTCTGGCAGCGGCTGGCCTGGATGGCCGGCATCTGGGCCTGCAGCCTGGTGGCGCTGGGCGTGGTGGCCTGGGTATTGCGCCTGGTGCTGACGGCGGCGGGACTCAAGTCGCACTGACCCCTCGGGTGTTTCGGTGGATGAGGCTGCGCCGTCATCCACCCTACGCGGGACGCGATCCTGTGCTTGAAAGCTACCCTTTACGCCGGGCAGCTCCCTCTCCCGCTTGCGGGGGAGGGTTGGGGTAGGCATGGCAAGTAGCAAGCGTTAGCCAAAGTCCTAAAACCGCCTGAATAACCTTCAATTTTCCGCCGGCACCCCAGTGCCCCGTTTGGCCGGCCGAACGGCAGCGTCGAGGAAGTGGGTGAGCGGCACGGATGCCGCGAAAGGGGCCGAGGGCCAGGACGGCCCTTCGGCCCCGGCCCGCTGGAGCGGCGCTGATGTGAGGGCATCCTGCGCAAGGCGCAGGACCGGCCAGTCGGGGCGAGCGTTTTTGGTTACTTTTGCCGCGACTGGCAAAAGTGACCCGCCCGGCGGGGGCGGAACGAGAGCTATCCGAACACTCAGCAAATCAGCTCGACGACTGACCTAAATGAGCACTCTACCCCCACCCCAACCCTCCCCCGCTAGCGGGAGAGGGGGCTGTCTAGGGTGGAGGGGCATCCGGCGTACAGGGACCATCAGCGCAGGGAATCCGCTGGCTCCGCGAATCAGCCCAACCCCAAACCTACAACTTTTCCCAGTTATCCCCCTCCCACCCGCCCGCTAGCCTGACTCCGTTCCCATCGAGACGAGGAAGGCATCCATGCAGGTTCAAGAAGGCTACGCCGATTTCCACGGCCATCAGACCTGGTACCGGGTCACCGGTGAGCTGGCCAGCGGGCGGTTGCCGCTGGTGGTGGCCCATGGCGGTCCCGGTTGCACCCATGACTATGTCGACAGCTTCAAGGACCTGGCCGAGCGCGGCTGGCCGGTGGTGCATTACGACCAGCTGGGCAACGGCCGCTCCACCCACCTGCGCGGAATAGACCCCGGCTTCTGGACGGTGGCGCTGTTTCTCGACGAGCTAGACAACCTGCTGCGCCACTTGGGTATCTGCCAGTACGTGCTGCTCGGCCAATCCTGGGGCGGGATGCTGGCCGCTGAGCACGGGGTGCGCCAGCCTGAAGGACTACGGGGGCTGGTCATCGCCAATTCGCCGGCGTCCATGGCGCTCTGGCGCGAGGCCGCGGCCGGGCTGCGGGCCGAATTGCCGGCCGAGGTGCAGGCCATCCTGGAGCGCCACGAGGCCGCCGGCACCACCGATTCGCCCGAGTACCGCGCTGCCAGTGAGGTCTTCTATGTCCGCCATGTCTGCCGCGTGCAGCCCATGCCGGCCGAGGTGGCGCGGACCTTTGCCGCCATCGACGCCGATCCCACCGTCTATCACGCCATGAACGGCCCCACCGAATTCCATGTGATCGGCAGCCTCAGGGACTGGAGCGTGATCGAGCGGCTCGAGCGGATCCAGGTGCCGACCCTGCTGATCTCCGGGCGTCACGACGAGGCCACCCCGGCCTGCGTGGAGCCCTTCGATAGACTCATCCCGGATGCCCGCTGGCGCATCTTCGAGCATTCCAGCCACATGCCCCACGTGGAAGAACGCGAAGCCTGCATGGCCACGGTGGCGGTCTTTCTCGCCGAGCTGGAGCGCCGCTAGGCGTCCGCATCCAGGGCGGCGGCGATCTCGTCGATGCGGGTCTGGCGGTCGTCGGCCTGCAGGCGCGGGCGCGGATTGAGCGCCGACCATTCCGGATGGGCCCGGGCCACCTGCACGGCGGCGGGCAGCTTGCCCTCGCGCCAGCGCTGCTCGTCGGGGGCGGCCACTTCGATGGCGCCCTGGGCGGCATGGCCGCGGGTTTCCAGCGCCGCCAGCAATTGTCGCTGCCGGACGGCCAGCAGCCGCAGCACGGCATCGTCGATGGACAGTTCCCGTCCGCCGCGCAGCTTGCCGAACAGCCGCCGACCATAGTGGCCGCCGGTCTGCGCCAGGCCGCCGGCCAGGGCGCCCAGCACCGTGGCGGCGCCCAGGGTCAGACCGCCGGCGAGCAGGTCCAGGCCGACCCCGGCCGCGGCGCCGGCCGCCACGCCGCCGCCCAGGCGGATGCCCAGCAGGCGCAGGGTTTCCGGATTGAAGAGATCGTCGCCCCAGCGCCCGTCCAGCAGCGGCAGGTCGCTGGCGTGGGCATCGCCCGGGCGAAAGCCGAACAGCCGCAGCAGGTCTTCCACACAGCGCTGTTCGCGGGTGCGCAGGGCGTCGCGCAACTCGGCGGTCGCGGTATTCACCTCGGCTTCGCCAGGCGCCACGCTGCGCCGCGCGGCGGCGGCGTCCACCAGCAGTTCGGCGATCAGCCGCACCCCCTGCTGATGGCGGCGGCGGGCCTGCTCGGCGTGATCGGCGATCAGTCGTTGCAGCGCCGGGCGGCCGCTTTCCAGCAGCGTCGCCAGGCTTTCGTAGAGGCGCGCCTCGCCGTCCGCCGGGGGGGCGACGCTGTCGAAGCGCACCAGGGCGTGCAGGCCGAGGCGGGCCAGGGTGGCGCGCCAATCGTCGGCGCGGTGGCCGTCGGCGGCGACGAAATTGAGCACCGGTACCAGCGGGCGACCGCAACCGGCCAGCACCGCCAGTTCGTCGCGATACTTGGCCAGCACCGGCTCACGGGCGTCGATCACATAGAGACCGGCATCGGAGGCGCGCAGCTGGCGAATCACCTTGGCCTCCTGCTCGAATCGCTGGCGGGCTTCCACGCTGTCGAGAAAGCGGTCGAGCAGGGTGGCGGCGTCCAGGCGTTCGCCGGGGCGTTCCAGTTGCTCCAGGTAGTCGCGCAGGGCGATGGCGTCTTCCAGGCCGGGGGTGTCGTAGAGCTCCAGCAGGGCTTCGCCATCCACCGACAGCCGCGCGCCCTCGACATGGCGGGTGGTGCTGGGACGATGGGAGACCTCGCCGAAGTCGACGTCGCGGGTCAGGGTGCGCAGCAGCGAGGTCTTGCCGACATTGGTGTGACCGACCAGCGCCAGGCGCAGGGGGCCGCTCATGGATTCGTCTCCAGCCAGGCCAGTTCTTCGAGATCGCCGGTGCAGTGTGCCAGGCGCAGGGCATCCAGCGCCTGGCGCCAGTCGTCCAGGCGCACCGGATCGAGCTTGCCGCCCAGGGGCGCGGGCAACAGCCAGACGCGGGTGGCCGTGGCGCAGCGCGACAATTCGGCCAGCAGGGTCAGGGTACCGCGATCCGGCGAGCGGCGGGGGTCGCAGGCGATCAGCAGGCGCCGGGCCGGATAGCGGGTCAGCTGTTCCAGCAGATGGCGCCGGCCCTGGCCGTCGTCGAGCACGCCGGCGTCACGCACGCCTTCGGGCAGCGGCGGCGGCCAGGTATGGTCGGTGAGTTCGATGCCCACCAGCAGCGCCTCGTCGCCGGTCCGGGCCAGGCCCCCGGCATCCTGCTGGGGCAGCTGCACGGGGGCGGCGTCGTTCACCCCGAGGCGCTCACTGGTAGGTAGCAGACGCTCGCGCAGGTGCAGGTAGCCGGGACGCTCGACGTCCAGCCGCAGCCGCTGGCGACCGCGTCGCCAGCGCCACAGGCAGAGCAGGGTGAGCAGCAGCCGGGGCAGCAGGCCATAAACCAGCACCACGCCGAGCAGCCAGCCGGCCCAGGCCTGGCGGGCCGCGGCCAGAGGGCTGGCGGCATCGCCACTGGCGGCGATGCTGGCCGGGTCGGGCAGCGGAAAGCCCAGCAGCTGGGGCAGGGCGCCGAGCGCCTGGGTCAGCAGCACGAAGGTATCGCTGCCGAGCAGGGTGGTCTCCCAGACGAACAGATAGCTGCGTCCGGAAAGCAGCGCCAGCAGGGTCGCCAGGGCACTGCCGAGGATCAGCAGCCAGAGGCCGTGGACCAGACCGCCCAGCGCCCAGGGCAGCAGGCGGGCGCGACCGAGCAGCCCGACCAGCGCCGGACCCAGGTGCAGGGCGCGGGCGTCCCGCGCCAGGCGGCCGGAGAGCCACAGCCAGAGGCGTGCCAGCGGCGAGGACAGCTGCCGGCCACCACCCAGCAGGCCAAGGGCCCAGACCAGCAGGCTGAGGAGGTTGAGGCCGAGCAGACTGCCCAGCGCCCAGAACACATTGACCGGACGACTGCCATCGCCCAGCGCCCCGGCGGCGAGACCCGCGCCGCAGAACAGCGCCACGATGCCCAGCAGCCAGGCGGCCAGCAGCGCACCCTGGCGCCAGCGACGCCGTGCCGCCAGCAGCCCGTCGCGCTGACCGAGCAGGCGGGCGCGCGTCACCAGTCGCGCCTCGAATGGACCGCTGGCCGCACGTGCCTGGCGATTGGCCTCGGCGTCTTCCAGCGGGCCGCTGTCTTCCTCGGTCAGGCGCAGGGCTTCGGTGAGCCAGAGATCCTCGAAGGCGGGAGAGGGGGTTGCGGTCACGCGTCGGCGCCCTTGCGGCAAAAACGCCGAGCATAGTCCCTGGCGCCCTGGCTGTTAACGCCTCTGTTATGCTCTGTCACCATGAAAACCTCTCTCCCCCTGAGCCTGATCGTCGCCGTGGCCGACAACGGCGTCATCGGCATCGACAATCGTCTCCCCTGGCACCTGCCGGCGGAGCTCAAATATTTCAAGGCCGTGACCCTCGGCAAGCCGCTGGTCATGGGTCG
>Ga0153990_1000042_pt1 | contig 47701 bp, 39 predicted proteins | sample TSNC074MetaG_FD_104739 | JGI IMG/M metagenome (GOLD analysis project Ga0153990, IMG submission 104739) | Attine ant fungus gardens microbial communities from North Carolina, USA - TSNC074 MetaG | ecosystem: Host-associated > Fungi > Mycelium > Unclassified | place: USA: North Carolina, Jones...
CCATAGGCATAGGCCAGCGACAGCATCCACAGCACGGGCAGCACCAGCAGCCAGGTCAGCCGTGGCTGGAGGCGCTCCAGCAGGTCGTGGGCCAGCAGCAGGGCCAGGGTCAGGATGACCGCCAGGCCCATCAGGGTGCGCGCCTCGAGGATGAAATCGCTGAACAGCAGGGTGATGCCGGCCACGCAGGCGGCCAGCACCGGCAGCGTCGCGCCGTACAGCAGCAGGGGCAGCAGCGCCCGGCGGCCATAGGCGCGGGCATAGGTCAGGCCGCCCAGGCCATAGCCGATCGCCGCCAGCCCACCAAACAGCCACCACAGCCAGAGATTGCCGGGGGTGACCAGCAGGCCGACGCTCTGCAGCACCTCGCCCAGCCGATGCCAGAGCTCGGGCAGCACCTGGCCACCCACACCGGCGTGTCGCGTGGTCGCCATCAGCTGATAGGCGGTGAGGAAGTAGAGGGCGCAACCCAGCAGCAACTGCAGGCCCTGGCGCAGCACCAGCCGCAGGGCCTGCGCCGGGGCCTCGCGGCGTTGCACGGCGCGGATGAACTCCAGGCAGCAGAGGCCGACGAAGACATTGAGGGCCACCTGGTAGAAAGCGACGGCCGCCGCCAGCAGCGCCGCCGGCACCAGCAGCGCCAGCACGGTGTGACGACTGCGAAAGATCGCCGCATAGATCACCGCCACCAGACTCAGGGCCATGGTCGGGCCATCGTACTGGTAGGTCAGGTTGCCCAGCCAGAACGGCGAGAACCACAGCGGCAGCAGGGCCAGGCACTGGGTCGGTCGCGGCGCGCCGAAGCAGTGGCGGGCCAGATCGGTCAGGGCCCAGGTCGCGGCGGCGCAGGCGATCAGCAGCGGCAGGGGGAAGAGGTTGAGGGTACTGCCGCTGAAGGTCAGCAGCCGATAGAAGACCTCGGTGAGCACCCGCCCCTGCTGGCGCCACTCCGGGCCGTTCTCCAGCTGGATGCGCCAGTTGTCATCGACATAGGGAAAGTCGACCAGGATGAAGGGCAGGACGAACAGCAGCAGTGCGGAAAGGAACAGCGCCCGGGTCTGCACCGGGGTGAGCGTCTGGGGCATGGCGGCGGATCCGGATCCGGCTTCGACGGGAGACGCAGCCGCCACCACCCGAAGCGATAGCGGCGCCGGCTGCGTGGGGTCAGTCCTGCAGGGCCAGCTGGCAGATGCGCTCGCAGAGTTCGTCGAAGTCGATGCCCATGGCCGCGGCCGATTGCGGCAGCAGACTGGTGGCGGTCATGCCCGGCAGCGTGTTGACCTCCAGACACCAGAGCCGTCCCTCGGCGTCCAGGCGGAAGTCGGCGCGACTGTAGCCGTCGAGCTTGAGCGCCCGATGCGCGGCCAGGGCCAGCCGGCGCGCTTCCTCGGCGATCTCCGCGGAGACCTCGGCCGGAAAGACTTCCACAGCGCCCTTGGGCTGGTATTTGCTGGTGTAGTCGAACACGCCACTCTGGCCGAGGACGATCTCGCCCACCGCCAGTGGCTGGTCGCCCAGTACGCCCACGGTCAGCTCGCGCCCGGCGACGAAGCGCTCGATCATCACCTCGCGGTCATAGCGCAGCGCCAGCTCGATGGCCGGTTGCAGGTCCTCGGCGCGGCTGACCTTGCTCAGGCCCACGGTGGAACCCTGCTGGCTGGGTTTGACGATCACCGGAAAGCCCAGGGTGTCGGCCACGGTCGCGGCATCCACCGGCGCCATCAGCCAGTCGGCGGTGGGTACGCCAGCGGCCCGGAACAGCCGCTTGCTGAGGTCCTTGTCCATGGCCACGGCGCTGCCCACCCGGCCGCTGCCGGTGTAGCGCAACTCGGCCAGGTCGAGCAGGGTCTGCAGGGTGCCGTTCTCGCCGGTCCCGCCGTGCAGGGCGAGGAACAGCAGATCCTGGTCGCCCAGCTGGGCACGGCTGAGCACCGCGCCGGCATCCTGGCCGCGCATCCGCACCAGGGCGGTCCGCTCCGGCGGTTCGAGGCCGACGCGGGCTTCCAGCAGGGCGCGCTCGGCGTCTTCATCGAGCAGCCCCAGGGCGGTATCCACGGTCACCACCTGATGCCCACGCCGGCGCAGCGCCGCCACCACCTGGGCACCGCTGGCGATGGACACGTCGCGTTCTTCGCTGGTGCCGCCGAGCAGGACCGCGATCTTCAGCTTGTCCTTGACCATCATTCGTCCTCGAAAACGTAGCTGCCGGGCGCGAGATTCTCGAACCGGGTGTATTTGCCGATGAAGGCCAGCCGCGTGGTACCGATCGGACCGTTACGCTGCTTGCCGATGATGATTTCCGCCACGCCCTTGTACTCGGTCTCCGGGTGGTACACCTCGTCCCGGTAGACGAACATGATGACGTCGGCGTCCTGCTCGATGGCGCCCGATTCGCGCAGGTCGGAGTTCACCGGGCGCTTGTTCGGCCGCTGTTCCAGCGAGCGGTTGAGCTGGGAGAGCGCCACCACCGGGCAGTTGAATTCCTTGGCCAGGCCCTTGAGCGAGCGCGAGATCTCGGAAATCTCGTTGGTCCGGTTCTCGCCGCTGCTGCCACCGATCTGCATCAGCTGCAGGTAGTCCACCATGATCAGCGCCAGGTCGCCGTGCTCGCGCACCAGGCGCCGGGTGCGGGCGCGCATTTCCGAGGGACTAATGCCGGCGGTATCGTCGATGAACAGCTTGCGGTCGTTGAGCAGGTTGACCGCCGAGGTCAGTCGCGGCCAGTCGTCATCGTCCAGCTTGCCGGAACGCACCTTGGTCTGATCGATGCGGCCGAGGGACGAGAGCATCCGCAGCACGATGGAGTCGGCGGGCATCTCCAGGGAGAACACCAGGACCGCCTTGTCGGTGCGCAGCACCGCGTTCTCCACCAGATTCATGGCGAAGGTGGTCTTGCCCATGGAGGGACGGCCGGCGACGATGATCAGGTCGGCCGGCTGCAGGCCGCTGGTCTTCTCGTCCAGGTCGGCGAAGCCGGTGGACACCCCGGTGATGGCATCGCTGGAGTTGAACAGGGTATCGATGCGGTCGATGGCTTTGGTCAGGATGTCGTTGACCCCGACCGGCCCGCCGGACTTCGGCCGCGCCTCGGCGATCTCGAAGATCTTGCGCTCGGCTTCGTCGAGCAACTCGTTGGCCCCGCGCCCTTCCGGGTTGTAGGCGCTGTCGGCGATGTCGGCGCTGATGCCGATCAACTGGCGCAGGGTGGCCCGCTCGCGGACGATCTGCGCATAGGCCTTGATGTTGGCCACCGAGGGGGTGTTCTTGGCCAGCTCGGCCAGATAGGCCAGGCCGCCCACCTGGGGCAGCTGACCTTCGTTGTCCAGCTGTTCGGACAGGGTCACCACGTCGAACGGCTGGTTGCGCTCGGCCAGACGGGCCACGGCGCGAAAGATAAGTCTGTGGTCGTGGCGATAGAAGTCGCCATCGGACACCTGATCGAGCACGCGCTCCCAGGCGTTGTTGTCCAGCATCAGACCACCCAGCACGGCCTGTTCGGCCTCGATGGAATGCGGCGGGACCTTGAGGGCAGCGGTCTGCAGATCGTACTGCTCGGGCAGGGAAATCTCGTTCATGCGCAGGTCTTGGGCCCCCATTGCGGGCGGCGAAATGATTTTCGATAGGGCAGAAAAGACAAAGGGCACGTCACTGCCTTGGCAATGACGTGCCCGATTGTCGACAGACCGGCGCCGGGGCGCAAGTCCGCCAGTCAGGCGACGGCGCGCTTATTCAGCGACGACGACGACCTTGACGGTGGCTTCGACGTCGGTGTGCAGGTGCACTTCGACATCGTATTCGCCAACGCTGCGCAGGGCGCCGTTGGGCAGGCGAACTTCGCTCTTGTCCAGCTCAACGCCGGCGGCGCTGACGGCTTCGGCGATGTCGCGGGTGCCGATGGAACCGAACAGCTTGCCTTCGTCGCCGGAGTTGGCGGCGATGGTAACGGTCAGGTCGGCCAGCTTGGCGGCACGGGCATCAGCCTCGGCCTTCTTCTCGGCAGCCTGCTTCTCGAGCTCGGCGCGACGAGCTTCGAAAGCCTCGACGTTGGCAGCGGTGGCTGCGGTGGCCTTGCCCTGCGGCAGCAGGAAGTTACGGGCGTAACCGCCCTTGACGTTCACTTTGTCGCCCAGGTTGCCCAGGTTGGCGATCTTTTCCAGCAGGATGACATCCATTGAGTCTTTCCTCTTAACTTTTAACCTTCACCGTCCGCGGGCCCCTGCGGCTCTTGCGCGGACCGCCCACGGAAATCGAACACGCTATCGATCACAGCCAGAATCACCAACAACGGATAGATCAACTGCCCGAACAGCAACAGCGTCACGTACAGCCCCACCAGCCAGAATCCTGCCAGGCGCTTGGCCGCCACCAGCCCGTGCAGCAGGGCGATGCCGGCAAAGGCCAGCGGCACGCTGCACAGCGGGGTCAGCAGGCCAAGCCCGCTGCCCAGGTTCGGCGCCAGCACCAGCAGGGCCAGGAGGCCGAGCGCGATGGCCGGACGCAGACGCAGGGCGCGAAATTCGCGACCGAACCCCTGGGGGTTGTACAGCGCCGCCTGCCAGTAGCGCCCGAGCATCAGGCACAGCAGGCAGGTGATCTGGAAGAACGCCGCCATCAGACCGGTCAGCACGGGCAGCAGCAACTGCTGCAACTGCGCCTGCTTTTCCGGCGGCAACTGCGCCGCGCTCGGGCCCAACACCTGGGGCAGCAGCCGCCGGATTTCCTCCGCCAGTTGCGCGATGCCCTCGGCATAGACCTGGCCCAGCACCAGGGCGAAGACCAGCCCCAGGGGGACACTGGCCAACAGCACCCGGGTCCAGGACAGACTCTGGCGCAAGATGGCCGCCAGCAGCGTCGAACCCAGCAACACCAGCACGATGCTGGCATCACCCAGATACAGCCAGAACAGCGCTGGCAACAGGGCCCAGACCAGCACCCCGGCCGCCGCGGCAGGTCCCCGGCGCAACAGCACCAGGCTGCCACCGGCAGCGGTCATCCAGTACAGCAGCGGCACGACTGCACCCAGCACCACCACGAGGGTGGCTTGAGTACGGCCGCGCATGATGAACTCAGCCAGAGGCCGCATGCCGTGTTTATCCGTTATTCGTGATCAGGCGTCGATCAACGACCGTGGCTGTCGGTGTAGGGCAGCAGGGCCAGGTAACGGGCACGCTTGATGGCGGTACCCAGCTGACGCTGGTACTTGGCCTTGGTGCCAGTGATACGGCTCGGGACGATCTTGCCGGTTTCGGAGACGTAGGCCTTCAGGGTGTTGAGATCCTTGTAGTCGATCTCTTTCACGCCTTCGGCGGTGAAACGGCAGAACTTACGACGACGGAAGAAGCGTGCCATGACAATGATTCCTCGCTAGATCCAGATTACTCGGCGCTGTCGGCGTCGTCGGAGTTGCCTTCGGCGGACTCGGACTCGGACTCGGCAGGACGCTCGCGACGCTCGCGACGCTCGTTGCGGTTTTCTTCGGCCTTGAGCATCTCGGACTGACCGGTGACGGCCTCGTCACGGCGCAGGATCATGTTGCGGATCACGGCGTCGTTGTAGCGGAAGTTGTCTTCCAGCTCGGCCAGGGCCTTGGCGCTGCACTCGATGTTCATGAGCACATAGTGAGCCTTGTGAACGTTGTCGATGGCGTAAGCCAGCTGACGACGGCCCCAGTCTTCCAGACGATGGACTTTGCCACCGTCTTCTTCGATAGCCTTGGTGTAGCGCTCGACCATGCCGCCCACCTGTTCGCTCTGGTCCGGATGAACCAGGAACACGACTTCGTAATGACGCATTTAATGCTCCTTACGGGTTGCAGCCTGCCGCGGAAACGCGGTCAGACAAGGAGTGAATAGTTCGGATGACTTGCCCTGCGGAATGCGGACGCACTCCGGGCAAGGGGCAACATTCTAGAGAAGGGCGCCGGGGGGCGCAACCGCAGGCATGACCGACGCGACCGCCGGGCAGCCCCAGGCACTCAGCGTTGCACGTCGGCCAGGGCCTGGCGGATCTTGTTCAGGTCATAGGGCTTGATCAGCACCCCGACCCGCGCCTCCATCCCCGGCTCGCGCTCGAAGGCATAACCCGAGGCGACCACGATGCGCAGCGTCGGATCCATCGCCAGGGCGCGGCGGGTCAACTCGATGCCGGACATGCCGCCCAGCCCGATATCGGTGAACAGCACATCGTGTTCGCGTTGCGGCAGCAACTCGAGGGCGGCCTCCGCCGAGGCGACGGCCGTGACCTGATGGTCCAGCTCCTCGATGACTTCGGTGGTCAGCATGCGCAGCGTGGCATCGTCTTCGACGAGCAGCACTCGCAAGCCTACCGGCTCCTGGATCTCCTGACTCACGCGGGCGTCCTCTTGTTGACAGGCCTCGCCCCGGCATTCCCGGAGCGAGGCCGATATTCTGCGCACTGCAGCGCGATTCGTATAGTGCGATACGCGCTGCGTCGGTACCCAGACGTTTCTTAGCGCGGGCTAGCTGGGCGCAGAGGCGCGTCTTTGACGCACGGCCTCGAACAGGCAGACCCCGGTCGCCACCGAAACGTTGAGACTGCTGACGCTGCCGGCCATGGGCAGCCGGGCCAGATGATCGCAATGCTCGCGGGTCAGCCGGCGCATGCCCTTGCCCTCGGCCCCCATGACCACCACGGTCGGTCCGCTCATATCGACGTCATAGATCTCCTGGGTCGCCTCACCGGCGGTCCCGACGATCCACAGGCCACGCTTCTGCAGCTTTTCCAGGGTCCGCGCCAGGTTGGTGACGGCTACCAGCGGCAGTACCTCGGCGGCCCCACAGGCCACCTTGCGCACCACGGCGGTCAGGGTGGCCGACTTGTCCTTGGGCACGATCACCGCCAGGGCTCCGGCGGCATCGGCGCTGCGCAGGCAGGCGCCGAGGTTGTGCGGATCGGTCACGCCATCGAGCACCAGCAGCAGCGGCGGACCTTCGGCCCGATCGAGCAACTCCTCGAGCATGGCCTCGCCCCAGACCTGGCTGGGGCTGACCTGGGCCACCACGCCCTGATGCACGCCCTCGGCCAGTTCGTCGAGCAGCGCCCGCGGCTTGGTTTCCACCGCCAGGCGCTGACCGGCGGCCAGCTCCAGCAGGGCCTCGACCCGCGGCTCACGGCGCCCTTCGGCGATCCAGAGCTGCTTCACCCGCCGCGGATGGAAGCGCAGCAGCGCTTCCACGGCGTGGATACCGTAGACGGTTTCCAGCTGGCTCATGCGTCATCCTTGGGGCGCGCCTGGCCCTTGCGATGAGGCTTCTTGGCCTTGGCCTTGGTCCTGCTCTTGGCCGCGGCCTGGGCCTGGCCTTCGACCTTGGGCTTGGCAGCCGACTTCTTCTTGGCGGCAGCGGCCTTGGCCTTCTTGACCTTGGCTTCCACCGCAGCGGCGCCTTCGGCAGCAGCACCCTGCGCCTGACGCTTCGCCGGAGCGGTACGCGCCTTGGCCGTGGCACTGGCCTTGCCCTTGGCAGTCTTGCCCTGAGCCGTGGTCTGGCCCTGGGCGCCGGCCTTGTCCTGACCGCCGGACTTGCCCTTGGCCTTGGGCTTGCCGCCCTCGACCTTGGCTTCCGCCAGCAGCGCCTGCTTCACCGCGCGACTGCGCTTGACGTCGGTGTTGCCCAGCAGCTTGTCGGCCTGCTCCAGCAACTCCGGCGACACCGAGGTGGCCGGGGCTTCCGGCGTCGGGGCGACGGCCTGGTCTTCCGCTGCCGGCGCCTCGCGGCGACGACCGCGACCGTCACGCTTGCGGCGCGGCTCGCGCTCTTCGCGGACCCGCGGCGCGCCAGCCGAGGCCGGCAGCACGAAGTCGATCTTGCGCTCGTCCAGGTCGACCCGGGCCACCACCACCTCGATGGGATCGCCCAGGCGATAGCTGCGCCCACTGCGCTCGCCGGAGAGGCGATGATGGACGCTGTCGAAATGGTAGTAGTCGTCCGGCAGCGCGGTGACGTGCACCAGGCCCTCGACAAAGACCTCGGACAGTTCGACGAACAGGCCGAAACCGGTCACCGCGGTAATGACGCCGGCATAGGTCTCGCCGACGCGATCCTTCATGAACTCGCACTTGAGCCAGTTGGACACGTCACGCGTGGCTTCGTCGGCACGGCGCTCGGTCATGGAGCACTGCTCACCGAGCTGATCCAGGCGCAACTCGTCGTAGGGATAGATGCGCGCCTTGGCCATGCTCGTCGCGCCTGCGCGCTTGACGTGCTTGGTCTCCATCTTGGAGCGGATGACGCTGCGGATCGCCCGGTGCACCAGCAGATCCGGATAACGCCGGATCGGCGAGGTGAAATGGGTGTAGGCCTCGTAGTTGAGACCGAAGTGACCGTTGTTGTCCGGGCTGTAGACCGCCTGACTCAGGGATCTGAGCATCACCGTCTGGATCAGCCGGAAATCCGGCCGCTCACGGATCTGCTGCAGCAGCGCCTGGTAGTCCGACGGCACCGGATTGGCCTTGCCCTTGGTCAGCGACAGACCCATCTCACCGAGGAACTGGCGCAGATTGGTCTGCTTTTCCAGGGGCGGCGCCTCGTGCACCCGATAGAGGGCCGGCACCTTGTGCTTCTCGAGGAACTTGGCGGTGGCCACGTTGGCGCACAGCATGCACTCCTCGATCAGCTTGTGGGCATCGTTGCGCTGGGTCGGACGGATCTCCGAGATCTTGCGGTCGGCGCCAAAGACGATGCGCGTTTCCTGGGTCTCGAAATCGATGGCACCGCGCACATGACGAGCGGCCAGCAGCACCTTGTACAGGCTGTAGAGCTGCTCCAGGTGCGGCACCACGTCGCCGAGCTGCTTGCGCAACTGCTTGCCTTCGGCCGACTTGGGCTGTTCCAGCACCGCCGAGACCTTGTTGTAGGTCAGACGGGCATGGGAGTGGATGACCGCTTCGTAGAACTGGTAGCCGGTCATGCGCCCGGAAGCGGCGATGGTCATCTCGCAGACCATGGCCAGGCGATCCACCTGGGGATTGAGCGAACAGAGGCCGTTGGACAGCGCCTCCGGCAGCATGGGAATCACCCGCTCGGGAAAATACACCGAGTTGCCGCGCTTTTCCGCCTCGGCATCCAGCGCCGAGCCGACCTTGACGTAGTGGGAGACGTCGGCGATGGCCACGTACAGCCGCCAGCCGCCGGACTTCTTGGCCTCGGCATAGACGGCATCGTCGAAGTCGCGAGCATCTTCGCCATCAATGGTCACGAAAGGCAGCTGGCGCAGATCGATGCGCTTCTGCTTGTCCTTCTCCTCCACCTCGGGCTTGAGCTTGGCAGCCTCCTTCTCGACGGCCTTGGGCCATTCGTTGGGGATGTCGTAGCTGCGCAGGGCGACCTCGATCTCCATGCCCGGTGCCATGTAGTCGCCCAGGATCTCGACCACTTCGCCCTGGGCCTGGCGGAAGGTGGTGGGCCACTCGTCGATGCGCACCTGCACGAACTGGCCGTGAGCGGCGCCGCCGTGCTTGCCCTCGGGCACCAGCACCTGCTGACCGATCTTGGGATTGTCCGGCACCACGTAGGCCAGGCCGCTCTCCTGGAAGAAGCGCCCGACCAGCGACTCGTGCGCCCGGGTGACCACCTCGACCAGGCCGCCTTCGCGACGACCGCGCCGATCATGGCCGGCGACCCGCGCCAGGGCGATGTCGCCATCGAACACCAGGCGCATCTGCGCCGGGCTGAGGAAGAGGTCGTCGCTGCCGTCGTCGGGGATCAGGAAGCCGAAGCCATCGCGATGGCCGGCGATGCGGCCACGCACCAGGTCCAGCTTGTCGATGGGCGCATAGGCACCGCGGCGGGTGTAGATCACCTGACCGTCGCGCTCCATGGCGCGCATGCGGCGCCGCAAGGCTTCGAGCTGGTCCTCGGTGACGAGACCGAATTCTTCGGCGAGCTGTGGCCGTGTGGCCGGGGCGCCGCGATCGGCGAGATGAGCCAGAATGAGTTCGCGACTCGGAATGGGGTTATCGTACTTTTCCGCTTCCCGGGCGGCCTCGGGATCGAGGGATTGCCAATCGGCCATCAGTCTGGGGTTACCTTCTGTGTCTTGGTTCGGTAGGAACTGCCATGGCGCCTATTGAAACGTGAAAACCACGCAATAGTTAGCCTGGCATGCTCAATAAAATATTTTTCACAGCAGGGGTTTACAAGCAAACGCCCCCTGAGTAAAGTGCCGCCCCACGACGCCGTGAGCAATCACGACGCCGGAGATGAGCAATCATCGCCTTGAGTGCCCAGGTGGCGGAATTGGTAGACGCACTAGGTTCAGGTCCTAGCGGTGGCAACACCGTGGAAGTTCGAGTCTTCTCCTGGGCACCACTCATTATAGTCGATCGATTTGCAGATCGGTCGACGAAAAGCCGGCACTAGCCGGTTTTTTAATCCTGAAACCCGCAAGGGTGACGGGAAGCGACCAGAAGTCGCACTGCAGGCCCAGGTGGCGGAATTGGTAGACGCACTAGGTTCAGGTCCTAGCGGTGGCAACACCGTGGAAGTTCGAGTCTTCTCCTGGGCACCAATACCAAGCGGACGATCCCGGATCGGACGCAACAGAAAAAACCGGCTTCGGCCGGTTTTTTCTTGCCTGCGAAAAGGCGTGGGGCCCTCCCCTACGCCTTGAACTGCCCCAGACTGCCGCGCAACTGGGCGGCCAGCTCCGCCAGAGTCCGACTGCTGTGCGCAGTGGCCGCCACCGATTCGGCTGCGCGCAGCGTCTCGCCATGGATGACCTCGACCCGCTGGCGTACCGCCGCGGCGCCCTCCGCCTGACGCTGGGCCGCCTGGGCAGCCGTGGTCATGCTGGCATGCACCTGATCCACGGCGCGGTGGACATCCTGCTGGATGCGCTTGCTGTCGCGCAGCACCGCCAGCCCGCTGCCGGCCTGCTGGCGCGCCGCGCCTATGGCGGCGACAGCTTCGCGCGCGCCTTCCTGCAGACCGGCGATGTGGGTCCGGATGCTGCCGGTGGATTCCTGGGTCTTGCTGGCCAGCGCCCGCACCTCGTCGGCGACCACCGCAAAGCCACGTCCGCTCTCGCCGGCCCGGGCCGCCTCGATGGCTGCATTGAGCGCCAGCAGGTTGGTCTGCTCGGCGATGCCGCGGATCACGTCCAGCACCACCTCGATCTGCTCACTTTGCTCGGCCAGCCGCTCGATCACCTGGGCGCCGGACTCGACCTGGGTCACCAGCCCCTCGATACCTTCGGCCACCTCGGTGGCGATGCGGGCGTTGCTCTGGGTGGAACTGCGAATGGCCTCCACCTGCTGCAGGGCGCCCTGCATGGCCTGACTTTCGCCCTGGGCATCCGCGGCGATACCGGACAAGGCCTCCAGACTGCGCGCCACCTCTTCGCGTTGGCGCAACGCCGCCGCTTCGGCGGTGGCACTGCTGCCGGCCAAACCGCGGATTTCCTCGCCGGTACGCGCCGCGACGCCATGGGCCTCGCCCACCAGCGGCTGCAGCTTGGCCAGGAAGCGATCGACCGCGCCACCCAGCGCCTGGATCTCATCGCCCTGCCCCAGCTGCAGGCGACGCGTGAGATCCCCCTCCCCGGCTGCCAGATCGTCCAGCGCCCGCTGCAGCACGCCGATCCGCCGCAGCACCCGGCGCCCCAGCACCAGCGCCACGGCCACGACCATCACCACGCCGACCCCGATCAGCCCCAGGGCGATCTGCCAGCGCAGCGCGCCCGCCAGGGTGGCGACCGTTTCACCGGCATTGCGACTCATGGCCAGGGCAGCCTGGCGCGTGCCTTCCAGGCGCGTCGCCAGGGTCGCCGCACTGCCCTTGGCCGCGGCCGTCACGCTGCTGGAGACCAGACCGCCGGCGTCGTCGATCAGGGTCTTGAAGCTCTTGTCCAGAGCCGCGCCGGTGCGCTCGATGGTCTGGGTGGAAAAGCCCACCACCACCTTGCCGATCTCCACGCCATTGGGACTGATGGAGGCATCCACGCGATAGACCGAAGGATCCCGGGTCGCGGCATCCAGCACCTTGGCCAGGGCGCCCTCGCCCTGGCCCACGGCGAGCAGGCGGGCCACGCGCTCGTCCTGGCGATTGAGATAGCGGGTCAGATTCTGGCCCTGGGCGTCCTGGAAGACCACGAAGAGCACCTCGGGATTGCCTTGCGCACGCCGCGCCAGGTCGGACAGGGCCGGCACATCGGCGTCCCACATCGCCTTGGGCGCGACGCCCGCAAGCAGCTCGGCCAGATTCTGCGCATTGCTCTTGAGGGTAGCGGTCAGGGTCTCACCCACCTGCTGCCGCTCGCGCGCCAGCCGCTGCGCAAGCCCCTCGGCCAGCCGCGCACGGGTCTGCCCCGCCAGTTCGGCAAGACTGCCATCCACCTCGCCCCCGGCCTGGCGCAGGGTGTCGGCGAGCTGCTCGGACTCGCCGGACAGGCGGGTGGCCAGGCCTGACTGCAGCCCCTTCACCGCATCCTGGGTCAGCCACAGCGCCAGGGCTACCTGGAGCATGACCGCGAGCAAAAGACTGATGAATACCGGCAGCAACAGGCGACTGCGCAGCAGCGACAAGAGAAACGACATGGAGGTCTCCAGCGACAAGGGACATTTACAGGCTGTCGGCCAGCTCGAGGGGAGCTGGAGGCTCAGCGGTAAATAGTCATAGCAATATGCTGGCCATTTCGGACCAGCGGCCGTCCCCGGCCTACCAGCGTCTCTCGCCCGCCAGAAATGGAAAAGCCCCGCGGGGCGGGGCTTTTCCGGCTGCATCCTTTTAGCGCATCAGGCGAAAGGATGGCGCAGCACGATGGTTTCCTTGCGATCCGGACCGGTCGAGACGATGTCGATCGGCGCCTCGACCAGCTCGGCGATGCGGCGGATGTAAGCCTGGGCGTTGGCCGGGAGCGCCTCGAGACTCTGGGCACCCACGGTGGATTCGCTCCAGCCCGGCATCTCTTCGTAGACCGGCTGCAGACCGATGTAGCTGTCGGCGTCGGTGGGCGCCTCGGTCAGCAGGTTGCCGGCGGCATCCTTGTAACCGGTGCAGATGCGCACGGTTTCCAGACCGTCGAGCACGTCCAGCTTGGTCAGGCACAGACCGGAGATGCTGTTGATCTCGATGGAGCGACGCAGGATGACGGCATCGAACCAGCCGCAACGGCGCGGACGGCCGGTCACGGAGCCGAATTCGTGGCCCTGCTTGGCCAGGTAGGCACCGGTTTCGTCGAACAGCTCGGTCGGGAAGGGACCGGAGCCGACGCGGGTGGTGTAGGCCTTGGTGATGCCGAGGATGTAGTCCAGGTACAGCGGACCCACGCCGGAACCGGTCGCCACGCCACCGGCGGTGGTGTTGGAGCTGGTGACGAAGGGATAGGTGCCGTGGTCGATGTCCAGCAGGGTGCCCTGGGCGCCTTCGAACATCAGGTTCTCACCGGCCTTGCGCAGCTCGTGCAGACGGCTGACGACGTCCATGACCAGCGGCTGCATGACCTTGGCGTGTTCCATGGCCTCGTCGTAGGTCTTCTGGAAGTCCACCGGCGGCTCGTTGAAGTAGTTCTGCAGGACGAAGTTGTGGTAGTCCAGCACTTCCTTGAGCTTGACGGCGAAACGCTCGGGGTGGAACAGATCGCCGACGCGCAGACCGCGACGGGCGATCTTGTCTTCGTAGGCCGGGCCGATGCCGCGACCGGTGGTGCCGATCTTGGCTTCGCCACGGGCCTTCTCGCGGGCCTGATCCAGGGCCACGTGATAGGGCAGGATCAGCGAGCAGGCCGAGCTGATGCGCAGGCGCTCGCGCACCGGCACGCCGCGCGCTTCCAGCTCGCCGACTTCCTTGAACAGGGCTTCCGGCGAGAGCACCACGCCATTGCCGATCAGGCACTGGGTGTCGGCGCGCAGGATGCCCGAGGGAATCAGCCGCAGGATGGTCTTCTGACCATCGATGACCAGTGTATGGCCGGCGTTGTGACCGCCTTGATAACGCACCACGGCAGCGGCCTGGTCGGTCAGCAGGTCCACGATCTTGCCCTTGCCCTCATCACCCCACTGGGTGCCCAGGACGACGACGTTCTTACCCATAACCTTATCCCCTGTCAGGAAGATTTCTGTCGGCCAGGCCGACGATGCTCACGTTCACCCGGATGCCAGATCCGGTGTTTAGGAATTCAAGGGCACCACGACCCAGGCGCCCTGCTGCTCGATCAGGCGGCGATCGCAGCCCGAGCTGTGCAGCTGGTCCGCGTCGTCATGAGCGGTGGCCTGGACCACCCGCTCGCCCGCGGCACGCAATTCGCGCACGGCCTGCCAGAGCACCGGCGCATCGCCCGCCGGCGCCCAGATGCCGCGGCGTGGCTCGTCAAGCACGGCGGTGCCCAGCTCGACGAGGGTCTTGAGATCGGTGGAAAAGCCGGTGGCCGGACGCGAACGGCCGAAGTCGGCGCCGATGTTGTCATAGCGACCGCCCTGGGCGATGGATTGACCGGTGCCCGGCACGAAGGCGGCGAAGACCACCCCGGTGTGGTAGTGATAACCGCGCAACTCGCCCAGATCGAAATACAGCGGCACGCCCGGGAAACGCCCCTTGAGCGAATCGGCCAGGGCGATCAGCTCGTCCAGTGCCTGCAGGACGCCCGCGGGCGCACCCGCCAGGCGCTGCCGCGCCTGCTCGAGCACCATGGCATCGCCACTGAGCTCCACCAGCGCCCGCAGCCAGCCGCGCTCGGCGGCGGGCAGGCCGGCGGTCAATTCGGCGATCTCGTCGACCGCCTTGCGCTGCAAGGCATCGAACAGCTGCTGCTCGCTGGCGCCGGAGACGCCGGCCGCCTGGCACAGCCCGCGATAGATGCCCACATGCCCCAGATCCATGTGGACGTCGGGCACCTGGGCCTGCTCGAGCACGTCGAGCATCAGGCTGATGACTTCCAGATCCCCTTCGCTGCCGGGCACGCCATAGAGCTCGGCGCCGACCTGGATCGGGCTGCGCGAGGTGGACAGCGCACGGGGACGGGTATGCAGCACGCTGCCGGCATAGCACAGTCGGCTCGGACCGCTCTGCTTGAGGCTATGGGCTTCCATGCGCGCCACCTGGGGCGTGATGTCGGAGCGGAAGCCCATGAGGCGGCCGGAATTGGGATCGGTCACCTTGAAGGTGCGCAGTTCCAGTTCCTTGGCCGCGCCGGTGAGCAGCGATTCCAGGAATTCCAGGTGCGGGGTGATGACGAACTCGTAGCCCCAGCAATGGAACAGTTCCAGCACCCGACGCCGAGCGCCTTCGATGCGCGCCGCGTCGGGCGGCAGGATTTCCTCGATACCGTCAGGCAGCAGCCAGCGGTCTACCGTAGCCATTAGGCCTCTTCTCCATGTCATGGATCGGCACGCGGCTGCCGAGGTCGGCGCAGTGGATTCCTGGAGAATCCTGCCGCCGGATCGAGCCGCTCTGCCGTGGATTGCTACCCGGATCAGCCAGGGCGTCGCCCTTCCACGGGTTTCGTACGGACGCAAAAAAGCCGGGGATGGCCCCGGCTGATTCATGATAACACGAAAAAATCGGCGATCGGGGATGAACGACGAGCGAAGCCTAGGCGCCGCTCATCCCGGACCTCACTGCCCCGGACTCTGGAAATACTTGAAGAAATCGCTCTTCGGATCCAGCACCAGGACGTCGCTCTTGCTGGAGAAGCTGGAGCGATAGGCCTGCAGGCTGCGATAGAAGGAGAAGAACGCCGGATTCTTCGAGTAGGCCTGGGAATACACCTGGGCCGCCTGGGCATCACCTTCACCGCGGGCCTGTTCGGCCTGGCGATAGGCTTCGGCAAGCAGCACGCGGCGCTGACGATCGGCGTCGGCACGGATGCCTTCCGCCAGTTCGCGACCCTTGGCGCGATGCTCGCGGGCTTCCCGCTCGCGCTCGGTGCTCATCCGCTCATAGACGCTGCGACTGACTTCCTTGGGCAGGTCGATGGCCTTGACGCGCACGTCCAGTACCTCGATACCCAGCTCCTGATTGGCCATCTTGTTCAGCGCCGCGGTCAGCGAACCGACCATGGCATCCCGCTCACCGGACACCACCTCGTGCAGGGTGCGGCGACCGAACTGGTCACGCAGCCCCGCTTCCAGGCGGCGCAGCAGACGCTCATCGGCGATCTGCTTGAGACCCGAGGTCGCGGTGTAGTAGCGATCGGCGTTGAAGATGCGCCACTTGGCGTAGGCATCCACCATCACCGCCTTCTTTTCCAGGGTCAGGAAGCGCTGCGTCGGGGTATCCAGCGTCTGCAGGCGGGCATCGAACTTGCGCACCCGGTTGACGTAGGGAATCTTGAAGTGCAGGCCGGGCTCCAGATTGGGCTCGACCACACGACCGAAGCGCAGCATCACCGCCCGCTCGGTCTCCTTCACCACGAACAGACTGCTCCAGGCGGCAAGGCCCAGAACGACCACGACGATCAGCGCGGCCAGCGATTTATTGCTCATCAGCGGCTCTCCCTCGTACGCGCTTCGGTGGACTGCGGCAGATTGCGAATGACCGAGGCCGCCGTATCGCTCGACGCCGCCGGGGCAGCGCCACTGCTGATCGCCGAAGTCGGTGCCGGGGCACGGTTCTGCATCAGCTTGTCGAGCGGCAGATAGAGCAGGTTCTGGCCGGCCTGACCGGTGACCATGACCTTGCTCGCCTGACCGAGCACTTCCTGCATCGTCTCGATGTACAGGCGCTCGCGGGTCAGCTGCGGATTGGCCGCGTACTGGACCGCCAGCTGGCTGAAGCGCGAGGCATCACCCTGGGCCCGGGCGACGACTTCGTCGCGATAGCCGTTGGCTTCCTCGATGATGCGCTGGGCAGCACCGCGGGCCTCGGGGATCACGCCGTTGGCATAGGCTTCGGCCTGGTTCTTCTCGCGCTGCTCGTCTTCACGGGCACGGATCACGTCGTCGAAGGCTTCCTGAACTTCACGCGGCGCCGAGGCGCTCTGGATGTTCACCTGGGTCACGGTGATGCCGGTCCCGTAGGTGTCGAGGAAGCGCTGCAGACGTTCGCGGACGTTGGTGGCGACCTGCTCGCGGCCGTCGGTCAGCAACTGGTCCATGGTCGAGGAGCCGGCCACGTGGCGCACGGCGCTGTCGGTCGCCTGCTGCAGGCTGACCTCGGGCTGGTCGACGTTGAGGACGAAGTCCTTGAGATTGGTGATGCGGTACTGGACGGTCAGCGGCACCTCGACGATGTTCTCGTCCTGGGTCAGCATGGCGCCCTGCTTGCTGTAGGCCCGCTCACGGGTGACATTTTCCTGGTACTTGGTCTCGAAGGGCGGGAAGTAGATGTTCAGGCCGGGCCCTACCGTCTCATGGTATTTGCCCAGGCGCAGCACCACCGCCTGCTCCTGCTCGTCCACGACGTAGACGGCGTTGTACAGCCAGAGAGCGCCGACCAGCAGCACGCCCAGCAGCAGCAAACCCTTGCCACCACCCGAGCCAAAGCTGTCGCCGCCGCTGCCGCCGGAGCGCTTCTTGCCGCCGACCAGGCGGTTGATGCGGTCCTGAAACTTACGCAAGGCTTCGTCGAGATCCGGCGGCCCCTTGCGTCCACCATTGCCGCCACCGTTGTTGTTGCGGCCGCCCCAGGGGTCTTGATTGTTCGAGTTGCCACCGGGCTCGTTCCAAGCCATAGCGCTCTCCCTACTGATAACGCGAAAACGCGCCGAAATGGCGCGCCGACCAATGCTACCGGATGGTCCCTGCCCGAACAAAAGCGCCGAGCGGGGGTTTATTGCAAAACATGTTGCTGGATAAAGACTTCCGGTTCTTCACCGGCCCGGCTGAGCAGTCGATTGAGTTCGGCGCGGGGTACTCGTACAGACAACAGGATGTTGCCTTCGTCATCATGATCGTCCTGGCGAACCACGCCCAGCTCGAACAGCTGGGCCCGCAGCCGGGCATGCCGCTGGGGCAGGCGCAGCACCCCGACGAAAAGATCTTCGCCGAGCAGTTCGGCCACGGCCTGACCGACCAGCTCCAGACCACGGCCTTCGCGCGCCGAGACCCAGACCCGGATCGGCCGTCCGGTTTCATCGTCGCGCTGGATATGCGGCTCGACCCCGTCGAGCAGATCGAGCTTGTTGTAGACCTCCAACATCGGCAGCTCGTCGGCACCGATTTCGTGCAGCACCGCCTCGACCTGCTCGATCTGCAGCTGGCGATCGTCCTCGTGGGCATCGATCACGTGCAGCAGCAGGTCGGAGTTGCTGGATTCCTCCAGGGTCGCCCGGAAGGCCTCCACCAACTTGTGCGGCAGATGGCGGATGAAACCCACGGTATCGGCCAGCACGATCGGCCCCAGGTCCGGCAATTCCAGACGGCGCAGGGTGGGATCGAGGGTGGCGAACAGCAGGTTGGCCGCGTAGACACCGGATTCGGTGAGGCTGTTGAACAGGGTGGACTTGCCGGCGTTGGTGTAGCCGACCAGGGACACCGAGGGAATCTCGGCGCGCCGCCGACCGCGCCGGGCCTGCTCGCGCTGGCTGCGCACCTTGTCCAGGCGCTGGCGGATCTGGCGGATGCGGATCCGCAGGAGACGACGGTCGGTTTCGAGCTGGGTTTCACCCGGACCGCGCAGACCGATACCGCCCTTCTGGCGCTCGAGGTGGGTCCAGCCGCGCACCAGCCGGGTGCTCATGTGCTCGAGCTGGGCGAGTTCCACCTGCAGCTTGCCCTCGTGGGTCCGGGCGCGCTGGGCGAAGATGTCGAGAATGAGGCCCGTGCGATCGAGGACGCGGCACTCGAAGGCTTTTTCGAGGTTGCGTTCCTGACTGGGCGTGAGGTCATGGTTGAAGATGACAAGATCGGCGGCATGGGCGTGCACCTGATCGTGCAACTCTTCGACCTTGCCGGTACCGATGAGATAACGCGCCGTCGGCTGGCTGCGGTTCACCGTGACGAACGCCACGGTCTCCGCACCCGCCGATCGCGCGAGTTCGAGGAACTCCTGAGGATCTTCGCGCGCCTCGGGATGCAGGCCTTCCAAATGGACCAGAATGGCCCGCTCACCACCTTCGTGACGCTCGAAGAACAACAGGGCGCTCCTCTCGTTATTTATTCGCTATCCGACTCGCTCGTCTCGGAGCTGGGCAGACGGACCGGGCGGCTCGGCACCACGGTGGAGATTGCATGCTTGTAGACCATCTGGCTGACGGTGTTCTTGAGCAGAATCACGAACTGGTCGAAGGACTCGATCTGACCCTGCAGCTTGATACCGTTGACGAGATAGATGGAAACCGGAACGCGCTCTTTACGCAGGGTGTTCAGGTAAGGGTCTTGTAGCGAATGCCCTTTTGACATCGTGTCGCTCTCCTAAGGAAATGAAAATACCGATCTGGCGACATGCCAGTTTCCGCTGCCCACCATGGACACGCGGACAAAAACGATTCAGCTGCGGGGCGATATGGTGTCACCGGCCAGGCATTTCAAGATCCGCGGCAGATTGTCACAAGCCAGGCTGTCGAAGGTGTGTGCGGCGGGCCAGCCACGCAACCAGGTCAACTGCCGCTTCGCCAACTGCCGCGTCGCCGCAACGCCACGCGCCACCATCTCTTCCCGAGTGCAATCCCCTTCCAGGAACTCCCACACCTGACGATAGCCTACGGATCGCATGGACGGCAGACCAGGATGCAGATCGGGACGTTCCCGCAAGGCTGAGACTTCGTCGATGAAGCCCTGTTCCAGCATCAGGCTGAAGCGCTCGGCGATACGCGCATGGAGCACCTCACGCCGGCCGGGCGCCAGGATCAATTGGGCCACAGTATAGGGTAATTGCGTCTGGGGCGCCCCGTTCGAATCGGCATTGGCGCGCAATTGCAGCGCGCGGTGCTCGGTCATCGACTGGCCGCTGACGCGATACACCTCGAGCGCACGCAGCAGGCGCTGGGGGTCGTTGGGATGGATGCGCGCGGCCGATACCGGATCGACCTCGGCCAGTTGCCGGTGGATTTCGCCCCAGCCGGCCGTGGCCGCCAGCGCCTCGATCTCGGCCCGCACCTCGGCGTCGGCACCGGGCATGTCGGCCAGGCCTTCGAGCAGGGCCTTGAAGTAGAGCATGGTGCCACCCACCAGCAGCGGGATGCGTCCGGCCGCGGTGATCTCTGCCATGGCCGCCAGGGCATCGGCGCGAAATTCGGCGGCGGAATAGCTCTCGGCGGGGTCGCGGATGTCCACCAGCCGGTGCGGATGGGCGGCCAGCAGCTCGGCGCTGGGCTTGGCGGTGCCTATGTCCATGCCGCGATAGATGAGCGCCGAATCCACGCTGATCAGCTCGATGGGCAGCAGCCGCGCCAGCTCGATGGCGAGATCGGTCTTGCCGGAGGCGGTCGGCCCCATGAGAAAGATGGCGGGCGGCAGAGGGGCGGTCATTGCGGATTCTCGAAGGGGCGCCGCGCGGGGCGCGGCGGGCGGTCAGCGGCCGCGCAGGAAGAGTTTGTCCAGGTCGTCCAGGCTGAGCTGGGCCCAGGTGGGACGACCGTGGTTGCACTGGCCGCTGCGCTCGGTGGTTTCCATGTCGCGCAGCAGGGCATTCATTTCCGGCAGGGTCAGCCGCCGGTTGGCCCGTACCGAGCCGTGGCAGGCCATGGTGCCGAGCAATTCGTTGAGGTGCGCCTGGATGCGGTCGCTGGTGCCATAGTCCAGCAGGTCGGCGAGCACGTCCTGCACCAGCCGCGCCGCCTGGGCCTGCTTGAGCAGGGCGGGGATCTGGCGGATGGCGAGGGTCTCGGGACCCAGCCGCTGCAGTTCGAAGCCGAGGCGCTCGAACCACTGACCATGCTCTTCGGCGCAGTCGGCCTCGCGCTCGCTGGCGGCCAGGGACTCCGGCACCAAGAGCGGCTGGCCGCGCAGGCCTTCGCTGGCCATGGCTACCTTGAGGCGTTCGTAGGTGATGCGCTCGTGGGCGGCGTGCATGTCCACCAGGATGAGGCCCTGGGCGTTCTCGGCCAGGATGTAGATGCCCTTGAGCTGCGCCAGGGCATAGCCCAGCGGCGGCACGTCGCCCTGCTCCGCGGGCAGGGCCACGGCCTCGGCACCCTCCGGCAGCGGTGCGAAGAAGGCCTTGTAGGCGCTCTGCACCTCGGCCACCGGCGCACCCGCATAGGGCTGCGGAGTGGGACTGTAGTGCGCGGCACCACCCGACCCGCCGCCACCGGCGAAGGGCTGGGCCGGCGGCGCAGGGCTGTCGTGCAACACGGCGGCGGCCAGGCGCATCTCGCCTTGGGGGCCGAATTCACCGGCGGCCGGACCGTTCAGCGGCGTCGGTGCGGTGGGCGCCACCACGGCGAGCTGGTCATCCGGGCGGATGTCGCCCAGTGCCCGGTGCAGGGTGCCGTAGAGAAAGTCGTGCACCTGGCGGCTATCGCGGAAGCGCACCTCGTGCTTGGTGGGGTGGACGTTGACGTCCACCGCCGCCGGATCCACTTCCAGGAACAGCACGAAGGCCGGGTGGCGGCCGTTGTAGAGGACGTCGCGATAGGCCTGGCGTACGGCATGGGCGACCAGCTTGTCGCGCACCATGCGGCCGTTGACGTAGAAGTACTGCAAATCCGCCTGGCTGCGCGAAAAGGTCGGCAGGCCGACCCACCCCCAGAGGCGCAGGCCGTTGCGCTCGTGCTCCAGCGGCAGGGCCTGTTCGAGAAAGGCCGGACTGCAGACCGCGCCGACCCGCCGCCCCTGGCTCTGGGGATCGCCCGCCGGATGCAGAGCCAGCACGCTCTTACCGTTGTGTCTCAGATGGAAACCCACGTCGAAGCGCGCCAGCGCCAGGCGCCGCACCACTTCCTGCAGGTGATCGAATTCGGTCTTTTCGGCGCGCAGGAACTTGCGTCGCGCCGGGGTATTGAAGAACAGGTCGCGCACCTCCACCGAGGTGCCCTGGGGATGGGCGGCGGGCTGCACCCGCGGTTGCATCTCGCGGCCTTCGGTCTCCACCTGCCAGGCCTGGTCTTCGCCGCGAAAGCGCGAGGTCAGGGTGAGGCGCGACACCGAACTGACCGACGCCAGGGCCTCACCGCGAAAGCCCAGGCTGGTGACGCTTTCCAGTTCGTCCAGGTGATAGATCTTGCTGGTGGCATGGCGCGCCAGGGCCAGATGCAGGTCATCCGGCGGGATGCCATGGCCGTCGTCACGGATGCGCAGCAGCTTGACCCCGCCCTGCTCCACCTCGATATCGATGCGCCGGGCCCCGGCGTCCAGGCTGTTCTCCAGCAGTTCCTTGGCCACCGAGGCGGGTCGTTCGACCACCTCGCCGGCGGCGATCTGGTTGGACAGCCGCGGGCTGAGCAGTTGGATGCGCCGGGGTTCAGTCATTGCTGGCCGCCAGTTCGTGGGTGGGGATGGTCAATACCTGGCCGGAGCGGATGCGATTGCCGCGCAGCCCATTGGCCGCCCGCAGGGTGGAGAGATCGACGTCATAGCGACGGGCGATGAGGCTCAGGCTTTCGCCGGGCTGCACCCGGTGCTGATCGAAGCCGCGCACGCTGCCGACCTTGTCGCCCCGCTGTTCACGCTGCCAGGCCAGGTAGGTGCCGGGCGGCGGACGGTGCTGGAAGTACTGCACGATACCGGCCTGGATCTGCCGGGCGAGCAGCCCCTGGTGCGCCGGACTGGCCAGCTTGGCCGATTCGTTGGCATTGGTGATGAAGCCGGTTTCCACCAGGATCGAGGGGATGTCCGGCGACTTCAGCACCATGAAGCCGGCCTGCTCCACCCGCGTGTGCAGCAGCTTGGTGGCGCGCCCGACCTGGCTGAGGATGGTCTGGCCGACCTCCAGGCTGGAGGCCACGGTGGCGGTCATGGACAGGTCCATGAGCACCCCGGCGAGCATGGGATCCTTGTTGTCCAGCGCATCGGACACCCCGCCGACCTGGTCGGAGCGGTTTTCCGCATCGGCCAGCCAGCGCGCCGCCTCGGAGGTGGCGCCGCGCTGGGACAGGGCGAAGACGGTGACGCCCTCGGCGCTGGCACTGGGCGCCGAATCGGCGTGAATCGAAATGAACAGGTCGGCGCCCTTCTTGCGGGCGATGATCTGCCGCTGGCGCAACGGAATGAAGTAGTCGCTGGTGCGGGTCAGCTCGGCGCGAAAGCCCTTCTGCCGATTGAGATTGGCCTGCAACTGCTTGGCGATGGCCAGCACCACGTTCTTCTCGTACAACCGACCGCGACCGATGGCACCCGGGTCTTCGCCGCCGTGGCCGGGGTCGATCACCACCACCACGTCGCGCTTGCCGCTGGGGCTGGACGGCAGACGGGTCGCCGGCTGCGCCGGGGTCACCGGCGTGGCCGGCAGATTGGGCGTGACGGTGGCGGGAATGTCACTGGTGGCGGGATCGGTGCCCTGGTCGTAGAGGTCGACCACCAGGCGATTGCCGTATTCCTTGTTGGGCGCCAGGGTAAAGCTCTTGGGCGTCAGGGCACCCTTGGTGTCCAGCACCAGGCGCACCTCGCCCGGCGAACGCTGGGCCGCGCGCAGACCGGTGATGGGGGTGTTGCGCAGCGGCTTTTCGTTCAGCCCACCGTCGAGCTGCGCGCCGGACAGGTCGATGACGATGCGATCCGGGGCACTGAGGGTGAAGACGCTGGCCTTGACCGGGCCGGTCAGATCGAACACCAGACGGGTGTTGTCGGGCGCACGCCAGACGCGCATGCCCTTGATCTGGGTGGCGGCCAGCAGCTGACTGCTGAGAATCAACAACAACAGGCCGAGTCCCGACCTGAAAAAACGCTTGCGCATGCCTGCGACCGTATAGCTGGAGAACGAGGGATCGGCGCCTAGGGCGCGAGGGCGGCGCACCAGGCCTCGCCGTGAGCGCCATGACTAGTCAGGCGCAGATCACGGCCGTCGGCGCGTGGCGTAATGGTAATGTCCAGGTCCGGCTTTGGCAAAAAGCCCTGACCGCGCTCGGGCCATTCCACCAGGCACAAGGCCTCGGGTGTGAAGTAGTCGCGAATCCCCATGAATTCCAGTTCTTCCGGATCGGCCAGGCGATAGAGATCGAAGTGATAGACCGCGCCACTGGCCAGTTCGTAGGGCTCGACCAGGGTGAAGGTGGGACTCTTCACCGCCCCGGTGTGGCCAAGGCCACGCAGGATGCCCCGCGACAGGGTGGTCTTGCCGGCGCCCAGATCGCCGTGCAGATAGAGTACGCCACGACCGCCGCTGGCCTGGGCCAGGCGGGCACCCAGGGCGTACATGGCGTCTTCGTCGGCGGCGTGCAGGGTCAGTTCAGGCATGGCTGGAGTTCCTCGAGCAACTGGCGGGCGACCGGGGGCAGATCGCTGGCGGCGAGACCGCGGCCCTGGCGACCCAGCTCGGCGCCGGCACGGCCGTGCAGCCAGGCGCCCAGGCAGGCGGCCTCGAAGGGCGCCAGCCCCTGCCCCAGCAGGGCGGCGATGATACCGGTGAGGATGTCCCCCAGGCCACCGGTAGCCATCGCCGGATGACCCTCGCCGCACAGCGCCATGCGACCGTCCGGGTGGGCGATCAGGGTACCGAAACCCTTGAGCAGCGCCACGCCACCATAGCGCCGCGCCAGTTCGCGGGCGCTGCCGGGACGATCGGCTTCGATGTCCTTGATCGAGACCTCCAGCAGCCGCGCCGCCTCGCCCGGATGGGGCGTCATCACCCAGGGCCCGCGCGGCGCCTGGACCACCCCGGCGGCCAGCAGGTTGAGGGCATCGGCGTCCCAGACCTGGACCGCGTCCAGCGTTGCGGCGGCACTGGCCAGGGCCTTGCCCCAGGCGCCCTGCCCCAGGCCCGGCCCGACGGCGAGCACATCGGCCTTCTTGGCCAGTTCCAGCACGGCGAAACTGGAATGCACCCCGGCGACCATGACCTCCGGCCGCCGCGCCAGCACCGCGGTGACATTGGAGGGCCGGGTCGCCAGGCTGAGCATGCCGGCGCCGCAACGCAGCGCCGCCTCGCTGGTCATGATGGCTGCGCCACCGGTGCCTTCGTCGCCGCCGATCACCAGCAGATGGCCGTACTGCCCCTTGTGCGCATTGAGCGGGCGCCTGGCCAGCCGCGGCAGGTTGCCGGGCGCCAGGCGCTGGGCGGTGGCGTGGGCGGGATTCTGCGGTTCCTCCATCAGCGGCTCGAACACCAGACTGCCGACATGGTCAGGCCCCTTGCCGGTGAACAGGCCGAGCTTGAGGCCGATGAAGGTGATGGTCAGATCGGCGCGCACCAGAGGGCCCGCCGCGGCGCCGGTGTCGGCATCCAGTCCGGAAGGGAGGTCGATGGACACCACCGGCAATTCGCTGGCGTTGATCCGTTCGATGGCCGCGGCATAGGGCTCGCGCGCCGCGCCCTTGAGGCCGGTGCCCAGCAGGGCGTCGACCACCAGACCCTCCAGCGGGGCATCCGCGCGCCAGGGCTGGATGTCCACGCCGGCGGCCAGGGCCTCGGCATGGGCCAGGGCGGCATCCCCCTGGAGTCCGGTCGGATCGGCCAGGTGCCAGACCCGTGCCTGCCAGCCGGCCTTGCGCGCCAGTGCGGCGACCAGATAGCCGTCGCCGGCATTGTTGCCACCGCCGGCCAGCACGCAGAGGGCACCGGCATGGGGCCAGCCGTGGCGCAACGAGCGCCAGGCCGCGGCCGCCGCGCGTCTCATCAACTCGAGGCCGGGCAGACCGCCGGCGATCAGTTGGGCGTCGAGATCCCGCACCTGCTGGGCGCTGTAGAGCTGGAACGGCAGTTCGTCGTGCATGCTGGGAAAGCCTCCGGAGTCTGGCAAAATAGGCGGCCCTCCTGCCTGTGCGTTCCCATCGATGTCCGCTGTCGCTCTCGATCTCGCCGCCCTGGCCGACCTCATCAAGACCTGGGGTCGGGAATTGGGCTTTCAGCAGACCGGCATCGCCGGGCTGGATCTGGCACGTCACGAGGAACATCTGGAGCGCTGGCTGGCCGCCGGTTTCCACGGCGAGATGGACTATATGGCCGCGCACGGCAGCAAACGTTCGCGACCGGCCGAACTGGTCCCGGGAACCCTGAGGGTGATTTCCCTGCGCATGGATTACCTGCCCGGCGACACCCGCATGAGCGAGCGTCTGGCCGACGGCGCGGCGGCCTATGTTTCGCGCTACGCCCTGGGCCGCGACTATCACAAGCTGATCCGCAAGCGCCTGCAGCATCTGGCCGAACGCATCCAGGGCGAGATCGGCCCCTTCGGCTATCGCGCCTTCGTCGACAGCGCGCCGGTGCTGGAGAAGGCCATCGCCGAACAGGCCGGCCTGGGCTGGATCGGCAAGAACACCCTGGTACTGAATCGCAAGGCCGGCAGCTGGTTCTTTCTCGGCGAGCTCTTCGTCGACGTGCCCCTGCCGGTGGACGAACCCACCCCGCGTGACCACTGCGGCACCTGCCGCGCCTGCCTGGACATCTGCCCGACCCAGGCCTTCGTCGGCCCCTATCAGCTCGACGCCCGGCGCTGCATTTCCTACCTGACCATCGAGTTCAAGGGCAGCATTCCGCCGGAGCTGCGCCCCTTGATCGGCAACCGGGTCTTCGGCTGCGACGACTGCCAGCTGGTCTGCCCCTGGAACCGCTTCGCCAAACCCACCGCCGAAGGCGATTTCCAGCCACGCCACAGTCTGGACAGCGCCAGCCTGGCCGAACTCTTTCGCTGGACCGAAGCCGAATTCCTCAGCCGCACCGAAGGCTCGCCGCTACGCCGCGCCGGCTACGAGCGCTGGCTGCGCAACCTGGCCGTGGGCCTGGGCAACGCCCCGACCAGCATCCCGGTGCTGGAAGCCCTGAAGCTGCAGCGCGAACACCCCTCCCCCCTGGTGCGCGAGCACGTGGAATGGGCGCTGCAGCGACACGCGGCAAGCTAGGCGCTCAGGGCCCTACCGCGGTGTAGGGGATGGGCGCCCACCAGCTGCCGTAGGGGACGCCGTATTTGTCGATATAAGCCTTGGTGACCTCGGTCAGCGGCAGGGCGTACTGGCCGTTCATGCGGCCCTGATCAGGCCCCTTAGGCTCGACCTCGGCCTGCAGAGTCAAGACCTCAATGGGATCCAGGCAGGGGCCCATGATCCACACCTTGACGATGCCACCGGGTGCCAAGCCGATGGTCAGGTCCTTGCGATAATCTGAAGTGCGACCACTGACCGGGCATTCAGCGGGCAGGCGTTCGAGCATTTTTTTCCGTGCCCAGGCAGGAATGGCAAATACCGTCTGATAGGTCTGGGGCTCAACTAAAGATTGCCAGCGCACAGCAACCATATAGGGCAAATCTAATCCGGTCATGTAGCGGCCTTTACCCGAACCGATTCTCCTAGGCCAGCCCTTGGCAGTTGCCGATAGACTCGCAGGTTGCCCCATAGCCACCACGCCACCCATGGCATTGGGGAAAAAGCGGCCATCGATGTCGCTGACATTGGCCTGCTCCAGCCAGATCTGCATGTAGTTGGGTGCCAAAAAGCCAAGGTACCAGGCGTCATAGGGCAACCTGGATTTGGGCGTGGCATTGGATTGGCAGCCAGCCAAACCAAACGCCAGGATGAGGTACAGCAGCCAACGGCTCATTCGGGATAGCCTGCTTGGGGACGGTTGGGATAGACGTTGCGGCGACCAGTCGCCGTAGGCGCATTGACGAAGAAGATGGCCAGATCACTACGGTCTTTACCCAATAGCGCGTTCCAGTGAGCGGAAAGATGCACATAACGACCGAACAGCAGGCGGGCCTCGGCCTGGTCGATATATAGCGGAGAACCCTGGGCGTTGGCCTGCAACTTAGTGGCGATACCTTGTAACTCATCAGGAATTGCTAAGGCTGCCGTCGCAGGAATCGGGGACAGAGCTACATCATGATCAATAGCTAGTCGGTGCATGATGCGTAAGTAAATCAACGATAGCTCGCCGCGGACTCGGCGTTCCAGGCGGATCGCGGCGACAACGTCGGTTTCCGGCAGATTGCCGCGGGTACGTGGCAAGTTGTTGCGCCAGGTATCGATTGCCAAGGTGGTGGAGCCTGGGTCGTACCAGGGCTCTCGTTGCAACTGCGCCAGCTCCCGCTGGGCTTGGCGATAGCTCCAGGCCGCCTGGCTGTCGGTGCCATAGCGCTCTCGCGAGGCGCGTGGTCGCGTCAACAGCAGGCGCTCGGTCATCTCGGGCGCATAGCCTCCACCTAAGTCGGCATGAGCACCCGGCAGGGCAATTTCTTGATGCTGGGGCGCAACACTGGTAAGGGCGAAGTTACGCCGGTGCTCGTCACGTGCGACCAGGTGCACCACCTTGTCGGCACATCCTGCCGGCAGATAGAGGTTGACGCCAGGGTTGGCGATATTGGTCGGGGTAAAGTCGCCACGCCTGGGGTCCGCTATCGCCGTTACGGTATCGAATAGTCCGATGAAGTTGAGCCTGACCTTAGCGCTCTGCCACGAAAAGCACCTGGCTAAACCCGCCGCAGCAATACCGCCGCCCGCCTTGAGCACCTCGTTTGCGAAGTGGCGTGCAGCCGCGGCACCCCGGCTAAAGCCAAAAATATCGAATTTGATGGCTTCAACGACGACATTGGGATTGATGCGCTTGAATTGATCGTAGCGCTCACCGAACGCGACTGGAAACGTCTGAACACATCCCAGCACACCACTGGCACCCAAGCCCGTTCCCATGGACAAGGCGCTATCAGGTTGTCCGGCCCGAGTGCCGATACCTTCGATATAGACCGGAATAGCCGCTGACTTTTCGTCCTGCTCGACGGCACGCTGAGTATCGTCTTGATAGAGCCGATACAACCGCACGATGTTCGTATCGGCATTGGCATAACTGCTGTCCGGATTGCCCATGAACGCCTGGCAGTGCCGAGCGATGCTCTCGGCTTGATCGGTATCAAACTCCTGCTCTTCCGCCCGGCAGGCGGCGCCGGTGGCGGCGTTGAAGAGGTTGTTGCCGGTACCGTCGAAGAAGACGCCGATGCGCAGGGTGATGCGCTGTTCCAGCGGGCGCTCCGCCTGTTCGGCGACTTCATTCCTGGCGACGGGCGCGCTGTCCGGGCGCTTGGCCGGTCCCTCGCTGCCCTGTCGCTCCCGGTCGCGCAGCGCCGAAGGCTTGCCCTGCCCCGGTGCCAGGCCGGTAGCACCTGCATGGCTTGCGCAGGTGCCCTTGGCCGCGCCGCCTGCGTCCAGGCCGATGATGACGGTGCCGGAACCACCGACCACCACGCCGCCATGGCTGGTAAGGCTGCCGAGCACCGCCGCAGGCCGGCCGTTGATCAGGACGTTGGGGATGACCGCGGCGCTCAGGGCCGCGCCACAGCCGCAGGCATGGCCGAGGGTCGCGGCGGACAGGCCATCGAAGGTGACATCGGCGGAGCCCTGGACCAGGGCGGTGGAACCACATTTGGGGCAGGCGACGGCGTCGCCCAGGCGAGCAGCGGGCTTTCCAGACATGACCGATCTCCCTATCGGTAACTGGGGCCTGAAAAATGCCGCACAAAAGGCTCTAGGACAAGCCTTTCAGCGCGATATCGCGCAAATCGTCACGGCCTTAGCCGTGGGGATCGTCCGGATAGGTGAAGGTCGGCATCTGCCAGTTGAATCTCAGCGCCAGCAGGCGCAGCAGCAGCCCCGCGGCCAGGGTGATGAGCAGCGCCTGCTCTTCGCCGAGCCACGGGCGGCAGAGCAGGTAGCAGCCGGCGGAGAGCACCGCCACGCTGGCATAGAGCTCGCGCCTGAGGATCAGGGGTACGTCGTTGCAGAGGATGTCGCGCAGGATGCCGCCGCAGGTGCCGGTCAGGGTGCCGCTGACGATGACGATGGCCGGACTCAGGCCCATTTCCAGGGCCACCTGGCAGCCGATAACGGTAAAGGCCACCAGGCCCAGGGCGTCGAGCACCAGGAACAACCGGCGCAGATAGCGCATGACCCGCGCGATGGCCACGGTGGCGAGGCCCGCGCCGACGGTGAGCGCGAGGTACTCCGGGTGCTTTACCCAGCCTAGCGGATAGTGCCCCAGCAGCACATCACGCACCGAGCCGCCGCCGAGGGCGGTGACGCTGGCGATCAGCGCCACGCCGAACAGGTCCATGCCGCGACGCCCCGCGGACAGGGCGCCGGTCATGGCTTCGGCGGTGATGGCGACCAGGTAGAGGATGGACAGCAGCACGGACGGGTGGCCGTCAGACCTTGATGAAGTGCTCGCGGTAGTGACGCAGCTCGGCGATGGAATCGCGGATGTCGTCCAGCGCCAGGTGGCTGCCGCTCTTCTTCACGCCGTCACGCACATGGGGTGCCCAGCGCGCGGCCAGTTCCTTGAGGGTGGAGACGTCCAGGTTGCGGTAGTGGAAGTAGGCTTCCAGCTCCGGCATGCGGCGATAGAGGAAACGCCGGTCCTGGCAGATGCTGTTGCCGCAGATCGGCGACTTGCCCTTGGGCACCCATTGACGCAGGAACTCCAGGGTCAGGGCCTCGGCCTGGGCGGTGTCGACGGTGCTCTCGCGCACCCGCTGGGTCAGGCCCGAGCCGCCGTGCTGACGGGTATTCCACTCGTCCATGCCGGCCAGGATCTCGTCCGACTGGTGGATGGCCAGTACCGGGCCCTCGGCCAGCACATTGAGATCGCTGTCGGTGACGATGGTGGCCATCTCGATGATCACGTCCCGATCCGGATCCAGGCCGGTCATTTCCAGGTCGATCCAGATCAGGTGCTGAGGATTGGGGGCGGTCATGGTGAACTCCTTGATGATGGCACCAGTGTAGCAGCGCGCCTGCCGCGCACCTAACGGTGCCAGAGCAGCAGCCGGCTGCCGCGCAGGTCCCCTACCTCCAGCACCCGATCCGCGGGCTGGCCGGGAATCTCGAAGGTGTTGCTGATCAGCCAGCTGCCGGCGCGCTGCTCCGTGCGGGCCTTGTCGCCCAGGCGTGGCATGGGCGCCGGCGAGAGAAAGCAGTAGACGACATCGAACTCGCCCAGCTCCACCCGCCAGAGATCGCGATAGCGCACCTGGCAATTGCGTCGCGGCAGGCAGCGCAGCCAGGCCAGGGCGAAGCTCAGCGGCGCCGTCTCCACGCCGACGAAGGTGGCCTGCGGAAAGCGCCTGGAAAGATCGACCAGGGTATCGCCCAGGCCGCAGCCCAGGTCGACGAAGCTAAAGGTCGGCTCGCGCTCGGCGAGCAGTTCGGCCAGTCGCTCACGGGTCTGGCGGCCGGTGAGATAGAGCGGTACCCGCTCGCGCAGGCTGTTCCAGTTCAGCAGCAGGAGCAGCAGGAAGCCGAGCGCGGCGATGCCCGCCGAGAGCCCGCGACCGCTGACCAGATAGAGCGCCGGGGCGAACAGCAGATTGATGAAGACCCACCAGCGGGCGAGTCCCAGCAACTCGCCGAGCAGGGCCGCCAGTACCGCCTGCAGGCAGACCAGCGCCAGCAGCGAGGGGCGCTGGCCGGCGAAGCTGGCCCACAGGCGGATGCCGACGACGGCGACCACCAGGGCGGCCAGTTGCACCAGCACGGCCAGCAACAGCGGATAGCGCGAGGCGAGATGGGCCAGCATGGGGGCTCCGGAGCGACGAGGTACGCCAAGTTTAGGTAATCCGCGAGGGGCGGCCAATGCTAGACTCAGCGGTCCTGAAACCCGCGGACATCCCATGGCCAAACGCCACCTGACCCGTCGCCAGAGCTGGCGGATCGAGAAAATCCAGACCGAACGCGCCGCCCGCGCGGAAAAGCGCGAATCCAAGCTGATCGACGAGCTCGAGGGCGGCGATCTGGGCCCGGAGCAACAGGGCCTGGTGATCGCCCACTTCGGCGTTCAGGTGGAGGTCGAGGATGACGACGGCCAGCTGCAGCGCTGTCACCTGCGTGCCAACCTGCCGACCCTGGTCACCGGCGACCGGGTGGTGTTTCGCGCCAGCCTCCAGGGCAATGGCGTCATCGTCGCCCAGCTGCCGCGCCGCTCGGAAATCTGCCGGCCGGACATGCGCGGCCTGCTCAAGCCGGTGGCGGCCAACGTCGACCGCCTGGTGATCGTCTTCGCCCCGCTGCCCACGCCCCACGCCAACCTCATCGACCGCTACCTGGTGGCCGCCGAGCACGCCGGCATCCAGCCGCTGCTGCTGCTCAACAAGGCCGACCTGATCGACGAGCACAACGGCCCGGCGCTGGACGACCTGCTGGGCATCTACCGCGAACTGGACTATCCGCTGCTGGAGGTCTCGGCCCACAACGGCCTGAGCATGGACCAGCTCAAGAGTGCCCTGGACGAGCACGTCAGTGTCTTCGTCGGTCAGTCCGGGGTGGGCAAGTCGTCGCTGGTGAATGCCCTGCTGCCGGGCGTCGATACCCGCGTCGGCCCGCTGTCCGAGCTGACCAACAAGGGCACCCACACCACTACCACCGCCCGGCTCTTCCACTTTCCCGACGGCGGCGACCTGATCGACTCGCCCGGCATCCGCGAATTCGGCCTCAGTCACGTCAGCCGTGATGATGTCGAAGCCGGCTTCAAGGAATTCGGCGACTACCTGGGCCACTGCCGTTTCCGCGACTGCAAGCACGAGCGGGAGCCCGGTTGCGCCCTGCTCGCCGCCCTAGAGCGCGGCGACATCCATCCGCAGCGGATGGCCAGTTACCGGCATATCCTGGCTAGCCTCGAAGGCGAGTCGCGCTACTAGGCAAAACGCCGGGCAAGCCCGGCGTTTTGCTCTATCAGTCGACGACCATCAGCCAAAGACGCGGAAGCGCTCGGCGTTGTCCATGAAGCCCTTCTCGGGGAAGTCGCCTTCGTTGGAGCCGAAGGGCATCTGGGCGCGCAGGTGCCAGGTCTCCGGCAGCTTCCACTCGGCGGCGGCCAGGGCGTCGGGCAGCGGATTGTAGTGCTGCAGGCTGGCGCCGATACCGGCATTGGCCAGGGCCGTCCACACCGAGAACTGGGCGATACCGCTGGCCTGCTCCGACCAGATCGGGAAGTTGTCGGCGTAGGCCGGATACTTGTCCTGCAGGCCGGCGACCACATGCCGATCCTCGTAGAACAGCACGGTGCCGGCGCCGGCCGCGAAGCTGTTGATCTTGCCTTCGGTGGCGGCGAAGGCGTCGGCCGGCACGATCTGCCGCAGCGCCTGCATGACGAAGCCCCAGAACTTGTCGCTCTCGGCGCCGAACAGGATCACCGCGCGCGAACTCTGCGAATTGAAGGCGGAGGGCGACAGCTTGACGGCCTCCTGGATCAGCGCGGTGACCTGGTCCTGGGCCAGCGGCAGATTCTTGCCCAGCGCGTACTGGCTGCGGCGGCGCTTGATGGTGTCGATAAAGGCGTTGCTCATCGGAAGGCTCCTGCAAGGGAATCGGAGATCGGGAGACCGCGCACGAGGGCGCAAGGTGCCCGATCCGTCATGAAACCCCTGCAGCTTAACCAGCCGTCTTCACGTCAACGGACGAAAAAACCGAACGCTAGCAGCGAATTTTCCTATCTATCAGCGCGACCGTTCAGGGCTTGCTCTGGATGACACCCGCATCGAAGGCATTGATCTGCTGCTTGAAGGCCGCGTTGTTGATGGGTTGCGCCAGGTTGCCGGTGGCGGATACGCCTCCACTGGAGACCCCGCTCCGGCTCGCCGCCGGGGCGGCGCCGGCCGCGGGCTTGGGTGCCTGGTTGCCGCCGGCGCGTCCCTCGATGGCCTGCTGGGCCTTCTTGGTCAGCACGATGATGTCGATGCGGCGGTTGACCGGATTGAGCGGATGCTCGCGATCGAAGGGGGCCGAGGAGGCATAGCCGACGATCCGCGCCACCTGCTCTTCCGGATAGCCACCGGCGATCAGCGCCCGGCGTGCGGCGTTGGCGCGACCGGCGGACAGCTCCCAGTTGCTGAAGTCACCCTTGCCGTTGTAGCGCGCCGCATCGGTATGGCCGCTGATGCTGATTTTGTTCGGCACCTGGCGAATGGTGTCGGCCATGGCCAGCAGGATGTCCTCGAAATAGGACTTCAGCCGCGGACTGCCGGAGTCGAACATCGGCCGGTTCTCGGCATCGACGATCTGGATGCGCAGGCCGTCCTGGGTGATTTCCAGCAGGATCTGGTCCTTGAACTTCTGCAGCTCCGGATTCTGCTCGATCTTGTTCTGCAGCTCCTGCAACAACAGCTCCAGGCGCTCCTTGTCGACCTGCTCGGCGATCTTTTCCGCCTGGCTCGGATCCATCTTCGCCTGGCTGGCATCCTTCTGCTGCTGGGCGGCGGCGTCGTTTGGCTGGCGCTTGTCGGACGGATCGGGCGCCTGGGTGGGGTCGGGGGTGACGCGGTTGGAATCGTTGGGGTCGGCGCGCTCCTGCATGTCCGGATTGACCTTGTTCTGGGTCGAATCCGGTTGCGCCTGGATCTCGGGATTCAGGGTGCGGTCGGGCGCCGGCGTCGGCGTACCGCCCAGGTCGATGACATAGGGGCTGGCGCTTTCGGTGAAGCCGATCGGATCCTGGAAGTAGCCGGCGATGGCCTTCTTCTGTTCCGGGGTGGCCGAGGACATCAGCCAGAGCACCAGGAAGAACGCCATCATGGCGGTGGCGAAGTCGGCGAAGGCGATCTTCCAGGCGCCGCCGTGGTGGCCGGCGGCGCTCTTCTTGACGCGCTTGACGATGATCGGCTGGTTGTTGTCCATCAGCTGCCCCGCATCGCCTGCTCGAGTTCACTGAAGGACGGCCGGTGCGCCGGGAACAGCACCTTGCGACCGAATTCCACGGCGACGGTGGGCGGCATGCCGCTGGCAGCGGCGACCAGGCAGGCCTTGATGGCCTCCAGCACATTGAGTTCTTCCTTGGCGTCGTGCTCCAGGCAGGTCGCCAGCGGTCCGAAGAAGCCGTAGGCCGCGAGAATACCGAGAAAGGTCCCCACCAGGGCCGCACCCACGTGGCCACCGATGGCCGCCTGGTCGCCCTCGCCGAGCATGCCCATGGTGATCACGATGCCCAGTACCGCGGCGACGATGCCGAAGCCGGGCAGGCCGTCAGCGACCCGCGATACCGCGTGGGACGGATGCTCCAGCTCTTCCTTGATGCCGGCCAGTTCCATGTCGAACAGGCCTTCCAGCTCGTGGGGGGCCATGTTGCCGGAGGACATCAGTCGCAGGTAGTCGGCGACGTAGGCGGTCATCCGCTCATCCTTGAGGATGTTCGGGTACTTGCTGAAGATCGGACTGGCCTTGGGGTCCTCGACGTCCGCCTCGATGGACATCATGCCCTCGCGCCGGCTCTTGTTGAGGATCTCGTAGAGCAGCTTCAGCACGTCCAGGTAGAAGGCGTGGGTGAAGCGATTGCCAAACATCTTCAGCGACTTCTTGAACACCTGCATGAAGGTGCTGCCCGGGTTGGCCTGCAGGAAGGCCCCCAGGGCGGCACCGCCGATGATCAGGACCTCGAGCGGCTGGATGATCGCAGCGATCTTGCCATGCGCGAGGATGTAGCCGCCGAGGACAGCCGCGAATATCACGATGATGCCGATGATTTTTGCCATGGTTGGGAATACTGTGTGCTAAGGAAAATTGAGCCGGGGAATCACCCTCACGCCCCCTTTATCGGACCCGGCGCCCCGGACTGAAGGCCTTTCATCAAATTTCAAGGCGACCGTCGTATGTCCAGCCGCCCGAACACCGTCGAAGACTGGGTCAAACACCTGGAAGGCGTGCGCCTGCCGGTGGCCACCGCCACCGCGGAGCGTCTGCGCCGCGCCCTGGCCGATGGCCGTCTGGCGTTGCATGAGATCGCCGAACGGCTCTGCGAGTCACCACCCCTGGCGCTGGCCCTGCTGCGCGAGGCCAATCGCGGCCATGCCAGCCTCGGCGATCCGGCCGCCAGTCTGGAAGCCGTGCTCGGCCGCGTCGGGCTCGGCCCGGCGGAGTACCTGATCGCCCGCCAGCCGACCCTGCCCGAGGAACGCCTGCCGCGTCCGCTGCGGCAGCTGTGCCTGGTCAGCCAGCACGCCATGACCCTGGGGCTGGGCCTGTTCGGCGTGCCCCTGGCGCGGCTGTGGCCGGACATCCGCCTGGCCGCCCTGCTCTTTCTGGCGCCGCTCTGGCCGCTGGCGACCCGCTATCCGGAACTCTTCGAGGAATGGGAGCGACGGGTGCTGGGCGAAGGCGAACCGGCGATAAAGGTCGAGCGCGAGCTGCTCGGCGTGCCGGCGATCCGCCTGTGCCAGGCGCTGGCCCGCCACTGGCAGCTGCCCGAGTGGATCGTCGAAGGCTATCGGCTGCTGGACCAGGATCGCCGGCAACTGGTCAGGGCGTTGCACATCGCCCATGGCGACGATCCCCTCGAACAGCAGCAGCGCCTCGACGACGACCCCAATCTGCGGCGCTGGCTGACCCACCCCGGCAACACCATCCTCCTGGCCAATGGCCTGGCGCTGGCCAGCCACCATGCCTGGGACGGTCCCCACACCCTGCGCTGGCAGCGCTTCAGCGCCCTCTACCTGCAACTGCCACTGGCACGGGTGCAGAGTCGCAGCCACGAACTGGCGGTGCAGGACGCCCAGCGCCATGCCCGACCCGGCCTCTGGCACCCGGCCGAAGGCCTGGTCTGGCCGCCGGGCGAACGGCGCCTCAAGCCGGTGCCCCGGGTCCAGGTCGCCAGCGAGAGTCAGGCGCAGCGCTGGCGCGGACTCTGCGAGCAGTTGCTGCACACGCCCAGCGCCTTCGCCACCCTGCCCCAGCTGTTCGATTGCGCCCGCCAGGCGCTGGTGGCCTGCGGCCTGCCGCGGCTGCTGCTGCTGACCCCGGATCGCAACGGCCAGAAGGGCAATGTCCAGCTGCACCATGGCCTGGACGACGCCCCCGGCCTGCAACTGGACATCGCCAGCCATCCGCTGCTGGCCAAGCTGTTCGGCAGCCCCGGCCAGTTGCGCATCGATGACGGCAACCGAGCGCGTTTCGCGCCGCACCTGCCCGCCGATCTGCGCCGGCTGTTCAGCAACGAACGGCTCTGGCTGCGCAGCCTGGGCTTTGGCGAACGGGTGGTGCTGCTGGCGATCCTGGACAGCGAACTGCAGCCGGCGGATCCCCGTCGGACCGCGGCGCTGGACAAGACCTTCACCTGCATCGAGCGCGCCATCGGCACCTTCGCCAATCGTCCGCGGGTACGACCGACCTGACGCTGGCCGGTCAACCTCGGTACACTTCACCTTTGCTACGGACCGACGGGAAATCCGCGATGCCCTTTTCCGCCCTGCCCCTGGTGATCGAACCGGCCGATCTCGCGGCGCGCCTGGATGCGCCCGAACTCATCCTGGTGGATCTCTGCAGCGCCGCCCACTATGCCGAGGGCCATCTGCCCGGCGCGCGCCATGTCGCGCCCGCCCGCACCCAGCTGGGCAGCAAGCCGGCGCCCGGCCTGCTGCCGGCCCAGGCGGACCTGGAGCAGCTGTTCGGCGAACTGGGCCAGCGCGACGAAGCCGTCTACGTGGTCTATGACGACGAAGGCGGCGGTTGGGCCGGACGCTTCATCTGGCTGCTCGATGTCATCGGGCACGGCCACTATCACTACCTCAACGGCGGCCGCCAGGGCTGGATCGCCGCCGGCCTGCCGCTGAGCACCGTGGTGCCCGCGCCGGCCGGGGCACCGGTCGCCCTGACCCTGCACGAGGAGCCCACCGCCAGCCGCGCCTATCTGCAGAGCCGGCTGGGCGCCGAGGACCTGGCCATCTGGGACGCCCGCGGCGCCGACGAATACCGTGGCGAAAAGGTGCTGACCGCCCGTGGTGGCCATATTCCCGGGGCGATCAACTTCGAGTGGACCGCCGGCATGGATCGCGAGCGCCAGTTGCGCATCCGCGAGGACCTGGGCGCCGAGCTCGAACGCCTGGGCATCACCCGCGACAAGGAAATCATCACCCACTGCCAGACCCATCACCGATCCGGCTTCACCTACCTCGCGGCCAAGGCCCTGGGCTATCCGCGGGTCAAAGCCTATGCCGGCTCCTGGGGCGAATGGGGCAACCACCCCGACACCCCCATCGAATGACTGCCAAGGACCTCCCATGAAACTGCAAGACCGACTGTTCATCCTCGCCCAGCACCTGCTGCCGCACCATCTGCTGTCGCGGGTGATCGGTGGCTTCGCCGAGTGCCGGGCGCCCTGGTTCAAGAATCTGCTGACCCGCTGGTTCGTCCGTCACTATGACGTCGACATGCGCCAGGCCCAGGTGGAAGACCCCACCGCCTACGAGAACTTCAACGCCTTCTTCACCCGCGCCCTGAAGTCCGGCGCGCGCCCGCTGCCGGCCGAAGCCGGCGTGGTGGTGAGCCCGAGCGACGGCGCCATCAGCCAGCTCGGTCGCATCGAGCACGGCCGCATCTTCCAGGCCAAGGGCCACAGCTACAGCCTGCTGGAGCTGCTCGGCGGCGACGGCCTGCGCGCCGCGCCCTTCATGGGCGGCCATTTCGCCACCATCTACCTGTCGCCCAAGGACTACCACCGGGTGCACATGCCGCTCACCGGTACCTTGAAGGAGATGGTCTATGTGCCCGGCCGCATCTTCTCGGTCAACCAGCTCACCGCCGAGAACGTGCCCGAGCTGTTCGCCCGCAACGAGCGGGTGGTCTGCATCTTCGATACCGCCGTGGGCCCCATGGCGGTCATCCTGGTCGGCGCCATGATCGTCGCCAGCATCGAGACGGTGTGGGCCGGCCTGGTCACTCCGCCCAAGCGCGAACTCAAGAGCTTCGCCTACGACGAGGCCGCGCGCGCGCCCATCACCCTGCGTACCGGCGACGAGCTGGGGCGCTTCAAGCTGGGCTCCACCGCCATCGTGCTGTTCGGCCCGGACGCGGTGAACTGGTCCGCTGAACTCGGCGCGCTGTCCACCGTCAACATGGGGCAACTGCTGGGGGTTCCGACCACTTCGGCCCCCTTGACCACCGTTTCCGAGCCAGGGCCTCTCGCCTAGATGCGCGGTTCATTGCCCATCGAACCAGGAGTGTGCGCGGCGAATGGATAGCAAAAGGCCACAGCTCATGTTGCGGGTACCGACGCCCGATCAGCGCAGCCTGACGTTTTGTGACGCCACCCCGGCCGGCCTCAAGCGCTGGCTGGAGCAATTGCCACGGGCCAAGCTGGGCGAATTCGCCCGGCTGCTCTATCAGGGCCTGCTGGAACTCAACCGGCTGATCCTGACGCCGGAAGCGCGCCTGCGCCTGCTCGAAGCCCTGCGCCCGGACGTGCAGCGGGTCTGCCAGCAGCTCGAGCGTCATGTGCTCAACCAGGCCATCGTGCTCGACGAACGCTCGCGCAAGGTGGCCAATCTCTGCCAGGCCCTGCAGAACCTGCTGGCCGCCGGCTACAAGCTGATCGTGGTCGAGGAAAGCGAGCGCGGCGAACGCAGCACCCTGCTGGCCACCGCCATCCAGCGCGCCCTGCGCGCGCTGCTCGGGCCGCTGATCCGCGCCGCCCAGCTCTATACCCCGGTGCACGACAACCTCTGGCTGGAGCTGCACCAGCTCTATCGGCTGGCAGTGACCACCGGCCTGCACAACCAGAAGATCCGCGACGAACTGCTGCCCGGCGACGGCAGCCAGACCATCACCCAGGCCTATGGCGCCGCCCTGCTGTTTGGCGCCGCGCGCTGCAACCAGCTGCGCCAGAGCCATATCGCCCAGCTGACGCTGCACCTGGACGACTGGGCCAGCCTGATCCGCCTGCAAGGGCCCGAGCAGAACGGCACCCTGATGGTGGTGGCGCCGCAGATCGACGCTCCCCCGCGCTATCGTTCGCTGTTGCGTGAAGCCAATCTCAACGGTCTGCTCGGTCTTGCGCCGCAACAACTGGTGCAGGCCATCGAGGACTACTTGGCGCTGGCGCCGGAGCAGCGGCCGCGCGCGCGCCTGCCGGTGCACGGCGACCTGTCCCTGGACCTGCTGCAGCACCTGGTCGGCGCATGGGGCCAGGAAGCGGACCGCGCCTTCCAGCGCATGCCCGGCCAGGGCCAGGTGCAGGTCTGCATCGGCATGAGCGCCCTGCACTACCAGCTCGCGGGGGGGCAGGTGTTCGCCGACACCCTGCGCCTGTCGGCGCAGGCCGTGCCGGACGCCTTCGCGCCCAAGCCCAAGGAAGACGTCTGGTCGCTGGCCTTCGATGCCGATACCCGCGCACCCGACGCCCTGGACTGGAGCGCCGAGTCCCTGGAAGAAATCCATTACGACGTCCTGCCCGGCGACGGCGAGGCGGCCAGTCCGGCCTTTCCGATCCATGCGGTGCAGGTGGTCAATCACAGTCCGGGCGGCTATTGCCTGAGCTGGAGCGGCGAGGTCCCCGAGCAGCTGCAGGCCGGCGAACTGCTCGGCGTGCGCCTGCCCGAGGATCACAACTGGGGCCCGGCGGTGGTGCGCTGGGTACGCCAGGTGCCCGGCAGCGGAACCCACATGGGCGTCGAACTGCTGGCCCCCACCGCACGGCCCTGCGGGCTGCAGCTGCTGCGCAAGGCCGAGCAGAACAGTCAGTACCTGCGTGCCCTGCTGCTGCCGGAGATCAAGGCCATCGACCAGGCGCCGACCCTGATCGCGCCGCGACTACCCTTTCAGGAGGGCAGCAAGGTGCAGATCAATCAGCAGGGCAACGAGCAGCGCGGCATGCTCGACCGGCGTCGCAGCATGACGGTCAGCTTCAGCGTCTTCGAATATCACCTGCTGGAACAGAGCGGTGCCAAGCCCAGCGGCGGCCCTGCCGGCGGTGGCGCCCGGCAGGAAGAAGACTTTGACTCGCTGTGGAAGTCTCTGTAGCTTCGATAAATCATCGTTATCGCCAGGGCGCGAATAGACCATGGCCGCCGAACACAGTGCGATCCGCCTGTTACTGCTCGAAGCATCGCAGAACGAGGCGGAACGCCTGGTCAGTCTGTTCCGCAACGCCGGACGGGCGACGCGGGCCCAGCGCCTGACCGACCCTGCAGGTCTCGACGAACTGCTGTCCCAGTCCTGGGACCTCGCCATCCTCGCCCCGCCCTCTCCCGAACTCGACAGCCTGAGCGCGCTGCGCCAGCTGCGTCGCCGCGTGCCCCAACTCGCCGTCATCCAGCGGGTGCCGCCGGACGATCCCGCAGCGGTGCTCGACGCCCTGCGCCTGGGCGCCCGCGATGGCATCGCCAGCGACAACGACGAGCACCTGCTGCTGGCCAGTCTGCGCGAACTCGGCAACCTGGCCGAGCGCCACGAACGCCGGCGCCTGGAGCAGGCCCTGGCCGAGGCCGAACAGCGCTGCCAGCTGCTGCTGGCCAACGCCGTGGAGGCGGTCGCCTATGTCCACGACGGCCTGCATATCCACGTCAACTCGGCCTATGTGGAGCTGCTGGGCTATCCGTCCGCGGAAGACCTGGAGATCACGCCGCTGATGGATCTCATCGCCGCCGCCGACCAGCCGGCGCTGCGCGAAGCCTTCCGCCAGTTGCGCGACGACCCCAGCCCCCGCGAACTGGACTGCCGGTGCGTCCGCCAGGACGGCAGCACCCTCGGCGTGCGCCTGCGCCTGACGCCGGCCATCTACCTCAATGAACCCTGCGTGCAGCTGCACCTGCGCGAGGAACGCGCGGCCCCGGCCGCCGAGGCCCTCGAGGAACAGCTGCGCGAGGTGCGCTTCCAGGACACCCTCACCGGTCTGCTCAATCGCAGCCGCATGCTCGAACTGCTCGAAGACGCCCTGGAGCGCGCCCGACTCGGCGCGCCGGCCAGCTTCGCCTACCTGAGCATCGATCGCTATCCGACCCTGCTGGCGGAGCTGGGCATAGGCGCCATGGACGAGTTGCTGGTAGCCCTGGCCGAGCGCCTGCGCGAGCACTTCGGCACCCTGGTGACCCTCTCGCGCTTCGCCGATGATGCCTTTACCGCCCTCCTGCCGCAGGCGGCCGACGCCAGCCTGGACAGCGCCTTCGAGCGCCTGCTGGGTCGTCAGGAGCGGCAGCCGCTGACCCTGGCCGGACGCACCCTGGCGATCAGCTATTCCATCGGCGTGGTCAGCCTGGACAACCACACCAAGAGCGCCGGTGATCTGGTGGACCGGGCGCACCGCTCCGCGCGCCAGGTCGCCCAGCGCGGCGGCAACGCCTGCAAACGCTACGATCCCCAGGAAGAGCTGGCCGCCGCCGCCAATCGCGGCAATCTGGTGGCCATGGTCAAGCAGGCCCTGCAGCAGAACGGCTTCCGCCTGCTGTTCCAGCCGGTGATCGGCCTGCGCGGCAGCAGCCACGAGTACTACGAGGCGCTGCTGCGGCTGGTCAATCCCCAGGGCGAAGAGGTCTCCCCGGCCGAATTCGCCCGCACCGCCCGCGACAGCGGCCTGAGCGGCCAGATCGATCGCTGGGTGATCCAGCAGGCGGTGCGTCAGCTGGGCGAACACCGCGCCCGCGGCCACGGTACCCGCATCTTCGTGCACCTCTCGGGCGCGACCCTCGGTGATCTGGAGTTGCTGCCCTGGCTGCGGGAAACCCTGCAGGGGCAACAGCTGGACGCCGAGGCGGTGATCTTCCAGCTTAGCGAAGAAGACCTGCTGGCCCAGCCGGAGCAGGCCCTGGCCATGGCGCAGCGCCTGCGCCGCCAGGGTCATCCGGTCACCCTGAGCGGCTTTGCCGCCGGCGATCCGCCCCTGGCGGCGCTGCGGCTGCTGGTACCGGATTACGTCAAGCTGTCGGGCAAGCTGATCAAGGATCTGGGACAGCCGGAGCACCAGGAGCGGCTCAAGGCCATGGTCGCCGAGTTGAGCGCCCAGAACGTCCAGACCATCGCGCCCTTCGTCGAGAGCGCCAGCGTGCTGGCCCAGCTCTGGCAGGTCGGGGTGCATTTCATCCAGGGCTACTACCTGCAGGAGCCCAGTCAGGCGATGGACTACGAATTCCACCCCGAGCACTAGGGCTCGGGGTGGCCGTCGAACGGGACCTCAGCCGCGGGTAAGCCGGTCTTCCACGCCGAGCAGATAGAGCACGCCATCCAGGCCCAGCACGCTCACCGACTGGCGCGCGGACTGGCGCACCAGCGGCTTGGCGCGAAAGGCCACGCCCAGCCCGGCCAGGGCCAGCATCGGCAGGTCGTTGGCGCCGTCGCCCACGGCGATGGTCTGCTCCAGCGTCAGGCCTTCACGGCTGGCCAGTTCCTGCAGCAGGTCGGCCTTGCGCTGGGCATCGACGATGGGCTCGACAGCGCGGCCGGTCAGCTTGCCGTCGACGATCTCCAGTTCGTTGGCATAGACGTAGTCGATGCCCAGCCGCGCCTGCACCTGGCGGGCGAAATAGGTGAAGCCGCCGGAAAGGATGGCGGTCTTGTAGCCCAGCCGCTTCAACTCGGCAAACAGCCGCTCGGCGCCCTCGGTCAGGCGCAGCCCGGCACCGATGTCTTCCAGTACCTCTTCGGACAGGCCCTGCAGCAGCGCCATGCGCTCGGTGAAGCTGGCGCGGAAGTCGATCTCGCCACGCATGGCGCGCTCGGTAATGGCCGCCACCCGCTCGCCGATGCCGGCGGCCTTGGCCAGTTCATCGATGACCTCGGCCTGGATCAGGGTGCTGTCCATGTCGAACACCGCCAGGCGGCGATGCTGCCGCTGCAGATCGTCAGGTTGCCAGCCGATGTCGGCCTGGCCTTCCTGGGCCAGCGCCAGCAGCCCCGCGCGCAGCGCCTGGGGCTCGTGCGGCTCGCCGGTGACGCGCAGCTCCAGGGCGGCGCGCGTGGTCGCGCCCGGCTCGCTCAGGGCGCGGATGGCATGGATGTTCAGGCCCTGCTCGCGGCACAGCGCGGCCAGGCGGGTCAGCGGCAGATCGGCCAGGGTACGACCCATCAGCGTCAGGACATGGGCTTCGCCGGTCTCCGGCGCCGGCTGCGCCAGGGGCGCCACCTGCAGGCCCAGGGCCTGCAGCGCCTGCCCCAAGGCGGCGCCGGCACTGGCCGGACTGACCAGCAGGGTCACGGCGGCACTGTTGTCCAGCCCCTGCTGCTGCAGCGATTCCAGCCGGGCACCGGCCGCGGCCAGGGCGCCGGTGAGAGCAGCCAACCAGTCGGCGGGCAGGATGCCCACGGCCTGGAGTCCGATAACGTCTTGCATGGCGATCCCCTCGCGGAAAAGCGCGCAGTCTACCCTTTCGCCCCGACGGTGCCGAGCCATGGGCACCGGCTGGCGGCGGGAGTCCACCGCCGGCCTCTTTTGCGGGCGAAGCCCTGCATTCGCCGTTTTCGCACCCCTGGCGCGCTGGTTATACTGGCCGCACATTTTTTGTCCAAAGAAACGATTTCTGTGACCCGCCCCGCGACCGTCAAGCCCGATAATTTCTTCCTGCTGATCTACCGAGCCCTGCGCCAGCGTCGTGTGCCGGTGGCCTTGCGCATCGTTTCCCACAGCCTGCTGCTGGTGGCGGCCGCCCTGGTGATCTATGCCGGCATCATGAGCATGCAGTTCCGCCATGCCATGCAGCAGCAGGCCGACGCCGTCGGCCAGAGCCTGGTGACCCAGACGGCCAACTCCGCCGCCGAATTGCTGGTGGCCAACGACAACCTCAGCCTCAATGTGCTGCTGAGCAACCTGGCGCGCAATCCGCTGGTGGCCCATGCCGCGGTCTACAGCCCGGACAACCGGGTGCTGGCCGAATCCGGCACGCGCCCGAGTCAGGGCCTGCTGACCGCCACCGACGGCATCTACAGCACGCCGATCCGCTTTCAGGACGTCACCGCCGGCCAGGTGCGCCTGGCGCTGGACATGGACCAGTTCCAGCAGCCGATGATGATCAGCCTGCAGAACATGGGACTGCTGGGCCTCATTCTGCTGGCCCTGACGCTGATCCTCAGCCTGCGCCTCGGGCGCCAGCTGTCGACGCCGCTGCTGGAGCTGCGCGTCTGGCTGCGTGATCCCGATGACCCCGCACCGGGCGCCGGTCGCCTCGACGAACTGGGCGACCTGGCCCGCCAGCTGCAGAGCCGCCTGGTACCGCCCAAGCCGCCCAAGGCGGAAGTGGCCGACGAAGACGACGATCCCTTCGCCGACGAGCAGGGTGGCCTGAGCGTCAAGCCGCCTGCGCGCAAGGCCGCCGCCAAACCGGCCGCGCGCAAGGCGCCCGTGGCGGACGCCGACAGCGAGCTGGACGCCGACGCCTTCGCCGAGCTGGTACCGGACTCCTTCACCGAGCCGCCGCCCACACCCGCTCCGGTGGTGCCCACCGAACCCGATATCGTCACCTCCGCGGTGCTGGCCATCCAGCTCGGCGCCCAGGACCAGCTCAGCCGGCTGCCGCGCAGCCGCCTCGAACAGCTGCTGGAGCGCTATCGCGACTGCCTGCAGCAGGCCACCGAGCTCTATGACGGCGAACTCCACACCCTCAAGGACGGGGGCAGCCTGATCCTCTTCCACGAGCGCAGCGACGACGACGACTACCTGACCCGCGCGCTGTGCTGCGGCGAGATCATGCGTGCCCTGGGTCATGCGCTGCAGGTGGAAGTGGTTGGCAGCGGTGCAACCCTGCAGCTGCAACTGGGTCTGACGCAGGGCGAACGCCTCGCCGGCCTGGAGCTTGCCCAATTGCTGGAAAACACCACCGTGCGCAATGCCCAGGCGCTGAGTCGCCACAGTCGCAACCTGTTGCTGGTCGAGCAGAGCATCGCCGAGGACGAGCTGCTGCGTAAACGCGCCCGTATCCGCACCATCGCCAGCCCCGCCGGGGCCAGTTGCGTGGAACGTCTCCTGGAACCCTACTCCGCGACGCTGGAGCGTCATCTGGTCCGGCTCGAGGCGCGTTAAAGCGCCCACCCGACCCCACCTATGAGCGCCCTCCTGCCCCGTCTCGCCCTCGTTGCGCTGTTGCTGGCGGCCTGCGCTGCCCAGGCGGCGCCCAACGCGAGCAGCGTGCGACTGCCCGATGGCGGGGTCTATACCGGCGAGATCGTCAGCGGTCTGCTCAACGGCAGTGGGCGCATCGAGTGGCCCAACGGCAACTGGCTCAAGGGCCGCTTCAAGGACGGCCTGGCCGAGGGCCCCGGCGAACAGCAATTCGCCGACGGCACCTACTACCAGGGCACCTTTCGCCGTGGTCTCTACCATGGCCAGGGCAATCTGATCAGCAGCAGCGGCTGGGAATACCACGGCAGCTTCGTCAACGGCCGTATGCAGGGCCAGGGCTCCAAGCTCGACAGCGACGGCACCCAGACCATCGGCACCTTCAACGACGGCCACCTCAACGGCGTCGGCCAGTGGCAGGAGCCGGGCGGCGATCGCTATGACGGCGAATTCGTCGACGACCAGTTCGAAGGCGCCGGCGTCTATCGCAGCGCCGGTGGCGATCTCTGGCGCGGGCGCTTCAGTGGCGGCGAGCTGACCGGCAACGGCGAATTCGTCGGCAGCGACAGCAGCCAGTACCGCGGCGCCTTCCGCAACTGGAAATTCGATGGCCAGGGCGTGCTCACCAACAGCGACGGCAGCGTCTATCGCGGCAACTTCGCCGATGGCGTCTATGCCGGCATGGGCGTCCTGACCCGCGCCGACGGCCAGGTGGAACGGGGTCTCTGGGAGGGCGGCAAGCGCATCCGTGACGATCAGGGCCAGTACATCGCCGATCCCCTGGAGCGCGCCCTGCTCGATCAGGGCAAGGTGCTCGACCAGGAATTGCAGCAGATCCCCGCCTCCACCCCCGCCACCGAACTCTATGGCCTGGTACTGGCCGGCGATGGCGGCCAGGGCGTGTTCCAGCGCGAGGCCAACTATGTGGCCAACTTCCTGACCACCACCTGGGGCGCCCGCGACGTCGTCCACCTGATCAACGCCAAGGACATCCGCAGCGACCATCCGCTGGCCACCCGCGAGAATCTCTACCAGAGTCTGCAGGCGCTGGCCCAGCGCACCGGTCCGGAAGACCTGATCCTCATCTACCTGACCAGCCACGGCTCGGCCGACCATCAGCTGGTGCTCTCCCAGCCGGGCCTGGATCTTTCCAGCCTGCCGGCGGCGGAGCTCGGCCGCCTGCTCGCGCCGCTGCGCGGTCGCGACAAGCTGATCATCGTCTCCAGCTGCTACAGCGGCGGCTTCATCCCGCAACTGCAGGACGACCATACCCTGGTGATGACCGCCTCCAAGGCCGATCGCACCTCCTTCGGCTGCACCGACGAAGCCGATTTCACCTACTTCGGCCGCGCCCTGTTCGCCGAGGCCTTCCAGCACACCGACGATCCCGAGCAGGCCTTCCAGCGCGCCCGCGACACCGTGTCGGTGCGCGAGAAGACCGAAGGCTTCGACCCGTCCGAGCCGCAGCTCTGGGCGCCGCCGGCCGTGCTGCAGAAGTGGCGCGCCTGGCGCGCGGGTCGCTGAGTGCCGCCTTTGCCCGGGGCTTTGACGAACAACCGGAACGCCTGAGGTCCAACCTGACATCAGCGGTCGCCGCTACAAGGAGAGCCCCGTGTACCTGACGCCTCAGCATGCCCTCATCGCCGGCGCCACTGGCCTGACCGGCGAACACCTGCTCGACCGCCTCCTCAACGAGCCGACGGTCCCCCGGGTGCTGGCGCCGACCCGTCGCCCGCTGGCGGAACACGCCCGGCTGGACAATCCGGTGGGTGACCTCAACAGCCTGCTGCCGACCCTGGAAGGCCCGCTGGACGTGGCTTTCTGCTGCCTGGGCACCACCATGAAGCAGGCCGGCTCCGAAGCCGCCTTTCGCGCCGTGGACTATGGCCTGCCCCTGGCGGTCGGCCAGCGCGCCCTGGAACTGGGCGCCCGCCACTACATCGTGGTCAGCGCCATCGGCGCCGACTCTCAGTCTTCGATCTTCTACAACAAGGTCA
>Ga0153990_1000043_pt1 | contig 44815 bp, 35 predicted proteins | sample TSNC074MetaG_FD_104739 | JGI IMG/M metagenome (GOLD analysis project Ga0153990, IMG submission 104739) | Attine ant fungus gardens microbial communities from North Carolina, USA - TSNC074 MetaG | ecosystem: Host-associated > Fungi > Mycelium > Unclassified | place: USA: North Carolina, Jones...
GGTCGAGACCCCGGCCTTCATGCCGGTCGGTACCTACGGCACGGTCAAGGGCATGCTGCCCGAGAGCGTCGCCGACATCGGTGCCCAGATCATCCTCGGCAACACCTTCCACCTCTGGCTGCGCCCGGGGACCGAGGTGATCCAGCGCCATGGCGACCTGCACGACTTCATGCAGTGGCAGGGGCCGATCCTTACCGATTCCGGCGGCTTCCAGGTGTTCAGCCTGGGCGCGCTGCGCAAGATCAAGGAAGAGGGCGTCTACTTCGCCTCGCCGGTGGACGGCGCCAAGGTCTTCATGGGCCCCGAGGAATCCATGGCGGTGCAACGCGCCCTGGGCTCGGACATCGTGATGATCTTCGACGAGTGCACCCCTTATCCTGCCGACTTCGACACCGCGCGCCGCTCCATGGAGCTGTCGCTGCGCTGGGCCAAGCGCTCCCGCGAAGCCCATGGCGACAACCCCTCGGCGCTGTTCGGCATCGTCCAGGGTGGCATGCACGAAGAGCTGCGCCTGAGGTCCCTGGAGGGTCTGGAAGGCATCGGCTTCGACGGTTACGCCATCGGCGGCCTGTCGGTGGGCGAGCCCAAGGAAGAGATGATCCGGGTGCTGGACTTCCTGCCGCCGCACCTGCCGGCGGACAAGCCGCGCTACCTGATGGGCGTGGGCAAGCCGGAAGACCTGGTGGAAGGCGTGCGCCGTGGCGTCGACATGTTCGATTGCGTGATGCCCACCCGCAACGCGCGCAACGGCCATCTGTTCATCGACACCGGTGTCCTCAAGCTGCGCAATGCCGTGCACCGTCACGACGAGACGCCACTGGACCCGACCTGCGACTGTTACACCTGCAAACATTTCTCCCGGGCCTATCTGCACCATCTGGATAAATGCGGGGAAATGCTGGGGAGTATGCTGAATACGATCCACAACCTGCGGTATTACCAGCGCGTGATGGCCGGTTTGCGCCAGGCTATCCAAGAGGGTAAATTGGCCGACTTTGTGGACGCCTTCTATGCTCGGCGCGGCCTGCCTACGCCGCCGCTCGACAGCTGAAAGCCCCTGTCCGATCGCCCTGGCGAAACGGCGCTCGCGCGTCCTTCGTCAGGGGCGTGAGCAGGGTCTCGAGGCGGTCGGAACGGCGGCGAGCGACCCCCGGCATCTCTTCTTTTTCCGTCATCCAACTCTGCAAGGAGTAGTGCAATGAGTTTTCTGATTTCCACGGCCCAGGCCCAGGAAGCTGCCGCGCCGGCCGCCAACGCTGCACCGGGAGGTGAATACATTCAGTTCATCTTCCTGATCGGCTTCGTGGTGATCTTCTATTTCCTGATCTGGCGTCCCCAGGCCAAGCGCACCAAGGATCACAAGAACCTGATCGGCGGCCTGCAGAAGGGTGACGAAGTGGTGACCACCGGTGGCATCGCCGGTCGCATCAACAAGGTCACCGACGAGTTCGTGGTGCTGGAAGTGTCCGACAACGTCGAGCTCAAGTTCCAGAAGGGCGCCATTGCCGCGACCCTGCCGAAGGGCACCCTGAAGGCCCTCTGAGTCTTCCTCAATCTAGCTAATATCGGGGCGCGCAAGGCGCCCCGCCTTTATCTCGGGCGGTGTCATGCTCAACAAATATCCCCTCTGGAAGTACCTGCTGATCCTGGCCGTACTGGTCGTGGGCGTCATCTATTCGGTTCCTAATCTGTACCCCGACGATCCGGCCCTGCAGATCAGCGCTTCCAGCACCGAACGCACGGTGACCCCTGCCGATGTGCAGCGGGTGAACGCGGCTCTGGCGCAGGCGCAACTCGCCGTGAAATCCAGCGACGTCAACGAGAGCGGCAGCCGGGTGCTGATCCGCCTGATGCGCGCCGACGATCAGCTGCCGGCCCAGGAAGTGGTCCGCCGTACCCTCGGCGACGACTTCGTGGTCGCCCTGAACCTGGCGCCCACCACCCCGCAGTGGCTGCGCAAGCTCGGTGCCAGCCCCATGAAGCTGGGTCTGGACCTGTCCGGTGGTGTGCACTTCCTGCTGGCGGTGGACATGGACAAGGCTGTGGACGCGCGCCTGAAGGTCTATGACAACGAGGTCAAGACCCTGCTGCGTCGCGAGAAGGTGCGCTATCGCAGCATGCCCGACCAGAACGGCGCCCTGCAGCTGGGCTTCACCGATGCCGCCGATCTGCAGCAGGCGCAGAGCCTGATCCGCAAGAACTACACCGATTTCGAGCTGACCACCGACACCCGTGGCGACCTGCAGGTGCTGCGTCTGCAGCTGACCGAGGCCAAGCTGCGCGAGATCCGCAACTATGCCGTCACCCAGAACCTGACCACGGTGCGCAACCGGGTAAACGAACTGGGGGTGGCCGAGCCGCTGGTGCAGCGTCAGGGCGCCGACCGCATCGTGGTCGAACTGCCGGGCGTGCAGGACACCGCCGAAGCCAAACGCATCCTCGGCAAGACCGCCAACCTGGAATTCCGCCTGGCCGCCACCGCGGACACCCCGCGCGCCTCCACCGAGAGCTTCGAATTCCGCGAGCCTGGTCGTCCGGCGGTACCGCTGGAGCGTAACGTCATCATCACCGGTGACCAAGTCACCGACGCCTCGGCCAGCTTCGACGAGAACGGCCGGCCCCAGGTCAACATCCGCCTGGATGGCCATGGCGGCGACCTGATCAATCGCGCTACCCGCAGCAACGTCGGCCGCAGCATGGCCGTGGTGTTCATCGAGCAGCGTCCGGTCACCCGCTACACCACCCAGACCGTCGACGGCGTGCAGAAGGAAGTGGCGGTGCCCGGCTTCGAGGAAGAGCGGCGCATCATCAGCCTGGCGACCATTCAGTCGGCCCTGGGCAACAGCTTCCGCATCACCGGCCTGAACGGCTCGGGCGAGGCTTCGGAACTGGCACTGCTGCTGCGTGCCGGTGGCCTGGCCGCACCCATGTACTTCGCCGAGGAGCGCACCCTCGGCCCGAGCCTGGGTGCCGACAACATCGAGAAGGGTATCGATGCCTCGCTGTGGGGCATGGTCTTCGTCTCGCTGTTCCTGATCGCCATCTACCGCTTCTTCGGCCTGCTGGCGACCATCGCCCTGGGCTTCAACATGGTGCTGCTGATGGCCTTGATGTCCATCCTGCATGCCACCCTGACCCTGCCGGGCATCGCCGGTATCGTCCTGACCATGGGTCAGGCGGTGGACGCCAACGTGCTGATCTTCTCGCGGATCCGCGAAGAGATCGCCAACGGCATGCCGATCCAGCGCGCCATCCATGAGGGCTTCAGTCGCGCCTTCACGGCGATCCTGGACTCCAACCTGACGACCCTGCTGGTGGGCGCCATCCTGTTCGCCATGGGCACCGGGCCGGTCAAGGGCTTCGCCGTGACCATGTCGCTGGGTATCTTCACCTCCCTGTTCACCGCCATCTTCGTGACCCGTGCCATGGTCAACCTGATTTATGGCGGCCGGAACGTCAAGAAGCTGTGGATTTGAGGACGCGGCGATGAAAAAGACCATCAACTTCATGGGCGTACGCAACATCGCGTTCGCCATCACCGCGCTCCTGACCGTTCTGGCGCTGTTCAGCTGGTTCTACAAGGGGCTGAACTTCGGCCTGGACTTCACCGGCGGTACCCTGATCGAGCTGCGCTACGAGCAACCCGCCGACCTCGGCAAGATCCGTCAGGAGCTGCAGGGCGCCGGCTTCGAGGAGGCGGTGGTGCAGAGCTTCGGCGCCACCACCGATGTCCTGGTCCGGATGCCGGGTGACAACCCGCAGCTGGGCCAGCAGGTGACCAGCGCGTTGCAGAAGGCGAGCACCGAGCGCTTCTCCCTGACCCGTACCGAGTTCGTCGGTCCGCAGGTGGGCGAGGAGCTGCGTGACCAGGGCGGCTTGGGCATGCTGCTGGCCCTGGGTAGCGTGCTGGTCTACGTGGCCTTCCGCTTCCAGTGGAAGTTCGCTGTGGGCGCGATCATTTCGCTGGTGCACGACGTGGTGGTGACCCTGGGCCTGCTGTCATTCTTCCAGATCACCTTCGACCTGACGGTGCTGGCGGCGGTCCTGGCCATCATCGGCTACTCGCTCAACGACACCATCGTGGTGTTCGACCGGGTGCGGGAGAACTTCCGGGTACTGCGCAAGGCCAGTCTGATCGAGAACATCAACGTCTCGACCACCCAGACCCTGCTGCGCACCCTGGCCACCTCGATCTCGACCCTGCTGGCCGTGGCGGCGCTGCTGTTCTTTGGCGGCGACAACCTGTTCGGCTTCTCCCTGGCGCTGTTCATCGGCGTGCTGGCCGGTACCTACTCGTCGATCTATATCGCCAACGTGGTGCTGATCTGGCTGGACCTGAAGAGCGAGGACCTGATTCCCCCGCAAGCCAAGGAACTCGACGACCGTCCCTGATGTCCCAGGCATGGCAATGGGCCAGGTGCCCGCTATGACAGAGTAGTCAGGAGGTTGTAGTGAACAAGTCGATGCTCGTAGGTACGGTTCTGGGAGCCATCGTCGCCACCGCTGGTGGCGCCGTGGCGTACAGTTTCGTCGACCGCGGGCCTCAGTACGCCGAGGTCGTCGCCGTCCAGCCGGTCAAGGAAACGGTCAAGACCCCGCGCGAGGTCTGCAAGGAGGTCGCGGTGACGCATCGGCGGCCTGTTCAGGACCAACACCAGATCGCCGGGACCGCCGTAGGCGCGGTCGTCGGAGGTCTGCTGGGCAACCAGGTCGGCAACGGCAGCGGCAAGACCCTGGCGACCATCGCCGGTGCCGTGGGCGGTGGTTACGCCGGCAACAAGGGTCAGGAATACATGCAGAACCGCGACACCTACACCACCACCCAGACCCGCTGCAGCACGGTCAACGACAGCAGCGACAAGGTGGTCGGCTATGACGTCAAGTACCTGCTGGATGGCAAGATCGGCCAGGTCCGCATGGACCACGAGCCGGGCAAGCAACTGGAAGTTAAGAACGGCCAGGTACTGGCCAGCCAGTGATTCGCGTGACCGGCTGAAGCCCCAGAGCTGCAGCCAACAAAAAACCCGCTGCCAGGTGACTGGCAGCGGGTTTTTTATTGGCTCTTGCGCGGTGATCCGAAAGCTCTGCCGCGCCGGCCAGGGCGCGCAGGGCGCCCTGGCCGGTGTCGTCATTTAGACGGCGGGGCGGGGGGTTTCTGCTTTGGGCCGAAGCCACCGCCGGGCGGAGATCCACGCCGGCGCCTCGAACAGACCGTTGATGCCGCGGGCTTCCAGCAGCTTGGCGATGGCCACCGGCACCAGGATGCCGAAGGCGCAACCGGCGACGATGTGCAGCAGGCCGTCGTTGATGTGCAGGCCCTTGCTCAGGACGATGCGAGCGCCACTGCCGCTGAGCACGTGCATCACGTAGATGGGCATGGACAGCGCGCCCAGGGTCAGCACCCACTGCAGCGGCCGCTGCGCCAGCACCATGCAGGTGGCGCTGACGAAGACGATGCCGTTCAGCGCCAGCACCAGGGTGGCCAGGCCACGATCGGTGTAGACCAGGCCCAGCAGGCCGTGGAACCAGTATTCGAGCACCACGAACAGCAGACCCGAACCCAGCATCACGCGACCGGCCTGTTCCTCGATGGCCTGCTTGAAGTTATTGAACCAGACGCCGAAGGCGAAGAACACGAAGTTCTGCGCGGTAAAGGTGAAGAAGAAGTCTTCCGGGCCGGCGTTCTGGAACAGATAGACCAGGGCGCCAAAGGCGAACACGGCGAAGAAGGCCAGCGGCTTGGCCCAACGATAGGCGAGCATGGCCAGGCAGAACACCAGGAACAGCGCATAGAGGAACCAGAACTGCTGGCGTGGCTCCCAGACCGTCAGGACTTCGCTGAAGCTGACGCCGCCATTGGTGTAGCGCGACATCAGCGCCTCCACCGAGCCCTGCAGCAGCGACCAGACCAAGAAGGGATAGACGATGGTGTCGATCTTGTTCACCAGCAGGCCGCCGGTGCCGCGCTTGATGAAGGAGCTGTAGAAGAACAGGCCGGACAGGAAGAAGAACAGCGGCATGTGGAAGCTGTAGATGACGCTGTCCACCAGGCCGTGGAATTCGGCGTCCTGCAGGATGCCGGCGTTGAGCAGGCCGCGGACGACATGGCCGTAGACGACCAGCACGATGCCTATGGCCTTGGCATAGTCGACCCAGAGATTGCGAGTGTTCATTGAATGATCCTTTTCAAAAGAGAACCTGTGCAGCTGAAGCCAAAGCACTGGGGCAAACGAAAGCGGGAACGCTGCGGCGCCAGGGCGCGCGTTGCGACAGGTTCGGTCATGGTAGGACTCCCGAAGGAACGACGTCCGTAAGTAGCCGGTTACAGGAAGGGGCTCCTTGCCCGCGTTCTGACCGTGGCTATCTGCCATTGTTCATGGCTTGTTTCCGGCCATACGTGAACGGGGCAACACTTTGATGGCCAAAGGCCCAATTGTCCGACGAGCTGTAACCGGATGTTTAGAGAGAATCTTTGACGAACTGCAGCTGCTTCTCCTTGAGCAGGGGCTCGTAGCGCGGCGAGGTATAGATCAGCAGGACCTGCTTCTTGCGTGCCGCCTGGGCGCTGAACTTGTAGACGACGGTGTCGTGGTCGAAGGCCAGATAGGCCTGGGCGTCGTCGTCCTGGGTCAGGCGCTCGAAGGCGGCGGCCGACGACTGGGAAGAGGGCTTGCCGTACTTCTGGGTGAGGCCTTCGGCGATCAGGAAGGACTGCGCCAGGGGCGTGACGATGGACAGGCGCAGGAAGCGACCATCGATGAAGAAGGCGCCGGCCTCGACCTTTTCACCGGCGAAGGTCAGGTCGGTGCACTCGAAATACTCGACGCCGACGACGTCGATCTTGCGCGGCTGGAAGGTGCAGAGCTTTTTCGCCAGAAAGGCTTTCTGCTCGGTGCCGAAGGCAATGCCGGCGTAGCCGTCGACGGCCTGAGCCAGCGCCGGGACAAGCGCTAGTAGCGCCAACAGGGGCGCGCGCAGAGGCGACAGGTAGGACCTGACGGTCATGGTGATCCGGATTCCCTTCACGAAGGCCCTTGGGCCCACTCAACCCGACGGATGCTAAGAGCTCCGCCGGGGCTTTGCCACCGCTGTCGACGGCTTTTGTCGAGAGGTTCAGGGTTGGCGTCAGGCGATGCCGGGCGGAATCTGGTCCTTGCCGTAATCCTTGAGCTTTTCTAGATTTTCCGGCTTCTGGTGCTCGGGGACGTCGTCGCCGTCGGCGGGGGTGTCCAGGGGTTCCTGATCGCGGGTGTCTTCGCTCATGGCAGCGCTCTCGGCAGGGGATGTCCGACTTTGAGGGGAGCGCCGACCCGGCGGTTCCGCAGCGTCAGGGGCGGCCGTCGTCGCTGAGCCAGCCTTCGCGGTGGGCCAGGCGCCAGGCGAGCAGGGCGGAGATCAGGCCGCGCAGCGCCATGAAGGCGAGAAAGGCCAGCCACAGGCCGTGGTTGCCGAGGCCGCGCAGCAGCCAGCCGAGCGGCAGCGCCAGCAACAGGGCCAGCAGCATCGAGTTGCGCATCTCCCGGGCGCGGGTGGCGCCGATGAAGAGGCCGTCCAGCAGGTAGCTGACCATGGCGATCAGCGGCAGCACGGCCAGATAGGGCAGGTAGGCGTGAGCCGCCTCGCGTACCGCGGCGATGTCGCTCTGCAGGGCGATGAACAGATCGCCGCCCAGGGCGAAGGCCAGGGCGAAGCCGAGGCTGGCCAGCAGCGACCAGCCGCCGGCGATCACCAGCACGCGGCGCAGGGTGGCGCCCTCGCGGGCGCCCAGGGCATGGCCGGCCAGGGCCTCCACCGCATGGGCGAGGCCATCGAGGGCGAAGGCGGTGACCAGCAGGCCATTGAGCAACAGGGCGTTGACCGCCACCGTGGTCTCGCCCAGTTGGGCGCCCTGGGCGGCGAACAGCAGGAACACCGCCTGCAGTGCCAGGGAGCGGATGAAGATGTCGCGATTGACCGCCAGCAGCGGTCGCCAGCTGGTGAGGCGGCGCAGCGCCGGGCGATCGATCCGGCCGGGCCACAGCCGCAGGCGGCGCAGCACCAGCCAGAGGCCGAGCAGCATGCCGCTCCATTCCGCCAGCACCGAGGCCAGGGCGATGCCCTGCACCCCGGCGCCGAGGCCGAGCACGAAGCCGGTCACCAGCAGCAGGTTCAGGGCATTGGTGGTGAGCAGCAGCACCAGCGGCGTGCGCGCATCCTGGGTACCGAGCAGCCAGCCGATCACCGCGTAGCTGAGCAGCGCCGCGGGCAGGCCGAGCAGGCGCAGGTGCAGAAAGCGCGCGGCCAGGTCGGCGAAGGCGGGATCCAGGCCGAGCCAGGCAAGCAGCGGTTCCAGCGCCAGGCTGGCGGCCAGCAGCAGGAGCAGCGACAGACCCAGCCCGAGCAGGCCGGCCTGCAGGAGGATCTGGCGCAGGGCGGCGCCGTCGCGGCGGCCGCTGGCCTGGGCGGCGAAGCCGGTGGTGCCCATGCGCAGGAAGCCGAGGATGCCCAGCAGGGCGGTGTAGAAGGCGCCGCCCATGGCCACCGCGGCAAGCTGACGAGCTTCGGGCAGATGACCGGCGATGGCGCTGTCGACCAGGGTCACCAGCGGCACGCTGAGATTGGACAGGATCATCGGCGCGGCCAGGGCCCAGACGCGGCGGTGCAGCAGGGGGTGACGCCAGTCGGCAAGCAGGGTGGACATGGGCTAATCGCAGCGGCGGCGGAGGGGGCATTGTAGGCCAGCCGGCCCGGGTGGTCCTCCGCCGCAGCGCCTGCGGGGATCAGTCCAGTTGGCCGCCGCCTTCGCGCAGGTCCGCCTGGGTGGTCGCCGCGCAGGTCAGCGCCAGGCGCAGACCGGCGATCAGGGTCTCCAGGGCCATGGACGGCGCGCCGGGCTGAGCGGCGGCCTGGGCCGGCAGGTAGGGAATATGGATGAAGCCGCCGCGTACCCCGCTGCCCTGCAGGCGATGCTGCAGGCCGTAGAAGACGTGGTTGCAGACGAAGGTACCGGCGGTCTGGGACACCGCCGCGGGAATGCCGGCGTCGCGCAGGACCCGGGTCATGGCCTTGATCGGCAGGGTGCTGAAATAGGCCGCCGGGCCACCAGCCACCACCGGCTCGTCGATGGGCTGGCGTCCGGCGTTGTCGGGGATGCGGGCGTCGTCGACGTTGATGGCGATGCGCTCCAGCGACAGCTCGGCCCGCCCGCCGGCCTGGCCGACCGCCACCACCAGGGTCGGGCGATGGCGCTCGAGCAGCTCATCCAGCACCCGGAGCGCGGTGCCGAATTCGGTCGGCAGCTGCGCCGCGACCACCGGCAGATCGCCGAGGCACTCGCCATCCAGCCGGCGCACGGCTTCCCAGGAGGGGTTGAGGGTCTCGCCGCCAAAGGGCGCGAAGCCGGTGAGCAACAGGGTCATTGGATACCTCACATCAGCAGATAGAGCAGCACCACGTTGCAGGCCAGCACCGCCAGGGCGGTGGGGACCTGGGCCTTGATCACGGCATTCTTGTCGTCCAGCTCCAGCAGGGCCGCCGGCACGATGTTGAAGTTGGCCGCCATGGGCGTCATCAGGGTGCCGCAGTAGCCGGAGAACATGCCGATGGCGGCCATCACCGCCGGATCGGCGTGGTAGACGCCCACCAGCACCGGCACGCCGATGCCGCCGGTCATCACCGGGAAGGCGGCGAAGCCGTTGCCCATGATGACGGTGAAGGCGGCCATGCCCACCACATAGACCACCACCGCCACCAGGCGCAGGTCGAGGGCCACGTAGGCGGTGGCCAGGTGCGCCACCGCCTTGCCGACGCCGGCGTCGGTAAAGACCAGGCCGAGCATGGCCAGGGCCTGGGGCAGCACCAGCGACCAGCCCAGGGCATCGGTCAGGCGCCGCGATTCGCGCATCGCCTGGATCGGGGTGTCGCGGGTCAGCCAGCAGGCCAGCGCCAGGGCCACCAGGGCGCCCAGGCCGAGGGAGACGAAGGTGACGTTCTTCGGGTCGAGCAGCGGCAGACCGGCGATCTGCACATCCTTGAGCAGGACGCTGCCGATCACCGTCACCACGGGAATGGCCAGCGCCGGAATGAACAGGCGATTGCCCAGGCGGCCGGCGCTGGCGCGGGTCTCGCGTTCGGGACGACTGGCGTGATGACCGCTGCCCACCGCACCGCAGCCGGCCAGCACCGCCATCAGCAGCACCCCGGCGCCCACCCAGGCGGGTGGCAGGCGATCGCCGATCAGGAAGACCAGGCTGAACAGGCCCCAGAACAGACCGCTGGTCCAGCGCTTGGGGTGCTGACGATCGGCCAGGGTCATGACCGCGGTCAGCGCCAGGATGGCGCCGGCCAGCCAGAACAGGTACTGAATCGACAGGATCATGGCCGCACCTCCCGGTTCGCGGTCAGCTCGCGATAGAGCTGGCGATCGAAGCGGTGCAGGCGCAGGGCGTGGATGAAGAAGGCACAGAGCGCCGTGGGAATGCCCCAGAGGGCGATGTGCAGGGGTTCGACATCGAGTCCGGCACCGAGCAGGAAGGTGTGCATCAGGGCGATGGCGCCAAAGGCGACGAAGATGTCCTCGCCAAAGAACAGGCCGACATTGTCGGTGGCGGCGCAAAAGGCCAGCAGCCGCTGGCGCAGGGCCTCGGGCAGACGGCCATGGAGTTTTTCGGCGGTGCCTTCGGCCATGGGCGCCAGCAGCGGGCGGACCATCTGCGGATGGCCGCCGAGGCTGGTCAGCCCCAGGGCCGCGGTGGTCTCGCGGACGAAGAGGTAGAAGATCAGCAGGCGGCCGACGGTGGCGTTGCGAAAGCGGGCGATCCAGTTCTGCGCATGCAGGCGCAGGCCGTGGCGTTCGAGCAGGCCGATCACCGCCAGCGGCAGCAGGATGATCAGCGGCAGGGCGCGCGCCTTGATGAAGCCGGTGCCGATGGCGGCGAGCAGCGCCTCGGGACTGAACTGGGCGGCGATCCCGGTGGCCACGGCGGCCAGGGCGACGACCAGCAGCGGATTGAACCTCAGCACGAAGCCGACCACGATGACCAGCACGCCCAGCAGCGGCCAGAGGTTGACGGTGGTTTGCATAGGTGGATGTCTCCAGCGGGTCCACCGCGCTCCGGGCAGACGGTGCGGCGGACGGTAGGAAGCCGCGGGCGGCTTCGGCTGATCCAGGCAGTGCCCGCGGCACCGCTCGTTATTGTTGTCAGACGTCACTTGGCATAACGCCGGCTGGCATCTTTCGCCGCCGGCGGAGCTGGCGTCCAGCAAATAAAACTGTTCGCCGCCGATAGGGAAAAGCGGGGCAGACAAGCTCGCCGGTGGGGGTAAAGTGGCGGGGTAGCCTTGTCGAGGTCCCCATGAATCTGCGCTTTCTCGATACCTTCGTCTGGGTCGCCCGCCTGGGCAGTTTCCGCCTGACGGCGGAAAAGCTGTCCACCACCCAGGCGGCCATTTCCAGTCGCATCGCCGTGCTGGAGAGCGAACTGGGCGTGCAACTGTTCCTGCGCGACTCCCGCGGCGTGAGCCTGACCGCCGAGGGCCATCGGGTACTGGGCTACGCCGAACGGATGCTGGCCACCCAGCGCGAGCTGCACGAGGCCCTGGGCCATGGCCAGACCCTGGAGGGCCGCCTGCGCATCGGGGTGATGGATACGGTGATCCACAGCTGGCTGGACCAACTGATCGCCGCGGTCACCCAGACCTATCCGGCCATCGAGCTGGAATTGACCGCGGACACGGCGCTGAATCTGGCCGAGCAACTGGCGCGGGGGCAGCTCGACCTGATCTTCCAGACCGATCTCCTGCGCGCCGAGGGCATCCGCAATCTGCACCTGGCCAGCTATCCGGTGCGCTGGCTGGTGGCCAGCGACAGCCATCTGGCGCGGCCCTACGCAAATCTGGCCGAACTGGCGGGCGAACGGCTGATCACCTTTTCCCGCCATTCCCGCCCGCACCAGGACATCCTCGGCCTGCTCCAGCGCGAGGGCATCGCCGAACCACGGGTCTGCTGCATCAACTCGGTGGCGGCCATCATCAAGCTGATGGGCGAGGGCTTCGGCATCGGCGCCCTGCCGCCGGCCCTGGTGATCGAGGAATTGGCCCGTGGCAGTCTCATGCCCCTGCCGCTGGCCGGCCCGCCGCCCTTCGATGTCCAGGCCAGCTGGCACGGTGGCGCCGGCCTGGCGCTGAGCGAGGCGGTGGTGGCCCTGAGCCAGACGGTGGTGGCCGACTGGTGCACGCGCCTGGGCCCGGAGCGCGCCTTGCCGGTGCTGGTCTAGCCAAGGTGTTTCAACAGCTTCTTATCGCCAGCGCCCGGAATCTTTTGTTGGACAGCGGCGCTCCGGCTTTCCGACACTCGAGCTACCTTCTCAGAGGATCCTGTCATGCCCGCTCGCCTGCTGCTCAATTGCGATTCCGGTGAAAGCTACGGTGCCTGGTCCATGGGTGACGACGCCCATGCCATTCCCCTGGTCGACCAGGCCAACCTGGCCTGCGGCTTCCATGCCGCTGATCCCCTGACCATGCAGCGCGCCGTGACCCTGGCGGTGGCCAACGGCGTGCAGATCGGCGCCCATCCGGCCTATCCCGATCTGGTGGGCTTCGGTCGGCGGCCCATGGCCTGCACCCCGGCCGAGGTGGAAGCCATGATCCTCTACCAGATCGGCGCCCTCGACGCCTTCTGCCGCGCCGCAGGCGTGCGCGTCGAGTACGTGAAGCCCCATGGCGCCCTCTACAACGCCCTGGTCAAGGACGATGCCTTGCTGAGCGCCGCGCTTTCCGCCTGCGCCCGCTATCGCCAGGGACTGCCGCTGATGGTGCTGGCCAAGGCCGACAATGATCGCGAGCGCCGGCTGGCCGAAGCCGCCGGGGTACCGCTGCTGCTGGAAGCCTTCGCCGATCGCGCCTATCTGGCCGACGGTTCCCTGGCTCCGCGTGGCCAGGTCGGCGCCGTCCATCACGACCCCGAGCGCATACTCGCCCAGGCCGTCGCCATCGCCCGCGGCGAAGACTTTCCCGGTTTCGATGGCCAGCCCATGCGGCTGCAGGCCGACAGCCTCTGCGTGCATGGCGACAACGCCGAATCCCTGGCGGTGCTGCGGCGGCTGCGCGCTGCCCTGGACGCCCTATGATCGTCTGCAAGCCTTTTGGCGTTGCGGCGCTGCTGCTCGAACTGGCCGAGCATCCCGATGCCGAGCTGCCCCCGCGCATCGCCCGCCTGGGCGAACGGATTCGCCAGCGCTTCGGCCCGGCGGTGACCGATCTGGTGGCGGGCTGGACCAGCCTGCTGGTGCACTACGATCCCCTGCAACTGACCCTGGCCGAGCTGCAGGCCGGCCTCCACCCCCTGCTAGCCGACTGGCCGGGCGCCGCGCCGGCGGGCGAGGGCGGGCGCCTGCACCAGGTGCCGACGCTCTATGCCGGCCCCGATCTGGCCGAGGTGGCCGAGCGCTGTGGCCTGAGCGAGGGCGAGGTCATCACTCTGCACAGCGGTCGTGACTATCAGGTGGGCGCCATCGGCTTCATGCCGGGCTTCGCCTTTCTCGGCGAACTGGACGAACGCCTGGCGCTGCCCCGGCGCAGCACGCCGCGGACCCACGTACCCGCCGGCAGCCTGGCCATCGCCGAGCGCCAGACCGCCGTCTATCCCCAGGCTTCGCCGGGCGGCTGGAATCTCATCGGTCGCTGCCTGTGGACGGTCTTCGATGCCCGGGCCGAGCCGCCGTGCCTGCTGGCACCCGGTGATCGGGTGCGCTTCGTACCCGTCGACGAAGCGGCCTTTCGCGCCCAGGGAGGTCAGCCATGAGCGGACTGCAGGTCATCAAACCCGGTCCCCTGACCCTGCTGCAGGATCTGGGGCGCCAGGGCTGGCAACACCTGGGGGTAGCGCCCTCGGGGCCCATGGACGGCCATGCCGCGCGCTGGGCCAATCGCCTGGTGGGCAATCCGGTCGCGGCGCCGCTGCTGGAGATCGCCCTGGGCGGCGCCGAATTCGAGATCGAGACCGATACCTGGCTGGCGCTGACCGGTGCGCCGCTGGATGCCCGCCTGGATGGCGAGCCCCTGCCGGCCTGGTCGTGTTTTCCGGTAAGGGCTGGCGCGCGCTTGCGCCTGGGCTTCGCCCAGTCCGGGCAGCGCGCCTACCTGGCCGCCGCCGGTGGCGGCTTCCAGGCGCCGGCGACGCTGGGGAGCGTGGCCAGCAACCGGCGCGAAGGCCTGGGCGGGCTGGAGGGCCAGGGCGCGCCGCTGGCGGCCGGCCAGCGGCTGGGCTGCGCGGCGGTGAGCGCGCTGCATGCCCACGGCTGCGGCCCGGCCGCGCGTTTCGTGCCGGACTATCGCGAGGTGCCGACCCTGCGGGTGATCCTCGGTGGCGACGCCGAGGCCTTCGGCCCGGCGCAGCAGCAGGCGCTCTGCACGCAGTCCTGGCGCATCAGCCCGCAGTCCGATCGCATGGGCATCCGCCTGGCCGGCGAGGTGCCCCTGGCGCCCCCGCGTCGCCAGTGGTCGCTGGGCGTGGTGACCGGTGCCATCCAGGTGCCGCCCGATGGCCAGCCCATCGTGCTCATGGCCGATCGCCAGACCATGGGCGGCTATCCGCTGCTAGGCTTCATCCACCCGCTGGACCTGGCGCGCCTGGCCCAGTGCCCGGCCCATCACGAGGTGCGCTTCGCCCCGGTGGAGCTGGCCGAGGCCCAGGCCGAGTGGCGGCGGTTCCTGGCCTTCTTCGGCGGCTGACGATGCAACCGGTCACGGCTGAGGAATCTTGTCCGCTTCGATGAGTCGCACGCTCAGGGGCGACGCCGACTTCCCTTTCTCGGCGTCTGGCTTGAAACTTGCCTCACACGTCCCCCTGAGACGACCGACAAGAAGGAGCTGGAACCGGCGATGAAAACTCCCAAACGCATCGAGCCGCTGATCGAGGACGGCTTGGTCGATGAGGTGATACGGCCCCTGATGAGTGGCAAGGAAGCGGCGGTCTACGTGGTTCGCTGCGGCAGCCAGGTACGTTGCGCCAAGGTCTACAAGGAGGCCGACAAGCGCAGCTTCCGCCAGGCCGCCGAGTATCAGGAGGGGCGCAAGGTGCGTGGCAGTCGGGAAAACCGCGCCATGGCCAAGGGCTCCAAGTTCGGTCGCCGCGAGCGCGAGGACAACTGGCAGAACGCCGAGGTGACGGCGCTCTATCGCCTGGCCGATGCTGGGGTGCGGGTGCCCAAGCCCCACGACTTCCTCGATGGCGTGCTGCTGATGGACCTGGTCACCGACGGTAATGGCGAGGCCGCGCCGCGGCTCAACGACGTGACCCTCACCGCCGAGGAAGCGCTGCGCTACCACGAGCTGATGATCGGCCAGATCGTGCGCATGCTCTGCGCTGGCCTGGTCCACGGCGACCTTTCCGAATTCAACGTGCTGCTGGCCGAGGACGGCCCGGTGATCATCGACCTGCCCCAGGCGGTGGACGCCGCCGGCAACAACCACGCCTTCCGCCTGCTGGCGCGGGACGTGGAGAACATGGCGCTGTATTTCGGTCGCTTCGCCCCGGAATTGCGCAAGACCCGCTATGCGCCGGAGATGTGGGCGCTGTTCGAGAAGGGCGAGCTGTTCGCCAATACCCGCCTGACCGGCGAATTCGTCGAACGCGAAGGCCAGGCCGACGTCCATGCGGTGATGCGCGAGATCGAGGCCGCCCGGCGCGACGAGGAGCGTCGCCAGGCCGCGCGGCGCGAGCAGGACGAGCCCAGCGTGCGCGAAGAACCGCCGCCGCCCTGGCTAAGCTGATCGTTAAGTAGAACGATTAGCGCTGCGATGAGACGAACGGCCCCAGTGGTCGGGCGATGAACGGCGTCCTCCGGGCGCCAGCGCGCTAAACTGGGCACTGAACAGCACAGGACTCTTTTCATGCAAGGCCATCCGGACGTCATCAACTACCTCAACCAGCTGCTGCGCGGCGAGCTGGCGGCGCGCGACCAGTACTTCATCCACTCGCGGATGTACGAGGACTGGGGCCTGATGCGCCTGTACGAGCGGATCGGCCACGAGATGGAAGAGGAAACCCAGCACGCCGATGCCCTGCTGCGCCGCATCCTCTTCCTCGAGGGCACGCCGGACATGCGTCCCAACGCCATCACCGTCGGCCAGACCGTACCGGAGATGCTGCGCGCGGACCTGGCGCTGGAGTACGAGGTACGCGAAGCCCTGGCCCAGGGCGTGGCCCTGTGCAACCAGCACAAGGACTTCGTGACCCGCGAGATCCTGGTGGTGCAGCTGGAAGACACCGAGGAAGACCACGCCTACTGGCTGGAGCAGCAGCTGGGCCTGATCGACAAGATCGGTCTGCAGAACTACCTGCAATCGCAGATGAAGGGCGGCACCACGCCCCATGGCGCCGGCCTCTGAGGTCGGCCGAGCGGCGCCGCCGGGCGTCGCTCAGGACGTGCGGGCGTCGTCCTCCGGCGCCCGTGGCAGATAAAGTGAGATGCAGGTCCCCACGCCCGGCGTGGTGTCGACCTGGATCTGGCCACCCGACTGGTGCACGAAGCCGTGCACCATCGACAGGCCCAGTCCGGTGCCCTGACCCGGCGGCTTGGTGGTAAAGAAGGGATCGAAGATCCGCTCCAGGATCTCCGGCGCGATGCCGGTTCCGGTGTCGCTCACCTTGACTCTCACGTAATCGCCTGCTGGCAGGTCCTCCGGCCGCTCCGGCGCATCCTCCGGCAGATTGGCCGTGGACAGCCGCAGCTGGCCGCCCTGGGGCATGGCGTCCCGGGCGTTGATCGCCAGGTTGAGCAGGGCGCTTTCCAGTTGCACGGCATCGATCACCGTCGACCAGAGCGGCTCCGCCGGCTCGGCCTGCACCTCGATCGCCGGGCCGACGCTGCGGCGGATCAGCTCTTCCATGGCCAGCATCAGCTCGTTGACGTCGGTGGGCTTGGGTTCCAGGGTCTGCCGCCGGGAAAAGGCCAGCAGCCGCTGGGTCAGGGAGGCCGCGCGTGCGGCGTAGGCCTGGGCGCCACCGAGCAGCCGGTCGAGCTGGTCGGTCCGGTGCTGCTGCAGGCGGCGCTCGATCAGCTCCAGGCTGCCGATGATGCCGGCCAGCAGGTTGTTGAAGTCGTGGGCGATGCCGCCGGTCAACTGGCCGATGGCCTCCATCTTCTGCGCCTGGTGCAGCGCCTGCTGCGCCTGGGTCAGTTCGGCGGTGCGCTCGATGACACGCTGTTCGAGGGTCTCGTTGGCGGTCCGCACCGCCTGGAACAGCTGGGCCTGCTCGATGGCGATGGCCGCGCGAGCGGCCAGGGCGACCATCAGGCGTTCGTGGCGGGCGTTGAAGCGCCCCGGCTCCGGATGGCCGAAGCCCAGCCCGCCCAGCACCGCGCCACTGCGGGCCACCACCGCGACGGCCAGATAGCTGCGCACCGGCAGCCGACTCGCGCGGCCTTGCGGCGCCAGGACGTGGCCGAACTGGGGATCGCTCGCCAGGTCGTCACTGCGGACCACGCCCGCGCTGCCCAGGGTGGTGACGAACAGGGTGGTGGCGGCGGATTCTCCGATCTGCTCGAAAAGATCCCGCTCGACGCCGGACAGGGTGAAGCGCTGCAGGCGTCCGCCACCTTCTTCATGGCGTTGATGGAAGTAGGCGCCGAATTCCGCGCCCGTCAACTCCACCCCGGCATCGGTCACGGTCTGTACCAGGTGCGCGAGATCCAGCTGGCTGGCCAACTCCGTGTCGATGCGCTTGAGGGCTTCGAGGGTGCGGGTTTCCTCGCGCAACTCGGCCTCGGCCTGCTTGCGGTCGCTGATGTCGACCAGGAATTCGAAGGCGCTGCCATCGGGCAGGCGCTTGGCGGCCACCAGCGCCCAGCCGGTCGAGCCGTCGCGGCGCCGATAGCTGCGCTCCTCGGGCGGCACCTGAGCGTCGGCATGGGGCAGTAGCGGTGCGGGCCAGGCGATGCGCCCGGCGGCCAGGTCCTCGCGGTCATGGCCGCTCATGCGCAGGAAGGCGTCATTGGCATCGATCAGCCGCCCCTCGGCATCGAAGCAGAGGGCGCCCACCGTCTCGATTTCCAGGGCGGTGCGGAAGCGTCGTTCGCTGGCCTCCAGCGCGGCGCGCGCCAGATGGGCTTCGGTGACGTCCTGCCCCTGGCAGAAGATGCCGATCACCTGGCCGGTTTCGTCGGTCAGGGGTTCGTAGATGAAATCCAGGTACAGGGTGCGGACCGGTTCGCCCGCGGTTTCCAGGCGCAGGGGCTGGTGCTCGGCGACGAAGCGGCGACCGCTGCGATAGACCTGTTCGAGCCACTCGAAGTAGCCCTGATTGTGCAATTCGGGAAAGACCTCGCGCACCGTCAGGCCTTCGCGAGGCCGGCCATCGAACAGGCGGCTGTAGGCGACGTTGACGAAGTCGAAGACGTGATCCGGGCCGCGCACGATGGCGACGAAGCCGGGCGCCTGCTCGAACATCCGCCGCTGGCGGGCGGCATCCGCGGCCCGACGGCGCTCGTCGAGGATGCGCTGGGTGGTCTCGTGGCCCTGGTTGAAGATCCCGGCGATCTCGCCGCCTTCGCCACGGATCGGGGTGAAGCTGTAGTTCCAGTAGGTCTCGGTGACCACCCCCTGGCGCAGCATCGGCAGCAGCTGGTCGAACACCGAAAAGCCCTGGCCGCTGCTCAGGACCTGTCCGAACTGCGGCCCCACCACCGGCCAGATGTCCTGCCAGACCTCCTGCGCCGGGCGACCCAGGGCCCAGGGATGCCGCTCGGCGGGAATCGGCGCCCAGGCATCGTTGTAGAGCAGCAGCAGGTCGGGGCCCCAGTAGATGGCGGTGGGAAAGCTGGAATTCAGGCAGATGCTCAGTGCGGACCTGAGAGATTGCGGCCACTGAGAGGGCGGGCCCAGTGGGGATTCCGACCAGTCGTGACTGCGCAGCCGGGCGCCCATCTCGCCACCGCCGGCGAGAAAGTCCAGTTCGTTCCAGTCGGCAAGCTGCGCTGCCATCTATCGTGTCTCCCCACCCACCGCCGTAGTTCCAGCCGTTCAGACCACAATCGAACCGGAACTGCAGGACCAGGCGCGGATTTTTTCGGCCGCGGCCTTACAGCCGGGGCGCATAGCGCTCGATGGCTTCGGGCAGGGCCCAGCCGGCGGCGAAGGCCAGCACCAGTACGACCAGGGGCAGCAGCACCCACCAGGTCCGCGGCGGGATCGGCTCCAGGCGATTGCCGCCGGTCTTCTGCAACAGCGCCAGGCTCAGGCCGCAGAAACCGCCGGCGAGCAGGGCGCCGGCCAGGATGTCGGTGGGCCAGTGCACGCCCAGGTAGACGCGGCTGAGGGCGATGAGCACCGCCGGCAGGGCAGCGATCACCAGCCAGGCGAGGCGCCCGCGCGGACCATAGCGGCGGCCGACGAGGATGCCCAGGGTCAGGAAGAAGGCGAAGGAGGCCGAGCTGTGGCCGCTGGGCAGGCTGTAGGTGGTCAAGGGTTCGGCGAGCACATCGGGGCGCGCGCGGGCCAGCAGATTCTTCAACTGGCCGTTGGCCAGAGCGGTCCCCAGGGTGGTGCCCAGGGCGAACAGCAGCGGGCGCCACTGGCGGAAGGCGGCCAGCACCAAGATCAGCACGGCGGCCAGGATCAGCTGGGTACGAAAATCGCCCATGCGGGTGATGACCACGGCAACCAGGTTGAGCCAGCCCTCGCGATGCTCCTGCACCAGCGCCATCAGGCCTTCGTCGAAGGCGCGCAGGTGGTGCCAGCCGAACAGCAGGGCCAGCAGCCCGGCCAGGCAGAGGGCGCCGCTGATCAGCGTGGTGCCGGCGCGCTCGCGCCAGGCACCATGGGCGATGACCGCCACCAGCGCCGCGATGCCGCCGAGGATGATGCCGGCCTGCTGCCAGAAGCCTTCCGGCAAGGGTAGGCGGAAGGCCGCGCCAGTCACCCAGCCCGGGCCGAGGTAGGCGATGGACCAGCCGGCGGCGGCCACCAGGCTGACGCTGACGAATTTGACCAGGGGCATGTCCAGCATGCCGGCGATCAGCGGCAGCAGCGGGCGCAGCGGACCGATGAAGCGACCCACCAGCAGACTGGCCACGCCGTATCTGTGGATGAAGCCCTCGGCCGAGCCGATCCATTCCGGATGGGTACGCAGGCCGGGCAGGCGCCGGATGCCCTCGTGGAAGCGGCGGCCGATGAAGTAGGACACCGCATCGCCAAGGATGCCGCCCAGAAAGCCCAGCAGCAGGGTATCGAAGAGATTGAGCGCGCCATTGCCGGCGGCGACGGCCACGGCGAACAGGATCACCGTGCCCGGTACCACCAGCCCGGCCAGGGCCAGGCACTCGAGAAAGGAGATGATGAAGATGGCCACGCCCAGCCACTGGTGGTGCTGGTTGATCCACTGGGTCAGGCCGTCTAGCAGTTCCGTCATCGAAAGGCTTCCTGGGGGCTGGGGGTTGCGTCCTCAGACCCATGGGGAAAGCCTTGGTTGCCTCAAGGACGCGGATCGAGACGCAACGCCTCGGGGCTGGGGGATTGTAAATCGCGCTCGGGAATTTCCCAGACCAATAACTGTGGCGGGGTTTGTCGGAAGGCAGGACTGGCGAAATAGTCCCGTGCCGCACCGGCGAAATGCCCGCCGTCCTTGGCGAAACGCCCGACGCTGGCGCCCAGGGCCTGTTCCAGGAAGGGCAGGAAATTGGAATTGCGCGAGAAGGAGGTGCCGATGAGCGCCACATTGGGCAGGTCCCCATCGCCGAACAGGTCATCGCTGGCGCCGGCCGCGGCGCGGCTGTCGACCTGGGTCAGGCGCAGCACCTCGGGGGTCGGCTGCAAGCGCGGCGGCAGCCAGTCCAGGCCGGCCAGGCGCACCAGGTCACCGGGTCGCGGTGCCGGCGCCAGCAGCGTGCGAGTGAAGGCCCGTGCCGGGCTGGCCTGGAAGGGCAGCGCCTGGATGCGCAGCGCCAGGGCGCGGGCCGCGGCCTCGGCACCGGCCTCGTTCCAGTGGGTATCGGTGCGCAGGAAGGCGGCGCTGCCCAGGGGCGTGAGCGCCGTGGTCAGGTCGAGCACCGGTACCCGCGCGGCACTCAGCATCCGCGTCCAGTCGGCGACCCGATTGGCGAAGGCGGCCGGGCGTCGCAGTCCGCACAGCTGGTTGGCGGCGATGCGACTCTTGTCCGGCACCACGGCGACTAGCAACTGGATGTGCCGGGCGGCCAGTTGCTGGCGCAGTTCGATCACCGTCTGGGCGCGGGCCCGGGCATTGGCGGCGGCCTGGCGCGAGACCTCGAGTTCTTCGGCGAGAAACAGCCAGCCGGGGCAGCCCTGGCGCACCCGGGGTCCGCTGTCGCCCAGCAGCAGCCAGCTGGCGCCGCGTTCCAGGCGGGCGGCCGCTTCCGGCAATGGCGCCTTGGCCAGTTCCTTGGCGATGTGGTGGGTGATCTCGCCTTCGAGCAGGGCATGGCGATCCACCCTTTCCGGCCAGAGCGAGAGGCGATCGGTGAGCAGCGCCCAGGCGCAGGACAGCAGGCCGATCGCCAGGAACAGGGCGAAGACCCCTCCGGCGAGCGGGGCCAGCCGCACGCTGCTGGCGCTGGGCGGTTGCGGTGCGGGTGAGGGCGGCAGGGCGGGAGCGCTCATGACGGCGGCCTCAGAACTGGAAGTAGAGGAAGGGCACGGCTTCGCGACTGGCGATCAGCGCGAAGCAGAGCAGGAAGCCGGCCACCGGCCAGGCGGCGCCGAGGACGCGCAGCAGGGCGCTGTCGGGCAGGCGCGCCTCGATGCGCGCCTGCCACAACGGGGCCAGGATGCAGGCCACGCCCAGGGCGGCGGCCAGGCCGTGAACGGGCCTCAGGGTCACGGCCAGGGCATCGCCCAGGGCGAAGCCGTGCAGACCGAACTGGCCGGCGTACAGCGACAGCGCCGTGGCGAAGTCCGGCGCGCGGAACAGCGTCCAGGCCAGAGCCACGAACAGCAGCGTCAGGCCATGGGCCAGGGGCCGCGGCAGCGGCCGGCCGCCGAGTTCGTCCCAGAGCCGGTCCAGGCACAGCGCCAGGCCGTGCAGCATGCCCCAGAGCAGGTAGTTCCAGCTGTCGCCACCGTGCCAGAGACCGGCGATGGCCATGGTCAGGAAGAGGTTGCGATAGGTACGCCAGCGACCGCCGCGATTGCCGCCCAGGGAGATGTAGAGGTAGTCGCGCAGCCAGCTGGACAGCGACAGGTGCCAGCGCCGCCAGAAATCCTGGATGCTGCGGGCGAGATAGGGCCGGTTGAAGTTTTCCGGAAAGTGGAAGCCCAGCATCAGGCCCAGGCCGATGGCCATGGCGCTGTAGCCGGCGAAGTCGAAGAACAGTTGCAGCGAATAGGCCAGGCAACCGATCCAGGCGTCGACGAAGGAGGGCTGGTCGAGGTGGAAGGCCACGTCCACCAGCGGCGACAGGGTGTCGGCTACCAGCACCTTCATGCACAGGCCGATCATGAAGCGGCGCGCGCCGAGGGCGAAGTTCTCGCGATTGAACCAGCGCTGGTTGAGTTCGCGGCGTACCCAGTCGTAGCGGATGATCGGGCCGGCGATGGAATGGCCGAACATGGAGATGTAGGTGGCGTAGTTGACGAAGCTGCGCTCCACCGGCACCACGTGGCGATGGACGTCCACCAGGTAGGAGATGGCCTGCAGCACGATAAAGGACAGCCCGGCCGGCAAGGCCACCTTCTGCCAGTCCAGCGGCAGGGCGCCGGCGGTCACCAGCACCTGGCTCCAGGTGGCGGCGACGATGTTGGCGTACTTGTACCAGCAGAGCACCGCCAGGTTGATCACGATCAGCCCGGCGAGCAGCTGCAGTCGGGTCCTCGAGCCTTCGCGCGCGCGATCCACCAGCAACCCGCCGACCCAGGCCAGCAAGGCCAGGGCCATGTGCAACAGCAGGAACAGCGGACTCAGCCAGCCATAGAACAGCCAGCTGCCCACCAGCAGCACCCCGTTGCGCCCGCCGGGCCGCGCCAGGGCGTAGACCAGCAGGAACAGCGGCAGGAAGAGGGTGAGGAATTCCAGCGAGGCGAAGACCATCGAGCGGCTGTCCTTAGTGGGCGATAGCGTCCTGGGTGGCGAGCAGCCGCGGACCGCTGGCGCCAGGCAGCAGCAGCACGCTGTAGCGCTCGCCGGCCTTGAGTTCGCCCAGGTCCAACGCTGCGCCTGTGGCCTGGCCGGCGCAGGTCAGCTGCACCTTGAGCGCCACGGCGTTGAGACTGCGGCGCTGCAGGGTGCCGTCGGCCACGTCCTTGAAAATCTCGGCATTGCGCCCGGCCGCCTGCAGGCCCGGGGTCGCGCACTGCGGATCCAGGCTGTAGAAGGCCAGCGAGGCCTTGAGCGCATTGAAGTCGTCGGGTTGCTCGCGTACCAGGCGCTGGACCAGCGGGGTGCCGGGCAGGACGACCAGGGTGGCGAATTCACCGGGGGCCACGGTCAGCTCCAGCGGGGCCTTGGCCGCGCCCTGGACCAGTTCGCCCTTGATCGCCTTGGTCGCCGGCACGGTCAGGTAATCCGACACCGGCTTGGCGGCCTCCAGCTGCAGCCGTGCGGCGGAGCCGGAGGCCTGCAGCGCCAGGGGCTGGCTGCCGGCGTTGACGAAGCGGAGGAAGGCCGAGTCTTCGCTGGGGCCGGTGGGATAGAGCGACACCTCGGCCTGGGCGACCCCGCCCACCAGCAGACCGAGCAGCAGCAGGGCCTTCACTGGGCGGCTCCCTTGAGCTTGTCGGCAGGCAGCTTGTTCAGGGCGTCGACGATGGCCGAACTCCAGGACTTGTAGCCCGGACCGGTCAGGTGCTGGCCGTCGATGGTGGCCCACTGGCCGGGCTTGGCGAAGCTCAGGGAGTCGATGTAGCTGCAGGGCGCGACGTTGCTGGCGAGGAAGCCGGACATCAGCTTGACCCGCTCGAAGGTCTTGCCGTACTTGCCGCCCTCGGTGCCCCAGGTCGGACCGACCCAGGCGCAGTGGGTCTTGGTGGCGGCGATGGCCTTGGTCAGGCTGGTGGTCTGCTGCCAGACCCAGGTCTTGGGAAAGCTGGGGTTGGTGTAGCTGGCCATGGTGTCGCCCATGACGATCAGCACCAGATCGGGCTTGTCGGCGGCGATGAGCTCGTTGATCGGCTGGGTCGCCGCCTTGCCGCCGAGCACCACGGCCTTGTCGCCGTTGCGCCGCTCGGCGCCACCGCAGGTGCCGGGGGTGACCTTGAGCCAGTCGCCGGCGTTGGTCCCGCAGATACCCAGGGTGTGCACCTTGGCGCCCTGTTGCACCAGGCTGTCCTGCAGGGTGCCGATCAGGTAGTCGGGGGTGGCCAGATGGCTGTCGCCGATCATGAGAATGGTGAGGCCGGTGAGGAGGCTGGCTGCCATGGGAGCTCCGTGAATCAGTTGTCGTAGGGGGAACGATAGGGACTGACCGGCAGGGCGAGTGCACGGTCCTGGGGTTCCAGCGCATAGCGCAGATAGACGCCGCCATTGAGCTGTTGGAAATCGCGACCGTTGTCGACGCCGAGGGTGCCGCCGACGAACAGCTGGCGACCGAGCTGGTATTCGGTGGCGCCGTAGAGGCTGTAGCCGAGACTGGTCTTGCTCTGGCCGCCATAGACCGCCGGGGCGCCGAGCGCCTGGCTCGCCGCGGCCTGCAGGCGGGCGTCGGTCGGGTAGAAGTCGGCGCCGTCCTGCTCGATGCGTTGCAGGCCCACCGCGCCGCGCAGCTGCCAGGTCCAGCGATCGGTGCGCTGCGACCAGGTCAGGGGGACGCCCAGGGCATAGAAGCGCTGCGGACTGAAGTAGCCGCCATGGCCATAGGTGAAGAAGGCCTGGTTGTTGTCGTAGGCGATGCCGGTGAACGACAGGCCCAGGGTCAGGCGACTGTCTTCGCTGTTGATCAGGTAGCGGTACAGCCCGGTGCCCAGCTCGGTACGGCTGTTGTCGGCGACATGGTTGCCCAGCAGTCGGTACCAGGAGGCATAGGCATAGGCACCGAACTGGCTGTCGTCGTAGCCGAGCTGGCCGCGCACGCCATTGGCGGTCACGCCACCCCATTGCTGGCCGGTGCGGGCGTCTTCGCTGCCGGCAAAGGAGGTCAGGCTGTCGATCACCGCCCGGCGCGAGGCCGAGAGGCTGTAGCGGCTGTGGTCGGTCAGCGGTCGCTCCAGGCTCACCCCGCCCACCGGAGTGGCATAGAGAAAGCCCAGGGGCGTGGTGCCGGCGTCGGCCTTGAGGCCGAGCTGGGGATCGCTGTAGGCCACCGCCAGGCCCACGCCGCTGTCGCTCTGGCTGCCCGGCGCGGCGTCCGGCGCGGCCTGGGTAGCGGCCGGGCCGCCACCGAAGCGACTGCGGGCGTCGCTGCCGACACTGCCGGCAGTCAGGCTGACCGGGGTGACCCGCACGGCCAGGCGCACATCGCCCAGCGGGAAGTCGATCTCCAGCGGCGCTTCCACGTCGGTGAGCTTGCCGAGGCCGCGTTCGTTGTCGTTGCTGCGCACCGTCAGGCCCTGGGTGATCCGCGCGCTGCGGGTCTGCAGCAGGTCGTCGAGGGCGCGCTCGGCGGCGCTGTCCTGCGGAGCGACTGGCGCATCCGCCAGCGGGGCGGCCTTGGCCGCCGCCAGCAACTGGTCGGCGGTCGGCGGAATGGCCTGGCTGGCCAGGGTGGCGCTGCCGCGGCGCGGGCCGAAGGGATTGGCCGGGGCGCTGGCCAGGGGCCGCGCGGTCTCGGCGTCGCGGCGCTCCACCGCCACCACCTGGCGCAGCAGCGCGGTAGCCCGACCGTCGCGACCCAGGGCGCGATAGAGGCGCGCGGCCTCGGTCAACACCCCGACGTCGTCGGCGCCCAGGGTTACGGCGCGTTCGAGGGCGCGCTCGGCATAGGCGTTGTCCCGGGCACGCACGGCGGCATCGGCCGCACCCAGTTGCAGCCGGGGGTTGTCGGGGGCGCGGCGTAGCAGGGGTTCATAGAGGCGCAGCGCCTTGTCGGCCTCGCCATTGGCCAGGTACAGCCGCGCCAGGGCGGCGTTGGCCAGGTCATCGTCCGGACGCTGGGCCAGGGCCGGCGACAGGGTGTCGTAGGCGGTGACCAGATCGCCGCGCTCGCGCAACTGGTCGGCCTGACGCACCCGGTAGCGATAGAGCAGGTCGTCATAACCCTGGCGCTGCGCGGCGGTCAGGCGCTGTCCCTGCAGATCGTGCAGCAGGGCATTGACCTCGTCGTCGGCGCCACTGCGCAGCAGCACCTCGCCGTATTGCAGGCGCAGGGCGGGATCGGGCGTGCGTTCGCGGGCCAGGACATCGCGCAGCAGGCGCAGCCCGCGTTCCGGGTCACCGGCCTCGGCATAGGCCGCCGCCAGGCCACCCAGGGCGGCGGGGCGCTCGCCGGCTTGCGGCTCCAGGGCCGCCAGCTGGCGCCGCGCGGCCTGCTGCTGGCCGCGGCGGGCCAGGTCACGGGCGGCGCTTACCCGGGCATCGAAGTCGAGATCAGCGGCCAGCCCCGTCATGGCCGGGGTGCGCTGGGCCGGCGGGATGCGCCCGAGCAGCGCGCGCGCCGCGGCGGGATCCCGCTGCTCCAGGGCGAACAGGGCGCGGACATAGAGCGCTTCCGGGCGCTGGGAGTCCTTGGCCAGACCGCTGTCGAGGGTCTGGCGGGCGGCCGCCTCCTGACCCTGGCGCAGCTGCAGGCGGGCCAGGGCCAGCAGGGTCCAGACATCGTCCGGATCGGCGCGTCGGGCGTCTTCCAGGGCGCGACGGGCCCCCTGGAGATCGCCACGGCCCTCGGCCAGCTTGGCTTCCTGCAAGGCCTGGGTGGCCTTGAGCCGATCCAGGTTGCCGAGCCTGGCACGTTCGGCCGGGGTCAGGGTGTCGAGCAGGCGCAGGGCCTCGGCCGGACGCTCGCTCTCGGCGAGCAGATCGATCAGGCCCCGACGGGCTTCGAGATTGCGCGGATCCTGCTGCAGGATCCGTCGATAAGCGGCCTCGGCGGCGTCCAGCTGACCGGTCTGGGCCTGCAGTCCGGCCAGGGCCAGCGGTGCTTCCGGGCGCTTGGCGTCCAGCCGCAACGCCTGTTCCACGCGGGCACGGGCGGTGCTGAAGTCGTTGGCCTGCTGGGCCTTGCGGGCCTGGGCGAGCAGCGCCCAGTAGCGTACCTCGGCCAGCGGCGCCTGCCAGCGCGCCCCGCCCGGCTGACGGGTGGCGCGGTTCAGCAGCGCTTCGGCTTCGTCGAAGCGTTCCTGGCGCTGACGGACGATGCCCAGGCCGCCCAGGGCGTTGGCATCCTCCGGCGCCACCTTGAGGCGCGCCTGGAAGGCGCTTTCGGCAGCGCCCAGCTCATTGCGGCGCAAGGCTTCGATACCGCGGGCCAATTGCGGATCCAGACCGCCGCTGCGACTCAGGGTACGGCCCTTTTCCAGCTGGGCGCGCAACTCGGCGTCATCCGGGTGCTGGCGCAGATAGGCCTCGAACAGCGGTGCCTCGGCCGGACCGGGCGGACCGCTCCAGACCAGGGCCTGGCGCCAATATTCGGCGGCTTCGCCACCGATGTCCTTGCGCGTGCTCAGCTCCGCCAGGGCCTGGATACCGCGGCTGCGACTGGCCGGAAAGCGCGCCAGGTGCTTGGCCTGGATCAGCATCAGCGCCGGGTCGCTGGGCTGCAGCTTGCGCAGACGCTCGATGCCCGGACCGGCTTCCTGCCAGCCATTGGGGGTGTAGGCGAGGATGTCGTAGTACTCCCGCGCCAGATCACCCTGGGGCAGGCGGCCACCAAACAGCTGACGATAGAGCGCCAGTGCCTGCACCGGCTTTTCTTCGCTGACCAGCTGGCGGGCATCCACCAGGCGCTGCGGATTGTCGCCACTGGCCAGGGCGATGTCCTGCTCCAGCTGCAGGGCCTGCTGGGGCACGGGCTTGAGCGCCTGCAGGCGGCGCAGATAGGCCTGGGCGGCCGGCAGCCGGTTGGCCTGCACCTCGATCAGTCCCAGGCCGTACAGCGCCTCGGGCTGCTGCGCATCCAGTTCGAGCAACTTGTTCCAGGTCTCCTGGGCGCGGGGCGCATTCTTGCGCGCCTGCCAGAAGTGACCCTGCTCGAGGAGCAGCGCTTCGGGGGTACCGGCCGCCTGGGCCAGCGGCGGCAGCAGCAGACCGGTCAGCAGGGTAGCCAGCAGCGGTGCATGGGTCATGGTCTAGCGCTCCAGCCGCTGACGAGCGCGGGCGCGCAGCGCCGCATGGAGCAGGCCGGCCAGCAGGGCCACGCCCAGGGCGCTCAGGCCCAGCATCAGCAGCGGATGGCGAGCCAGTTGCCAGCGGACATAGAGCAGCGGCCCAAGGCTGCCGACGTGATAGGTCTCGTCGGCCACCAGGCTTTCCACCTGCTGGCCACGCACCGTGGCCAGGCTGCCCTGCAAGGCCTGGGCATAGTCTTCCCGGGTGGTCAGGGCGCGGCTGATGTCGGCCAGGCCCTCCGGGCGGGCGGCGACCAGGGCCACCACGCTGCGACCGCTCCTGAGCGGCGATTCGAAGCCGGTGACGAAGGCCGTACCGGCACCGCCACTGGCACTCAGGGCCGCGCGACTGCGCTCCAGGCTGGCCGCGTTGTCGCTGCCGAACCACTGGCGCACCTTGAACGCCAGGTCGGATACCTCGAAGCGCTGGCCGTTGCCGGTGAAGCCGGCGGGCAACTGGGCGGCCCAGCGTTGCAACAGCGGCTGGTCGGCGCCGCTGGCGATCAGCAGTAGATCCTTGTCGGCCAGGCCGTCGACCTCGCCGGCACGGGCCACGGTGACCGCGGTGGCGGGATAGCCGGTGGAGCTGCCGAAGCGGCCGAGCACGTTGAGGTAGGTGTCGATCTCCGCCGCGCTGGGCGCATCGGGCAGGATCACCGCGGTTTCGCTCAGGTCCGCCAGGCGAGTGAAGGGAAAGCCACTGTCCTTGAACACGCCCAGGTTGGGCAGGGCGATGAAGTGCCGATAGCCGGAGAGATCCAGGGTCGAATCCGGTTCCAGGGTGCCGCGCATGTTGTCGATGATGACGTCGCGGCATTCGCCCTGCTTGAGGTAGTCGTACATGAAGCGGAATTGCAGGCGGGCCTGCAGCGCCTCGCCCTCCAGCGGCAGCCGCACCTCGGCTTCGCGCGGCAGTTCCTCGTCCTTGATCAGCCCCAGCAGGCCCTGGTCCAGGTGTTCCTGGGACGGCAGGGCGATGGACTGCACGAAGCGGTCGTTGAAACTCACCAGCAGCGAGGAATTGGTCGCCACCGGCTGTGGGGTGTAGCGGTACCTGAGGTGCAGCGGCAGCCCCTGGTTGCGCCAGAGGAACAGATCCGGCGGCAGCCGCAGCGGCACGCTCATGGTACCCGAGTCATAGCCGGAGACCGCCAGTTGCTTGGGCGTGGCCAGTTCGCCCAGGCGTACCGGTCGGTCGCTGGGCAGCCAGTTGGGCGCATCGTAGGGCTTGCGCGGTTGCAGCGCCTGCAGGGTGTCGAAGGTCATGCTCTGGCCGGAGAGGGTCTGGTGACCCAGGGCCACGGCGCTCGCGGCGCGCTTGAGTTCGTTGGCATCGCGGCCGGAGATCACCAGCAGCTGACCCTGGGGATCGAAGGGGTTGGCCAGGATGTCGACCCGCGCCGTCGCCGGTGCCGGCAGACTCAGGCCAAGGGTCTTGGCGCGCTCTTCGCTGGTGACCAGCACCACCGCATTGCCCTTGGCCGGCAGGGCGTTCTGGCTGCTGGGAAAGCGGGCGCCGCGATAGCTGGCCAGGGCGCTGAACCAGGACGACAGGGTGCCGGCGGCCTCCAGGGTGCCGTTGTCGGCCGCACCGGCGATGACGAAGGGCAGCTCCAGCTGCCGGGCATCGCGGCGATCGAAGAACGGCTGCGGCAGGCGCGCCAGGTCCGGTGCCAGGTCCAGGCGACTGACCTGGACGTCCAGGCGGCTGCCATTGCTCACCTTGGCCCAGAGGCTGGAGTGCAGCGGGTCTTCGCACTGCATGGTGTAGTGGCCGATTAGCTGGATACTCAGCCGGTTGAATTCGGTGATCAGCCGCGGCGGGATGTCCACCACCCGGGTCTGGGGCGTGCCGGCGCCTTCCTTGGGCAGCGGAATGCTGGCGGCGACCTCGTCGTTGACCAGCACATTGAGCTGGGACAACTCCGGCAGCAGCGCCGGGGAATAGGTGTAGTTCAGCGTCACCTTGGCGGCGCTGACGATCTCGTCGGCGCGAATGTCGAAGCCGACTCCGTCCCGGCTGTCGATGCCGCGCAGATTGAAGGGATAGACCGCGCCGAGCTGCTTGAAGCTGTTGTCGTAGCCGCTGCCGGCCACCGCCACCGGCGGCGCATTCTGGGCCAGGGCGAAGGCGGGCGCGGCACCCAGGGTGGCGAGCAGCAGGGGGGCGAGACGTAGCGACACGGTCATGGGCGGTCCAGGGAGGCGGAGGAGGAGGGCGCCGTGCGCCGGGAAGGTCGGCTCAGGCGCCAGACGTTGCGATTGAGATCGGCGATGCCGCGCAGGCCGATTTGACTGACCTCGCGCAGCGAGCCCAGCAGGGAATCCGGACGGTGATTGCCCCAGGCCTCGGCCCAGAGATCGGCGCGGGAAAAGGTCATTCGCACCAGCTCGCGCTGTTCGGTCACGCTGAGTTCGGCGAAGCGGGTGCCCACGGCGCCGGCGCGGCTGAAGGCCACGGTGGCCGGGAAGCGACGGCTGCGACCGTTGCGGCTGAGTTCGACCTCTACCGCGCTGCCCTCGGGCAGATGCAGGCCCGCGGGCAACTTCAGGCCGATGCCGCTCTGGGAAAAGTCCAGGGTGCTGCATTCCAGGCGGCTGCCATCGGCGAGCACGAGTCCGGCCGGCAGCGTGGCGGCCACCCGGGGTTCGGCGCGCACCTGGCGCGTCTCGCTGGCCACGGCCACCGCGGCACTGGCGATCACCAGGTTGTAGAGGGTCCAGACCAGGTTGATGGCGACCGTGGTCACCGCCTCGGGATCGCCTAGGAACAGCCGACCGATACCCACGCCCAGGCCGAGCAGATTGAGCGCCAGCAGCACGATGTAGGGACGCGCCAGCTCCCAGTCGAAGTAGTCGCTGGCGATGATGCCGCCCTTGTCGGTGACGTTGAACTTGCCCAGCCGCGGGTTGATCAGCGCCAGCAGCGTGGGCCTGAGGATGTACCAGGCCAGTACCGTCTCGTAGACCTCGTTCCAGAAGGAGTGGCGGAATTCGCCCTGGATGCGCGAGTTGGTCAGGTTCGAGTGCAGCACATGGGGCAGCACATAGCAGGTGATCAGCAGCGCCGAGGCATGGAAGATCTGCGCGCTGAACAGCAGATAGGCCAGCGGTGCGGTAAGGAACACCAGCCGGGGCAGGCCATAGAAGAAGTGCAGCATGGCGTTGAGGTAGCAGAGCCGCTGGCCGAGGGCGAGGCCCTTGCCCAGCAGCGGATTGTCCATGCGAAAGATCTGCGCCATGCCGCGGGCCCAGCGGATGCGCTGGGCGATATGACGCGACAGGCTCTCGGTGGCCAGGCCGGCGGCCTGGGGAATGCCCAGGTAGGCGGTGTTGTAGCCGAGCCGGTTGAGCTTGAGCGCGGTGTGGGCGTCCTCGGTCACCGTCTCGGTGGCCACGCCGCCGACCTCTTCCAGCATGGTGCGCCTGATCACCGCGCAGGAGCCGCAGAAGAAGGTGGCGTTCCACAGGTCGTTGCCATCCTGCACCAGGCCGTAGAACAGCTCGCCCTCGTTGGGCACGGTGCGAAAGGTCTTGAGGTTCTTCTCGAAGGGATCCGGGGAAAAGAAGAAGTGCGGGGTCTGCAGCATGGCCAGCTGCGGGTCCTTGAGGAACCAGCCCAGGCAGACCTGCAGGAAGGAGCGGGTCGGCACGTGGTCGGCATCGAAGATGGCGATGTACTCGCCGTCGGTCACCTTGAGCGCCGCATTGAGATTGCCGGCCTTGGCGTGCTCGTTGTTCTCGCGCACCAGGTAGGAGACGCCGGCGGTCGCGCAGAAGTGGCGGAAGTCCTCGCGACGACCGTCATCGAGTACGTGCACCCGCAGCTTGTCGCGTGGCCAGTCGATAGCCTGGGCCGCCAGGATCGACAGCTTCACGATGCTCAGGGCTTCGTTGTAGGTGGGGATGAAAACGTCCACGGTGGGCCAGGCGGCCGGGTCGGCGGGCAGCGGGACCGGCGTGCGGCGCAGCGGCCAGATAGTCTGCAGGTAGCCGAACACCAGCACCGCCAGGGCATAGAGTTCGGCGGCCACCAGCCCGTAGCCGAGCACCATTTCCAGCGGCGTCTCGAAGCCCAGGGTGCTGGTCAGGCGCCAGTAGAGATAGCGCAGTGACGCCAGCAGCGACAGCAGGATCAGCGCGATCACCGGCAGCCGTCCGGGCAGCCGACGCAGCAACAGGGCCGCGCCGAAGCAGCCGACGGCGAACGCCGCCTGTTCTTCCAGCGCCAGGGGCACGCTCACCAGCAGGGCGCCCAGCAACGCGGCGGCCGTCCAGGCGAACAGCTGCAGCCACAGCGGCGCCGCGGGCGGCACCGGCTGGGCGTCGGCAGCGCGCGCCGCGCGGCGCTGGCGAACCTGTTCCAGGCGGTCGAGAAAGCTCATGGCTAGGCGCGCGCGGCGTGCTGCACGGGCGAGCGAAGATCGTCGAGCAAGGCTTCGCCCAGCTCGGCCAGGCCACGCGCCCAGGCGTCCTGGACGCTGGCCAGACCTTGGCCCAGGGCCAGGGCCTGCTCCAGATCGGGGCTTTCCGGCAGTACGCCCAGCAGGCGTTCGCCCCAGGATTGCGCCACGATGGCGGCGATGTCCTGGCTCAGGGGGCGGGCGGGATCGACCCGGTTGAGCAGGTGCAGCGGTGTGACCTGGCCGCTGCAACGCTGCCACTGGCGTTCGAGGCGCGGCAGACTGGCGTAACCGGTCGCATCCGCGGTCGTCACCCCCAGGATCCGGGTGGCCAGGGCCAGGGCCTGACGACTCAGGGGCGTCGAGCCCGTGGGGCAGTCGAGGATCACCAGGGTATCGGCCGGGACGTCCAGCGCCTGCAGGCGGCGGGTCAGCCACTGGGTGTCGGTGGCCAGGGCCTGCTCCAGAGCCTGCAGATCCAGCTCGTCGGGGGCGCCAAAGGGCACCAGGCGCAGGCGCTCGTCTACCGCCAGGCAGACGGAAAGCGGCGCCCTGACCGAGCCGGTGGTGGACGACGCTTCCTGCAGTAACAGCGAAGACAGCACGTTCTGACTGTCCAGCTCCACCAGCAGCACCGGCTGGCCGCTGCGGCTCAACGCCTGGGCCAGGCCCGCGGCGATGACTGTCTTGCCGGTGCCGCCCCGGGCCGACATCAGTGCCAGCACCGGACCTGTCAACCGCGGCAGCGTGCGACTCAGCGCCTGGTCCAGGGCGGCGACCGCCTGGTTGGCCTGGCGGCTGCTGTGCAGCTGCGCCAGCTGCCGCGACAGCGGGGGCAGGGCGTCCGGTTCAGCCTGAGCGGCCGCCTCGGCCACCGTGACGACCGCTTCGACCTGGGCGCTCGGCGCAGGCTGCGGCTGAGCTGCGGCTGGCAAGAGGGCTTCGTGGGGCACCGGCTCGGGGGCTTCGAACTCATGGTAGCGCTGGGGATCACCGCCGAAGGAGCGGAACAGATTGGCAATATCCAGCGAACGGACCATGGCGACTTCCGAAAAGGTGAAGGGTCTGCGTGAATGCTTGACGTCAAAATTATGGCTAAAAGCCATCAGGTGTCATTTTTGTGGATACTGTCACGCGGAGTTCGTGACGTACCAATTGAAAATGCGTATGCGGGCATCGAAGCGGAGCGAACGGATCGTCTCGCTTTTCAGCGCCGGCTCGCTTCAATGTTTAGATCACCTCGGGCACCCGTCAACGTCACGCCTGGCGCCGTGCGGACGAAAGGCATGAGGCGGGGACGGGGCGGTCGCGGTGGCGACGAACGCGGGGACGAGCGGTCGTTTCGGCGGCGCTGGGCGGGTTGCGGCGGCTAGAAAAAAGCCCGCGGGTGCGGGCCTTTTGCTTATTCCTCGTTGCGCGAGCGGTAGGGCTGCGGCCGCGAGAGTTGCGGTCGGCCTTCCTGCTCTTCGAAGAAGTAGCGCAGATAGAGGTTGCCGTTGACGTCGCGCTCGTCCTGGGCATTGTCCAGGCCCAGGCGACCGCCCAGGGCGAATTGCCCGCTGAGGCGGTATTCGCCATTGGCGGAGAGGCTGTAGGCCACGCCGGTCTTGCTCTTGCTGCCGTACTGGCCTTCGCCGGCGGCTTCCGCGGCCGCCTGCAGGGCGGCGTCGTCCGGATAGCGATCCGCGGCGTCCTGGCGAATGGTCTGCACGCCCAGCATGCCCTGCACCTGGTAGGCCCAGAGATCGCCGCGCTGCGCCCACACCAGGGGTACGCCGATGGCGAAGTAGCGCTGCGGGCTGAAGTAGCCGCCATGGCCGTAGGTCAGGTGGTTCTGGTTGTTGTCGTAGCCGATCGCGGTGGCCGAGAGGCCCACGGTGAACAGGCTGTCCGGGCCATTGCGCAGGTAGTAGTAGACGCCGGTGCCGATCTCGAAGCGGTCGTTGTCCTTGACGTCGTGGCCGGTCAGGCGATGGGCCGCGCCATAGATGTAGGAGCCGTAACGGCCGTCGTCGTATCTCAGCCGCGCCAGGCCGCCGTTGGCGGTGACGCCGCCCCACTCCTGGCCGGTGCGCGGATCGCGGATGCCGCCATAGGACGCCAGGGAATCGGTCACCGAACGGCGCGATACGCTCAGGGCATAGAGCAGGTTCTCGCTGAGGCTGCTCAGCGGGCGCTCCAGGGTCGCGCCGCCAACCACGGTGCTGTATCTCAGGCCCACCGGCGAGACGCCGATGTCGCCCTTGAGCCCGCGGCCCGCGTCTTCCACGGCGATGGACGCCGCCACGCCGTTTTCCTTCTGGCTGCCGTCGCTGCTGCTGTCGTTGATGCGCGTCGGGGTGACGCGCACGGCCAGGCGCTGGTCGCCGGCGGGGAAGGAGATCTCCAGCGGCGCGCTGACGGTGGTCTGGCGCGAACTGCCACTGGGGTCGTAGCTGCGTACGCTGAGGCCCTGGGTGATGCGGATGCTGCGCTCGCGCTGCAGCTGGCCGAGGATCTGCTCGGTGGCCAGGCTGCTCGACAGGCTGCTGGTGGGCACCACGGACAGGTCGCTGAAGGGGTTGTTGGCAGCCTTCTGCGCCTGCAGCGGATCGCTCCAGGCGTAGTCGGCGCTGCCGGCGTTGCCACCGGCGGCGGCCGGAACGGCGGCCAGGGCGTCATCGCTGCGGGTCTGGCCGGGCAGGGCGGCGAAGGGGTTGTCGCTGGCGCCGGCGGCGCGGGCCGCGGATTCGCGATCCTTGCGCTCCACCTGGACCACCTGCTCCAGCAGGCCGGTGGCGGTACCGGCCATGCCGATGTCGCGGTAGAGCAGGGCGGCGCGGCGCAGCACCAGGGGATCGCTCTGGCCCAGCTTGACCGCCTGGTCCAGATACTGGCGGGCGGTGACGCTGTCCTGGGACTTGGCGGCGATCTCGGCGGCGCCCAGATAGAGTTCGGCGTCCTTCGGCTGGTCGCTGAGCACGTCGCGATAGAGCTGGCGCGCCTTCTGGGTGTCGCCGCTGGCCAGGTACATGCGCGCCAGGGCGGCCTGGGCGGCCTTGTCGTCGGGACGGGCCTTGAGCGCCGGGGCCAGGGTGTCGTAGGCGGCGGCGAGCTTGCCCTGGTCGGTGAGGCGATCGGCCTGACGGATGCGATAGCGCGCGAGGAGGTCGTCGTACTGCTGCTTCTCGCCGCTGTCGAGCACCACGCCCTGCAGGTCGCGCAGGACGTTGCCCACGGTCTGGTCCTGGTTCAGCTGCAGCTGGATGCTGGCGTAGTGCAGCTGCATGGCGGGCGCCGGGCGGGTATCGCCGGTGATCATCGGCTTGAGCAGGGCCAGGCCGTGCTCGGGATCGCCGGCGGTGGCGAAGGCCTCGGCCAGGTCGCCGATCAGATCCGGATTGCGACCGGCGCGGGCTTCCAGGCGCTGCATCAGGCTGCGCGCTTCCTCGCGGCGCCCCTGCTTGGCCAGGGCCACGGTCTCGGCCAGTTGTTCGTTGAAGGTGATGCGCGCGGCCAGGGCGTTCATGTCCGGCGAACGCTGGGCCTGGGGAATGCGCATCAGGGTCTGCATGGCGCGCGGGTATTCGCCCAGCTCGTTGGACAGCAGGGCGCTGGCATAGAGCACCTCGGGGCGCTGGGCGCCATCCTTGACCAGGCTGTCCACCAGGTCGCGGGCGGCGCGCGGCCGGCCCTGGCGGACCTCCAGGCGAGCCTGGGCCAGGCGCAGCCAGGGATCCTCCGGGGACTCCTGGCGCGCCTGTTCCAGCAGGCGCGAGGCACCCTGCAGATCGCCCCGCGCCTCGGCGGCTTCGGCTTCCTGCATGGCCTGGCCGGCGCGCAGACGATCCAGGCCCTTGACCTGATTCTTGGCGCTCGGCTGCAGATTCTTGGTGAGTTGCAGGGCTTCCTCGGTGCGGCCCAGCTCGTTGAGCGCGGCGATGCGTCCGTAGTAGGCGTCGACGTTGGCCGGCTCGCGCATCAGCACCTGGCGGTAGGTGGCCTCGGCCAGTTCCCATTGGCGCTTCTGGCTCTGGATACCGGCCAGGAACAGTTGCGCCTCGACCGCTTCGGGCTTCAGGCGGATGGCTTCCACGCTGAGATCCCGCGCCTGGTCCAGCTCGCGCTTGTTCTCGGCGGCATGGGCGCGTTCCAGCAGGTGGTGGTAGCGCGCCTCGTCCAGCGCCGGCTGCCAAGTCTTGCCGCCTTTCTGCACGGCCTGGGTCAGCAACTGCTCGGCATCGGTCCAGCGCTGCTGCGCCAGGCGGGCACTGCCCAGCTTGCCCAGGGCGTCCGGATCCTGGGGCGTCTTCTTCAGCTGGGCTTCCAGGGCCTGGACGGCGGCCGCGCTCGGCGCGGCGTCGGCAGCGGCGGCCCAGGTCGCGTCGGCATGAATCAGCAGGGCGAGCAGACCAAGGGACAAGGTGAGGTGCTTGGGCATGGTTCTTTCCGTGAAGACTGGTAGGCGTCGCTGCAGCACCTGGCGCAGAGCTGGGGACGATTTCGGCTATAAGTGAATAGCTGAACGCAAGCTGAACGGCAAATACAGCCGCGGATGATTCCCGACAGGCCGTGGCGAGTCAACCAAATCGAGCAGGCGAATGCCATCGCCAGGCCCCTCGGCGCTGGCCGCGCAGGGCCCGGCGACGCTATACTCTGCGGCTTTCCCACCGTCTTTCGCAGGCCGCCGACCATGACCGAGTCCGTCTCCGCCTACATGACCCGTCTTGGCCAGGCTGCCCGTGCCGCGTCGCGGGTCGCCGCCCGGGCGAGCACCGCCCAAAAGAACCGCGCCTTGCTCGCGGCCGCCACCGCCCTGGACGCTCGCCGTGCCGAGCTGACCGCGGCCAATGAGCAGGACCTGGCCGCTGCGCGCGCCAACGGTCTGGACCCTGCCATGCTGGATCGCCTGGCGCTGACGCCCCAGCGCATCGACGACATGATCGAAGGTCTGCGCCAGGTGGCGACGCTGCCCGATCCCATCGGCGAAATCCGCGACATGAGATACGTGCCCTCGGGCATCCAGCTGGGCAAGATGCGCGTGCCGCTGGGCGTCATCGGCATCATCTACGAGTCGCGTCCCAATGTGACCATCGATGCGGCCAGTCTTTGCCTCAAGTCCGGCAATGCCACCATCCTGCGCGGCGGCTCAGAAGCCATCCATTCCAACCAGGCCATCGCCGCCTGCATCCAGGCCGGTCTGGCCGAAGCCGAGCTGCCGGCTGAGCTGGTCCAGGTGGTGGAGACCACCGACCGCGCAGCCGTGGGCGCGCTGATCACCATGCCCGAATACGTCGACGTCATCGTGCCGCGTGGTGGCAAGAGCCTGATCGAGCGCATCAGTCGCGATGCCCGGGTACCGGTGATCAAGCACCTGGACGGTATCTGCCACGTCTACATCGACCGCGCTGCCGACGTCGACAAGGCCATTCGCATCGCCGACAACGCCAAGACCCAGCGCTATGCGCCCTGCAACACCATGGAGACGCTGCTGGTCCATGCGGCCATCGCGGAGCGGGTGTTGCCGCCCCTGGTCGCCATCTATCGCGACAAGCAGGTGGAGCTGCGCGGCTGCGAGCGGACCCGAGCGCTGCTCGGCACCGACGTCCTGCTGGCCAGCGAAGAAGACTGGCGCACCGAATACAACGCGCCGATCCTGTCCATTCGGGTGGTGGATGGCCTCGATGCGGCCATCGAGCACATCAATGCCTATGGCTCGCAGCATACCGATGCCATCGTCACCGAGAATTTCAGCGACGCCCGGCGTTTCCTGACCGAGGTCGATTCGGCGTCGGTGATGGTCAATGCCTCCACGCGCTTCGCCGACGGCTTCGAATACGGCCTGGGCGCCGAGATCGGCATCTCCACCGACAAGCTGCACGCCCGCGGGCCGGTGGGCCTGGAAGGACTGACCAGCGAGAAATACGTGGTCTTCGGCGACGGTCACGTCCGCAGCTGATGAGCAGCCTGCCCACCCGCATCGGCTTGTTCGGCGGTACCTTCGATCCCGTGCACATCGGTCACCTGCGCGCGGCGCTGGAGGTGGCCGAGGCCCTGGCGCTGGACGAATTGCGGCTGATCCCCAGCGCCCGGCCGCCCCATCGCGAGGCGCCCAGCGTCTCCGCCGAGGATCGCCTGGCGATGGTGCGCCTGGCGGTGGCCGACGTCGCGACCCTGGTGGTCGATGACCGGGAACTGCGCCGGACGCGCCACTCCTATACCATAGAGACCCTGGAAAGCCTGCGCGCCGAACTCGGCGATGAGGTGCAGCTGTTGCTCATGCTGGGCTGGGACGCCTTCTGCGGCCTGCCGAGTTGGCACCGCTGGCGCGAGTTGCTGGAACTGTGCCACATCCTGGTCCTGCAACGACCCGACGCCGACAGCGAGCCCTGCCAGGAATTGCGCGATTTCCTGGCGGCGCGCAGTCAGCCCGATCCCCAGGCCCTCAAGGGGCCGGGCGGGCAGATCACCTTTATCTGGCAGAACCCGCTCGCGGTGTCCGCCACCCAGATCCGCGGCCTCTTGGCCACCGGGAAGTCCATCCGCTTCCTGGTGCCCGATGCCGTGCTTGACTACATCCGGACGCACGGCCTCTATCCGGCGTCCTCCGAACCGAGGTAAGAGCTACACCATGCAAAGCGAACAACTCGTCCAGGTGGCCATCGCCGCCCTGGAAGACATGAAGGCCCAGGACATCATCTCCCTGGACGTGCGGGAAAAGACCAGCGTGACCGACATCATGGTCATCGCCAGCGGCACCTCCAGCCGCCACGTCAAGTCGCTGGCCGACAACGTGCTGGAAAAGGTCAAGCAGCAGGGCGTGCGCCCGCTGGGCAGCGAAGGCCTGGAAGGCGGCGAATGGGCGCTGCTGGACCTGGGCGACGTGGTCGTCCACGTGATGCTGCCGACCACCCGCGAGTTCTATGACCTCGAGCGCCTCTGGCGCGGTGCCGAGCAGAGCCGCGCCGCTCACGGCGAATAAGCCCGGTGCGCCTGCGTCTCATCGCCGTCGGCTCGCGCATGCCGCGCTGGGTCGAAGAGGGCTGGCACGAGTACGTCAAGCGTCTGCCGCCGGAACTGCCGCTGGAACTCGTCGAGATCCCGCTGCAGACCCGGGGCAAGAACGCCGATGTCGCCCGGCTGATCCGCCAGGAGGGTGAGGCCATGCTGGCCAAGGTGCAGCCGGGCGAGCGCGTGGTGACCCTGGAGGTCACCGGCAAGCCCTGGAGCACCGAGCAACTGGCTGAAACACTCCAGCAGTGGCGCCTGGAAGCCCGGACCGTCAACCTCATGGTCGGCGGTCCCGAGGGTCTCGCTCCCGAGGTGCAGGCGCGCAGCGAACAGCGCTGGTCGCTCTCGCCGCTGACCCTGCCGCATCCGCTGGTGCGCATCCTCGTCGGTGAGCAGCTCTATCGCGCCTGGACCGTACTGGCCGGCCATCCGTATCACAAGTAGTCCGTACCTGCGATGTCGCAACCCATACGCCTCAAGGACCACGAGAAAGACGCCCAGCTCGTCCGCGCCCGCGTGACCGTCGGGGCGGTGCTCTTTCTCGTGCTCGCCTGCGTACTGGTGGCGCGCATGTACTACCTGCAGGTCATCCAGCACGACTACCACTCGACCCTGTCGGAAAACAACCGGGTCCATGTCCAGCCGATCCCGCCCACCCGCGGCCTGATCTACGACCGCAACGGCATCATCGTCGCCGACAACCGCCCCAGCTTCAGCCTGACCATCACCCGGGAGCGGGCCGACAACTGGCGGCAGACCCTCGATACCCTGGTGCAGGTGCTGGGGCTGACCGAGGAAGACCGCGAACTCTTCGAGAAGCGCATGAAGCAGGGGCGGCGGCCGTTCGAGCCGGTGCCGGTGCTGTTCGAGCTGACCGAGGAGCAGATCGCCAAGATCGCCGTCAACCAGTTCCGCCTGCCCGGGGTCGAGGTGACGGCGCAGCTGGTGCGGCACTATCCCATGGGCGAGCACTTCGCCCATTCGGTGGGCTATGTCGGGCGGATCAACGAACAGGAGCTCAAGCGCCTGGATCCGGTCAACTACAGCGGCACCCACCACATCGGCAAGACCGGCGTGGAGCGCTTCTACGAGCCCGAACTGCACGGCGAGGTGGGCTACGAAGAGGTCGAGACCAACGCCCGTGGTCGGGTCTTGCGGGTGCTCAATCGCACCGACCCCAAGCCGGGCAAGGACATCGTCCTGACCATCGACTCGCGGCTGCAGGCCGCCGCCGAAGCCGCCCTGGGCGGACGTCGCGGGGCCATCGTCGCCATCCAGCCCAAGACCGGCGAGGTGCTGGCCATGGTCAGCCAGCCGAGCTACGACCCGAATCCCTTCGTCACCGGGATCAGCTTCAGGGAATATTCCGAGCTGCGCGATTCCATCGATCGCCCGCTCTACAACCGGGTGCTGCGCGGCCTCTATCCGCCCGGTTCGACCATCAAGCCGGCGGTGGCCATCGCCGGTCTCGACACCGGCGCCACCACGCCCCAGGCCAGGGTCTTCGACCCGGGCTACTACGAGTTGCCCAACTACGATCACAAGTACCGCAACTGGAACCACGGCGGCGACGGCTACGTGGACATGGATACGGCGCTGATGAGGTCCAACGACACCTACTTCTACGACCTCGCCCACAAGATCGGCATCGATCGCCTCTCCGAATACATGGGCAAGTTCGGCCTCGGCCAGAAGGTCGCCCTGGACATGTTCGAGGAAGCGCCGGGGCTGATGCCGTCGCGCCAGTGGAAGCGAGCCACCCGCCGCCAGGCCTGGTTCCCCGGCGAGACGCTGATCCTCGGGATCGGCCAGGGCTACATGCAGGTGACTCCGCTGCAACTGGCTCAGGTCACCTCGCTGATCGCCAGCCATGGCCAGTGGATCCGGCCGCACCTGGCCAAGACCCTCGACGGCCAGCCGCCGGCGGATCCCAACCCCATGCCCGACATCGACCTCAAGGACCCGAGCTACTGGGACAGGGCCATCCACGGCATGGAAATGGTGGTGCAGAATCCGCGCGGCACCGCCCACAAGCTCAACGTCGGTGCCCAGTACCGCATCGCCGGCAAGAGCGGTACCGCCCAGGTGGTCGCCATTCGCCAGAACGAGAAGTACAACTCGGCCGCGCTCAAGGAACGCCACCGCGACCACGCCCTGTTCGTCGCCTTCGCCCCGGTGGACAATCCGCAGATCGCCGTGGCGGTGATGGTCGAGAACGGCGAGTCGGGTGGCGCCGTGGCCGGCCCGGTCGCGCGTCAGGTGCTCGACGCCTGGCTGCTCGATGACCAGGGCCATCTCAAGGCCGAGTACGCCAAGCCGACTACCGCCGGGGCGACCGCCGCAGCGACCAAGGTGCAGCCATGAGTCTTGCTCCCAACTTCGATCGCACCATCCCCGAAGGGGACGTGATGAAGCGGCGCGCCACCCTGCTGCAGCGCCTGCACATCGACGGCCCCTTGCTGATCCTGCTGCTGATGCTGGGGGCGACCGGCCTGTTCGTCCTCTATTCCGCGGGTGGTCGCAATCTCGACCTGCTGTTCAAGCAGGCGAGTTCCTTCGGCCTCGGCCTGGTGGCCATGGCCGTCGTCGCCCAGCTGGAACCGCGCTTCATGGCGCGCTGGGTGCCCCTGGGCTACGTGATCGGCGTGGCCCTGCTGGTGGTGGTCGACGTCATGGGCCACAACGCCATGGGCGCCACCCGCTGGATCAACATCCCCGGGGTCATCCGTTTCCAGCCGTCGGAATTCATGAAGCTCCTGATGCCCATGATGATGGCCTGGTACCTGTCCAAGCGCAGCCTGCCGCCCAACTTCAAGCACAGCGTCATCAGCCTGTCGCTGGTGGTGGTGCCCTTCGTGCTGATCCTCGACCAGCCCGACCTCGGCACCGCCATGCTGGTACTGGCCTCGGGCGGCTTCGTGCTGTTCGTCGGCGGCCTGCAGTGGCGCTGGCTGATCGGCGCGGTGAGCGCCGCGGTGCCCCTGGCGGTGGCCATGTGGTTCTTTGTCCTGCACGACTACCAGAAGCGCCGGATCCTGACCTTCCTCGACCCGGAGATGGATCCCCTGGGCGCCGGCTGGAACATCATCCAGTCCAAGGCCGCCATCGGCTCGGGCGGGGTGTTCGGCAAGGGCTGGCTGCTGGGTACCCAGTCTCATCTGGATTTTTTGCCGGAAAGTCACACGGACTTTATCATTGCCGTCCTCGGCGAAGAGTTCGGCATGGTCGGCGTCTGCCTGCTGCTGGTGCTCTATCTGCTGCTCATCGGTCGCGGCCTGACCATCACGGTGCAGGCCCAGACGTTGTTCGGCAAGTTGCTCGCCGGCGGCGTGACCATGACCTTCTTCGTCTATGTCTTCGTCAACATCGGCATGGTCAGCGGCCTGCTCCCCGTGGTGGGCGTACCGCTGCCATTCATCAGCTATGGCGGCACCTCGGTGGTCACCTTGTTCACCGGGTTCGGAGTTTTGATGTCGATCCACACGCACCGCAAGTGGATCGCCCAGGTTTAACACGCAACAAAGAAGGGTTAGATGCCGACAATGGGATGGATGCGTCGCTGCCTGCTGAGCCTCGGGCTCGCGGGTGCGATGGGCGTGACGACCGGCGTCGTCGCGGGTGACTACGACGCGGCACCGCTGACGCGCGACTTCATCGCCGAGATGAGTCAGAGCTATGGCTTCGCCCCGGAACAGCTGCAGGCGCTGTTCGGCGAGGTCGAGCGCAAGCAGGCCATCCTCGACGCCATCTCGCGACCGGCCGAGCGGGTCAAGCCCTGGAGCGAATACCGCCCCATCTTCATCACCGATCGGCGCATCGCCCAGGGCGTCGACTTCTGGAAGGCCCACGAAGAGGCGCTGGCCCGCGCCGAGCGTGAATACGACGTGCCGGCCCAGTTCATCGTCGCCATCATCGGCGTGGAAACCTTCTACGGCCGCAACACCGGCAACTACCGGGTGCTGGATGCGCTCTCGACCCTGGCCTTCGACTATCCGCCGCGCGCGCCCTTCTTCCGTAGCCAGCTGCGCGAATTCCTGCTGCTGGCCCGCGAGCAGCAGGTCGATCCGCTCAGCCTGACCGGTTCCTATGCCGGCGCCATGGGCCTGCCGCAATTCATGCCGGGCAGCTTCCGCGCCTATGCGGTGGACTTCGACGGCGACGGCCACATCAACATCTGGTCCGATCCCACCGACGCCATCGGCAGCGTGGCCAACTACTTCAAGCGCCACGGCTGGTCCGGGCGCGGTCCCACCGCCATTCGCGCCCAGGTCAGCGGCGAGCGGGTGGAGGAGGGCGTGGTGGCCGGCATCGAGCCGGTCAAGAGCGTCGCCGAGTTGCGCGCCCTGGGCTGGAACGCCCAAGACCCTGCCCTGCGTGACGATTTGCGTGTAACCTCGTTCCGCCTCGACGGAGACAAGGGACCGGAGTACTGGATGGGCCTGCCCAATTTCTACGCCATTACCCGATACAACCGCAGCGTCATGTACGCCATGGCGGTGACCGATCTGGCCAATGCCATCGCCGAGCGCCATGCCGCCGAGGGTGCCAAGCCGTGATGCGCCTGACTGCCCTGGCGCGCCTGGCCGGTTGCCTGGGCCTCGGCCTGCTGCTGGTGAGCTGTTCCAGCCAGGCGCCCAAGCCGACCAGCAAGGGCGTGGCCGGACCGGGTGGCTACCTGCGTCCGCACCGTGACGGCGCGCCCTGGTGGGACGTGGACGTCAGCCGCATTCCCGACGCCGTGCCCATGCCCTACAACGGGCCGCTGAAGAACAATCCCTACACCGTGCTGGGCAAGACCTACTTCCCGCTGACCGATTCGCGCAACTACCGCGTGACCGGCACCGCGTCCTGGTACGGCACCAAGTTCCACGGTCAGGCCACCGCCAACGGCGAGACCTACGACCTCTATGGCATGACCGCGGCGCACAAGACCCTGCCGCTGCCCAGCTACGTGCGGGTCACCAACCTGGACAACGGCCGCAGTGTGATCCTGCGCGTCAACGACCGCGGCCCCTTCTATTCCGACCGGGTCATCGACCTGTCCTTTGCCGCGGCCAAGAAGCTCGGCTACGCCGAGATCGGCACCGCCCGGGTCAGCGTCGAAGGCATAGATCCGCAGCAGTACTGGGCCCAGCGCGGCCAGGCGGTGCCCATGGTGCTGGCCCAGCCGCGCCAGGCGCCGGTGGCCCAGAAGACCACCGAGACCCAGACATTCGGCGCCATCGAGACCTATA